>WNFC01009492.1_pt1 | contig 14396 bp, 12 predicted proteins | sample 5400541 | NCBI WGS metagenome assembly WNFC01 (sample SAMN13153342, study PRJNA577476) | soil metagenome | isolation source: 120 cm saprolite under Douglas fir tree site 2 hole 2 replicate 1 | place: USA:California | collected 2015-04-18
CGTTTTCTTGTGAACATCCAAACCGATGTAGTACATAGTCTCCATGGGGGAGCCTCCTTGGTTGTATCTGAATCAGCGCGGTCGCTGAGTTCAGCTTTTTTACACCAAGCGCTCCTCCATGACTTATTCATTCAAACAAGATTACCGAAAGATAGAATTTTCGGTCTTGACAACTCGATGAGAAGGCGGTTTTTGATTAGGGAGTCTTGACTTTGGCGTCCAGCAGGATCTTCAGAATTTCATCGGCCAGGAGGTTGGTGCTCACATTGTCCATATTTGCGAGCACGACGACGCCGGCGCGCCTTTCCGGCACCACTGCGAAGGCCGTACTCGTGCCTTGCTGACTGCCGGTGTGGGCCATTATGTGGACTCCGAACTTCTCAAGCGCACCCCAGCCCATGCCGTAGCCGGTCTGCTGGCCGTCAGCGGTCTTCAGCGATGTCCACATCAAGTCTCGCGTGGCGCGTTGCAGGAGCTTGTCCGCGAGAATGGCGGCTTCGAAGCGCGCCATGTCGTCGGCGGAAGAAATCAGGCCGCCGCCGGGAATTTTGTAGCTGGAGTCGAGAACGCCGGCATTGCGGACTGTTCCGGCTTTGTCCTTGTGATACCAGCGCGTGCGATGTTGGACGATGGCGAAAAAATCGTCGGCTTGGGTGTGCTCCATTTGCGCAGGCTTGAAAACATTTTCACGCACGAAGTCCACGTATTTTTCCGACGCAGCGCCTTCGAGCACGCAGCCGAGAAGCGTGTAGCCGTAGGTCGAGTAGTTGAATTTGGTTCCAGGCTTGGCGACCAGAGGATCGGCGGCGAAAATCTGGAGAGACTCTTCCATACTCGAGAAATGCCGGGCGCTGTCGTCGGGAATGTCGCCTTTTCCGTCGCTGTTATAGTGGCGGATGCCGCCCAGGTGACCCAGCAGCTCGCGAGAAGTGATGGGCGATTCTTTCTGGGGAAATGCCGGGCAATACTTCTGGACAGGTGCGTCGAGGTCCAATTTGCCGCGCTCCCAAAGCTGCAGGATAGCCGTCGCCGTAATCGGTTTGGAAATCGAGCCTAGCCGGAAGAGCGTTGAGGATGTGGCCAGGGCTGAATCTTCCAGATCGGCCATGCCGAATCCCGCGGACCAGGCCGGTTCACCCTCCAGGACAACCGCCACTCCAATACCGGGAACGCTGTTTGCGGACATGAAGCTCGAAACGGCCTTTTCGATTTCCGCGCGCTTTTCGGGAGGAAGGCCTTTCTGTTGCGCGGAGAGGCCCGCAGTGGCCGCCAGAAAAATTATCAGAGAGAGGAAGGCGGGAATGCGAAGCGTATTCATGAGTCGCGCGGCGGTTTTCACGGGGTCACCTCGAAGGGAGTCTACCGCAACGGGTAAGCGCCTGGAATGGCAGCGAAGGGTTGAGGAGTGTAGTGAGAGCATCAACACCCTGTCCAGCGGAAAGCGTTGACCCGGGTGTAGGCGGGTCTCTACCATGGTGGGATGAACCGAAGGCTGGCAACAGCGGTAAGCGTGCTGCTATTTTCGTCAGGACTGCTGGGCTGCGAGGACGCGGGGAAGAGGGCCATGCAGGCGCACGTTCCGGCGCTGTCGCCGCAGGCCACCGCGCAGGTTCCCGTGGAAATTCCACTTTTGCCGATCGTGAATCCCCCGCACCGCTACTACGTCCGACTGCTGCCACCGGTTCCGGACGGCAAGGAATATCTGATCAAGAAGGTTCAGGAAAAATTCGCCTCCGGGGAGCAGAACTTCAAAGCGGGCCACTTGGAAGCCGCGCGCAGGGATTTTGACGATGCCGTCGACTGGATGCTGGAGAGCGGTTTCGACCCCACTAGCGATCCTAAACTGAGCGAGTTGTTTCACCGCGTGGTGGACACCGTGTATGCCTACGAGCTGCAGGCGTTCCGGGCAGGTGATGGGTTCAGCGAAGCGCCCGCGGTTCCCGCGGCGATTGACGAAGTGGCGGAAATGACCTTTCCGGTCGATCCGCGGCTGAAGGAGCGGGCCGAAGAAGCGGCCAAGAATATTTCTCACGACCTGCCGCTGACGGTGAACGACCAGGTTCTTTCCTTCGTCAATTTCTTTCAAACGCCACGCGGCCGGGCCATCGTGGAGACCGGGCTTCGGCGCGCCGGCCGTTATCGCGAGATGATTTCGCGGGTTCTGCGGGAAGAAGGTATGCCGCAGGACCTGATCTACCTGGCGCAAGCGGAGAGCGCCTTTCAGCCATTGGCCCTGTCGCGCGCGGGTGCGCGGGGCATCTGGCAATTCGTGGCTTACCGCGGGCAGGAATACGGGCTGCGGCACACCTGGTGGATTGACGAACGCCAAGACCCCGAGAAAGCCACGCACGCGGCGGCGCAGCATCTTCGCGACCTCTACAAACTTTACGGTGACTGGTACCTGGCGATGGCGGCGTACAACTGCGGGCCCGGCAACGTACAGAAGGGCATCGAGCGCACGGGTTACGCGGATTTTTGGGAGTTGTATAAACGCAACGTGCTTCCCCGCGAAACGAAAAACTACGTACCCATCATCATCGCGCTGACGCTCATCGCCAAGGATGCGGCGCACTACAACATTCAGGCGGAACCGGAACCGCCCGTTCCGACCGACATCGTGAAACCGGGACGCGCCATTGACTTGCGGTTGGTGGCGGAAACCATCGACATCGACGTGGAAACGCTGCGCTCGCTCAATCCCTCGCTGCTGCGGCTGGCGACTCCCGACGATCCGTCTTTTGAGCTGCATCTGCCGCAGGGCACGGCGGAAAAATTCTCCGCGGAGATCGCGGATATTCCGCCGGACAAGTGGGTGAGCTGGAGGCGGCATCGCGTGGAAAGCGGCGAGACGCTCACGTCCATCTCCAAGAAATACCGCGTGACGGCGGCGGCCATCGCCGATGCCAACAATCTGGCGCACAACGCCGCGCTGGGCGCGGGCGAGAAGCTGATCATTCCCGCGGCGCAGCAGCAACTGGAAACCAAGCGGCGGCTGGTGAGTTATCGCGTGCGGCGCGGCGACACTTTCTTGGGAATCGCGGACCGTTATAACGTGAGCGCGGACGACCTGCGCAAATGGAATCGCTTGAAAGCCAACAGAGTGAGCCGCGGGATGGTGCTGCGCATCTACGCCGTGGGGAGCGTTCCCGAAGCTTTGCCGGCGAGTGCGCGATCCAAGTCCAAGAGGAAGCCTGCGCACCCCGTTGGGGTTGGTACGTCGGGCGGGGCAGTCGCGGCGATCCACAATTAAGCTGTTTATTATAAATACTTTACAGGTGCACCTAATTTCTTGGTTGGTTCGCCACTTGGTTTTCCTTCCGGCTGTTTTGCGGCGTTTCTGGAAGCCTCTTGCGGGGAATCCCGCAGAATGCTTGACAACTCCCGGCGAGTGCGATAACAACGACGGCTCAGGGGCGGGGTGGTGTTTTAAGCGGCTCCGGCCAGAACAGCGACCCGTGGACCCTTTTGCAAATAGGGGCCAGAGATTCCGCCAGGGGAGGATGGAATGGAAATCGAGAAGGACAATTTCGAAGACGACAACGAGCTGTCGCGGCTGGAAGACGACGAAGAGGTGCCCGGCGAGGCGGAAGAGATCGTCGAAACCGAGGAAGAGGAGCTGGTGATCGTCGGGGAGGAGCCCGAGGAAGAGGCGCCCGCTCCAAAGCCCGCGCCCAAGCCGGCGGCGAAGAAACCAGCCAAAAAGGCGGCCAAAAAGGCGGCGAAGAAGAAAGCAGCGCCGAAGAAAAAGGCGAAGAAATCGAAACCGAAAAAGAAGGCTGCCAAGAAGCCCGCGAAAAACAGGGATTGCGGACGGAAAGGCCGGGACACACGTTCCGGCTTTTTCATTTTGCGGAAGCGCTCCTCCCAAATTGGAATTTCAAGAGCTGAAGGCGATTCCCACGTTGCACTCGCCGCTTTTCAAATCAGGAAATAATCCTTTACAGGACGCGCGGTGCTTGCCCCCAGCAGCAAGTGCCATTAGCATAATCCGTATGTTGCGGGCCCTGGAGCAGATACGGCGGATGCGGGGCGGGGCGCAGTCGCACTTGATGCGTTGCGACGACGGCTACTACTATGTGGTGAAGTTCCAAAATAATCCGCAGCACCGCCGCGTGTTGGTTAACGAACTGCTGGGAACGAGGCTGGCGGCGCGGCTTGGTCTGCCCACGGTCCCTGTAGAGATAATCGCTGTGTCGGAGGAGCTGATCCGGCTGACCCCAGAGCTGGCCATGGAGATGCCGCGCTCGCGGATTCCCTGCCAGCCCGGGCTGCAGTTTGGCTCCCGCTACCCGGGAGATCCGCAGCAGCTGACGCTGCATGATTTCCTTCCCGATGAACAGTTGCGCGAGGTGGAAAACTTGCATGACTTCGCCGGGATGCTGGTCTTCGACAAGTGGACGTGCAACACCAACGGCCGCCAGACGGTATTTTTCAGCGGTGGGGACAAAGGCGCCGAGCCGGCGGTGACGCGCTACAAGGCGAAGATGATCGACCAGGGTTTTTGCTTCAACGCGGGAGAATGGAATTTCCCGGATGCCCCGTTGCGCGGTCTTTACGCCCGCAACCGCGTCTACCAGGGCGTCACCGGAATCGAGTCCTTCGCGCCGTGGATGGAGCGGCTGGAAAAACAGATGACCGAGCGCACGCTGGATGAGATCACGAGGCCGATTCCGCCGGAGTGGTACGCTGACGATTACGATGCGCTGCTGGCGCTCCTCGAACAACTGCACCGCCGCCGCGTTCGCGTGCCGGACCTGATTCTGGAGGCCAAGAGATGCAATCGCCAGCCGTTTCCGAACTGGATGTGAAACATGAATGAAAACTCGGTTGAATCTCCGGGTGCCGGGACCTCGCCGCGAGAAACAACCTGCGCCTATCGCATCCTCCGTTACACGCCGAATCTTGTTCGCGACGAGTGGGTGAACATCGGGGTGCTGCTTTTCGATCCCCTGACCGGCGACCGCCGCTTGCGCTTGATCGAAGAACAGGACGAGTACAACCGCGTGCGGCGCTTGCATCCCCAAGCCGATGAAAACCTGCTGCGCGCGCTGCGCGACGAACTGGAAGACCGGTTTCAATCGGTGGCCGCCAACGGTTCGAACGGCGGCAGCGGCAACTGGCAGCAACTGCTGGCCAAATGGGACGACACCCTTGCGAACGCTCTGCAGCTTGCCCCGCAGAAGGGAGTCATCGCCGCGGATCTCGACGCCGAGCTTGAACGTCTTTATTCCGAACACGTCGCCCTTCAGCGGGCGGGCAATCGAGTCGGCGCACCTGGAAGCCGCGCCCAGATGCGTTCCTACTGCTCGCAGGTATTTCGGCAGGCCCGCTTGTGGGAACGCGTCGAGAAATCGGTGCGCGCGGCCGAGTTCACGTTTCCCGGCGATCCCATGCGGCTGGACTACAGCTACCGCCGCAACGGCACGCGCGGATTTGTGCAGACAATTTCGGTTTCACGCGCACCAGCGGATGCCAAACTCCTCGCATATACCACGGAGCGGATTACCGCCAAGGCTTCGCTGAAGACGGAATTCGCGGCCGTCACGGACGTGGCTTTGCAGCCCGGCAACGACCGGCACCGCTTCGTGCGGGACACGCTCCGCGACGCCGGGATCGAGCCCGTGGCAATGGAAGGGTTTGCCGTGTGGGTGGCCAAGCTAAAGCCGATGATCCAGTGACTACCGATCGGAATCGGGGGCACAGTAAGAACCCGGACGGGAATGGCATTTCGAGGGAAGAGCTATTGGCAAACCGCGAGAACCACGAGTGTCGCGTCGTCCGTCCGCTGGCCCCCGCTAAATTCGGAAACAGCCGCCAGAATGATCTCTTGAAGGCTGCGAGCACCCTGGGTGGGGTGTTCTTGCAGCAAACGCAGCAAGCGGGCCTCGCCAAACTCTTCGTCCACCGCATTGGCAGCCTCGGTGACGCCGTCGGTGAAGAGCACCAAGCGGTCGCCGGACTGTAAGGACGCCGTTCCCATCTCGTAGTTCTGAGTGTCGAAGATTCCCAAGACGCCGCCTCCTTCCCGCAAGCGCTCGTGCGACCCATCGCGGCGCACCAGGAAAGGGGCGTTGTGGCCCGCATTGACGTAGCTCAAGCGGCGCGCCGCACCATCCAACTGCGCATAAAAGAAGGTGATGAACCGGTCGCTGGCGGTATTCTGGTAGACCAGGGAATTCAGCCGCTTGCAGAGACGATGGGGCGAGACGGAAGCCGAGGATAGACCGCGCACAGCAGCCTGCAGATTGGACATCAGCAGTGCAGCCGGCATGCCTTTTCCAGCAACGTCGGCGATGCAAATGCCGAGCGCGTCTTCGTTCAGAGGCAGGACGTCGAAATAATCCCCGCCCACGATGCCGGCGGAGCGCCAAGCACCGGCAATGTCGTAGCCCGCCAACTGCGGAATTTCGCGTGGCAGAAGTTTTTCCTGAATGGCTTTGGCTTCGGCGATCTCTCGTTCCTGCTCGTGGAGATGGAGAATGGCCTCTTGCTGGGCTTTCTTCTCTTCGGCGGCCCGCACGCGGGATTCGCGGCGCTCGCGGCCCAGGCCGATTTGCTTGTGGAGGATTTCCAGCAGTCGCGTGTTGGTCCAGGGCTTCTCGACAAAGTCGCTAACGCCAAACTGCATGGCTTCCACGGCCAGACCCACGGTGGCCCATCCGGTCATGGCCACAACCGGAGGAGCGTCTTCGAGCTCCCGCAGACGGCTGAGCACATCCAGACCTTCGCGTCCGGAGGTGGTGTCGCGAGCATAGTTCAGATCGATGAGAAGAATGTCGAACTCCTGACGGGTCACAGCCGCCAGCAAATCCGCCGGTGAATTCACGGTTTCGATGCGGTAGCCGTGGCCCTTGAGCAACAACCGCAGTGCGTCCAGGACGTCCTGCTGGTCATCGGCAATGAGTATGCGTGGCTGCATCTTTTCGCGGTCCAAGGAGATTTCGAGCGCTGAGGTCACCATGGCTGGCTGCCTCTGTTCCCCAAGTGTGAGCGTGCGTCCTCGCTCACATATACCGAGGGCAGTCAGGTTGCCAGCCGCAAGCGCCAATAACCGCTTTAGTGTGAATGGCTTGTTCACAATGAAGCAGGATTGAATTGCTTCAGTTTGGCCACTAGCGGGAACGCCTGTCCCAATTTCGGACAATCTGAATTGAAAGGCTCGCAAGTTGCAGTCTCCCGAGCTCGACGGCGAAAGAATGCGCTCTTACAGAACCGGCTCGGACCAGTTTTCCAGTGTTTCCTTGACCTTGTGCAGGAACTGGTGGGCGACTGCCCCGTCCACCACGCGGTGATCGTAGCTGAGCGTCACATAGCACATCGAGCGGATGGCGATGGAGTCGTTGATGACCACGGGGCGCTTCTCGATGGCGCCGAGACCGAGAATTCCGACGTTGGGTTGGCTGATGACCGGCAACCCGAACAAACCGCCAAAGACGCCCGGGTTGGTGATCGAAAAGGTGCTTTCCTGAACTTCCTCGGGCTTCAGCTTTTTCGAACGCGCGCGTTCCGCGAGGTCGTTCATGTTGCGCTGGATGCCGAGGATGTTTTTTTCGTCGGCGTTTTTCACCACCGGCACGAGCAAGCCCCATTCGAGCGCCACGGCGATTCCGACGTTGATCTCCTTGTGCAGGATGACATTGGTGCCGTCGAGGGAGGCGTTCAGCGTGGGGTACGCGCGCAGCCCGGCGACCGCGGCCTTCACGAAGAAGGGCATGAAGGTCAGCTTGGTCTCGTAGCGCTTTTCAAATTCGTCCTTGGACTTGGCGCGCAGCGCGGCCACCTTGGTCATGTCGATCTCGTCGACGGAATAGACGTGCGCGGAAACGCGCTTGGAAGCCACCATGTGCTCGGCGATACGCTGCCGCATGGTGCTCATCGGCTGCACTTCATAATTGCCGAAGTACATTTTTTCGCGCGGCACGGCGGTTTCGAGCGCAACGTGCGCCTGCCCGCCGGATACTCCGGGCGCGGATGGCGGCGGAGGGGCAGGGCGCGAAGTCGCGGCCGAAGGAGGAGCGGAGTAAAGGGGAGGGGCAGCAGACGGCACGCCGCCGGCGGCAATCAAGGTTTCCATGTCCTGCTTGCTGATCCGCCCGCCCGCACCCGTTCCCTCCACAGTGGAGAGGTCGATGCCGTGCTCTTTGGCCATGCGCCGTACCAGCGGGGAACTGTGAATTCGCTCGCTCGTGGAACCTGACGTTGAACTTGAAGACGTAGCCGCTGCAGCAACCGGCGCGGGCGCGGGAGCCACAGGCTGCGGCGTTGGCGGAGCAACAGTGGGAGCCTTTGCACCAGCAGGCGAGGACGCAGGGGTGGCCGTTTTCGCCGGAGCCGGGACCGCGGCCGCGGAGCCGCCAGCATCAATGACGCCGACAATGGTTTGAATCGGCACGGTCTGGCCTTCACCGACCTTGATCTCTTTCAGGACACCTGCGGACGGGGAAGGAATTTCCGCGTCCACTTTGTCCGTGGAAATCTCGAATAGAGGCTCGTCGCGTTCCACCTTGTCGCCCGGCTTCTTCAGCCACTTGGTGATGGTGCCTTCGAAAATGCTTTCGCCCATCTGGGGCATTACGATGTCTACGGCCATGACTCACTCCTCCGATAAAATCCTAAATCAAAAATTATAGCCCACGGAGCTTCGTTGATCCCTGTCTGCTCACGCCCTTATCGCGTAACTCCGCTCAAACCAATAAGAATGCATTCGGCGTAGAAACTTCTCCGACAAAGAGAACCCGGAGGCCGATCCAAGCACGGAGTCAATCCCGCAACGTGGACACATTGCAGTCGCACCGCTGTCCGTCCAATCTTGAATCTCTCCCGAGGCAAACGTCTCTAAACAATAAAAACATCCACAGCGCTCGCTCCGTTCGATCTCACTTCTATGCTGCGACGAGTGCTTGTGCGCTCGAATGTGACTTGGTCCGACAGCTTTGAGGACGCGAGTAATCAGGAACCGAACTCTAAAACTCAGCGGCCAATCACTCATATTGCGTGTCCGTTAGTACCGCGCCAGTTCCTTCGCGGCAGCAAAAACTTTCTTGGCATTCGGCAGAAAATATTCCTCCAGCGTCGGAGCGTACGGCACCGGCGTATCCAAAGACGTCACGCGCATCAGCGGCCCGTCCAGATCGCCAAACGCCTTTTCGCAGAGAATCGCCGCGATTTCTCCGGCGATTCCTCCCGTCTTCGTGTCTTCATGGACGACTAAACATTTATTGGTCTTTTTCACCGAAGTCAAAATTGTTTCTTCATCAAGAGGGAGCAACGTGCGCAAATCAATGACTTCGGCTTCGATGCCTTCTTTCGCAAGGGCCTCCGCCGCTTCGAGAGAAGTGTGCATCATCGCCGCGTAAGAAAGAATCGTCAGGTGCTTCCCTTCACGCCGCACCACAGCTTTTCCGATCGGCACGGTGTAGTCCCCAACGGGAACCTCTCCCTTGATGCGCCGGTAGAGGAACTTGTGCTCGAAGAAGAGCACCGGGTTATTGTCGCGCACCGCGGCCTTCAGCAAACCCTTGGCGTCATACGGTGTCGAGGGGTAGATCACCTTCAACCCCGGCGTGTGCACGAAATACATTTCCGGATTGGCAGAATGGAACGGCCCTCCGTGGACGCCGCCACCGGACGGTCCCCGGATCACCATGGGCGCCGGGGCGTTCCACAGGTAATGCCCCTTGGCGACGAAATTCGTAATTTGATTGAACGCACAAACGATGAAGTCGATGAACTGCATCTCCGCGATCGGCCGCAGCCCCAGGTAGCTCATCCCGCAGGCCGCGCCGATGATAGCGCTCTCGCTGATGGGCGTGTCCATCACGCGCTCCCAGCCAAACCGTTCCAGCAACCCTTCGCTGGTCTTGAACGCACCGCCGTATACGCCCACGTCTTGCCCGAGCAGAATCACCGCCGGATCACGTTCCATTTCTTCGAACATGGCCTGCTTGATGGCTTCGAGAAAAGTGATTTGCGTGCCGTTGGGCGCGCCGCCATTTGTTCCGGCCCCGTTTGTCTTGGCCATGGCTATCTCCGCGCCTTTCTTGAAGCGTTCGTAGCCCTGGCTTTCACGGTTTTCTTCGGGGCGGTCTTGGCCACAATTTTCGCAGCGGACTTTCCGCCATTAGTGGATTTAGCCTCATTCCCGACCGCGTGCTCTGCAGACGGCGTATCGCCAAAGTGAATCGGCGCGTTTGCACCGCCCGAGCCTTGGCCCGATCCGAATCCGGGAACCGTCCAAACGGCATCGACGCTCGATCGCGGCGGTGTCACCTCCGCCATCGGCCGCTCCCACTTTGCGCGAATCCGGTGGCAATCGTCGCCGGTGCAGTAGACGCCGGTCTCCGCCAATTCCGCGGGAGGCATCGGCGAATTTTCCGCAAAATCTCTTTCGGCAGCGAGCAGCGTGTCAATTTTCTCCTCAATCTGCTTCTTGTCCCCGGCGTCGAGCAATTTTTCGCCGGTCAGAAATTTTTCATAGAGCGCTATCGGGTCGCGCGCTTCCCAATACGCGCGCATTTCCTTTGGCACGTACTCGGCCGGATCGTGCTGCGCGTGGCCCATGCGCCGGAAAGTTTTTGCTTCAATCAGGATTGGCCCTTCGCCCGCCCGTGCGCGCTCCACGGCTTCTTTCGCTGTGGAGTAGACCGCAACGACATCGTTACCGTCCACGATGTAACTCTCAATTCCGTACGCTTTCGCACGGTCCGCCAGGTTCACAAGGGGCACCTGCTTGCGGACCGGCGTCGAGTACGCCCACAAATTATTTTCTAGAATCAGCACAAATGGCGCCTTCTGGGCGGCCGCAAAATTCAGGCCCTCGTGAAATACTCCCGTGGAACTGCCGCCGTCGCCAATCCAGGTCATGGCCACGATCTTTTGGCCAAGATAACGCCCGGCCATGGCCACGCCGGTCATCACCGGAATCAAATCGCCGAGCATCGAAATGGGCGAGACAATGTGCAGCTCGTCCAGATCGCCGAAGTGGCTGGTGCCGTCCTTGCCCTTGGTCGGCGAATCGTACTTCGCCATGTGCTGCATGAAGATGTCGCGGGGCCGCACGCCCTTCACGAGCAGCGCCCCGATGTTGCGAATCATCGGGGCCATCCAGTCCTTTTTCTCCAGCGCGAAGGCCGTTCCTACGGAAATCGCCTCCTGGCCCAGACTGGAGTAAAGCCCGCCGACAATTTTGTTCTGCCGGAACAGCTTCACCATCATGTCTTCCACGGCGCGGTTCAGCCGCATGTAGTAGTACAGGTCCAGGTATTGCGGCCGCGTCAATTCCTTCTTCATCCCTGCTCCAATTCCTAGGCGGAAACCGTGACGGCCTGTTCGGCGTGCTCCAGTGTCTCCAGCAATTCTTTCCGAGACGCTTCCTTCATCTCCAGCGCGAACAATTCACCCAGGTGCCTAGCGATCCGCGACGCGACTTCCTTTTCCTGGACGCTCCGTCCCAGCAATTTCTCCAGCGACGTCGCTTTCCCGCCGGCGATCCCGCACGGCACGATCAAGTCGAAATATCGCAGATCCGTCGAGACGTTGTAAGCGAACCCGTGTGATGTCACCCACCGGCTAATGTGCACGCCGATGGCGGCGAGTTTCTCTTCGGAATTCCCGGCCCGCACCCAAATTCCTGTTTTTCCTGCGACACGCTCTGAGCCAATTCCAAATTCAGCAGTCGCCCGAATCAAAACCTCTTCCAGCGTCCGCACGTACCAAACGACGTCCCGCCGGATCGCGCCCAAGTCCAGAATCGGATACCCGACGATCTGTCCGGGTCCGTGATAGGTAATGTCTCCGCCGCGATCAGTGGCATGAAACTCGACGCCCTTCTGACGCAACACCTGTTCCGATGCCAGCAAATTCTCCCGCTTGCCGCTTCTTCCCAGCGTAATCACATGCGAATGCTGGCAAAGCAACAACACATCCACAATCGCGCCGGCTTTGCGAGCCGCGACCACGCGCTTCTGCAACGTATACGCTTCCGCGTAGCCGATCAATCCCAAATCAACCTGCAGCGTTTCCTTCATTCCTTAACCAGCGGCACCAATCGCCAACTATTCTCGGTCCTAAGTTCTTAGTAAGAAAAGAATCGAAAAAAGTTTAGTCAATTTCTTCACTGTTAGCTAAAAACTGACAACTGAAAACCAGTCCCACGTAACTACACGTTAATCTGCAACCCTCGCACCGAGGCGAACGCATCGCCCATGCCTTCCCACACCGTCGGATGCGCGTGCACCATGTTCATCATGTCGTCGATGGTGCCTTCAAGGTTCAGCACCGCCGCGGCTTCCGCCAGAATCTCCGTCGCCAGCGGCCCAATGATGTGAATCCCCAGCACCTCGCCATATTTTTCGTCGGAAACCACCTTGATGAATCCTCCGTGATTCCCCAGAATCGTCGCTTTGCTGTTCCCCACAAACGGGAATTTCCCCACCTTGACGGTGTAACCCGCGTCGCGCGCCTGCTTTTCCGTCAATCCAATCGAGCCGATCTGCGGTTCGCAGTACGTAGCGTTGGGAATCCTGTTCTTTACGATTTGATGCGCCGGCTTCCCGGCGATGTGCGTCACGGCGATAATCCCTTCCATCATCGCCGCATGCGCCAGTTGCGGCAGCCCCGCAACGATGTCGCCGATGGCGTACAGCCCCTTCTCCGCCGTCTCCATGTAATCGCCTACGTGGACGAATCCGCGCTCCAGCTTGGCTTTCGATTTTTCCAGTCCGCATCCATCCGTCATCGCCTTGCGGCCCACGGCCAGCAACAGTTTCTCCGCTTGCAGCGTCTGCGCCTTGCTGTCCTTGTCCTTGAACGCCACAGTGACGCCTTTCGCGTCTTTCTTCACCGACTCCACCGCGCAATTGGTGAAAACCTGGATTCCTTTTTTCTGAAAGGCCTTCGTCAACTCGGCGGAAATCTCTTCGTCTTCCACCGGCACCACTCGCGGCAGCGCCTCCAAAATCGTCACCTGCGTACCAAACGAATTGTAGATGGACGCAAACTCCACGCCCACAGCCCCCGCGCCAACCACAATCAGCGTCTTCGGAATCTCCGGCAGCTCCAGAATCGAGCGGTTGGTGAGAATCGTCTGGTGATCGGGTTCAATGCCGGGCAGCGACTTCGCCTCCGAGCCGCTGACCATCAGGATGTTCGAAGCTTCAATCGTGGTCTTCTTGCCGTCCTTTTCAACGCTAACTTTGCCCGGGCCTTCGTATCGGCCCCAGCCCTGCACCCACTCCACATTGTTTTTCTTGAAAAGAAACTCGATGCCTTTCGAATGCTTCTTGACGATCTTGTCCTTCCGCGCCAGCACGTTTGCCCAATTGATCTTCAGCCCGCTGACCTCGAATCCGAATTCCGCCCCATTCTTGAAGTGATCGTAAATCTCGGCGTGATGCAGCAGCACCTTGGTGGGAATGCAGCCTACGTGCAGGCAGGTCCCGCCCAGGTAGGGGTCCTTCTCCACAACGATTGTTTTCAGGCCCAATTCGCCCGCGCGGATCGCCGCCACGTATCCACCAGGCCCACTTCCGATAATCGCTACATCGTATTTTGCCACGCGTAGTCTCCCTTCCACAGGGGCCAAAGCGGTGAAATCCGTACCACGTTACCGCAGTTGCGCTCGAAAAAGCTCGAGGGGGTCAGGCCGAAAAGACGGGTCGCCAGCCTTCCGCTTTGCGGAAGCCTTTTCGAGACGCACAAAAAGCCGCCTACCCTTACGGCGCAGACGGCTGCATCTCGGCAAACATGCAATTTTAGCAGCGGTACGCGCCACTCGCAACCCGAGGAGAAGCGGTAAAAGAAAGTGCTTGGAAACAGCGAGTTGCGGTTCCGTTCGAATGGGTTGCCATGGTTGCGCTTTGTATCGCGAGGGTGCCGCCTATAGTATTTGGTTCAACCCTGCGTGGCACACTCGCCACTTCTTTTCGCGTCAGGGTCGGCTGCTTATGCGTACTCGTCCGGCCTCTATTACAGTAAACGCATCACGCAGCCGCGAGCCCAACTTCGCGACGGCCTCAACCACGGTCGCTGGCTTAGCTTGACGCGCGCGGCTATCAAACCTGACCAGAATCACTCCGGCCGACGACCGGCCACGCGCATATACCAATTCGCCGAAATCCCGATCCTCCGTGATGAGTACGCGCTTCTCATTCAGGGCGCGCTCCAGAACCTGCTCGTCTGTCGCGCCTTTCGCGACTTCGGCAATCGCAACCACATCATGGCCGGCCTCGCGCAGCGTTCGGACGACAGGCCCGGCGCAGCTTTCGTCGGCCAGGAAGTTCATGCTTCAGGATTTGCCAGGGATCGGCACGTCGGGTAGCAACACAACTTCCTCGTGGGCCACGCTGGCCGCGCCGTAGGCTACTGCCGCCCGGATGTCTTCCGTTGTGAGGTGCGGG
>WNFC01005073.1_pt1 | contig 14395 bp, 19 predicted proteins | sample 5400541 | NCBI WGS metagenome assembly WNFC01 (sample SAMN13153342, study PRJNA577476) | soil metagenome | isolation source: 120 cm saprolite under Douglas fir tree site 2 hole 2 replicate 1 | place: USA:California | collected 2015-04-18
GCATCTGCATTTCCTGCGCTCGCGCGGCGCCAGCCGCTGCCAGCACACTCGCAATCATCATCGTCCCGCGCCTCACTGACGTTCCCATGGCGTCTCCTCTTCTCTGCGCCCTCGGTGTTCTCTGTGAACTCTGCGTTAAATCTTTTTCCCTCTTTTTACGATTCATGGTGATGATCTTCCTGCGGCGAAGGGCTTGCTGACTTCTTCTTCGACAGAATGGCTTCGTATTCCCTGTCCGGCAGAACGCGGATCATGGTCATCATTCCCATCATTCCCGCGCTCCAATTTTTCGGCAGGCCGTAGGTCTCCGGCTTTTCCACCACTTCGTCCATCCCCATTTCCATGAAGGCGTCCTGCGGAAAACCCGGCACGCTCTCAGCGTTTGAGGCGACCGGGGAAGGATGCGCGTGCTGGAACGGCACGCTTCTCGCGAGTGACTCCATCTGGCTCATGGCCTTTGCCTCGGTCTGGTCGGCGGTCTGGATCTGCCGGTCGCGCAGCAAGTCCATCATGCTGTTCATCATGTGGTGCGGCAGGTGGCAGTGAATCATCCAGGCGCCCGGATACTTCGCTTCGAATTCGACGATGCGAGCCTGTGCTACGCCAACGAGTACGGTGTTCATAGGACACCACGTTGAGTCTGGCGCCCGTCCGCCTTCCGTGCCGGTGACGACGAATTGATGCCCGTGCAAGTGTACCGGGTGGTGATCCATTCCGAGATTCAGGATGCGCAGCCGCACCCGGCTTCCCAGCCGAGCGAGTAACGGCGTCGTCATTGGCGCGGAAACTCCGTTGAACGTCAGCCAGTTGAATTCCATGGCCGCCGTATTCGGGACGGTGTTGCTGGGCAGGACTGCCCATTCCTGGAGGATCAATCCATAGTCGTGATCGACGTGCGGCTTGTAATCATTTTCCGGATGCGCCACGAAAAATCCGATCTGGCCCATCATCTCCTGCATGGCGCTGTGCGCGTGGTAGAAGAACGTGCCTTCCTGGTGCACGGTGAATTCGTAGACATATTTCTCGCCTGGCGCGACGGGCTTCTGGCTGATGTACGGCACGCCGTCCTGTTCAATGGGTAGTTCCAGACCATGCCAGTGCAGGGAAGTCGATTCCGGCAGCCGGTTCTCAAACACGACGCGCACGCGGTCGCCCTGCTGCACCTGAATCGTTGGCCCAGGGCAGCTTCCGTTGTACCCCCACGCATCAATCGTCTTGAAAGGCGCAATTTTTCTCTTCACCGGCTCGGCGACGACGTGGAAGATCTTAATGCCTCCGTCCATTTCATGTGCCAAGGCCGCAACGTCCGGCGTCACCATTGGCAGCGCATGATCGCGCACGACGGCGCGTGCCTGCGCCGGATGCGGCCCGTGGCTCCCGTACGGAGGGTGCCTTCCATTCTCATTTTCGCGCGGGGATTGAAGTGTACTCTCCGGCGTGCCAGCATGCAGCGTTTCGCGCAGCCCGAATAATCCCGCTCCCAACACTGCTGCGTCCTGAAAAAATCTTCTTCGTGTGCCGCTCATGTTGGCCTCCTGAATTTTCTGGTGCTGCAAGTCGCATGCTTCGCTGAAAAGAAATGGAAATTATCTCAGCATTCCATCGCTTTGAAATTCGTCTGGTTGGGAAGGCAGAACTCTCGCCCGTCGCGGGGCCGGCCTGCTCTTAGTGTTTCAGGAGGAACAACTCAGATTCGAAGGACACTCGGGGGTGCGGGCGCAAATCTACTAGAGAAGTCATGCGGTCGGCCAAAATAAAAATCGGGAAACTGCGCTGGCGGTGCAGAATTCCCCTGCTCAACTGCGAGGAATATTCCATCGGGCGTACTCAAGCGGGATACGCCGGAAGCATCTCCAAGAGGAGTGCGAGTCAAAGTGATCGCGGGCAATTCCGGTGAACTGCAAGTCAGAAAAGCGTGCGCCTGCCGTGCTTCGTGGTGCATTGCACCGGCTCCGTGGCAACTCCCATCTGCTGCGGCCGATGCGTGCGCTGGCCGACAATTCTGACCGGCGCAAAGAAGCGCACAGGCCGGCGTCACGACCAGAGCCACGAGCGTCGCTAGACTCAGAGCTCGTAGCGGCCAGCTTGCGGATCGAATTCGCATCGCTCTTGGCATCCCATTATTACGCTACGCCGGCAACCCGCTCGCGTCAACTTGACCGTCGCCCGGCATCCAGAAGAGCCAATGCTTCAGTTACCGTAGCCGTGCGAGTCTTTGCCTACGACAACCTTTCCCGCAAAAGAGCGGTAGACAAACGTAAAGTAGCCTGCGGCCAGGATCATTCCGAGGACCCACCAGACCAGCCCAACCTTCAGTCCATAAACGCCCGCTTTAGCATTCGTCACCGTCAAGGAATAAACCGGATTCCGCGCCGGCAAGACCAACGGATACACGCCAAAGACAACGCTGGTGAGCATGCCCGCCAGGTATGCGCAGGACGCGAAGAACGCTTTGCGCTCATCGCGTTTTCGCAATTCAAAGAGGACGCCTGCTATCCCCGCCACCGCAAGCAGAGGGGAAAGGAATCCCCACGGCCAGGTCGTGAAATTTTCTTTTACTTGCGGCTGGATGCGGAACGTGACGGCAGTCACCAGTGCCGTAAGCGCCGCGACGCCCCACCACGCGCGGTGGGCCAGTTTTCCCGCGCGCGCATTGACGTCGCCGCTGGTCTTCATCTGTACCCACAGTCCACCGTGCATCATGAGCGCGAGCAGGGCCAATACTCCGACAAGAATGGTGTACCAGTCGAGAATGCCGGTTTCGTCTCCGAGGCGGAAATCGGTCCACAGCGGCTCGAAGAAATAACCGCTCGAATCCAGCGGCACACCGCGCACCACGTTGCCGAGCGCCGCTCCGAAAAAAAACGCGAGCAGCAAACTGGACGCACAGAACAGAAAATCCCACAGCGGATCCCAAACGGCGCTCTTCATGTGATTCCGGAATTCGATGGACGCCCCACGCAGGATCAGAAGCCACAAAACGATCATCAGCGGCAGATAAAACCCGCTGAATGCGCTGGCGTAAAGAGTGGGGAAGGCGAAGTACAAAGTCCCGCCTGCCGCAATCAACCACACTTCGTTTCCGTCCCAGACCGGGCCAATGCTCGCCAGTACTTGCCGCCGTTCTTCATCTGTTTTTGCCACAAGGAGGTGAATCGCTCCTGCGCCCAGATCAAAGCCATCCAGCAGCACGTACATTGCGATCATGATTGCTACCAGCCAGAACCAGATCGTTCCCATCCCGCTCTCCTCACTCCGCCGCCAGTACGATCGCATCTTCGCTGGTCGGACGATGGCCCGGGTGCGGTCCGAGTTCGACCTCGCGATAAATCAGGAACAGCCACAGGATCGCCAGCACCGTGTACATTCCCATAAAGCCAATCAGCGTGAACCAGGCGTTGCCTGCGGCCACACGCGGAGAAATACCGCTGGCGGTGCGCATCAATCCGTAGATCAGCCAGGGCTGCCGCCCGAGTTCGGCAGTCATCCATCCGGCGGTGTTGGCGATGTACGGCAGCGGCACACACACCATCAACATCCACAGCATCCAACGGGAGTCATACAGTTTTCCGCGCCACAGCAGCAGCGAAGCCAGAACCATCACGGAGATGAAAATGGTCCCGAGCCCCACCATCACATGATAGCTGTAGTAAAGCAGAGGAATCTGGTCCGGCCATTCTGTCTGAGGAAAGTCGGACAAGCCTTTGACGTTCGCGCGCCATTGCCTGTAAGTCAGAAAGCTCAGCATCATGGGAACTTCCAGTGGGTTGTCGAGTTTTCTTTTTTCCACATCCGGCTGTCCGAGGATCGCCAGCGGCGCTCCTTCTTGCGATTCAAAAAGTCCTTCCATCGCCGCCAGCGTCGGCTGCTGATTGTACGCAACCAACTTTCCTTGCATGTCGCCGGTGGGAAAGAGTTGCAAGATCGCTGCAACCGTTCCTACCAATACGCCCGTTCGCAAAAAAGTGCGGCCGTAGATTTCATCGCGCTTCGTCAGCAAATAAAAAGCGCCGACCCCTGCCATGACGAAGCAGCCGGTTTGCACCGCGCCCAGCATCGTGTGTGCGTACTGCCACAACGCCCACTTGTTCAGCAGGAGATCCCAGAAGCTGGAGAGTTCGATGGCCCCGTTGGCGCCAAACCGGTAACCGGTCGGATGTTGCATCCAGGCGTCCGTCGCAACGATGAAATAGCCCGAGAGCCACGAGCCGAGAAATACGAGAAACGCCGACCACCAGTGTCCCATGCGTCCGAGTTTTTTCTCGCCGAACAAAAACAGCCCCAGGAAGCTCGATTCGAGAAAAAACGAAAACACGCCTTCCATCGCCAGTGTTTGGCCGATGACGCCGCCTGCCGTTTTTGAAAACGCAGCCCAGTTCGTCCCGAACTGAAATTCCATCGGGATGCCGGTGACAACGCCCAGCGCAAAATTGATCCCGAAGATCCGCGCCCAGAATCGTGCCGCGCGGTTGTAATGTTCATCGCCGGTTCGCAGCGCTTTGGTCTTCAGGTAGACCAGCAGCAAGGCAAGTCCCATCGTCAACTGCGGAAAGATGTAATGAAAGGTAATCGTGAACGCGAAGTGCAGCCGGTGTACGTCCACTGCTTGTCCCATCGCGTCACCTCGTCGAGATTCTTAGCGATGTTCAGTCTTTGTGGCCGCCGTTTCCCCGCAGCATGCGAGTAACGCGGATGGTCCAGCCGCATTCTCGCACTTCCGGAGCGCTCTACAGCAATTTTCTTGAGCATGCTAACGCCATTCCAGCGGATTCACCCCGCGTTAGGCGGACATCTGAATTTCGCGCCGCGAAGCTTCTCATCTTGGGGAATTTTTTCAGTTTTCATACACTCCTGCGGCATCCGATGTATTGTTTTGACACTCTTTCTCACCGGAGGATTTCCATGAAGTACGATGCGATCATCGTTGGTTCCGGCCAGGCCGGCAACCCGCTCGCTTATCGGCTCGCCGATTTGGGATGGTCTGTAGCGCTCATCGAGAAAAAAGATCTGGGCGGCACGTGCATCAACGTTGGTTGCACGCCTACCAAGACGATGGTTCATCGCGCGCAGGTTGCCCACTACGCGCGAAACGCCGCGCGCTGGGGTGTCAACGCATCGAACGTCTGCGTCGATCTCGCCAAGGTTGTTGCTCAAAAGGACGAAGTCGTTCTCAGTTTTCGCGGCGGCCAGCAGAAACAAGTCGACAAGCGCGCCAACCTTCGTCTCCATCGCGGCCACGCCCGTTTTGTTGGCCCGCACCAACTCAAGGTTGGCGATAATCTGCTCGAAAGCGAAAAGATTTTCATCGATACCGGCGGGCACCCGAACATTCCTGCGATCCCCGGCCTGAATACCGTCTCGTATCTCACCAACGAATCCATCATGCAGCTCACAAATGTCCCCGAACACCTCCTGATTCTCGGAGCCGGCTACATCGGCTTGGAATTTGGGCAAATGTTTCGCCGCTACGGCAGCCGCGTCACCGTTCTGCACACCGGCAAGCAAATTGTTCCCCGCGAAGATCCCGAAATTGCCGCCGAGCTGCAGAAAGCGCTCGAAGCCGAAGGGATGCAATTCCTGCTCAACGCCCGCACCACGCGCGTCGAAAACAAGAACGGCGCCGTCACTTTGTCTTTCGAAGGAACGGCAGGCTCATCCAGCGTTACCGGCTCGCATCTCTTGGTCGCCACGGGACGCGCTCCTAATACGGACGATCTCGGCCTCGATAAAGCCGGCATCGAAACCGGCAAGAGTGGCTTTATCAAAGTGAACGGCCGCCTCGAGACGAACGTTCCCGGTGTTTGGACCCTCGGCGATTGCAAGGGCGGTCCAGCTTTCACGCACATCTCCTACAACGATTTCCAGATCGTTTACGGCAATTTGGTGGAAGGGAAGAATCTCACGACCGAAAATCGGCCCGTGCCATACTGCGTCTTCACCGACCCGCAACTTGGCGGCGTCGGCATGACCGAGAAAGAAGCTGGCGCCAAAAGTTATAAGCTCAAAATCGGAAAATGCCCGATGACGCGTGTGGCGCGCGCCATCGAGCGCGGCGAAACGGCGGGGCTTATGAAGCTCGTCGTTGATGCATCGAACGACCGCATCCTGGGAGCCTCCATCCTCGCGTCCGAAGGTGGCGAACTCGTGCAGATCCTCGGCACCCTCATGCTTGCGAATCAGCCGTACACACTCTTGAAAGGCGCCGTCTATATCCACCCCACACTCGCCGAAGGTTTTTTCGCTCTCATGGAGGACGTCAAACCTGCCGATTGAAGAAGGTCGCTCCGCTGAACGACGCTAAGTTGCATCAATGGTATTCTGCAAACTACGGTTTGGGTGGCAAGCGGGCGGGGGCCACAACACAAGTCATGGACAGTCTCAAGGATCAAATTGCTGTGGTGACCGGGGCCAGCAGCGGCATCGGGAAAGCCGTTGCCCTCTCGCTGGCCGGGCAAGGCGCCGAGGTCTGCCTGGTAGCGCGGCGCCGGGAACTCCTGGATGATGCTGCAAAGCAAGTGCACGCGCTCGGTTCGCGCGCCCACGCTTGTCCGGCGGACCTCACCAACGATGACGACGTCCGCGGCCTAGGCGAGCGGTTTCAGAAAGAATTTGGTCATGTGAATATTTTGGTGCTCTGCGGTGGCGCCATCTTCCACGGCACACTCGAGAAGGCTTCGCTCGCCGAGTTCGACTTGATGTATCGTTCAAACGTCCGCGGGCACTACGCCTTGATCCAGACCATGCTGCCCCTGCTGCGCAAAAACGCTGGCCAAATCGTGTCCATTAATTCCTCCGCGGGACTCCGTTCCCCCGCCACCACTGGACAGTTTTCCGCCACGCAGCATGCCTTTCGATCGATCGCAGACAGCTTGCGCGATGAAGTGAACGCTCTCGGCATCCGCGTCCTGAGCGTTTACCCGGGCCGGACCGGCACGCCGCGCATCGCGAAACTGTTCGAAAAGGAAGGCCGCGCGTACCAGCCGGACTTTCTGATGCAACCGGAAGATGTGGCGGAAATGGTGACCCACTCGCTCCGCCTGCCGCGCACCGCCGAAGTCACCGACATCAGCATCAGGCCGATGCAGAAGTCCTACTAACGAAAGGCGCCAGCACGCCGCGCATCAGCTGCAAGTACTCTCACGAGCGCGGGGATCCACAACCTCGCCTCGCAAATCTTTAGATAGTGCTCGTAGCCATCTAGTGCGTTAGCCGCACTGCCGAAAGTACTGGCGCGGCAGTACCGTGGGACCATTCGCTGTCGCAGCTTCGTGCAATATCCTTTCCCCTTAGAGTGTCTTAGGAAACGACGGAAGAAATGAAGCACCTGTCACTTGTGAACGTGTCATTTAGAGTGCTCGTATTTCTCCTTATCGCCATAGGGGGAACCGTCGCCGCGTCCCGATTGGCGGCGCCCAAGAACTCCAAGAAGAAAGGGGTTGCCTGCTGCAGCGCTGAGGTCTGCGCTCGGAAACACCACCATGAATGAAGCCAGCAAAAACAGCATCATTGCGATATTGCCTTGGATTGTACATTCAGCGACGTAGTAGCGTTTGTCTAGGGTTGCTCTTTGACCACGCCACGAGCGTCCTTGTCGTCACGCAGCCCCACGAATTTTGAATGCCTCAAATGATCGCTTTCGGTCCACTCCAAGAATTCAATCTGCGCAACGATCGCGGGCTTTAGCCAGACAGCTTTTTTCATCTTCTCGGCGTTGAGTTCTTCGCCAAACCGTGATTTCTTTGTCTCGGGCAAATTTACGAATCGGCACTCTGGCGTCGCGAGATGCTTCAACTTCGAAAACACTTGTCGTCTGGAGGCAGGAACAAATCCGTTTCGCGTCCGCGCAACGTACATCAGGTCCTTGCCCACGTAATAGCCCACGATGATCGAATCGAATCCGTGTGGTCCAGGAAAGTAACCGCCGATCACGAACTCTTGGCCTTGGCTAATCGTGTGCTTGATCCAAGCCCCGGTGCGGCGTCCTGGCTGGTACAGACTGTCCTTTCGCTTCGCGATGACGCCTTCCAATCCTTGTTGTTTGGCAGCTGCAACCATGTTGGCTGCGGAGGTTTGGAGAAAATCCAAGAACTGAATTCTCGGAGACTGAAACTTCACGGTGCGCAACAGCGCTCGACGGTCAACTAGCGGCAGGCATGTAGTATCGCGATTTTCAAAGCAGAGCAGATCAAAAACGAAATAGCGAATACGGCGTGCTTCACTCCGATAGTTTTGCAAAAGATTGAACTGTGGTCGCGCAGAATCGTCCAATGCCACGATTTCACCGTCAATGACGGTACCGTCTGGCAGATCGGCAAGAGCTTCGACTATATACGGGTATTGCTGATTGAACGACTTCTGGCGACGGGACAACAGCCGAACTTTGTCATCGAACTTGACCGCAATCGCTCGATATCCATCAAGTTTGATCTCGTAAACCCATTGTGAACCCTCCAGCAATGTTGAGACGGGTTCGCACTCCATCGGCTCGATAAACTCAGCCTTTCTTTTCGGCAAGGAACTCAGCGGACTGGCGCTGCGTCGTCGCATGGTCGCAGTTACTGTTCTTTTCATTGGAATGTCTGCATAGAAGTGACCGGGTGTAACTCGTTCCATCCGTGGTCCGCGTCGTGGACGTAGGCACCGGAGACTAGATAGCGCTGGCCGATCTGCGGCTCAAAATAAGGACCGTTGTAGCGGCTGCAAGGTTCCTCGGCGTCGGCCTGCCTAACTTTGCCCTGACAAATCGGTTCGAGGACGAGATCGCCATGCTGTCTTGAGACGTTCTTCTCGTTCAAAAGCGATTCAAACTGCCGGTCCAAACGAAACAGGATGTGGACATCGCCATCGGCCTCTTTGCGGACCTCTTCGACAGAGCCGGTAACCGAAATGCACGGGTCCAAGACTTGGAGCCGACCGGGATTGTAGACATATTGCCAGAGACTTTGATCACACTGCATAGAAGTTGTTTGTGGAGACGCTTGGGGTTCGGAAGTTTGCGGAGCGTGCGAGAGTCTATAAGCAACGAAGAAAGAGCAACCCCCGACAAGTAGAAGCAGCACGGTGGCTCTTGCTCGTTTCATGCGTGGGAGAAACTGAGTCTAGCACGACATTCACGATGCCATTCGCGTCGAAAGGATCAAGTGGGTCGTGCATCGATCCGCTGTTATTTCGACGGCCTATACGTCACCCTGTATCTCGCCTCCCGGCATGCCCAGACCATTTGCCAGTAGTTGCTACGGGCGTTAGGGTCGGGGTTCGGGTCGCGGGGCGAAATAGAGAGAATCGCAACGGTTGGAATACTCGGGTCCGGGGCACACATGATTCTATCTATCAGGAAATCGTAAAGTTCGGTCACTTCATTACAGTCGGGACACTTCATTTTTATCTTGCTGCAAAGATGGTGGTGGGTCGGAACAGGTTCGGGCCAGATCACGCGAAAATGATTCTCGCAATTCGGACACATGAACATTTTATAGCTTTCCATTGGAACTCCTGCTTCGTGGATTTGTGCAGGTAGGAGAAAGGGGAATGCAGTTTACGTTTCCCTATCCCAAATGTCCATGATGAGTTTTACCATTCCCAGGGCCATCATTCGGCGTTTGTCCGGTAAGCGATATACAGACATGTCATTGCTTGACATGTTCCCGCCTTGAGTATCCAACGCACACGCTGGCGATAGAATTTCCTGCCAACGTTCTCGAAAAGGCCAACAAGTTCAAGTTAAGGAGATGGCTATGAAGAAAAACTGGATATTGTGCTTGCTCGCTCTGCTCTCGCTGGTCGGCGTCGCATGGTCGCAGACCACTGGGGGCACCGAAAAAGCTGTCGCGGCGCTGGAACAACAATGGCTTCAGTCACAAAAAACAAATAATCCTGACCTAGTCGCCCCGCTGCTGGCCGACAAGTTCGTGAATACGGGAAGCGATGGGAAAGTCATGAACAAGGCCGCGTCGCTGGCAAACGCGAAAGCGACCAAATATGACAGTGCCGAGTACGAAGATGTGAAGGTAACGGTATTTGGCGATACGGCGATAGCGACGGGAGGCTTTAAAGCTAAGGGTACCGATGCGTCGGGAAAGTCAATGGATATTCATGAACGCTGGACAGATACGTGGGTGAAAATGCCGGGCGGTAAGTGGCAGTGTGTTGCGACTCATGGCTCGACAATTAAGATGTGAGCAACCGCACAACCCTGAATCGAAGTGGCCGCCACAGAGGAAGGCGGCCATTTTTTTTTCGTCCCCACGCTCGGTGCCACGACCATTCCAAGTTTATCCTCCCCGCCGCCAAGTCCGAATCTGGAAAGCCGCCATGACCTATGGTCCTACAGGCGGTCCGGGGACCTCTGGAAGTTGCGCTCGGAGGCACAATTCTATTGTTTCTTATTCCACAAGTCCCAAAAGAGTTTTGCAGTGGCTGGTCCATGCCCCGCGTAATGGTTGTTGCTGAATGCAAAGATTTTCAAAACTTTGGTGTTGCTCACCAACGATCTGAATACCGCGACCCAATTTTTCAAATCACTCGTGCGGTCAACGATGACTTTGTCCCACGTCGTCGTCTGCTTCTCAATTCGTTTGCGGTCTCCAAGCCAGCGAACATAAGCGAAGTCCGCCGTAATCAGATCAAATTTCTCTTTCATCTCCCACGGTCGCGGCATAAACGATGTGTCGGTTAGCGCCAAGGCGACGTTGTACTCCCGGAGCACGTCCGCGAATCTCCGGTCGAGCCACGTCTTGTTTCGAATCTCGACTACAAATTTGTGGTCGGCAGGAAGCTTCTTCAGGAAGGGTGACAGCAGGGTGAGAAAATGATCTTGCTTCGCGAATTTCCAACGATCAAACAACGGAAACTGAAACACCATCGGACCAAGCTTCGGCCCAAGAATGTCCATCGTTTTCACGAACTCTTCGAATTCAGAATCGCAATTGACTAACGCTTTTTCATGCGTAATGACCTGCGGAATTTTCACAGCGAATATGAAGTCCTCCGGAGTTCGGACCGCCCAGTTGTTGACCGTACGAGCAGAAGGACATCCGTAGAAGGTCGAGTCCACTTCGACCGTTTGAAACTGAGTTCCATAGAACTTCAGATAGTCGGCAGATTTCATTCCCGCTGGATAAAACGTGCCTTCCCACCCGGCAGCGGTGAAAGCTGAAGTGCCGAGAACAATTCCAGGCAGAGAAAAAGGGCGGTCAACTGTGAGCGTGCTTGCAAGCTTCCCTGGCTCGGCCAACTTCTCCATCGGGAAGAGGGTCGGGTTGCGAATCGGTTCTACTTTGGAACGCTTCGGTTTCACGGTTCCCAGAGGCTAACACCAGCATCGTTTGCCTAGCAATGAGCGGCGACGCCGCTCGAAGGAGAGAAGAGCAGAACTGGCGTCACTTCTCCGGTTTGTGCGCGGTGTTGCTTCGTTCTATGCCGTTGCGCGGGACTCCAAAAGCCAGTTTGAGCGCACCGTCACCACCCAAGAGCCCTTGAACCGATAGGACCGAAAGCTTGCTTCTCCGAGTTGCGAAGACTCAACTCGTGGCCCCCAAAATGTGTCGTGCTGGATAATAAGCACCACGTTCGTGGAACATGTGGCGCTCTTGTTACGGTTCAGAAGGCGCGCTATTTTTTCATTCAAGAACCCCAGAACCTCTCCTGCTGTGACGCGGTGAATTGGGGGAATCCCGCGAGCAGCCAGCACTGGAGCCCCTCATGGTCGACGAAATCCTCAAAGTCTTAGAGAAATGCCCTTTGGCACAGTACGAGCTGGGAAAGGACCTTGTTCGTGTCCTTCCAGCCACTCCTGATGGATTCGAAGTCGTTATCGAACAAATTTGGGAGAACCATTACAGCGTGACTTATGGCCGCTGGCACGAAGACTTTTACTCGTTGGAGGAAGCGCTGGGGTGCTTTTTCCTCGGGCTTACCAATCACTGTCGATTGAAGGTCTGTAGCAAGGATGGGAATCCCTTTCGTTGGACGGTAGAGTATTGGGACGACGCGCAATGGCGGAAACGGTCCACCAAGGCCAGTTGGTCCCACCGGATTTTTACGCCAGAGGTTACGGCTTACATGCAAAATGACCTCCTGCCTGAAATCGATGTGCAGCCCATCCTGAACAAATTGGTCACTCCTCATTGCTCCCGCGTTTAGGTGAAACGCTGCGGTTTGAAAATTGGTGCTATAGGGTTTTGCAGGTGGAACACACCCTTCAACGAATCCGCTGGCGCACGCCATTCATATTTTTATCGGCAAGAGAAGTGCTACCGGTCGGGCGGGAAAGTGGCGGAACCGGGCGGACTTGAACTGCCAACCTAGAGTTGCGTCGCCGGGCATAGGAGTCAGTCGAGCCTTCACGACCTTACTTCCAGCCCAGGGAACGGTTCAATCGCCTGACCCGACAGCGGGTAGATTTGTGGAAAGTAGGCCCGGACTACCCAGTTCGTAGGCTCGCCAACCAGTTCTCCAGAATTGCTTGGCTAAGCGGCTCGATTGTGGTGAAGGCGACCCCCATCCCGGAATTGGGCTTGGAGTAGACCACCTTGCCGAAGGCCGCGAGGCTTGTGCCGCCGTGGGTAATCCTCAGCGAGACCTTCGTCCCCTCCGGCAATGGGCCAGTGGTGTACACGTAGCATCCAAACAGGCTCAGGTTCGTGGTGCGTGCAGAGAGAAGCCTATCCGACCGCACGTCGGTCAGTTCAATGCTGGCCGCGAACGGATAACGGCTTGCGCGGTGGAATCCAGAACGAATGGAACGACGCCCTCGCTGTTGTGGATTCTATGTCAAGCGGCTACTCGTCCAAATAATACACGCCAAATCAAAGGCAGCAACAGATTTTCATTCGAAGGGCGGCTCGATTCAAAACGTTATATGGGAATTGAATTGGCAGTTGAGGACTAGTCAAGAATGTGGCCAAGTGACATTCTATAAGCATGGTAATTATCGTGAAAGCGCGCGTGTACCTTTGGAAACAAATCTGGAGTTGGCCTGTCGTTGGTGTTGTTGTGCCGCTTTGGCTTTAGCTGGGGGTATTGCATTTATGACCTCCAGCCATGCGTGGCTTGCTGACGTTTTTTATTTGGCTGGCGGAATCTTGTTCATAGTGAAGTTCTTGACGTGGGAAGATGCTAGACAGTTGGATAGTCTAAAAAGACGCAACTCCTATGGTCTTGCCATCGGGTTAACATTGATCGTCCTTTGTGCCGCGATTTGGGGGGACCACAGGCTTAACGCTCCCGACCAAGATGTACCCAGAGTTGCCCAGTCGCCCTCAATACAACACTCTCCCGAACGGAAACCTGAAGACACCTCGAATACCGGGGCCATCGGAGGGCAAAATCCGCAATCTCCTGAACTTCCGTCAAGGGGCATGGAAACGTCGCAGGAAATAACGTCTCCGGGAATAGCAACGTGATCGGCAACAACAATCAGGTGAATTCCCTCGCCACCCAGAACATTCAGATCAACAGTGCGCCGGGCGGGATAGCAATTGAGGCGGGACAGTCATCAATCCAACGGTTATCAATTCCCCGCCGTCTCGCACGATTGCTCCGAACACAGGGGAAGTAATGAGGGCTGCCTTGGAAAAGCACAAAGCCAAGGTGAGAGTCTACGCGGTTAACTACGACAAAGAAGCCAATGAATTTGCCCAACAACTATACGACCTATTGGTTGCGGCTGGATGGGAAATGAAGGATATGCAGGTGATACCTGTTGTTTTACAAGAACCTTGGAAGGGCGTGAGAGTCGGCTATCGTGGTGAACCGCCCGCAGCCGAGGGCAAACTAGTTAGCATTCCAGACGATACGCCGCAAGCCGCCTTGGTCGCTTCGCTCATGGCTGCAAAAATTACGGGACTATCTGTGCATCCGGACCCAGCGCAGGAAGAGGGTTTAATCGAATTGCTTGTTTCATCGAAACCTGAATCGCCAAACCAGGTAACGCGGTGAGATTCGATGTTGGGAAGGTACTATAATTCTGTCAATGAAAAAGAAGTGGAGCAGGAACGAAAAATTGACGGCTGCGACGTTAGGAGTCGCACTGTTAGCCATTCTCGGTTCTTATACTGTGCCCGAGGTCCGCAAGAAACTAGGTCTTGAGAAACACAGCTCCATGGCCCCAAAGGAATCAGAAACTATAGCACCTCAAGAGAATAGCTCTGTAATCACAACTCAATCAAATTCAAAGGAGAAAGCAAAGACGACTCAAAGAATGAGGGTCTCCCTGCACGGTCATGGCAACGTTGCAGGCAACAATGTCTCAGGGAATGCGGCGCGTGTCAACGACTTTGAGACAGGTACTCACGGAATTTAGTGAGCGTTTCAGTTTTCCACAAGGAAATCTCGCGCCAGGATCGCCAAGGAACGACGATCGCCAACTCGGTCGACCTACAGCATCCCCGCTTTT
>WNFC01012725.1_pt1 | contig 14393 bp, 7 predicted proteins | sample 5400541 | NCBI WGS metagenome assembly WNFC01 (sample SAMN13153342, study PRJNA577476) | soil metagenome | isolation source: 120 cm saprolite under Douglas fir tree site 2 hole 2 replicate 1 | place: USA:California | collected 2015-04-18
ACGGTCAGCTCGGCGTCCGAAGGGGCGGTCACCGTCGCCAAACTCTAATTTGTGATGTCGTTACGCTTAGCAGTGGAAGGGGCGGGCGGGCGGCGGCGCGGTGCAGGCACAGAGGTGAACGTCTCGGGCGAGGTGGCGGTGATCACCGGTGGGGCGAGCGGCATCGGCCGCGGGACCGCGCTGGCGCTGGCCCGCGCGGGCGCGGACGTCGTGCTCGCGGACATCCACGATGGCCGGTTGGCGCAGGTCAGGGACGAACTTGCGGCCCTTGGTCGGCGCGTGCACACGGTTCACTGCGACGTCTCACGCGACGATGACGTGGCGCGGCTCGCCGACGAAGCCGAGGCGACGCTGGGCCCGGTGGGTCTGGTGATGAACAACGCCGGCGTCGTGCTGCGCGGCGCGCTCGAGCAGGTCGATCTGGCCGACTGGCAGTGGTGCTTCGGCATCAACGTCTTCGGCGTCATTCGCGGCATCCACGCGTTTTTGCCGCGCATGATCGCGCGACGCCGCGGCTACATCGTCAACACTGGCTCGATGGCTGGTCTGGTGCCGCTGACCGGTGAGGGCGCGCCGTACATTGCGTCGAAGTTCGCCGTTGTGGGTTTGACCGAGGCGCTGGCGTTGTACGCGCGGCCGTTCGGGATTGGCGTCTCGCTGCTGTGTCCTGGCGGAGCGGCGACCAACCTGGCCGAGACTGGCCGGTCGATTGGTATGACCTCGGAACGTCAGCTATCCGAGACGCGCATGGCGCAGTCGGTGCAAGGCGGCCAGGAAATGCAACCAGAGGAGATCGGCGAGCTTGTGGTTGAGGCGATCCTGGCGGAGCAGTTTTTGATCCTGCCGGATCCGGCGTCGAGCGAGCTCATTCGTCGCCGCGCGCAGGACCTCAACCGATTCCTAGCGGATCGATTCGCGGCTTTTGAGAACTGAGTGGTCATCCTGAGAAACGAAGGATCCGCGTCCAGTTGCAACGCGCGCAGTAGCGGAACCTTCGCAGGCTCAGGATGACCTGAATGCTCTAGGGCGCGATGGTCACGGGGATGGTGACGATGGCTTCTTGCCCGGTCACTGACGAGTGGGCGTAGAAGTACAGCGTGTGCAGACCCGTTTGATTCGTCGGCAGCGGGACGATGGCGCGCCACGTGTTGTTCGCGCCAGGCATCGCCTCGCTCAGGAACATGCCGCCTGAATCTCGGCTGTCGAGGAAGATGTCGACGCGATCGATACCTGAGCCGCTCTGAGCGGCCTTGTCGAAGGCCGTGCCTTCGATGGTATAGCCGCCCGCGTGAATGGTGTCACCAGGCGACGGGTTGCTGACGTCGATCATGATCGTCGTCGGGCTGGGGGCGACCGCCGTCGTCGTGGTCGTGGTGGTGGTTGCTGGAGTGGTCGGGCTGGTCGTCGTCGATGGCGTCATCGGCTCCGTCGGAGTCGTAGTCGTGCTGGTGCTGGTGCTGGTGCTGGTGCTCCCAGTCATGCAGGTCTCGGTCGCGGTGGTCCCCACGTTACCCGCTTTCGTTGGATCTTCACCGATGGCCACGGGCACCTCGATGACGCTCTGGACGCCGCTGACGCTCGAGTACGCGTAGGCGAACAGATCGTGGCCGCCGACCACGTTCGGGATCGTCACGGTTGTCTCGAAACTATCCGGGCCGAACGGACCGGGCGTCATGCCCGGCATCGCGATACCCAGGTTCACACCGCCCTGATCGCGGTTGTCGAGGAAGAAATCAACGTGGTCGATGCCGGTGCCGCCCTGAGCGCGCGAATCCATCGCAATGCCCTGAACGACCATGCCGCCGGGCTCGATCATCGAGCCAGGGTTCGGGTTGGCCAATTCGAAGTGGATAGCCGCGCAGTCGCCGGCCATCGGCGCCATGGTGCTCGTCTGGGCCAGGGCCGGCAGAGTGCCGAGGCCAAAGGCGGCGGCAGCGGTCACGGGACCGATGAGCCGTAGGCGCGCAAGAACGGATCTGGACATAGGGGTTCTACGTTTCCTTTCCCGTTTCGTAATTCCAGCCGGCGGAGTACGTACATCCTTAGCGTGACCTGTCGGTATTTCCGAAATGTGAAACCGCCGTTAAGGATTCGAGCGGTTTGGTCGCGGCGCCAGGTCAGTAAACGGAGACCGTCTTCAGTCAGCCGCGCGGGGGCTGCAACCGGTGTGCCAATTCCGCGTTAGCGGTCCAGGACGAACAGCGAGTCGACCGCGCACACGCCGTGGCCGATCGAACGCGCAATCAGCGGGTTGAGGTCGATCTCCTGGAGAAGGTCCTGGAGGTCGACGCACAACTCAGAAAACCGTACGAGCACGTCAACTACGGCTTCGACATCGGCCCGTCCGAGCACCGCCGCACCGCGCAAGCGACTCAGAGCGGCGCGCGCCTCGGTGACGCTCACCGGTGGCAGCAGGAGTTGCACATCGTGCAAGGTCTCGACGAGGACGCCGCCCAGGCCGCACGCAATCACCGCCCCAAACTGCGGATCGCGACTCATACCGACGAGGATCTCCGCCTGCGCGTCCCCGACCATGTGCTGAATCAACACGCCTTCTTCATCCTGAGCCACACCCGCGAGGCGATCGAACGCCGCCTCGACCGCGGCCGGCGCTTCGAGCATGAGCGCGACGCCACCCGCGCGGGCCTTGTGCGCAATGCTCGGTGCCTCGATTTTGGCCGCGACCGGATAGCCGATCCGCTCGGCAATGGCCACCGCTTCCGAGCGCGTCGTTGCCAGCGCTTCGGGCGGTGTCGGGATGCCATACGCGGTCAGAATGGCTGAACCCTGGCGCGCCGACAGGCGGGCGCCGGTGGCCTGGTTAATGACGCTTCGCGCGGTGGCGCACGCCTCCGGATCCGCATACCGTGTTGACGTCTTCGCTCCGCGCAGGAAGGCCGCGTAGCGCATGAGCGCGCCGACTGCCTTGAGGCCATACTCGGCGCCCTGCAGCAGCGGCACCCCATCCAGCCGATCCCGCGGATCCTGGATCGGCGTGTCGGCCACCGGCCTGGGGAAGAAATGGCCGCCGGCGAGCGACATTGCCAGGAATGGGATCTGGGGATTGGTACCGATCGAGCGGGTCAGTGCCTGGAAGGTTGGCGTCGCGCCGTCGATCGGCGACGGGAACGAACGCGCGTACACGATTGCATCGACCGCCGGATCGGCGGCGAGCAGGTCCAGCGAGCGTTCCAACAGGTCCGGCTGGAAGACGCCCTGACCGGTTACGTCCAGCGGGTTGCCGACGTTGCCGAACTCGGGCACGACCTCGCGCAGTTTCGCCTGAGTTTGGTCGGCCAGTTGCGCAAAGCCAACGCCGCAGTCCGCGGCCAGGTCGGACATCAGTCCGGCCGCGCCGCCTGAGACCGAAATAGCTGCCAGCCCGTTGCCACGCGGTAAGCGGCGGGTATGAAAGACGGCCAGCGCTTCGAACATCTCGTCGACACTGGCTACGCGCGTCACGCCGTTCTTGCGCAGCACCGCGTCGATCACGCCGTCCGAGCCGACCAGCGATCCGGTGTGGCCGAGTGCCGCGCGGCGGGCAGCTTCGGAACGCCCGATCTTGAGCATGACGATGGGTTTTCGTGCGTCGGCGGCGCGTTCGCACGCGCCGATGAAGGCGGCCGGTCGTTTGATCTGCTCGGCGAAGCAGCCGATGATGCGGGTCTGGTCGTCGTCGACGAAGTAGCCAATGTAGTCGGCTAGATCGACGTCGACTTCATTGCCGCTAGTGACCGCCCAGGTGATGCCGAGGCAAGGCGAACATACCGCTGGGCGCGTGCATCAGCCCCAGGCAGTTCGGACCGCCCACCGCGATGCCCGTCCGCTGGGCCCAACTTGCGAGTTGAGCTTGCCGTTCGACGCCGTCGCCGCCGGCCTCGGCGAAGCCACTGGTGATCATCTCCAGGGCGCCCACGCCCTTCTGCTCGCATTGCTCGAGCAGCGCCGGCAAGAAGCGCCAGGCGACGCCGACGACAACCAGGTCGATCGGCCAGGGCACGTCCAGCACCGTTGGGTAACACGGTGCGTCAGACACGCTCTCGTAGCGCGGATTGACCGCGGCGATGGGTCCCGCAAACCCGTTACGCAACAGGTTGCGGTGGATGGCCGAGACGAAGCTCGGATTGGGCGACGCGCCGACGACGACGACCGAACGGGGCCGCAACAACGGATCCAGTCGGCGCACCGCCGACGCCTGTTCTCCGCCCGTTGCGCGCTTCGCCTCAGCCGTCACGCGCGGGACAGGCTATCAGCCCATCGACCGGGAAATTAGGAAAGACGATTTGGCAGTCGTGGAACTACTGGCGTCACCAAGCTTGACGGCACTTACCTCTAGTGCGACTCGCGATGGCAAGATATGCGCCAGCGTGCCTGACTTGCGCCTCAGCGTGCTCGACCAGTCGCCCATCCCCGACGGCTCGTCAGCCTCAGCCGCGTTCGCCGCGACGATCGCCCTGGCGCGCCTGGCCGACCGATTGGGCTACGAGCGCTATTGGCTGGCCGAGCACCACAACACGCAGGGTTTAGCTGGCTCGTCGCCCGAGGTTCTGATCGCCCGCGTCGCGGCGGAGACGTCGCGTATTCGGGTTGGATCAGGCGGAGTGATGCTGTCGCACTACAGTCCGCTGAAAGTCGCTGAGAGCTTTCGCGTGCTGCACGCGCTCTATCCGGGCCGGATCGACCTGGGCGTGGGCCGCGCCCCTGGCTCCGACCAGTTGACGGCCGCCGTGCTGGCCCAGGGTCGTCTGCAGCCGATCGAGCGTTTCGGCCAACAACTCCAGGACCTGGCCGGCTTTGTCTATGACGCGCTGCCGCCCGAGCATCCCTATCACAACGTCCACGCCACGCCGCGCTCGCCCGGCGCGCCCGAAATGTGGCTCCTCGGCTCAGGCGGCGACAGCGCGGCCTACGCGGCGGTGCTCGGTTTTGCCTTTTCGTACGCGCATTTCATCAATCCGCACGCGGCCGAAGCGTCGCTAAACACCTATCGGGAGCATTTTCGGCCATTGTTCGAGCTGGACGCGCCGCGAGCGAGCATGGCCGTGCGCGTTGTGTGCGCGGACACCGCCGTCGAGGCACGGCGGATTGCCTCGAGCTTCGCGCTGCAGCGACTGCGCATGGAGCAGGGACGCCTGGGCCGCGTTCCCAGCGTGGAGGAGGCACTGGCCTAGCGGCGGCCAAGTAGAGGCTGCTGCCGGGCACCCACATGATCAGGCCGGCTAACTGCTGATCTTCGCCGGCGGTCAGCCCCCAGGCGGGCGCGGTGACGGCGTGCGCGGTGTACCAGGGCGTGGGCGAAAAGGCCAGTAGTGCGCCGAGCAAGGTACTTTGCAGCGCAAGGCCGAAGACGCACAGTAAGGCGACCGCGCGGGTGGCGTGGACGATGACCCACCAGAACAGGACGGCGGTGGCCAGAAAGCTCACATGCTCGAAGATGTGGACGCCGCGGTTTCGCAGCGCCGCTTCATACAGGGCTGGGACATGCCACAGCCACAGGGCCAGGCTGTGGGCGCCAAACGCAACTGGGGCCCTGGTGAGGAAGGCGGCGGCGGTGCGAAACCAGGCACCCACTGTTGGGCGTGAAGCTTCGGGCAAAGCCCACAGCAGCGGCGCCACGGGCGCGCCGAGCACCAGCAGCGGCCCGGCGACCAGGATCAGCAGCAGATGCTGAGCCATGTGGAAGGCGAACAGCTCCTCGCCCAGTCGGTCTAGCGGGGATTCTAGGGCGACCACGATGGCCAGCAGTCCGCCGCCAAAACAGAGTGTTTGCCAGCCGCGCACCACGTGCTCGCGGCCCGCGCGCCGCCACAGGGTGGCGACGCCCCGCGCGTACAGCGCGCCCACGATCAGCACGCCAGCAAGAGCCGCCGGTTCAGGCGGCACCGACGCTCCCTGATACGTGTGGCACACGCCGTGCAGCGAGGCCTGGCTGATGCCGATCGCCAGTTGTCACTACTGTCAGGCATCCATTGTCGACTACTCGTCGGTGGTGGAAGTGCGTGGCGAAATCTTCTGCTGCCGAAATTGTCTGGTGGCCAGCCATGCCCAGGGCGCGCGGCCGATCACGCCGCCAGATCTGCCGGCCTGCGCCCGCTGCGCGTGCGCGATCTTCGAGACCGATTCGCTCATCGAGCGGCAAGGCCAACGGTTCTGTTGCTACAACTGCGCCGCCATGGCGATCCACGGTTCGCGCCTCGTCGCCGCCTGAGGCGACAGTTCTAGAAGGCTCGCCGCGTGCGCGGCGGCGTTAGCCTACGGGCTGATGCGGGGCAGGCGCGCGCGGCGGTCTTTTGGTTTGCCGGCCCAGCCTGGGCCGCTCATTGGGCGCGAGCGGGAGTTGGAGGCGGCGGCGCAGTTGTTGTCTGCGGCGGACGTGCGGCTGCTGACGATTACGGGTCCGCCGGGGGCGGGCAAAACGCGGCTGGGCGTCGCCGTGGCCATGAACCTGGCCGCCCTGGCGCCGGATGGCGTGTGGTTTGTCGACCTGGCGCCGATTCACGACGCCCGTCTGCTGCCGACGGCGATCGGTCGCGCTGCTGGCGTCCGCGAGCAACGCGGCGAGCTCGCCCAGGCGCGCGTCGAGCGACACATCGGACAGCGCACGCTGCTGCTCCTGCTCGACAACTTCGAGCACATCCTGGCCGCGGCGGCCTCCGTCGCGGATCTGCTGGCAAATTGCCCCAACTTAAAGGTCCTGGTCACCAGTCGCGCACCCCTGCGACTGCGCTGGGAGCACGTCCTGCCGCTCCCGCCGCTCACTGTTCCCGATCGCCGTAACCTGCCGGCGCCAGCCGAACTTGCCCAGATTCCAGCAGTGGCGCTGTACGCCGAGCGCGCTCGAGCGGTCGACCCCGCGTTCTGCATCACAGATGACAACGCAAGAGACGTCGCCGAGATCTGCGTTCGTTTGGATGGTCTGCCCCTGGCGATCGAGCTCGCCGCCGCGCGCAGCAACGTCTTCGCGCCAGCCGAAATCCTGAGCCGACTGCGCGAGCGCTTCGATCTGCTCGCCGGCGGCGCGGTCGACCTGCCGATTCGCCAGCAATCACTGCAGGCTGCATTCGATTGGGGCTACGACCTGCTGAGCACCGCGGACCAGGCGCTTTTCCGTGCCCTGGCGGTGTTCATCGGCGGGTTCACCCAGGCGGGCGCGCTGGCCGTCGCCGGCAACGACGACCTGACAACCCTCGTCCAGCACAGCCTGGTCCGCCGCGAGCCCGGTGACGATGCGCGATTCAGGATGCTCGAGACCCTGCGCGGGTACGCACTCGATCGCCTGGCGCTCAGCACCGAGCGTCAGGCCACCTTTGAAAAACATGCGCGCTTCATGCTCGACCTCGCCGAGCGGGCCGCGCCCGAGCTTCTCGGAGCACACCAGACAACATGGCTGGCCCGGCTCGAACGCGAGCACGACAACCTGGCCGCGGCCCTGCGCTGGACCGTCGAGGCCGGGGAGATCGAGCTGAGCTTGCGCCTGGCCAGTGCGCTGTGGCGATTCTGGTGGCTGCACGGCCACCTGAGCGAGGGCATGGCCTGGATGGACGCCGTCCTGTCTGCCTCGCGCGACGCAGCCGAACCGCTGCTGCCCGCGCGCGCCGCCGCCCTGAACGGCGCGGGCGTGCTCGCCCATGTGCGCGGCGAATACGAACGCGCCGCCTGGTTGGTGGGTGAGAGCCTCGCCCTCTCGCGTCGACTCGGTCTGATGTCGCATATGGCGGCCGCGTTGCACAACCAGGCCGCCTTGGCGCGTGAGCAGGGGGATTGGCCGCGCGCGCTCGCGGCTTACGAAGAGAGCCTGGCGCTCGAGCGCCAGGCCGGCAATTCGTGGGGCATCGCCATGTCGCTGACCAACCTGGGTGCACTCGCGGGGGACCAAGGCGACACCTCGGGCGCACTGGCGCTGCTCCAGGAGGGTCTGGCCTTGCTGCGCGACCTGGGCGACGCGCGCGGGATCGCCTCGGCACTGCACAACCTGGCCGCGGTTACCCGCGACGGCGGCGAATGGCAGCGCGCCGCCGACTTGCACGCGGAAAGCCTGGCGCTGTGGCGCGAGCTCGGCGATCGCTGGGGCGTGGCCGCGTCACTGCACGACCTGGCGCGGGCCACCGCCCGCCTGGGTGATCGGCCGCGCGCCGCTGGGCTGCTGGGCGAAAGCCTGGCGCTGTTCGCCGAGCTGGGCGTTCGTCAAGGCACGGCGGCGTGTCTGGAGGGGCTCGCCGCGGTCGCGTGCGACGTGGAGCGGCCGCTGGATGCGGCGCGACTGCTCGGTGCGGCCGAAGCGTTGCGAGAAGCGATCGGCGCGCCGTTGCCCGCGCGCGATCGACGGGACCTGGCGCGGATCGTCGCGCAGGCGCGCAACGCGTCAAAAGGTGCGGCATTTCGCGAGGCGTGGCGGGTGGGGCGCGCGCTGTCCGCCGAGCAGACGTCGGCGTTTGCGCAGCAGGTGGCTCAAGCGCTCGCCGACCGCGACACACCACGTGAGGCGGCGGTGCTCACCGAGCGTGAGCGGCAGGTCGCTGGCCTGGTCGCTGGCGGACTGACCAACCGCCAGATCGCCGAGCGATTGGTGATTTCCGAGCGGACTGCCGACCGTCACGTGAGCAACATCCTGGCCAAGCTGGGCCTGACTACCCGCGCCCAGGTCGCAGCCTGGAGTGTCGAAGCGCGGATGGGACTCCACAGCTGACTGAGACGCCCCTTCGGGAGCCTGGCGCGCCGCGGGCGGCGAGAACAATCCGCCGCAATGGGTACTGCGTATGGGTCCTTTCACCCATGACGAGCCGGTGGACCCGGTTGCACGCTACGGGAACATATGTTGTGGCGAATCATTGTTCGGCTGCTGGGAGCCGCGGTGCTGGCGGGCTGCGCGCCCGCGAACCCTGCACCGCAAGCGGCGCCGATTGTCTTGCCGCGGGCGGCCAGCGCGGTAGCGGCGCCGGCCACAAGTCCATTAGCGGTAACGGCGGTGGTGCCGGAACCGAACGCTTCGGCGGTGCTGTTCGACTCGGCGGTGTTCGTGCAGTTCAACCATCCGGTCGTACCGCTCACCACGCTGGATCAGCCGGGCGGCGCGGCGCCACTCCAGATCGATCCGCCGATCGACGGCACCGGCCGGTGGATTAATACCGGGTTGTACACGTTCACTCCGACCGTAGGTTGGGCTCCATCAAGCACCTACCACCTCAGCGTGCCCAGTACGGCGTACGCCTGGTCGTTTGCGACGCTGCCAGCGGGAGTTGCGGCAACTCATCCGGCGCCGAACGAACGGATGGTCGATCCCGGCGCGGCGATCCGCATCACCTTCAATCAACCGGTCGATCTGGCCGGAGTCCACGTGACCCTCGAGCCCAGCGCAGTAGGTACAGCGGAGTGGGCTGATCAGCGGACGTTGTTGTTTCACCCGGACGTGGCGCTAGCGCCGGCCACCGACTACGCCGCGCAAGTCAGGATCGACGGCGCAACCAAGGCCTATAGCTGGCGCTTTTCGACGGCACCGCCGCCCAACCTCGTGCGCACCGTTCCGCCCGAGGCTTCCGAAGCCCCGCAACTCAACCAGGTCGAGTTGTTCTTCAGCGCACCGATGGACCGCGACGATGTGCGCGCCAACCTCGCGGTCGAGCCACCACTGGATTACTCGCCCTTTCCGAACTGGAGGGACGACGACACCCACGTCGTGCTCTACGCGTCATTCAAACCGGCGACGAGCTACACCCTGAGCCTGCCAGCCGGTGTGCGCGACCGCTTCGGACGACCGCTCGCCGATGGACTCCAGTTGCACTTCACCACCCCGGCGGGGCAGGTGTCGTCCAACGCTCCGCCAGTTCCGCCGCAGGCATGGTTGATCAGCCCCGGACCGATCGGCACCTACGACGCGTACGAGCACCCGCGCGCTGTGTTGCGCACGACCAATGTCAGTCACTTCGACTACGCGCTCGATGCCGTCGACGAGCGGGTGGTCGTCGGACTGTACAGCGGGCCGATTCCACAGCGCGTGCCCGAGGGTCGGCGGGTCGCCAGCGGCTCGCGCGACCTGCGGCCCGAACGCAACGTGCCCAGCCTGACCTCGATCGATCTGGGACAGCTCGCGCCGGGTTACTACCGCCTGCACGTCGAGCCGACGCAGACGACCGCGCGGGTGCAGGACCATCTGGTCGTGGTCACCCGCACGCTGCTGGCAGTCAAGGAGTCGACCGATCAGATGCTGGTGTGGGCGACCGACCTGCACACCGGCCAACCGCTGGCCAATCTGCGCGTGCGCGTCCTCCGGCCTGGAGCCAGCGACCCGGTAGCGGTGGGCACCACCGCGGCCGATGGGACCCTCCAGGTCGCCATGCCACCGGTTTCGGCCGATGCGCCATCAATCCAGAAGACGAACCGCACGCCCGCGGGCTTCAGCAGTCCGACACTGGTCATTGCCGACCGCGCAGGCGATGCGACGCTCGCGCTCAGCAGTTGGTCCGGCGGGCTCGGTCCGTGGACATTTGGTTTGCCGACGTCGTTCGGATCGCCAGCTGTCACCGCGCACGTTTACTCGGACAGGCCCATCTATCGCCCCGGCCAGACCGTGCACTTGAAGGGCATCGTCCGCGCCGACGACGACGCTCAGTACTCGGTGCCCACCCGGTTCGCTGCGACCTGGCAGGTCGTGGACAGTCAGGGCCGCGCGATTCGCTCGGGCACGATCGACCAGTTGAGCGACTTCGGTACGTTCGCCAACGACGTGGAGTTGAGCACGGAGTCGGCGACAGGCAACTACAGCTTCGCGGTGAAGATGGCTGACCGGTTCATTACATCGGCACCGTTTCTGGTCGCCGATTATCAACCGCCAGCCTTCGAAGTCAACCTGGATAAGCTCGGCGAAGCGGTCGCCGGTCAGTCGCTCGATACGAGTTTGCGCGCGGCGTATTACTTTGGCCAGCCGCTCGCCAATTCAGCCGTGCACTGGCAGGTCAGCGCCGAGCCATTCGCGTTTCAGTGGCATGACGACCAGGCGTTTCGGTTTGGCGACGCCGATCAGCCGGCCCTCAGAACCCAGGTGCGTCCGGTAAATGCACCGCGAGCCGAGGGCGCGGGCAAGACGCGCTCTGACGGCAGTTTTGCTTTCCAGGTGCCGACTGACTTGGGTCAGGACGTTGCGAGCCAGCGCTTCACGATCGAGGCGACCGTCACCGACCCGGATCACGGTGAGGTGAGCAACCGCCAGTCCGTGGTGGTCCACAAAGCGGGCCTCTATCTCGGATTGAAGCCATCGACGTCGGTGTCGCAGGCGGATCGACCACAAACCGTCGAGCTGGTGACTCTGGACACCCAGGGCGGCGTCCGCGCGGACGTGGCAGTTCACGGCCAGATCCTGCGCCGTCGCTGGCTGAACGTCCGCCAGCGCGACGCCCAGGGTGAGCTGCACTGGACCTCGCGGCCCGAGGACACGCCGATCGACACCTTCGAGACGCGCTCGGGCGCGGATGGTCGGGGCACGTTCACGTTCACCCCGAGCAAAGGTGGCGCGTATCAACTGATCGTCGAAGCACCCGACGCGGTGGGCAACGTGGCGCGGACGGCGATCGGCGTGTGGGTGGCCGGACCTGGATTCATTCCCTGGCGGGTCAACGACGATGGGCGACTCGAGCTTCAAGCAGACAAGCCCGCGTATCAGCCGGGGGACACGGCGCACATCATGGTGCCAGCGCCCATCGCCGATGCGACCGCGCTGGTCACTGTCGAACGCGGCAAGCTGATTTCGCACGCGGTGCGCCAGCTGAGCGGCAACAGCGCAGTTCTGGACATCCCGATCGGCGCCGAGCATGTGCCCAACGCGTTCGTGTCGGTCGTGCTGTTCGGCGGCGGTCAGGCACCAGCGTTGTTCAGCGGCTATGTCGAGTTGTCCGTTTCATCGCAAGACCGTCAACTCCAGGTAACTGCCGAGCCGGATCGACGCGATCACGGGCCCGGCGACCTGGTGTCATTTACGCTGCGCACCAGGGACTCGGCTGGCAACGGCGCGCCTGCCGAAGTATCGGTGGCGGTGGTCGACGCGGCCGTACTGTCCCTGACCGACTCGCGCGCCGATCCGGTCATGGCGTTCTGGCATCGTCGACCAGTCGGCGTGCGCAGCGGCAGCAGCCTGGGTGTGTCGATCGACCGCCAGAACGAATCGGCGTCGAGTGGTCTCAAGGGCGGCGGTGGAGCTGACCCGGCCACGGTGCGCCAGGATTTTCCAGACACGGCGTTCTGGCAATCCGCCGTGCGCACGGACGCTGACGGCAGTGTTCAGATCGAGGTTCAACTGCCGGACACACTGACTACGTGGCGTCTCACGGCAGTGGCGGTGACCCGAGATACCCGCCTGGGCGTCGGCACAACGGAGGTGGTGACCGGCAAAGCGGTGCTTGTGCGGCCGCTGGTGCCGCGCTTCCTGGTCGGCGGCGACGTGGTAACCGTCGGAGCGGCCGTGCACAACGCGACGTCCGCCGCGCTGCACGTCTCGGCCGCGTTGACGGCGAACGGACTGGCGGTCCAGGGCGATGCGCGGCGATCCATCGACGTGCCAGCCGGCGGGCAGGTGCGAGTCGACTGGCCCGTTACCTCGTCGGTTGGCCAGTCTGGGCAGGCCAGCCTCCGCTTCGACGCTGCCGCGGCGGGGATCGGCGACGCCGTCGAAGTCCAGGTGCCGGTCCTGGCCTGGGGTGCGTCGAGCACGGTTGCCACGGCCGGCGAAGTCGCATCGGCCGACACGACCAGCGAGGTCGTCGAGGTCAACCGCGCGATCGACCACCAGCGAGGTGAGCTGCGCGTCGACGTCACGCCTTCGCTCGCGGCGGCGTTGCGCTACGGCCTGAGGCAAGTCGAGGAGTATCGCTACGAATGCCTCGAGCAAACCGTCAGTCGCTTCCTGCCGCGGCTGGCGCTCGCGCGAGCCATCGACGGTCTCGGCCTGGGCGACCCGCTCAATCTCAAGTCGGAGTTGCCGGGATTGGTCACGCGCTCGATCCAACGCATGTACCGCTTCCAACACGCCGACGGTGGCTGGGGCTGGTGGCAGGATGATGTTAGCCAGCCGTATCTGACGGCGTACTCGCTCTTTGGGCTGGTTGAAGCGCGCCGCTCTGGATTCGACGTCGATCAGGGTGTGGTCGATCGTGGGACGACCTTCCTGCGGGCGTGGCTGAATGCGGACCCTGGCCCGTTCGGCCTGGATACGCGGGCGTACGTCGTGTATGTGCTCGGCCAGGCCGGGTCACCCGAACCGGCTCGGGCGGCAGCGCTGTTCGATCGGCGCGCAGACCTGGGTCCGACGGCGCGCGGCTATCTGGCGCAGGCCCTGGCAGCTGTGAACTCGAGTGATGGCCGCGTCGGGGGACTGCTCGCCGAGCTGAGCAACCAGGCGGTGGTGTCGGCGACGGGTAGCCACTGGGAAGAGGCGAACTCAGCGATCAAGCCGTGGATCATGGGCACCGACGTGCGGACAACCGCCGCTGTGCTCGACGCGCTGGTCAGGTTGCGGCCGGATCATCCGCTGGTCACGTCGGCGGTGCGCTGGCTGATGGCGGCGCGTCGGGAAGGCGGCGCGTGGGAGAGCACCCACGATTCGGCGATGAGCTTGCTGACATTGACTGATTTTCTGGCCGCCAGCGGCGAGCTTTCGCCGACCCAGCCTCAGGCTCAGGGCGGCTTCAGCTGGCAGCTGGGGGTGAATGGGACGCCCAGGCAGAACGGGTCGGCGAGTGATTACGCGAGCCTCGCCGCGCCGAGTCAACTGGTGATGCCGATGGCCGACTTGAAGGTCGGCGACAACCACGTCGATCTGCTGCGCTCGATTGGCGCCGGGCGGCTGTACTACACGCTCCAGCTCAAGACGTTCTCGCAGGCGGAGGACATGGCGGCCGAGAGCCACGGTTTCTCGGTGGCCCGTGAATACCTGACGCCGTCGAGCCAGGTCCACGCGGGGGATCTCGTCCAGGTGCGGCTCACCGTTGTCGCACCGAATGACCTGCACGACGTGGTGATCGAAGACCTGCTGCCGGCTGGTCTGGAGCCGATCGACACGCGCCTGAAGACCACCAGCACGGCGCTCGCCGACGCGGTTCAGGCGGCAACCGCGGACGCGGTTCAGGCGGCAAAGTCGCCGGGTTGGCAGCCGTGGAGCCACGTCGACGTCCGCTCGGATCGGGTGGCGCTCTTCGCGACGTACCTGGGCAAAGGCGCATACCAGTTCGTTTATATGGCTCGGGCGAGCCTGCCAGGTGAATACCGCGTGCTGCCGACTAGCGGCCACGAACAGTACTTTCCCGAGGTCAACGCCCGCGCCGACGGCCGCCGCTTCACGGTGCTGCCATGACGCGTCTTCGGCAGCTAGGCGCCGGTTGCTGCCTGCTCGCCCTGCTGATTTCTGTTGG
>WNFC01005608.1_pt1 | contig 14388 bp, 12 predicted proteins | sample 5400541 | NCBI WGS metagenome assembly WNFC01 (sample SAMN13153342, study PRJNA577476) | soil metagenome | isolation source: 120 cm saprolite under Douglas fir tree site 2 hole 2 replicate 1 | place: USA:California | collected 2015-04-18
GCGTGAATCGCACGACGCGAAAGCCTCGGGACTCGAGCCAGGCCGCGCGGGCTGCGTCGTTGGGCGGTGACCGGTCGAACATGTCGCCCCCGATCTCGACCACCAGGCGCGCCGACAAGCACGCGAAATCAACGATGTACGGCCCGACCAGAGCCTTCCGTCGGAACTTGAACCCATCGAGCTGTTGGGCGCGCAAGCACGACCACAGGTCCCACTCGACGCCGCTCATCGTGCGTCGGCGGTAGCGAGCGAGCTCGACTCGGGATAGCGACATTGCACATCGCACCATCCGCACTCAAGTCGGAAGGAAAACCCTGCCTGTTAACGGCACATGTGCGGGGCCCAGCACACCATCGAGGATGAAAATTGGGGCGCGCCGGCTGGGCGAAATGCTCGTGCCTCTTTGGTGCATGGAGCCCGTTAGTTAACGTGAGCTAGCGGCCTGGTGGTACCAACGAATGTGAAGACGGTAGTGGCCTGCGTGCTGACACCGGAAAGTCAGCAGACGAGGACTTTTGGGACGATGACGCCAGACCTACTGCAACTCCGGGAATGGTTGCAGTCTGAATTCAAGGGAAGAGGCTAGCGGCGCTTGGGAGGAGCCTTCCCGACTCGACGGGCGGCACGAACAGCCGGCCGGGCCGCCTTGCTCGCCCCGTTCGACCTGCTCACCACTGCAGGCTCCGACGCGGCTGTCTTTATGGCCGCCGGCTTCGCGCCACCGCGCGCAGGCGTCAGGGCCTCCCGCAGCACCTGGTCGATCGACTCCACCAGGACCAGCTGCATCTCCTTGCGCAAATCAGCGGGAATGTCATCGAGGTCGGCTTCGTTGTGGGAAGGCAACAGCACCCGGCGGATGCCCGCCCGATGCGCGCCCAACACCTTCTCCTTCACCCCGCCGATCGGCAACACCTTGCCCCGCAAAGTGATCTCGCCGGTCATCGCCACGTCGTCGCGCGCCGGGCGGCCGGTAAGGATTGAGGCCATCGCCGTCAGCACGGTCACGCCCGCAGATGGGCCTTCCTTCGGCTGAGCGCCCGCGGGTACGTGCACGTGGATGTCGTTCTTCTCGAACAGCGAAGGATCGATGCCCAGAACCGACGCGCGGTCCTTCAGATAGGACAGCGCCGCCGAGGCCGACTCCTTCATGACGTCTCCCAGCTGTCCAGTCAGGCGCAGCTCGCCCTTGCCTGGGGTCAGCGCCGCCTCCACGAACACGATCTCGCCCCCGGTGGGCGTCCACACGAGTCCGGTAGCCACTCCCGGACGGTCGATCCGTTCGCGGACGTCGTCATGGAACCGGCGCTTGCCCAGGGCGGCTCGCACCCGTTTCACATCCACCGCCTTCCGCGGCCGCTTGCCGACAGCGATCTCCGCCACCGCGCGCCGCATTACCGACGCGATCTCGCGCTCGAGGTTGCGCACGCCGGCCTCCCGTGTGTACTGGCGGATGATCAGCCGGATAGCCTCCTCGGCCATCCCGACCTCACCAACACGCAATCCGTGCGCCGCGAGCTGCTTCGGCACCAGGAACCTCTCCGCGATCTGGACCTTCTCCTCCTCGGTGTAGCCGGAGAGGTTCAGAACCTCCATCCGGTCGCGCAGCGCGGCGGGAATGGTCTCCAGAGAGTTCGCAGTTGTGATGAACATGACCTTCGACAGGTCGAAGGGCACGTCGAGATAGTTGTCGCGAAAATCTTTGTTTTGCTCGGGGTCGAGCACTTCGAGCAAAGCGGACGACGGATCGCCCCGCCAGTCCGAGCCGATCTTGTCGACCTCGTCCAGCATGAACACGGGGTCGTTCGATTCGGCGCGGCGGATCGCCTGCAGGATGCGTCCGGGCATGGCGCCGATGTAGGTGCGCCGGTGGCCGCGAATCTCGGCCTCATCGTGAACGCCGCCCAGAGAAGCGCGCGCGAACTTGCGGCCCATCGCGCGGGCGATGGAGTGCCCAAGCGAAGTCTTGCCGACTCCAGGCGGACCGACGAAGCACAGGATCGGCTCGCGGCCGCGCTCGGTCAGACCTCGCACCTGCTTCAGCCGCCGCACAGCGAGGTGCTCGACGATGCGCTGCTTCACCTTGTCCAGGTCGTAGTGATCGGCGTCCAGGATCTCGCGCGCCTTGGCGACGTCCACCTCGCCGCCAGTCGATGTGTTCCACGGCAGCGAGACGATCAGCTCGAGGTAGGTGCGGATCACTGACGACTCGGGTGAAGCGGATGGAATCCGCTCAAGCCGCGCGAGCTCGCGGTCGGCCTCGCGCTTCGCCTCGAGCGGCAGTCCGGCTTTCTCGATCCGCTCACGCAGCTCGGCGAGCTCACCATGCTCGCTGTCCAGTTCCCCCAGCTCCCGCTGGATGGCCTTGAGCTGCTCGCGCAGGAAGTACTCCCGCTGCGCCTTGCCCATCTGCTCCTCGGCCTGCGATTGGATCTTTCGCCCGAGCTCCAGCACCTCGAGCTCGTGCGCGAGATTTCCGAGCAGGCGCTCGAGCTTCTGCTTGGCCGAGTCCATCTCGAGAATCTCCTGCCGCTGCTCGGTCGTAAGGCGGATGTGGTTGGCGATGTAGTACGCGAGGTGCAGCGGGTCATCGATCGCGCCGGCAGCGCTCGCCAGCTCCGCGGGCAGATGGGGCGCGAGCGTAACGAGCTGCTGGAACGACGAGATCGCTCGCCGCAGCAGGGCTTCGCGTTCGATCGGCGAAAGGGAATCGGGCGTCTCGGGCAGCATCTCCACGCGGCAGTTCAGGTAAGGCTCCTCAGACGTCGCCGAGATGAGCTTGATCCGGCGCAGCCCGAGGACAGCGAGCTGGATGGTGCCGTCGGGCAGCTTGAGCATGTGCTGCACGCGCACCATCGCGCCGACGTGGTGGAGATCCTTGAAGCCAACCTCCTCCGCCGTCTCATCCAGCTGGGTGGCCACCGCGATGTGGCGCTCGGCGCCCGGGAGGTCGTCGAGCAGCTGCAACGACTTGCGCCGCCCCACCGAGAGCGGAATGAAGATCCGCGGGAAGACGACCGTGGATTTGAGCGGGAGCACGGGCAGGTGCGTAGGCACGATGCCCTCCAGGTTCACCGCCGCGATCTCGCTCACTGCAACACAGTATTCCCCAGTGATGGGCTGCTGATACCGAGCGAATCGATCAGGTCGCCGGCCAGAACTCCCCTGGGGCGAAAACGCCCCAGCCATAGATGCCGCCCTGCCCGTGAGGGTCATCGCCGTAACCCCAGCTGATCTCCGTGGTCACCCCGGTTGACAGGTTGATCGCAAAGACCCTGCCGCTCGGCATGGTCGCCCCTGGGCACTGGTCGGCCGGCAAACAGACCCGCTCGTCGAGCAACCAGACCCAACCATCCTTCGCAAAGATAGCCTGGGTGCTGAGCTGGTCGATCAGCATTCGGGTGGTCCCGGCCTTCACGTTGTAGGCATAAATTCGGGGGTCGACCTGGTTGTTCGGGTCGACGTACGCCGTGTAGGCGACCTGGCTTCCGTCGGGGGACAGCCCCGGCGCGTAGGACCAGGTGGCCGCCCCAGTCAGGTTGGAGACTCCTGCCTCAGGCGTCCACGATTGCTCAGGGGTCGGGGCGAAGCTGGTGAGAAAGAGGCGGTGGCCGGTTCGGTCCCAGAGGGCCCCCATGACGCTCGTGTCAAACGAGGTCACTTTGGTGCGGTCGGAAACGCGGTAGACGGCCAGCGGCTCCGAGCCCTTGCCGGCAATCCAGCCCGCGACCACGTACTGGCCGTCGGGCGACACCGCCAAGACCTGCGGCGGAAGCCCGAAACGGCAGATGCAGTCACCGATGCCGATCCGATACGTGTGCAGAAGCGCCGTCCGTCGCTGCGCGTACAGCCAGACCTGCGTGCCGCCATTGGGGTAGTTGGCGTTGTCAGGGGCCTGCGGCATGGTGTAGGCCATCACGGTCTGGTCCGCCAGCCACGAGCCGGACGTCACGTAGAACGGGAATTGGCCGGTGTGGCTTTCGTTGCCGCTCCCGAGCGAATGGAGTATCACGTCCGTTTCGGTTGCCGACACCGGCTTCAGGTACTCGAAGGTGTCCTGGGTGAACAGGTGCGCCGACGTGTAGGCGATCTTGCAGAGGAGCCGCGGACGCACGGGGTCCGTAACGTCATAGAGCACCTGTACGGTGGCCCCGGCTGCGTTCATCAAAAACATCGGCCCAGTGGCGGCGCCGCCATGGCATGTGACCTGCGGAGGCGGCGTGGGCTGGGGGGCGGTGCTAGGTGTGGGTGAGTGGCCGGCCGCAGGGCTCGAGGTCGCAATAGCCCTCGGGGACGGAGACGGCGAATTGGCCGCCGTAGGGGAGGCCGCGCCGCAGGCGGTCACGAATACGGCCACCGCCGCGAGGCCTTTCACCTTTCTCATTGGCGCGCCACTCTAGGAAGCCTAACGAGCCGCGCGGCAGGCTCATTGCTACTTCCCGATGATCCGTCCCCTTCCTCATTGCGTATCCACTGTCGAAGTCATCCGGTTTCGAAGGAGGGGATATGAAGGATCTGACCCGTCGGAGATTCTTGACGCGAAGCTCTATCGGAGTCGTGTTCGGGGGCGCCCTGGCGCTCGTCCCAGGAATCGCCACCGCCATGAAGCTGCAACTCGCGGCGCCAAAGGCGGGCGGCCACGCGGCGGTCGCAAGCGGCCCATTCATCGCACACGTGCGCGACCTCGCCAGCGGCGAGATAGCGTTCCTCGTCGGTTCGGAACGATTCATCATCCGCGACCGTGAGCTCGCCCTGCGCTTGCATTCGGCGGCTCAGTCGCGATGACATGGGAGTGAGATAAGAAATGTCCTCGCATCGCGAAGCGCCCGCCATAGCCAAAGATCCCGTTGCGGACAGCACGGACCTCTATGCCTTCGTAAGCCCGGATGCACCGGGTACGGTTACCTTGATCGCGAACTACATCCCACTCGAAGGTCCTGACGGCGGCCCTAACTTTTTCGAGTTCGGCGACGATGTCCTCTACGCGGTCTACATCGACAACGATGGTGACGCCACGCCGGACGTCACCTATCAGCTCCGATTCCAGACACAGATCAAGAACCCCAACACGTTTCTCTACAACACAGGTCAGATCACGTCCATCGACAGCGCCAGCTGGAATCGCCCGCAGTTCTACTCAGTCACACGAATCGTTAACGGCGAGCCCAGCACGCTCGGTTCAGGACTTGCGTGCCCACCATGCAATGTGGGGCCGAGGTCCACACCGCCAATTGCCTACGCATCAATCGTGCAGAGCGCGATCCACAGTGTCTTGCGGGGCACCAAGGTGTTCGCCGGACAGCGCCAGGAAGGTTTCTACGTCGACCTCGGCTCGATCTTCGACCTTGGCGCGCTGCGACCCTTTCAGAATCTGCACCTGCTGCCGCTGCCGGCGGTAAACCCAGGGGTCAACGGGACCAAGCACTTGAACGTCCACACCATTGCGCTGCAGGTGCCCATCGGCGACCTGACAAAGGACGGATCGAGCACGTTCAGCGGTGTCGGCGACCCGAGGGCGACGGTGGGGATCTGGACGGCGGCATACCGCCGCCAGGCGCGAATCCGCAACGACAGCGAAGAAGGGGGCGACGGCGAAGACGTCGAGAGCGGGCCGTGGGTGCAGGTTTCGCGGCTCGGCAACCCGCTCTTCAATGAGGTCATCGTGCCCATGAGCAAGAAGGACCTCTGGAACTCGCTGCCACCGAAGTCCGACACCCAATTTCTGCAATACGTCCAGCACCCTGAGCTTGCAGGGCTGCTGCCCGTTCTGTACCCGGGCGTCTTCCCCAAGCTGGCCGGCCTCAGCGCGGTGCGCGACGACCTCGTCGCCATCCTGCTCACCGGCATCCCGCCTGGGATCGTCCCCGGGTTTCAGAACTTCACCGGCTCGACCCCGGCGGACATGCTCAGGTTGAACATGGCGATCGCTCCGAACAGCAAGCCGAGCATCCTCGGGCTTCTGGGAGGAGATGCCGCGGGTTACCCGAACGGCCGCCGCGTCTTCGACGACGTGGTGACCATTGAGCTTCGCGCCATAGCCGGGCTCACTTACCAGGTCGTTCACGGGACCGGGGTATACACCGCCGACGGCGCCGCGGGCGCGATCTACGACGTCGAGGACCCTGCCACCAACACGCCTCCGGTCTCCTACTTGCCCGGTTTCCCCTACCTCAACACACCCGAAAGCGGCTTCGACACACCGTCTTGAGATTGGAAGCTGGCGCTGGGCCGAACGGGCTCAGCGCCAGTCCAGCTCGGTCACCCGCCCTTCCACGATCGTCACCGTCACCGGCTCTGGATGACTCGCGTGCCATAGGCGGTAGTCGCCCGGCGGCACTGACCCGAACACCACGGCGCTCACCTGTCCATTGGTCATGCGACGACGCAGCACGCTGGCGTGTACCCGTTGTGAGTTGAGCCCGACGGGGCTGATTTCGATTTCCTGGCCACGCAGCTCGTCAGGCGCGTAGATCACGAGCGCACCCCTCCCGTGCCCGACATCGACCATCACCCCCTGCTCGAATTCGCCTTCATGGTCGTGTTCGGTCATCGGCTGATCGGCTCGATGCTACCCGAGGGAGGGAAAACCGTGCACCGTATAATCTCGGGCAGCCCGCACGGGCGAAAATTTGAGCTCATCGCTAACGGCCGTCATTCTGGCCGCCGGTCACGGCACCCGCATGCGGTCGCGAACTCCGAAAGTTCTGCATGTGCTGTGCGGCCGCCCGATGATCGATTGGGTCGTCGACGCGGTCAGGGAAGCCGGCGCGGGCGACGTCAAGGTGGTCGTCAACCCCCATCACGCCGAGGTGGCCGCCCACCTGGACGGGAAAACCGACGTCGTTTTCCAGCGCGACCCACGCGGCACCGCCCACGCACTCCAGCAGGTCGATGGTCTCAAAGGCGATGTGCTCGTCGTCAACGGCGATTCACCCCTGCTGACCGCCGGCACCATCAGGCGCGTCGTCGACTCGCATCGCAAGGCCAAGCGACCGGCCACTCTCGCCAGCGTCGAAGACCCGAGGCGCGATGACGGCCGCATCGTGCGGGACAAAACAGGAGAGTTCGAGAAGATCGTCGAGCGCAAGGACGCCGGCGATGAGCTGAGAAACACTGTTCACGAGTTCAACGTCGGCGTGTACTGCTTCGACGGCGGTCGCCTGAAAGAAGCGCTTGGGCGAATATCGAACGACAACAACGCCGCCGAGTACTACCTCACCGATATCTTTCTCGACCTGCAGCCGGTCAACGTCGTGCGGCTTGCGGATCCCAACGAGGCGATGGGCATCAAGGACCGCATCCGCCTGGCCACCGCCACGGGCGTCCTGCAGCGCCGAATCCTGGACCTCTTGATGGTAGGGGGCGTCACCATCGTCGATCCGAGCTCCACATTCATCGACGCGAACGTCACCGTCGGCCAGGACACGACCATAGAGCCCTTCTCGGTCATCAAGGGCGACACCAAGATCGGGCGCGATTGCCGCATCGGCCCACACGCGCACATAGAGGACGCGAGGATCGGCGATCGCTCGGATTGCGGTCCGTTCGTGAAGATCCGGCCGGGCACGGAGATCGCCGAAGACGTCCACATAGGCAGCTTCGCGGAGCTGGTGAGGACCAGGGTGGGAAGAAACAGCAAGGTGCCGCACGTCTCCTACCTCGGGGACACCGACCTCGGCGAGGATGCCAACATCGGCGCAGGCACGATCACGGCCAACTTCGACGGCGTGAACAAGAACCGCACTGAGATCGGAGATGGCGCATTCGTGGGGGTGGACACGATGCTGGTCGCTCCGGTCAAACTTGGTAAAGGCTCGCGAACGGGGGCGGGCTCGGTGGTCACCAAAGACGTCCCGGACGGCGCGACAGCGGTCGGAGTTCCAGCTAGGGTGGTACGGAGAAAATCGTGATCGGCAGATTGACGACCGCGGTCGAGTTCACGGGAGAGGAGGCCTCACCGTGGGGCGCCCTCAAGCTGATCGCAGGCAGCGCCAACCCCGAGCTGGCGCAGCGCATCTCGGACAAGCTCGACGTCCCGCTCACCGACCCCCGCCTCCGCCGCTTCCCCGATGGCGAGATCAACGTCAAGATCGAGGACTCGATGCGCGGGCACGACGTGTTCGTCATCCAGCCCACCTCTCCGCCCGTGAACGAGCACCTGATGGAGCTGTTCATCATCCTCGACGCGTTGAGACGCGCCTCGGCCGGTAGGGTGACCGCCGTCGTCCCCTATTACGGCTACGCGCGCAAAGAGCGCAAGACCCAGCCCCGCGAACCCATCTCCGCGAAGCTGGTCGCCAACTTCATCACGCTCGCGGGCGCGGACCGGCTGCTGTTGCTCGACCTCCACGCCGAGGCCATCGAAGGCTTCTTCGATGTGCCGACCGACCACCTCTCGCCGCACCGGATCATTGCCGAGTACCTGCTCACGCTGCAGCTGCAGCACCTCACGGTCGTCGCCCCCGACGCGGGTGGAGGGCGCCGAGCCGAAGCGGTCGCCAACCAGCTCCAGGCGCCCATCGCGTTCGGCTACAAGCGGCGCTCAAGCGATGACGAGGTCGAGGTGATCGCGGTTTCCGGTGACGTGAAGGGCCGCGATTGCGTGGTTGTGGAAGACATCATCACCACCGGCGGCACCATCTCCAAGCTGGCGCAGGCTCTGCACAACCAGGGGGCTCGGCGCGTCCTCATCGCGGCCACCCACCCGGTCCTCACCGGGGACGCGGTGGAGCGGCTGAAGAGGGCCAATATCGAAAAGGTGATCGTCACGGATTCCGTGCCGATCTCCCCTGAGAAGCTCGACCCCAAGCTGGTGACGGTCCTTTCAGTTGCGCCTTTGCTCGCCGAGGCGATCATCCGGGTACACGAGAACCGGAGCGTCAGCGAGCTCTTCAGTTAGCCCTTCCTGATGAACGCACAGGAATGGATCGAAGTCATCGTCTTGGTCGTCTGCTTCGTGGCGGCCGCGCTGGCGGCCGGCACCGAGACCGCGCTCACCTCGGTCGGACGGTTGCGCGTTCGATTCCTGGCCGAGCAAGGGAGCAAGTCTGCGGCGATCCTGCAGAAGCTGCGATCCGACCCGAACCGCTACCTCTCCACCGTCCTCTTCACAAACACGCTGGCGCTCATCGTCGCCTCGACCTCGACCACGCTCCTCACGGATGCGCTGTTCACTGCGTGGGGGGTCCCCGGCGTGGCCCGTTTGTGGCTCGCGCTCCTGGTGTCCTTCGTGCTCTCGGTCGTGCTCTTGATCGCCGCCGAGGTCACGCCGAAAACCCTCGCGATCCGCTACGCAGAGCGCGTGGCGCTGGCCACCGCGGGCCCGGTCGACAGGCTCGCGAGCTTCCTCGGCCCGATCCTGTGGGCGGTCACGATCATCTCCCGCGCCCTCACCGGCGGCCGCGCCGCGCGGGCCCCGTTCCTCACCGAAGAAGAGCTGCTGACCCTTCTCCACGTCTCCGAGGAAGCCGGCGTGATCGAAGAGCAGGAGCACCAGATGATCCACGGGATCATCGAGATCGGCGACAAGACCGTGCGCGAGATCATGATCCCGCGCACCGACATCGTGGCCATTGAGAAGACGTCGACGCTCAAAGACATCGTCAAGATCTTCAAGGAGCATCGGCACACGAGGACCCCCGTCTACGAAGAAGACCTCGACCACATCATCGGCCTGGTCCACGCCAAGGACCTGCTCCTTTACTACACGCTCAGCAGCGCCCAGAAGTTCGATATCGACAAGATCCTGCGTCCGATCCGGTTCACACCCGAGCAGAAGAAGGTGGACGAGCTGCTGCTCGAGATGCGGACCGAGAAGGTCCACATGATGATCGTGGTCGACGAGTACGGCGGCACCGCCGGTCTCGTCACCATGGAGGACTTGCTCGAGGAGATCGTGGGCGAGATCCGCGACGAGTACGACTCCGGCGAGGAGGACATGCTGACGATCCTCAACGACCACGAGGCCCGCGTCGATGCGGGCTTTCCCCTCGAGGAGCTCAACTCACGACTCGGGCTCGCGATCGAGGAATCGGGCGACTACGACTCGGTCGGGGGGTACGTTCACGCGATGCTCGGCAAGATCGCTGTGGCCGGCGATTCCTTTCGGGGAGGGCGGGCGCTGTGGACCGTAGAGAGAGTGAAAGGTCGCCGCATCGAGATCGTGCGCTTGAAGTCAGACCAGCAATGGCCGGAGGAAGCGCTCGCTGCGTCGGGCTTCGCGCATCCCGCGCAGTCGGACGGCCGTGCGGACGCGCAGGATACAAGCGACATGGAGGAACCGACTGGCCACATATCGTGACCGGGCGGTCGTGCTCCGCAAGCTCGACTACGGCGAGGCGGACCGCATCTTTACGCTGCTCACGCGCACCCATGGCAAGGTGGGGGCGATCGCGAAGGGGGTGCGCCGACCGGAGAGCAAGCTAGGCCCGTCACTCGAGCTGTACGGACACGTGGACGTGCTGCTGGCCAAGGGCCGTGGCGACCTCGACGTCGTGGCCCAGGTGCAGAGGATGCCAGGCGAGCGCATCACCGGAGACGTCGAGCGCATGTCGCACGCGGCGTTGATCGCGGAGCTGGCGGAGAGGGTGTGCGAAGACCGGCACCCGGTCGACGGGGTGTACGAGCTGACCGTGATGGCGCTCGACGAGCTCGCGCGCGAGACCGATCCGCGCCGCGCGTCGGCGTACTTCTTGATGGCCGCTCTCGACCTCCTCGGGTACGCGCCGCAGCTCATGGAGTGCGCGTCGTGTGGAATGGCGCTGCCGGCGAAGCCGGCGGTGTTCAGCGCGACAGCGGGCGGGTTCCTCTGCGACGACTGCGCTGCCCCGCTGGCCTCGCCCCCTATAGTCCCCCTCTCCGCGATCAAGGTGCTGCGGTTGATGGCGAGCGGCGACCTGGCCACCTATCGGCGCCTGAAGCTGGATGGGGAGTTGATGGATGCGGTGGAGAGGGTGCTGACGGTGCAGTTGGAGCATCACCTGGACCGGCGCCTGAAGTCGCTACAGTTCCTTCACCAGATGAGGGGGGTTTGATGTTCAAGGACACCAAAGCGTTCAGCGGTTTTGCGGTAACTGACCTCGAGGCGGCGAAGAAGTTCTATGGCGAGACCCTCGGGCTTGACGTGGATCAAGGCCCTCAAGGCCTGCGCCTGAAAATCGCCGGAGGCAACCCCACCTTCGTGTACTCCAAGCCCGACCATGTTCCGGCGACGTATACGATCCTCAACTTCCCGGTCGACGACATCGACCGAGCGGTCGATCAATTGATCGCCGCCGGCGTCAAGTTCGAGCACTACGGGAAGCTGACCGACGCGCGCGGTATCGCCCGCGGTGCAGCGACTGGTGGAGGGCCGGACATAGCCTGGTTCAAGGACCCGGCGGGCAACATCCTCTCAGTCCTTCAACAAGGGTGACCCTGATTGGCTTTTCGCCTCCCCACCGTGTGCGGAGGTCGGCCCGGCCGCGCAGCGGCCGCGCCGGGTGGGGAGTAAGGAGCTAGGTTGACCGTACCTCGCGACCAGCTGATGGAGAAGTCATTCACCTCCCCGCCACGCGGGGAGGTCGGCCAGCCCGCGAAGCGGGCTCGCCGGGTGGGGCGCAAGGAGCTAGCGTGACGGTCCCTCGCGATCAGTTGATGGAAAGGGTCGTGGCGCTAGCCAAGCGCCGTGGCTTCATCTTCCCGTCGAGCGAGATCTACGGCGGCGTGTCGGGCTTCTACGACTACGGACCCTACGGGGTCGCGATGAAGCGAGCGATCCGCGACCTGTGGTGGCGCCACATGGTAGAGCTGCGCGACGACGTCGTGGGCCTCGAGTCAACGCTGATCATGCCTTCGGAGGTGTGGGCCGCGTCGGGCCACCTCACCAACTTCGTCGACCCGCTCCGCCAGTGCTTGGGCACGTGCAAGAAGCGCTGGCGCGCGGATCACGTCAGGGGCGACAGGTGTCCCGAGTGTGGAGGGCCGCTGGACGAGCCCCGAATGTTCAACCTGATGTTCAAGACCCACGTGGGCCCGGTGGAGGACACCTCGTCCGAGGTCTATCTCCGGCCCGAGACGGCGCAGGGCATGTTCGTCGATTTCAAGAACGTCATCAACTCGACGCGGGTTCGGGTTCCATTCGGTATCGCCCAGCAGGGAAAGGCGTTCCGCAACGAAATCACACCGGGGAACTTCGTCTTCCGCGTGCGCGAGTTCGAGCTGATGGAGATGGAGTATTTCGTGAAGCCGGGGGAGGACGACCAGTGGTTCCACTACTGGCGCGAGGAACGGTTGCGCTGGTACGTGGAAGACCTGGGCCTGAGCAAAGATCGACTGCGTTATTACGACCACCCTAAGGAATCGCTGTCGCACTACTCGAAGCAGACGACCGACATCGAGTACGACTTTCCTTTTGGGTGGGGGGAGCTCGAGGGGGTGGCGGACCGCACCGACTTCGATCTGCGCGTCCACCAGGAGCACTCGAAGGTGGACCTGACCTACCTGGACCCCGAGACGAACGACCGCTATCTGCCGTGGGTGATCGAGCCCGCGGTGAGCGTGGAACGGATCTTCATCACGTTGCTTGTCGACGCGTACGACGAGGACGTCGTCAACAACGAACCACGGGTGGTGCTCCATCTGCACCCGAACGTGGCGCCGGTGCAGGTGGCGGTGGTCCCGCTGTCGAAGAAAGAAGACCTGATCAAGGTCGCGCGGGAGGTCCAGTCATCGCTGCAGGGGCAGTTCCGCGTGGAATACGACCAGACCGGTGGCAACATCGGCCGCCGCTACCGGCGTCAGGACGAGATCGGCACGCCATTTTGCGTCACGATCGACTTCGACACGCTAAACGACAAAGCGGTGACCATCCGCCAGCGCGACTCCACCCAGCAAGAACGAGTGGCCATTGCGGACCTTGCCGTCACGCTTCAAAAGCTCGTCTGAGAATTCTCTTAGATGCCACTGACCGAAGACGGCGTGATGTACGAAGACGGCGAGCTCCAACGACGGGGTGGTCGCACCCTGGCCTGGCGCTGGTGGGGCGAACGCGGCGGCACTCCTGTCCTTCGGCTTCAGGGCACCCCCGGGTCAAGGCTCTACCGGCACCCCGACCCCAGCATCCTGCGTGGCCTCGGGGTTCGTTACCTGATGGGCGACCGGCCGGGTTATGGCGGATCGACTCGGCTGCCAGGGCGCGGGGTGGCCGACATCGCCGACGACCTCGCGGTCCTGCTCGACCATCACCAGCTCGACCGTGTGCCGGTGATGGGGACAAGTGGCGGCGGCCCTCACGCGTTGGCGGTAGCAGCGAAGCACCCGGGCCGCATCACCGCCGTCTCAGTGATCGTGGGTGCGTCGCCGCTCGAACCGGATGAGGTTGATCGCCTGGTCGGGGTGAACGCCGCCGGCTACGCGGCCGCCGAGCGCGGATGGGATGCATTGCACGAGCTGCTGGCTCAGGTTCGCGTCCGACTTCTCGGCGATGAAGGCATGGCCGGGGTCCTCTCCGACGCGCCGGCCGAGGATCGCGCCATCATGGCGGACCCTGCCTGGCAGCGGATCAATCGGGCTACCACCGCAGAAGCCCTTCGTCAGGGCGCCGAGGGCTGGGCGGACGAATCAATGGCCCTGCACCGCCCTTGGGACTTCGATCCGGAACGGATCCGATCGACCGTCACGTGGTGGCATGGCGACAACGACATGAACGCTCCGCTTACGGCCGCGAAGCGAGCTGCGGCTCGTTTGAAAAGCGTCGACCTGCGCGTCTGGCACAACGAAGGACATTTCGCGTCGCTGGTTCGATCCGGTATTTGTCCGGACCAACCTGACTCGTCGTGCCCGCGTGGAACTCGAACTCGAGGTGTCCACCGCCGTCATCGTGGGCGAAATCAAGCAGCCCTTCAGAAGGGATCAGCAGGCACGTCTCATGGAAGCGCGCCTCGTCGCGAAGCCAACCGAGGACGACGACGTACGTCGTCGGCGACGGGCGGAAGCTCGGCGCATAGACATTGACGGTGGCGCGGAGCTTGGCCTGGTCGATGTCAACCGTTTTGACCTGAAGGCCATTTACGCGGCGGCTGAGGAGGTGGAGCACCGCGATCTCGGCCGTTTCGCTATCCGGAAACGGGCGGAAAAGGTTTAGCTCCCCCGCTTCGGCCAAACGCCTGATGACCTCCGCCTCGCCGAGAAACCCCAGATCGCTTCGCCACTCGGGGCCAAACTCAACCGGAACCTCTCGCGCAAGTTCCACCGGGACACCTAATCGCTCCACCAGACGTTCCGAAGGCGTGAGCCATGGCCACCAACGGCTGTCGGACCGCGGCCGCATCCCGAATTCCGCGGAGTAGATCGGCTTGCCCTGGTCGGTTGAGAGGTAGGCAAGCCGCTTGAACTCGCCGACCGGCACGACTA
>WNFC01009595.1_pt1 | contig 14387 bp, 15 predicted proteins | sample 5400541 | NCBI WGS metagenome assembly WNFC01 (sample SAMN13153342, study PRJNA577476) | soil metagenome | isolation source: 120 cm saprolite under Douglas fir tree site 2 hole 2 replicate 1 | place: USA:California | collected 2015-04-18
GCAGATCCGCATCGAGCCAGACGGGGAAATCGCCGTCCAGGGCCCGACCGTCTCCCCTGGCTATCTGCACCTGCCGCCGCGTGACGGCTGGCTGCAAACAGGCGATCTGGGCTATCTGGATGAAGAGGGCTACTTGTATGTGCTCGAGCGCCGCGACGACCTGATCGTTTCCGGCGGTGAGAACGTCTACCCAGCCGAAGTCGAAGCGGCGTTACTGGCGCATCCAGCCGTCGAAGAGGCAGGCGTATTTGGCGAAGCCGACCCCGAATGGGGCAGCCGCGTCGCCGCGGCCGTCAAATTGCATCCGGGCTGTGCCGCCACCGTAGAAGAATTGACAGCCTTCTGTCGCCAGCGCCTGGCTGGCTACAAGATTCCGCACCGCATCGAGTTCCGAGCGTTCCTGCCCCACAACGCAGCTGGCAAACTCCTGCGCCGCGAATTGCGGATCGAGCGCTAGCATAGGCGCATGCGCCTTGCCTCGTATCTTGCCGACGGTCAGCCGCGCGCGGGAGTCGTCGCCTCAGATCAAACCCTGGTCGCCGTGGGCGACCTGGTCGCCGGCGGCCCGTCTGACATGCTCGCCGTCCTGGCCGGTGGACCGTCATTGTGGGACCGTCTGCGCGCCGCCGCTGCCTCCGCCCGGGGCGGCCAGGCCCTGGCCAGCGTGCGGCTCCTGGCGCCGATTCCGCGGCCGCGACGCAACCTGTTCTGTGTTGGTTGGAACTATTCCGAGCACTTTGCCGAGGGGCAGGGGTTTCGCGGGCCGAACGACAGTCCGCAAGAGCTGCCCGAGTACCCGGCGCTCTTCAGCAAACAGCCGAATACGGTCGTCGGATCAGAAGCCCCGGTCTGGCACCCGGCGCCTGTCTCCGATGAGCTCGACTGGGAAGTCGAGCTGGCCGCGATTGTCGGCACGCCCGGCCGCGATATCTCTGAAGAGCGCGCGTACGAGCACGTCTTTGGCTACACGATCGGCAACGACGTCTCGGTGCGCGACGTGCAGCGGCGACACGGCGGCCAGTGGTTCAAGGGCAAGAGCTTCGATTCACACGCCCCGCTTGGCCCGTGGATCGTGACTGCCGACGAGCTGGGCGACCCGCACAACCTGCACATCAGCCTGCGCGTGAACGGGGTGACCAAGCAGGACTCGAGCACCCGGTTCATGGTGTTTCGCATCCCGCGCATCATCAAGGAGCTGTCGACGGGCGTCATGCTCGAGCCGGGTGATGTCATTCTGACCGGCACGCCCGAGGGCGTTGGCTTCGCGCGCAAGCCGCCCGAGTTCTTGAAGGTGGGCGACGTCATGGAGGCCGAGATCGAGAAGATCGGCGTCCTGCGCAACACGGTGGCGACGTACGGAGACTGAGATGCAGTTGACCAGCATGAGCTTCAACGACGGCGATTATCTCGCGATGGACCACGTCCTTTCGGCCGACTATGGCTTCGGCTGCAGTGGCGGCAACACGTCGCCCGACCTCGCTTGGTCGGGGGCGCCCGAAGGCACCCAGAGCTTCGCGCTGACGTGCTATGACCCTGACGCGCCGACCGGCAGCGGGTTCTGGCACTGGGTCGTGGTGAACATTCCGGCTGGCGTCACCGAGCTGGCTCTGGATGCCGGGAACCCGAAGTCGGGCAAGCTGCCGGCCGGCGCGCTGCAAGTCCGAACCGACTTCGGCGCACCTGGCTACGGCGGCCCGTGCCCGCCACAAGGCGACCATCCGCACCGCTACCTGTTCACGATCTTCGCCGTCGGCGCCGCAAGCCTGCAGGTCAGCGCCGATACCTCGGCCGCCGTCGTGGGTTTCCAACTCCACTTCAACACCCTGGCCAAGGCTGAGCTCATGGGTCTGTTCAAGCATTGAAACCCTTTCCACCCTGGAGCCTCCCAGCGGGCGACACCGTTCGACGCAGATCGCGGCGCAGCGCAGATAATGCGCGGCGATGGAATTTCAGGACGTCGTACGCGCGCGGCGTATGGTGCGCAGTTTCGTGCGCCGCGATCTGCCGCCTGAGGCTGTCGAGCGCATCTTGCGCAACGCCCAGCGCGCGCCGTCGGCCGGCTTCAGCCAGGGTTGGGCATTTCTGGTTTTTGAAGGCCAGGCGCAGACGCAGCAGTACTGGGACACGGTTGGCCCAGACGACCGTGACGGCTTTAGCTGGCAGGACCTGTTCAACGCGCCGCTGTTGATCGTGTGTCTGTCCAACAAGTCGGCCTACCTGGACCGCTACGCCGAGCCCGACAAAGGCTGGACCGATCGCTCGGAGTCCCACTGGCCAGCGCCGTATTGGGACATCGACACGGGCATGGCAGCGATGCTCATCCTGCTCACGGCGGTCGACGCGGGTCTGGGCGCGCTGTTCTTCGGCGTGCCGCCCGAGAAGATCGACCTGTTGCGTTCAGCCTTTGGTGTTCCCGCCGAGCTGCACCCGATAGGCACCGTCGCCGTCGGCTACGCCAAAGCCAACGACCCGCCAAGTCCGTCTTTGAAGCGCGGCCACCGCCCCACCGCCGAAGTCATCCACCGCGGCCGTTGGTAGCAGCTATCACGTTTGCATTACGTCAGCCCCTCGGCGTCGTCAGGCGCGGTTAGACTGCCGCTAAGTGCCGGTGGCTACCAGGGGCGCACGATTGGGTCGCGGGCCGAGCCGGCCAGGGCGACGTACCTCGCGCCTTGGGCAGGGCGGGCCGCCGCGTCTGGACCGTTTCAGCGCGTTGGTCGACCGCTGGGCGCCGCCGGGAGGCTGGATCGCGGCCGCGCTCGTGCTGATCACCCTGTCGGCCGCGGCAGGCATCGTCTTTCCGCTCAGTCCCGCCGGCATCGCCTTGCAATCGATGGTGGGCAGCGGGGGTGCGCCCCTGGTCCCAGCCTGGACCGGCTGGCTGACCTGGCTGCTGGTGCGTCGCCAACGCCCGTCGCTCTGGCGTGTCTCCGCTCTCGCGGCGTTGACCCTGACCTGGCTCCTGACCCTGGCGCTGCGGCAGCCACAGGGCGGCGGCGCCCTTGGCGAGACGATGTTGGGCCTGCTCGACGCCGGTTTCGGCCGCAACAGTGGCCTGGCACTGGTGTCGGTCGCGGCGTCGGCGTCGGTGGTCAACCTGGTCGGACTGGAGCGGATCCTCGGTTGGGTGGCGGCGGTGCGTCTGCCGCACTACGCCTTACGCGTCCCCCGGACTCGCCGAGTGCGCGGCATGCATCTGCCCATGGGCGACTCTTCGTCGTCCGAGCCGGTCATCCTCGGTCCGCGGCCGCTCTCCGAGGCGCCCATCGTGCGGGCAATCGAGCCGCCGACGCGCGCCGCCCTGCGTGCTCCGCGTCCCACCGAACACACCCTGTGGCGACGTCCTGATACCAGTATTCTCGGCCGCGCCACCGATGGCGGGTCCTTCTCGCCCGCCGAGCTCAAGGCGCGGGCGCGCATCATCGAAGAGACGCTGCTGTCGTTCAACATCCAGGCCCGCGTCGTCGAGGTCCAGCAAGGCCCGGCGATTACCCAATTCGGGATCGATCCCGCGCCTGGTGTTGCCGTCAACCGCATCGTGCAGCGCCAGAATGACCTGGCACTGCGACTCGGCGCGCCGACGCTGCGCGTACTGGCGCCAGTGCCTGGTCGGCCGATGGTCGGCATCGAAGTGCCCAACACGTCGGTGGCCACGGTCAAGCTGGGCGAGCCGATCACCTCACCCCAATTTGCACGGTTCCGCCTGCCGATCGGGATCGGCATGGACGTGGCCGGCAAACCAGTCGTGGCCGACCTCACCCGCATGCCGCATCTGCTCGTTGCTGGGGCAACCGGCTCGGGCAAAAGCGTGTGCATCAACAGCCTGATCACCTCACTGCTGGTCACCCGCACGCCCGACGAAGCCCAGCTCATCCTGATCGACCCCAAGCAGGTCGAGCTGAGCCAGTACCGCGGCTTGCCGCACCTGCGCCTGCCCGTAGTCACCGATATGGAAAGGGTGGTGGCCGCGCTGCGCTGGACGGTGCTCGAGATGGAGCTCGTCGACGAGCTCGCCGACATGATGATGACCGCCGCGGAGGACGTCGAACGACTCATCTGTCGCCTGGCTCAGCTCGGCCGTGCCGCCGGTGTGCACGTGGTCGTGGCCACGCAGCGCCCAAGCGTCGACGTGCTGACCGGGCTGATCAAGGCCAATCTGCCCACGCGCATCGCATTCGCGGTCTCGTCGCAGATCGATTCGCGCGTGATTCTGGATCGGGCTGGCGCCGAGCGGCTGCTCGGCCGAGGGGATGCCCTGTACCAGGCCGGCGATGAAATGAACCCGCGCCGTGTCCAGGGCGCGTTTGCGTCTGACGAAGAGATCGAAAGCGTGTGCAGCTTCTGGCGCGAGCAGGGTGTCTCACAACACTCGGTCGACGACGAGGTGGAGCTCGAAAAACTGGCTCGCCAGGAGGACCCCGAGGAGCGCTTGCTGGCCCAGGCGCGCCAGATCCTGGCCGACCACGACGGCGACGTCACGCCTGGCTACCTGGCGCGCAAGCTCAAGGTCGGGCTGCAGAAAGCTCAACGCATCCATCAGGCCCTGGTAGCCGACGAAGCGGCCGCCTACGCGTTGCCGCCGCACGCCGAGGACTAGCCCCAGTGATTTGTGATATCGCGATGACGCCTACGTGACGCCGTGGGCGCGCGACGTCATGCACGCGACGGCCGATGCGTCGGCAGTGTCAACGTGACGCGCAGGCCGCCTTCGACGAGCGATTCGATCGACAGGTTGCCGCGGTGCTGCGCGACAACGTGCTTGATGACGAACCAGGTCCGATCCGGTCGGGGCTCGTCCGGCAGCCGATCCCGCTCTCTGGCCGACAGGTGGCGGCCGTAGTCGCGCACTTCGATGCGCGCGAGCCCGGCGAGCGGCCGGCGCAGGTCGACGTCGATCCAGCATCCGCGTGGGTTGCGTCGGATGGCCTGGAGGATGAGGTCCTGAACGACCTGGGCGAGGCGGTGCCCGTCGACGAGCGCCGTGAGCCCTTGCGGTGCCGCAAATCTGATCTGGTGGGCGGATGAGCGCGCACGGGCGGCGGTCACGGTGGCATTGATCAGCGGGACTAGGTTGACCCGCTCGGCGTCGAGCTGAAACGACGCGGTCTGGCACGCCGCCGAGTCGGTGATCTGCTGCAGCGCGCGTCGCACGTGCTCGGTGCGCAGCTCGACCACGCGCGCCATCAGCGCGACACGTTGCGGCCTGGCCGTTGCCTCCTGTTTCGCCAGGCGGGCCAAGCGCGCCGCGGCAATTCGCGCTCGGGCGAAGGCCGTGTCCAGCTCGCGAATGCTGTCGTTCAGCAAATCCCGGCTCGGGTTCAGCTTGGCCTCCGTCTCGCGCCGCGCCGATTCCGCCGGCGCCACCTCGAGCGCTTCTGACTCCGCGCTCGTCGCGGGGTTCGCGGCGCGAAACATGAGCAGGATGTGTCGGTCCAGGTCGTGCGCCAACGCCGTCGACTCGGGCTCCATCGGCGCCAATGACATTTCGACGCGAATTTCGTCGCCGCGCCTGGTGAGCACGGGCACGCCAAGCGGAGCGTGACCGTTGAGCACGGCCGCTTCGCCGGTGCGGGCGAAGTGCGCGAGGCGTTGGCGAAGCACGCTCGCCACCGCGGGCGGCATCAGCGATTCCACGTGCATGCCAATGGCCTCGGCCGCCGAGTAGCCGAAGAGGGTCTCGGCGGCCGGGTTCCACAGCACGATCCGGCCGCTGCCCAGGTCGGCGGCGACGACGGCGTCGCGGAAGAGCTCGAACAGGCCCGCGCCGGCCTCGGGCAGGCTGGGGGTCGTCGGGTGGTATTTGCGGGGTGAATAGCTGGGAACACGCGGCCGAACGGCGCGGCGGCGTGATGCGCCAGACGCTTCGGCGTCTGGCAGTCTGAAGTGCAGCATGGGACTCCTGGTTGGCGGCGCGCCTCCCGCGACTCGAAACGAGGACGTGGGCGCGCATGGGGAACGGACAGCGGACAGTCGACGTGAGCGTTGACGCTGCGCAGCGTCAACGGGCTATTCCGCTGTCGGCTTAGCCAGGAGGGGCGAGGCTCGGAAGTGCGATGCTCGCCAGGCGCGAGGTTGCCTGGCGCCACACGGAGCGCCAGGCGGTGAGCAACACGAGGGACAGCTGCAACGGTGAGACGGCGCCAGGCGCACCGCCGCTGCCCGCGAGGAAACCGCTCGGGCTTGTGGCGGGTGGGGCGGAGGCGTCAGGTGGGGCCAAGGCTTCGAACGGTGTCGGTTCTGGGGATGGGTGCGGTCGAGGCGCGTCGAACGAAAGCGCCTTCGTCGGGGCGATCAACAGCACGGGTGGCCTGAACGCTGCTGGGACTGGCCCGAGTTGGTCGGTCAGCGAGCCTCGGGCTGCCGGAACGTTGCCAACGCGCAGCGAATCGACGGGGCCCAGAACGGCCAGGCGGTTTGCGCTTGCTGCCGTTGACGGCGCTGGAGATGGGCGCAGGTCATCGGGCACCAACCCAGCGACGGTGTCGAGCTGATCGGGAACGACCGCCGCGATCGGTGCGCCAGTGGCGATCGCCGCGGCCGCGTGACCATCGGCGGTGATTCCAGCGATTGATGCCCCTGTGGCGTTTAGCGATGCGCGCGCAGCTTTCGTTTCGAATTGCGCGATCGGTCCGCTCTTCGGGGTCGATTGATCGGGTTCGCTGGGGCCGCCCGCGGTGCTCGACACGCTCAAGGCGCTCTGTGCTATCGGGCTCGTCGGTATGGTCGGTTCGATCGACGGGCTCAACGCAGCTGGGGCGAGCGGAACCGTCGGTAACGTTGTTGTTATCGCTGTGCTGAGCGCACTCGGCGTTGTGTCAAGCATCGCGGGGATCTCGTCCGCCGCGGCTCGAGCAGTCGACACCTCTGCGCTTCCCGGCGTCTGCGGCCCAACTGTGGCTTCGACGACCGAATCGATCTGCGCGACCGCCGACGAGGCCACATCCGGGTCCGCCAGCGTGGCGACTTGCTCGACAGCGGACGACGCCACAGGGAGGGCTGGAGCGTCGGCATTGGCGACGGCTTTGATCCCGTCGGCGTCCGCCGCGGCTTCGAGTTCGTCAGCGGGGGTGGTGTCCGTGGCTGGTAGGTCGCCCGACGGTGGCACGGACGGCGCCGCTTGTAGTTCGGGTGCGGGTGACGCCTCGGGTAACGGCGGTGGCGACGTGCTGACGGCAATCCGCGGTGCTGGTACTGGGACGTCCGCCAGGGGCGCGGTCATGGCTGGCGCGCGCTTGGGCGCCGGCTGACCGACAGTCGCCGCCTGGACGGAGCGTGCCGCTTGCTGCGCAGCACTCGCGGTAGACGCGCCTTGTTGCGCGGCATTGCTCGCACTCGCTGAGGCGACTTGAGCAACTGTGGCCCCGCTCGAAGTGGTCGCGGCTATCTGCGATGCGACGGGTTTGCCGACCTGGCTGACCAACCCGGGGGTGGCCCCCGGTCCGTCGCCCTGGGCCTGGGCGACGGCAGTCGTCAACCACATCGCGGTACACGCGATCGGAACGCAGATCAGGCCAATCGGCAAGGGCAGTCGCACGCCAGGCACAGTTGCGGCTGCAAGCTATATGCCAGGCCGTCACTTGGACGAGACGCGCAATTGTTCAGACCGTTACGTGGCTCGGCACCAAACACGATCCTGATATAGTGCTCAGGTTGCCGACGCTCACGCGGCATAGATAGGATTGATACCGCTCGCCATATGCTGTTCGGCCAGGTCCAAGCCTTCATCGAAGTCGCGCGCACGGGTAACGTCAGTCGCGCTGCCGAAGCGTTGTACGTTACCCAGCCGGCCCTGACCGCGCGTATCCAGGCGCTCGAAAAAGAGCTTGGCGAAGCGTTGTTCGTGCGCACCGGTCGCGGCGTACGCCTGACCGACGCCGGGCGCGTCTTCCTCCCCAACGCCGAACGCGCCGTGCAGGCAGTCGACGACGGCCGCCAGGCGCTAAGCGACCTGCGTTCAGCAAGTGCGGGTCGGCTGGCGCTCGGCGCTGCGCCCGCCGTGAGTACGTACGTGCTCCCACCAGTCCTGAAGCGATTCGCCAACCTTCACCCGCGCGTCGACGTCGCGGTGCGCACCGGCCATTCCGAAGAGATCCTGGCGATGGTGCTCAAAGACGAAGTCCAGGTCGGTCTGGTGCGCACGCTGCGCCATCCGGACATCGATTCGTTTCCGCTGTACGAGGACGAGCTGGTGCTGGTGTGCAACACCCAGCACCGCTTCGCGCGCCGCGGTGCAGTCGAGTTGGCCGAGGTTGGTCGCGAGCGGCTGGTGATGTTTGACCGCACGTCGAGCTACTTCGAGCTGACGCAGTCGCTGTTCCTGCGCGGCGGCGTCGTCGCCCACACGGTCATGGAGCTGGACAATATCGAGGCGGCCAAAAAGATGGTCGAGGAGGGTCTCGGCGTGGCTCTCCTGCCACGCGTGTCGGTCGCGCGCGAAGTCGCCAGCGGCCTGCTGTCCGAGATTGAAGTCGTCGACGCGCCGCCGGTCAAACGTAGCGTCGACGCGATCCGTCGTAAGGACGCCGGCTCACCGGGCGGTGTCGTGCATGCGTTCCTGCAGGAGCTGGAGGCGACACTGCGCATCCGCGAGCGGCGCGCGGTCCAGCTCGTGGTCTGACGTGCGCCCTCGGTCGCTTCGGGCGCAGACGTGAACACAAGTTGACCCCCGAGGGGATCCCTTCGCGCAAACAGTCAGGCCTTTTCGATCGTCGCGGTCAGGCCGCAGCTTTCGAGTCGATCGCGATACAACTCAGCCAGCTCCAGCGGACAGGTTGTGACGAGCGCTTTGCCGTGGTTGTGCGCTTCGAGCATGATCTTCGTCGCCCGCGTCGTGCCCAGATTCGGCACGCACTTGATGAGCGAGCGCACCACGTAGAACATCTCGTTGTGATCGTCGTTGTGCAGGATGACCGACCATGGCGGCAGGATCGCCGGCTTCTGCTGGGTGCCGATGTCAGGTCGGGTCTCAGTGGTCGTCACGGACGCTCTATTGGCTAACTGCTAATCGCCGCAATGCTACCGTTTGGTCGGCATGTCTGACCCATCGGCGCGTGGGATGTTGGCTGTTGCTTTCGGGCCGTCGACGATGGCCGAGGCGCTCGGGGGTTTGCCGCACATTCGCGCGCAGGCCGACTGTGTCGAGCTGCGCCTGGACCTGTTCGAGGAGCCGTTCGATCTATCCGCCCTGCTCGAAGGGTGCGCCGGTTTGACGGTCGTGGCCACGCTTCGGCCGCCAGAGCAGGGTGGCCAGTCGCGGCTTCCCGCGGCCGAGCGGCTGAAGGTGCTCGTGGAGGCGGCCAGACTCGGCGTGCAATACGTCGACCTGGAGTATGACGCGTGCAACTCATCGGCGCTCGATGCACTGCGCGGCAATGGCGCGCGCGTGGTGCTGTCGCGCCACGACTTCGCGTCGATGCCGCCCGAGCTTGCTGAGCGCTGGTCGCCCGAGCTGGCCGAGCTGGGGGCGGACGTCGTCAAGGTCGTGGGTACCGCTCGCGATGTGCGCGACTGCCTGCAGGTCTTCCGCGCCTTTCTCAAAGCCGATCGACCGACGATTGCCATCGCCATGGGTGAGGCGGGTTTGATGACGCGCGTGCTGGCGCTGCGCGAACCACACTGCCTGCTGACGTATGCCGCGCTCGGCCAGGCCACTTCCACAGCGCCTGGCCAGCTGACGCTCGACGAGATGCGCCAGACGTACCGTGTTCAAAGACTACGACCCACCACACTTGTATTCGGCTTGCTCGGCCCGCACATGGAGCCGGCGCGGCTGGCCGAGTACAACGGCTGGTTCGTCCGTGACGGCTGGGACGGCGTGGCGGTGCCGTTCGTCGCCAGTTCGGACGCCGCGAGGATCGTCTCGGCGTTCCGCGAGCTTCCCGTCAGTGGTTGGCACATCCACGGGTCCGACCTGCAAGCCGAGGTGGTCCCGATCCTCGACGAGTTGGCGCCGAGCGCCGCGCGTCAGAACAAGGTCAATGGCATCGCTCGCGGCGCAGATGGCGGCCTGATCGGCCACTGGGTCGAGTCGCCACGCGAGCAATACGACGTCTGGCGTTATTCGGGCGAGTGAGCATTGATCCGAACCGTGCCATTTTCAACTCGAGGCGCGGCCTAGCTTGGCTACACTCGGGCGGGTGAGCATTGATTCGACTGTTCAGCTGCAGCTCGACGCGCTGGACGTACCGTACGAGATCTTTCCCTGCGATCCGGCGCTAGCGGATACCGCCAACTTCTGCGCCGCGTACGGGTTTAAACCCGAGGACTCGGCCAACACCATCCTGGTCATCGGTAAATCCGACCCGCCGGTCTACGCCGCGTGCGTCGTGCTGTCGCACACCCGCCTGGACGTCAACAAAACGGTCCGCCAACGGCTCGGCACGCGCAAAGCCTCGTTCGCGCCCGCCGAAGAGACACGCGCGATCACCGGCATGGAGATCGGTGGGGTGACCGTCTTTGGCTTGCCGCCTGGGCTGCCGATCTGGGTCGATTCGCGTGTCGTGGGGCGCGAGCGGATCGTGCTGGGTGGCGGCAGCCGATCGTCCAAAGTGATCGCCGCGCCCGAGATTCTGCTGAAGCTGCCGGGCTCGGAAGTCGTCGAGGGTCTGGCGACCGAGGTAGCACCAACTCCCTGAATTTGAAATCGGCACCGCCACCCCCCTCCCTCCGCCCTTTAGCGTAACGACGAGGCGTCACGCGGAGCGTCACACGAACTCCCGGTTGGCTAACCCGCGATGCCGAGCTCTTGGAGCCAGTCTGGCGAGTCGGGGGTGCGTCGCCATGGCTTGGGCGGCCGGCCGCGACGGGGACGCTCTTCGAGGTCGTCGTCGTCGATGTCGGCGTAGGTCGAAAATCGCTCGAGCTCGTCCATGATCACGCCGCCGCCGCACGTGGTGCAGCGGAAGCGCTCATCGCCGACGAGGCGGACCGCTGGCACACTCTCGTCCGCCGGCCGAAACGCGGCGAATTGGGGCCAACGGCCCGCCACCGCGCCAACGGTTGGCTTGCCGGCAGGCACCGGACCCACCAGGCGCCCAATCACGCGCCCGCACATCAGGCAACGCAGGTCTGCCTGGACCCAGTCCTTTCGTCCAGCCATCGCTAAGTGTCGTTTTCCTTTCAGAGCCACACCCACAGCACCTACCCGCGGAGGCCAGCCAGCCTCCTGCCAATACATACGTACAGCCAGCCCTTTTCGGTTCCCGGTCGACGCGTCACAACCGGGCGGTGTCGCAGCCGACGACCGGCTCGAGCCAGGCCTTGCGAGCGAAAGCGTCGACGGCGCGGGGGGACTAGGGCGCTGGCGTGAGGTGTTGGTCGCGGAAGACCGTGAGCCAGTCCGTGGCGATCATGCGCTGCGCGTCCGCGAGCGAGACAGCGCCGCTGCATACTTGGCGCTTCAGATGTGTCTCCACGGCGTCCTTCTGGTGCGCGTTGGTATCGCCATTCCACGGCTGGGGCCAGAGGTTGGCGACGTCCTGCGGCGCGCCGCCCAGCTCCAGCGAGATCAGGTGGTCGAGCTCATAACCGCTCGGCGGTTGGCCCTGGAGACCGTAGGCGGCCATCTCTTCGGTCTTGATGCGGTCGGTCAGCGCGACGGGTGGCCGAACAGTCGCGGTGTAGCCGCTGGTACAAATGGTCGCAGCGGTCGTCGCCATGGTGACCCGGATGTCGATCGCCCCAGGCGTGCAGGCCGGGTCGGGTAGACCAGCCTGGCTGACGCACCCGGTGGTCTTTGTCCGCGCTGCCGGCGTCCAGACGGCGGTGACGATGGTGGGCAGTGGAACGGCCGCGATTTCTGGCGGCACCGTTGTCGGCGCCAGGGTTGGCGCTGCTGCCGGCTGCTGGGGCGGCGCAGCTGTCGGGGCCTGGCTTGGCGCTGACGTGGGTGCCAGGGTGGGTGCTGCTGCGACCGGCAGGGTGGGCGCTGCCGTTGGGGGCGGGAGCGTTGGCGGCGGATTCGCCGCGGGCGCACACGCACTCAGGCCAAGCACCGTCGCCGCGATCATGAAGCGGACGAGTCCAGAGCGCACGGCATCGATTGAGCGGACGCTCATGGGCTGCTAGCCTCTCCCGCATACGCACCCGCAAATCGGTCGTAAAAAGTCTCGCGGGTGCAGGGGGAACTGATGCGATATGGCTTCCGCATGGTGATCGCCGGCGCGACCCAGGAAGAATACGACGCGATGCACGCGCACTTTGCACCGCTCGCGAGCGAAGAACCGGGCTTTGTTGCACACATCGCCGGTCCCACCGAAGGAGGCTGGTACATCACGGAAGTGTGGGAGTCAAAGGCTGAGCACGAGCGATTCATGCGCGAGAAGGTGCTCCCGATGATGCCTCCCGACGCCCCGCCGCCAAGCATCCAGGAGTTCGAAGTGTACAGCCGTCAAACGAAAGACCAGTTGCACGCATAGGCTATGCTTCGCCAGATGGCCCAGACGAGCGTCAGCGTCTCGCCCGTAGCGCCGGCCAACGGGCACGCGGTGCTGCCTGTCGCTGAGGCGCGCAACCCTGGGTTGGCGCTTGACCTCGACTGGGTCCACGAGGCGCGCTTTACCAATCGCAGCGCCACTGAACGCCGCGCCGCCACGTTGCCAACCAGGCGGAGCGTCAAAAAAGCATGGCAAGCCGCGTGGTTACTCCGAGCGATCACCTGCATCGACCTGACGACACTGCAGGGCGACGACACGCCAGGCACCGTTCGGCGTCTGTGCGCCAAAGCGCGCCAGCCGGTGCGTCAGGACATCCTCGATTCGCTCGGGGTTGGCCACCTGCCGATCACCGTCGGCGCGGTGTGCGTTTACCACAATCTCGTCGAGACGGCGGTCGAGGCGTTGGCTGGCTCCGGCATCCCCGTCGCCGCGGTCTCGACCGGCTTTCCGGCTGGCCAGACACCTTTTGAGACCAAGCTCGCGGAGATTCGGGCGTCGCTGGCAGCCGGCGCGCAGGAGATCGACATCGTCATCTCGCGGGCGCACGTCCTGACGGGCAACTATGCCCGGCTGTATGACGAAGTCTGCGCCTTCCGTGAGACGTGCGGCCAGGCGCACATGAAGACGATCATCGCTACCGGCGAGCTCGGCACGCTGCGCAATGTGCGCGCGGCGAGCCTGGTATGCATGATGGCGGGCGCGGATTTCATCAAGACCTCAACCGGCAAGGAGCCGACCAACGCCACGTTGCCGGTGAGTCTGATCATGGTCCGCGCGGCGCGCGACTACTTCGAGCGTACGGGCTTCAAGGTCGGGTTCAAGCCAGCGGGCGGCATCCGCACCGCGAAGCAGTCGCTCGATTGGCTGGCGCTGATGAAGGAAGAGCTGGGTGATGCCTGGCTACGGCCGCGTCTGTTCCGCATTGGAGCGAGCGGTCTGCTCACTGACATCGAGCGCCAGCTGTGGCACAACGTCTCCGGCCATTACTCGGCCGCGCATCATCATCCGATGCCCTGAGCGCGGTGTATTACAGCAGCTTCGCCAGCCCGATCGGCGACCTGTTGCTCACAGGCGACGACGGCGCCCTCACCGGTATGGATTTCGATCGGATTCCGGATCCGGCGTGGCACCTCGACGACGGCGCCTTTGTTGACGCGAAAGACCAGTTGCGCGCGTACTTCGGCGGCGAGCTGACCAAATTCAGCCTGGAGTTGGCGCCGCGCGGAACGCCGTTTCAGCAACGGGTGTGGTCTGCTTTGCGCGGGATTCCATACGGGACCACGACGAGCTACGGGAGATTGGCGGCCGCCCTGGGTGATGCGCGAGCTACGCGCGCGGTCGGGTCGGCGAATGGCCGAAATCCGATCTCGATCATCATTCCCTGCCACCGCGTGATCGGTGCCGATGGCAGCTTGACGGGCTATGGCGGCGGCATGGAACGCAAGCAGTGGCTGTTGGCCTTGGAAGGCCGGGCACTACCCTTCGTGGGAAGTTGATGCCTTCGGTCGCCGAAATCTTCGAAACGATGGCCTGGGGGCCGGCGCCTGAGGCGGCCGAGCCGGCGCTCGCCTGGCTCGACCAGCACGGCCGGCGCTTCGGTCACTTTATCGGCGGCGAGTGGCGCGCGGCTGAACCGACCTTCGAGGTGTTCAACCCGGCCAACCGCCAGGTCCTGGCCCGGGTCGGCCAGGGCAGCCCGGCCGACGTCGACGCCGCGGTCAAGGCGGCGCGCGCGGCGCTGCCCGCGTGGAGCAGCACGCCCGGGCACGCGAGAGCGCGCTATCTGTATGCCCTGGCGCGCCAGGTGCAAAAACACAGCCGACTGTTCGCGGTGCTCGAATCGCTCGACAACGGCAAACCGATCCGCGAGTCGCGCGACCTCGATATCCCGCTGGTCGCGCGCCACTTCGCGTATCACGCCGGCTGGGCACAGGTCATGGCCGAGGAGCTGCC
>WNFC01005081.1_pt1 | contig 14385 bp, 9 predicted proteins | sample 5400541 | NCBI WGS metagenome assembly WNFC01 (sample SAMN13153342, study PRJNA577476) | soil metagenome | isolation source: 120 cm saprolite under Douglas fir tree site 2 hole 2 replicate 1 | place: USA:California | collected 2015-04-18
CCGTGCGCGACCGCCACCCGCGCCTCGGGCACCAATCGCCGCAGTCGATTGGCAATGGTCTCGATGCCCTGCACCCGATTATTGACGAAGTACACCTGACCGCCGCGGTCGATCTCACGCAGGATGGCTTCCTGGACCATGCCGTCGTCGTACTCGGTCACATAGGTACGCACGGGCAGCCGCGCTTCAGGCGCTGTCTCGAGCACGCTCATATCCCGCACGCCCACCAGGCCCATGTGCAGTGTGCGTGGAATGGGTGTCGCGGTCAGCGTGAGCACATCGACCTCGCGCCGTAGCTGCTTGAGGCGTTCCTTGTGCGCGACCCCGAAACGCTGCTCCTCGTCGATGATGACCAGCCCCAGGTTCTTGAATTCGACGTCGCGCTGCACGAGGCGATGCGTCCCAATGCAGATGTCGACGCTGCCACGTGACAGCCCGGCGATGATCTCGCGCTGTTCTTTATCCGATCGGAACCGCGACAGCATCTCCACTTTCACAGGAAAGGCGCCGAGGCGCTCGCGAAAGGTGTTGTAGTGCTGCTGAGCGAGCACCGTGGTCGGCACTAGCATCGCCACCTGGCGGCCGTCCTGCACGGCTTTGAAGGCGGCGCGGAGGGCGACCTCGGTTTTGCCGAAGCCGACGTCGCCGACCAGGAGTCGATCCATGGGCCGCGGCGCCTGCATGTCGTTCTTCACGTCGAGGATCGCCTGCACCTGGTCGGGCGTCTCTTCATACGGGAAGCTGCCTTCGAGCTCGAACTGCCACGGGCTATCGACGGGATAGGCATGACCGTCCAACGCGGCCCGCGCGCCGTACAGCTCCATCAGCTCCTGGGCCATGTCGCGCACCGAGCGGCGGACTTTGGCTTTGGCGCGCACCCATTCGCCGCTGCCCAGGCGGGTGAGCGACGGATCGGCATCTCCCGCACCGATATATCGGCCGACGCGGTCGGCCTGCGACACAGGGACGTACAGGTTGTCGCCCTCGGCGTAGTGCAGCAGCAGGAACTCGGCGTGCCCTGGCAGCTCGAGCGCGGACGTCTCCTGGCCCGGCACCGTTCCGACCGGCGTGCGCACCAGGCCTCCGTAGCGGGCGATGCCATGATCGATGTGCACCACCAGGTCGCCAGGTTGCAGGTCGGCAATGAACGATTCACGTGCCGCCGCCGCGCGTTCTGAAACGACGCGCCGGGTCGGCGCCGAACGACGTTGCTTTGTCCAGCCGAAGATCTCACTATCGGTAAACAGCGAGAGATCGAGTGCGTCGGACACCCAGCCCTCGCGCAGCAGCCCGTGAACGAGCTCGACCGCCGCCGGCCGAGGCGGCACCACCTCGCGCGGCGTGGTGCTGACCCCTTGTTCCTGGAGCAATTCGCTCAGGCGACTCGCTTGTTGGCTGATCACCACCGCGGTCTGGTGCGGCTGTCGCTCGAGTATCTGGGTCATGAATGCGTCGAGTCGGCCGCCGAACTTGGGCGCGTGCTGGAAGGGCAGACTTTCCAGGTCAGGATCCAACTTGATGTCGAGCCGCGGTTTGTTGGCGCGGGGGAAAGAAACTTCGCGCCAGGGCCGGTACGGCCGCGCCAGACCTGGCGGGACCTCGCCGCGCTCGAGCAGGTCAGTGTGGAGCTGCTCAACCTGCTCCTCGAACTCCTCGGCGTACCTGGCGACGGCCTCGGGCTCGTCGAGCACCAGCAGGCCATCTTCGGGTAGGTAATCGGTGAGGGTGGCCGTACCCAGAAAGCCGCGATAAAACTCGAGCGCCGAGAAGGCCTGGCCGCCTGCGCGCAGCTGACGCAGATCGCGCGCGAACGCGTCGAGAAATTGCGGGCGCACGCTGTCCAACACCAGGTTGACAGACACCGGGTTCGGCAACACCTCATGCGCCGGCCCGACGGACGCAACCTCGAGCTGCTCGGTCGAACGCTGGGTGGCGGGATCGAACAGGCGAATCGTGTCGATCTCGTCGCCCCACAGCTCGATGCGCAGCGGTTGGCCGCCGGGCGGATAGATGTCGAGGATGCCGCCGCGGCGACTGAACAATCCCGGCTGATCGACCAGTGGCGATGGCTCGTAGCCAAGCCCGAGCCACTGCGCAGCCAGCTCGGCCGGGGGCAAAACCTGGCCACGCTTGATGAGCCGATGGTTGTCGCGGAACGCCTGCGGATCGAGCACCAGGTCCATCGTGGCCCGCACAGAAGCCACCACCAGCGGCGGGCGTCCCCTGTCAGCGTACCCGAGCCCGCTCAGCCGTTCGAGGGTGCTCAAGCGTTCGGCCAGCTTGTCGGAATCGTTGGGCAGCCGGTCGTACGGCAAGGCATCCGTTTCGGGAAATAGCAGCACCGAATCAGGGTCAGCGGCCCAGGCGCGGAGCTCGTTGGCGTACCCGCGGGCCTCTGAAGGACGGCCGACGACCAGCAACATCGGCCGGTCCAGGGCAGCGTGCAGCGCGGCCAAGGCGTATGGCCGGGCCGGGGTGATCGCCGACAGGACCTCCCGGCTGGCGCCTGCCGCACGCAACGCCTCAACCAGGTTTCGGAACACTGATTGGCGGTCGAGCGCACTGAGGAGCGAATGCAGTCGCATGGCTAGGTCTTGAGAGAGTTGTAACGGTTCATCGCCACATCTGCCCCATCAATTGCCCAGGCAATCGCCGCGTCGGCTGCGCGGGCGACGAGCTCGTCGACGGCCGCGCGCTCGCCGTCGGTGAATTCGCTGAGCACGTGCGACGTCGCGTCGCCCGGCGCTGCCTGGCTGATGCCGATCCGCAGGCGTGGGATTTCGTCACTCTCCAGGCCTGCGGCAACAGAACGCATGCCATTGTGCGTGCCCGGGCTACCGCGCTGGCGTAGCCGCAGCGCGCCGAACGGCAGATCCATGTCGTCGTAGACGATCAGGCACTTGTCGCGCTCGAGAGCGAGAAAGTCGAGCAGAGCCTTGACGGCGGCGCCACTGCGATTCATGTACGTCTGTGGCTTGGCCAGGACCACGGCCAGATCGGGATCGTCGGCGCGGGGGTGGATGACGGCGATCAAGCTGTTCCAGGCATTGGTCTTGTCCTGCCAGGCCGCGCCGTACCGTCGCGCAAGCTCCTCGACGCACCGAAAGCCGAGATTGTGGCGCGTCTCAGCGAATTCGGGACCGGGGTTACCCAGCCCAACGATCAGCCGCGTCCGTTGCGGGTCAAGCCCGACGAGCGAATCGGTCGATCGGCGCCGAAACAGCCGCCGGAGAAATTCAAGCACGACTTGTCAGTACGCATTCCGATCTCGAATAACCGCCGCCAGTGTCTTGAGCAAGATCTTGATGTCGAACGCCAGCGACCACGTCTCCACATAGAAGAGGTCGTATTCGGTCCGTTCGACGATGCTCGTTTGACCCCGCAGACCGTTCACCTGCGCCCAACCGGTCATGCCCGCCTTTTCCATGTGCCGCTCGCGATAGCGTGGCACCAGGTTGGCGAATTGCGCGACGAACTCCGGCCGTTCGGGTCGCGGCCCAACCAGGCTCATCTCACCCACCAGGACGTTGATCAGCTGCGGGAACTCGTCCAGGCTGAAGCGGCGGATGATCTCACCTAATCGGGTCCGCCGCGGATCGTTGGGCACCGCCCACACCGGGCCAGATTCCGCTTCGGCGTCCGGCCGCATGGACCGAAACTTGAGCATGTAGAACGGTCGACCGTCGAGACCGACGCGCTCCTGGACGTGCAGAATCGGCCCGTGCGGCGAGGTCAGTTTGACCAGGAGGGCCATGGTCAACAGCCACGGTGAGAGCAACACCAGCATGCTCCAGCTCACCGCGACGTCCAGCGCGCGTTTGAGAAAGCGCATCCAGCCACGCAGCGCCACATCTCGCACGCGCATCAGCGGCAAGCCGGTCAGCTCGCTGGTTTCGACCTCCCGCGCCATCAGCTCGAAAATGTCGGGGAAAATCTTGATGTCAACCCGCATGCGCGTGCAGCCGGTGACAATGTCGATCAATTCGTGGTGGCTGATACCTGCCCAGGCAATGATGACCTCGCCGACGGCCTGGTCGCGCACGATGTCGGGGATGTCCGTCAGCCCACCGAGCACCGGCTGTACCTTCGGATCGGACGAGCCGTTGCTGATGAAACCGGCGATGCGATAGCCGAGCTCGGGCGCCGCCCGGATCTTGGCCTCGACGAGCTGCGCGTTTTCGCCGTCGCCGACGATCAGCACCCGCTCTAGATCAAAGCCGCGGCGGTGTGCTTCGCGCGACAACGCATCGAGGACGACCCGCATCAGCCAGACCAGACCGATCGACAGCAGTGCCCAGTACACCAGCATGAGCCGAGGCGGTTCGAGCGCGCGGTACGCGAAAAACGTCACGCTCAGGGCGGCCAGCCAGCCTAACCCAACCGCGGCGCCGACCTGATAGAGCAGGTCGACGCGTCCGAACCCGCGCCGCGGGATGTACAGCCGCCGTACCGCGAAGATAAACACGATCACCAGCACGCACAGGACCGCCAGGTCGTCGTAGGTGCTGGGCGGATCGCTGGGCTGCCCGGGTCGGATATCGCCAAGCAGACGCATCCGATACGCCAGGACGAACGCAAGCCGCAGCATGACCAGGTCCGAGACGATCAGCGCCAGGACGTACAGCCCGCGCAGGCCGCTCAGACCGCGCACTATTCCAACCATACTGACTTTGGCTACAGCCCCACGCGGCGTTCGGATGGGCTGGTCAGCAGGGTGCGGCACATCGCCAGCGCCAGCGCACCATAAATGGCGGTGCGCACGGCACCCGTCACGAGCGGGTGATAGCGACCAATGTAGTGCTTTCGGTAGAACAGATCCATCGCGCGGAAGAAGTGGTACGTGGTCCGCAGAGCGCGTTTGCGGCTCGATGCGCCATGTTGGTGTTGTACGACGATACCCGGCTCATAACGGACGGTCCAGCCCATCTGTCGCGTGCGCAGACACCAGTCAAGGTCTTCACCATACATAAAGAAGCGCTCGTCAAGCAGGCCAACGCGCTCGATGACCGCGAGGCGGACCAGCATGCACGCACCGCACACCGAATCTACCTCGATCGCCTGGTCCGGATCGACGTAAGTCAGGTTGTAGCGACCGAAGCGCGGGCTTCTGGGAAACAGCCGACTGAGACCAGAAACGCGGTAGAAGGCAACCGCCGGCGTTGGGAACGAGCGGCGGCAGGCGAGGTGCATGCTGCCGTCAGGCTTCAGCAGCTTCGGCCCGATGACGCCGGCCTCTGGATGAGTTTTCAACCGATCGATCATCGCGTTGATGCCACCGCGCGGCATCAACGTGTCCGGATTCAACAGCAGCACGTTTCGACCGCGGCAACTGGTCAGGGCCTGGTTGTTGCCAAAAGCAAAGCCGCCATTGCGCGGCGAGCGGATGAGCCGCACCCACGGGAATTCGACGGCGACCATCGCGGCTGAACCGTCGGCCGAGGCGTTGTCGACGACGATGACTTCAGCCTCGATCGGTCCGCCGCACAGCGACGTTGAGCCCTCCCCCTGCAATGCGCCCAGACACGCCCGCAAGTGGTCGTGGGTGTTGTAGTTCAGGATGACGATCGAGAGGTCCACGGGAAGTCAGACGTCAGAAGTCAGAAGTCAGAAGTCAGTTCGTCGGAGTGTCGACACCGAACGGGTGCGCGTGATGCCACCCCCACGGAGTCGCCACCACACGCCGACAGGGTAGCCGAGCATCTTGGCCACGTCCCCGACGAGGCGAATCGCCGGCACCAGGGCTAGCGCATAGGCGACCTCGCCAGGCGAGAGACCCTCGACGGCTGGCCAGAGGCGCGCGTAAGGCCGGCGCGTGTAGGCAAGCCCGCCGAAGGCAATCAGCAGGAGCGCCACGCCACGCCGCGATCCAGAACTGCTCCGCGGGATGAGGCCCGTCGGCGGCAGGAGGCCACTCCAGCGCAGGAGGATCACCGCCAAGGCGTAGGTGGCGTAACGGATGGCGTGTCGCCGCCGAAAGAGGTCGGCTTTGCCGTCGCCGCGCGCGTAGCGGTAGTACTGGCGGAAGAACGCCGGTAGCGACCCGCGCGGCCGAAACCAGACCCTGGCCTGCGGGGCGAAGGCGAAGCGACAGCCGGCGCGCTTCAGCGTCAGGTCAAAGACCAGGTCCTCACAGTAGTCCAACCACTCGGGATACCCACCCACCGCCGCCCACGCCGCACGCCGAAAGAGCACTGATCGGCTCGAAGGCAGAAACGTGTCGGGATCGATGTCCTTCACGGCTGGCAACACGGTGGCGCCCAAGGCGTGCTCGAACGTCGTCGACGTCTCGGCCGTGAAGAAGCCGCTAACGACGTCGGTATCGTCGCTCAGCGCCGTGTGTAGTTGCGCGAGCCAGTCGGGCTCCAGGCGCACGCCCGCGTCGGTCACCGCGATCACTGAGGCCGAGGCAGCGTCGATGGCCAGGTTGCGCCCGCGCGCGATTCCCGCCCCGGGTGCCCGAATCAGGTGTAGCGGCAAGCGCGCCGTCCAGGTCTGCAGCCGCTGCCAGGTGCCATCGCGCGAGCCGCCGTCGACGACGACCACTTCATCAGGCTGGCGGGTCTGCGCCGCGATCGACTCGAGCAGCTCGTCGATCGAATCGGCCTCGTCGAGCACCGTGACGATCAGCGAGGTGCGTTCTGTGGGCTGTCCGCCTGCCACGGGCACAGTGACGATCAGCGAGGTGCGTTCTCGGGAGTTACCGCCAGCCACGGGAACAGGCCGGCCTCCTTGGCCAGGTCGCCGCCGTTGGCAATGCTGACGCTGCCTTTGGCTGCCCAGGGCACCGCCTCTTTCCAGTACTGGAGCGTGGCTCGCTGGGCGCGCACGACGACGCTGTTCGAGAATTCTTGAATGGCAGTTGGCAGCCCGTAGTGGTCCAGCCAGTGCGGATCGGCCAGAAAGCGCTGTTTGAGCGCGGGCGGGGTCTTGTCGAGCATGGCCAGGTGGCGGGCCACGACACGTTCCCAGGTGAGACCGCCGTCGGCGGCCGTATCAGCCGGCCGCGGCGTCTGGCGGTAGACCTCCAGCCAGTCGTCCCGACCTCGGTCGTGCAGGGCGTCGAACGTGTTGAGGAACCAGAACTCCCGTTTGTCAGGCCGCCACTGCAGGACGGACTTCTGGAAACCCTGGACCACGAACCCGTCGAGCTCAAAGCGGCGGGTCACAGGGTAGCCCAGCACGTCGGCACCGCCCAGCGCCTGGAACGCGGTCCAGAACGGTACGCCGTCGGCGTCAGTCACCCCAAAGCCCGACGGCGACTCGGTGCGGCCATTGGTCTCGGTGAAGAAGTGACCATCCCGAATGTCGTAGTCGGCACCGCGCACCATTGGACGCGTCGTAAGCGGAATCGTGGAATAACCTGCCGCGACATTCAGCTGTATTGCCTCGCGGGGCGCGCCGTCTCCGACGAGTTGACCCAGGTTCACTGTTGCCGACAGGGGTACGCTCGCCCACGCGCTGACCACGCCAGGCTCCGTCCAGGTCAGAAAAAGCTGCGCGGGTCCAGCGGACTCCATGCTCGCGGCCGCCGTATGGACACTTTTGCCACCAAGGAGCAGTGCGTCCGAGGCGCGATAGATGTATCTCGTGCCGACGTCCTTGTCGTCCTCGAGCGCGAAGTCACCCGGCGGGCTGCCCGAAGTGTTGAGGTACGAGCGCAGGGCGGCGAGCGCGCCGACCACAGGCTTCGGGCTGCCGTCGAGTCGAAACGCGCCGAGGGTGCGCTCGCGCATGTTGAAGCCTTGCGGCATGTCGTTGAGCATCCACTTCGCGCCACCGCCGGCGTGCTGCGTGAGCAGGCCGAGGGTAATGGCCGTCTCCAGCAGGCCGGCGCGCTCGGGATCGACGGTATCGGTGGCGTAGCCGAACTCGCTCAACAGGTAGGGTTTGCCCGCGTGGGCTTGCTCGAGAGACTTGAGTAGATTCAGGGTGGCGCGAATCGACGCGGCATTGGACCCCGGGTAGCGGTGCAGGCTCTCAAAATCGAGCGCATCGTTCGCCGCTAGCTTGGCCAGGACCGCGTCGATGTGATCGACAGTGATCGGTCGGGTCGGATCGCCACGCCGGATCGCGTCGACCTGGGGTGCGATCCATGCCTCCAGCGTGCTGTTCAACGCCCGGCTGAGCGGCGCCCACTTCTGACCAGCCGCGTCGTCGAGGAAGTCGAGCGTCGTCGTCTGGAAATTGTGGTCTTTGACCCACGCCGCCGCCTCCGCCAGCATCTCGCGGTATAGGCGCAGATTGTTGACGTAGATCCACGCTTCATCGTCCGAGAGAGACGACGGAACCGTCTTCTTGCCATCGTCGCTGGCTCGGAAGTCGGCCAGGTCGGCGCGCGCCAGGCGTTCGCCGAAGGCGTCGATCAAGCCACGCTGCTGGAGTGGGACTGAACTGCCGTACTTCGCCAACGCCAGATCGCCGAAGCGCGGCTCGTTCTTCAGGTCAAACGCCAGGATGCCCGGCCGTCCGCGATAGTGTTGGGCGATCTGGCCCGCCGTGTCCGCGGCGCGCGCAAGAACGCGCTCGCCGTAATCGTGCAGCGACAGGATGAGCTGGACGCCGTGCTTTTCGGCCAGCCCCACGACTGCGTCCAGCTTGTCCCATTTCCCCGCCGCGATGTCCACGGCCAGGGGCGCCTGGACAAAGATGCGTAGGGTGGTCATCCCCGCGGAGGCTGCGCGGGCAAAATCGGCTTCGATGGCACCGGGATCGAACTTGTCGTTGTCCCACATTTGCCAGGCCCGATCGGCCGGGCCCTCGTAGTTGATGCCGGTCACAAAGAAGGGCGCGCCATTGGGCGCCAGGAGCCGCTCGCCGTCCCCCGAGCTAGCCGCCCGTGCGGGCTGCGCCATCGACAGACACAGCGTCAAAGCGAAAAAAACCCGCCGCAGCACAGCGCCAGGGTTAACGAGGCCGCGCCGAGCGAGTTACCGCCAGCCCGTCAGGGCCGCGTCACGGATGGCGTAGTAGACCGGCTGCAGGGTGAAGTCAGGATCCGCCAGGCGAAACCAGAACCAATCCTGATCCCGATTGGTCTCGTCGGCGCGCTTCCAGTACCAGACGCAGGCGACCTGCAGCCAGGGCCATTGCGCGTGGATGCGGTCAAACGCGCGCACCGTGTAGCGTGCCTGTAGGCTGGGCGTGACCCGCCCATAGCTTTGGATGGCCATGCTGGGCGGATTGACGTTCCAGCCCAGCTCGGTCGCCCAGATCGGTGTGGCGGCGTCTCCGTTGTGCTCCATGAGCTGCCTGACTAGGACCGGCCGCGAAAACGTAACGTCCGATCGATCTATGCGCGGGTCATCCGGGCCCCCGCGCAGCCCGTACGCCTGCAGCGCGAGGACGTCGAAGCTGCCGCGCACGCCCGCGTCGTACAGCTGCTGCAGGTAGACCAGGTCGTTCACCGCGTCCGCGTTCTCAGTCAAGGTCGGCGCGAGCGCGGCCATGAGCACCTGCGCAGACGGGTCGCTGGCGCGGATGCGCTCGCTGGCGCCCCGCAGCAATCGCGCGTAAGCCGCCGCGTCCGGCGGCTGGCGGCCCCACTCGCTATTCAGGTTGGGCTCGTTCCAGACCTGGTAGGCCGCGACGCGCCCGCGGTAGCGCGCCGCTACTTTAGCCACAAAGTCCCAGTAGTCGGCGGCGTTGATCGGCGGTGACAGCCCGTCTGGGGCACCCGCCGGCAGCGCCCAGCGCGGGCTCGTGTCGACCCGCAAGATGACCTTCAGTCCCAGCGCATTCGAGCGGTCGACGATGTCGTCGAACTTGGCCCAGGTCGAATCGCCGAACTTTGGATCGGTCGTCTGGCCTCTGGCGACTGGCTCGACCTGCTCCCACGGCAGCTCCTGGCGAATCCAGCCGACGCCCGCCTGATGCAGCAGCTCGAGACTGCGCTGACGCTTCTCAGGCTCAACCTCCTGCTCGAGGAACACGTTGACTCCGACGCCGTTTTCGACCTGGCCGCCGACAGGCTCCGCAGGCAGCGCGGGTCGCGGCGCGGTGGCTGCCACCCAGCGGTGGCGCAGGTCGATGCTGAGCGTCTCGAGCGGTCCTGATGAGACCGCGCCGGCCAACAACAGCAGTGCTAGCGAGGCGAGCGTCGCGATTTGCCAGCCGCCCCGCGGCGCCGCCATCGGCGCCTCGTGGCTCATGCGCTGAGCCAGTGGTAGGCCGTGCGCACCTCGGCCCGAATCGCCGACCAGTCGTATTCCTGCTCGACGAGCTGTCGCCCAGCCTGGGCTAGGCGTTGGCGCAACGCCGCATCCCCAAGCAGCCGCTTCAACGCAAGCACCCACTCCGCGGGCGACTCGGCGGCGAGATACTGGACACCCGGTTCCGCGTCGAGACCTTCCATGCCGACCTGTGTCGATACGATCGGCAAGCCGCTGGCCAGCGCGATCAGTGCCTTCAAGCGTGATCCTGCGCCAGCCCGCAACGGCAGAATCAGAGCGGCGGACCGATCGAGATACGGACGTTCGTCGGTAACGTACCCGGTGACGGCGATGCGATCGTCATGCTGACCCGCACGTACCAGCCACGCTGGTGGCGCGGCGCCAACGGCAAAGAGCCTGACCCGCGGCAGGACTTCGACCACTGACGGGAGCACGTCATCCACGAACCATGTGAGCGCCTCGGCGTTTGGCCGAAAGTCCAGTTTGCCGAGAAATAGCAGGTTCGGTGGCTGGTCCGAGCGCGGCACCGCGAACCGAAAAGCGCTTGTATCGATGCCATTGCGAACCACCTGCACGTTGGCCTCTTTGCTTGCTAAGGCACGCAGCTGATTGGCATCGTGGTGCGACACCGCTAGCGTCAAACGGCTGCTGCTGACTACCGCGCCTTCAAATCGTGCGAGCCGACGCCACTGGACGCGCGAATACAACCTCGCCCAGGCCGACGTGGCCGACGTGGCGAAACGGCGCTGCAGCAAAAACTCGGCGTTGTGCGCGTCGTAAATGCGGTGCGCCGCCGGTACAAACCACAGATAGCCGGCCATCTCGATGCCCTCGGCTTGGACAGCGTCATAGGCCCTATCCCGTAGAAAGCAGCGCAACTTCTCACGAAAGACCCTGGACATTCGCCGATGGGCAATATCGGGCAGTCCCGTTCGCGCCATACCCGCGGCCCGTGTCATGGCAGACCGCGGCGCGGGCACCGGCACGATCGCGCACCGGCGCACCAACTTGGCCAACTCCTCGCCACAATCAGGCTCGCCGAAGGCAATCGCATCGACCTCGTGGCCTTCGGTCAGCAGCTTCAACAGCCCGTGGTTGCGAATCTTGGCTCCCGCGTCGAGCGGGTACGGCACATCAGGCAGCAGGACCAGCAGCCGGCTCACGCCAGAAGTGCCTCGCGGTACACCTCACGCGTCGCCAGCGCGGTTTGCTCCCAGCTAAAGTCGTGTGTGCGATTAAAACCGCGCAGGCGCAACTCGTCGGCCGTGCGCGGCCTGGTCAGCACGTCGCGCATCGCGACCGCCCACGCCGTCGGGTCCTCAGGTTTGAGCAGGATCGCCGCGTCGCCCGCGACTTCGGGCAACGGGCCAGCGTTGGAGCACACCACCGGCGCGCCGCAGGCCATCGCTTCGAGCACCGGCAGCCCGAAGCCTTCGTACAACGACGGCAGAACGAACACGCCCGCGTGACTGTACAGGAGGGCCAGGTCCTCCTCGCCGAGCCTTCCTAGAAACCGCGCCGCCTCGCCCACCCCCGAGCGCGCGTGGGCGTCAAAAATCGATTCGTCGAGCCAGCCCCGCGCGCCGACCAGCAGCAGCTGGGCATCGACCTCCTGCCGCAACAGGGCGAATGCTTCCATGAGCAACGGGACATTCTTGCGCGGCTCGAGCGTGCCGACGAACAGCACGTACGGCCGTCTCGGATCAGGGTCGAACCCGAGTCGCTGCGCTAGTGACAGCAGTCGTTCGCGCGGGCGCGGCGCGAAGCCAGGCGCGGCCGCCTCGTGGACCACCCGGATGCGCGACGGATCGACACCCAGCAGCCGCACCGCGTCAGACGCCGTGCGCTGCGAGACAGCGATGACGCGCTCGGCGCGGCGGACGCTTTCGCCGGTGGCCGCGTAGTACGCCCGCGACGCGGCCGTGTGTGTGCCCGGATACAGCAGGAACGCCAGGTCGTGCAGGGTGACTACACTGCGCCACGGTCCCCAGGCCGGTGCGACATGATCCAAACTGTGCAGCAGCGTCGGCCATGGCTTTCGGGCCAGCAGTTCGACGGGTAAGGTCAGTCGTTCGAGGCGATGATGCGGCGGCGTCAAGACCGTGTGAGTGTCGACATTCGGTCCGTGAATGGCGAAGTGGGTGGCCCGCCGTCCCCGCAGAATCACATAGTGCTCGGGCCCTTCGAGACGCTGAAGTGCGTCCGCCAGCAGCACCGCGTAGCGCGCGATGCCCGCCGCGTAGCCCACCAGCCGCGCGTCAAGAGCAATGATTGGCCCGCCCTGGTCCTCAGCGCTCGGCACTGTTTCAGCGAGCGCGCGGGCTTCGCGGACGACCTGCCAGTTGCGGGCGCTTGTACGGCGCAGCGTCGATGCGGCACACGGTCGACAGATCCGGGTCGAGCAACCGCGACAGGATGCGCAGCTCCTGGCTCGGCGCGCCCGAGCTGGCCGTGTTGCGATCCAATGGCTGATTGGTGGTGATCACTGTCGGGAAGCGTGCGTTGAACCGGTAATTCAGCAGCTGGAACAGCTTCTCCTCGGCCCAGGGCGTCGACGAATGCGCCCCATAGTCGTCCAGGATGAGGACTTCGGCGTTGCGAATCGCATCGAAGCCGCGATCGTAGGTCACGTTGCTGTCAGGTGCGTAGGTTGCCCGCAAGTAGTCGAGCAGATCGGGCACCGTTTTGAACAACGTTTGGCTGCCGTGCTCGTCGCGTTCGTTTTTGATGGCTGCCGCGAGGTGAGTCTTGCCGCAGCCAACCACCCCCGCCAGGACCAACCAGCCTTGCGGTGTTCCGGCGAAGCTCCAGGCGGCTTGATGCGCCGCGTCCAGGCTCGGGTTGCCGGCATAGTTGAAGTTGTCGAAGCGGCAATTACGCAGCCCGGAAGGCCACATGTCGGTCAACGAGTCGATCACCGAATGCTCGGCGTTGATGACGTCGACTCGCCACACGCGTCGATCCTCGAGTCGAGCGCGTAGCCGCTCGTCCAGTTGGACGATGGGTTCGTTCGTGGTGATCACCGTCGGCAAGTTCGCCGTGTAGCGGTGATTCATGATCTGGAAGAGCTTTTCCTGAGCCCATTGGGTGCTGCTTTGAGTCCCCAGATCGTCGAGGATCAACAATGGCGAAGCCTTGACGGTTTCGAACAGGTCGTCGTAGGACACGTCGCCGCCTGGTGCAAACGTCGCGCGCAGATGATCGAGCAGATCGGGCACCACGGTGAAAAAGACTTCCGTCCCAAGTTCGATCTGTCGATTGGCGATCGCTGCCGCCAGATGCGTTTTGCCGCAACCAGGTGGGCCGCACAGCAGCAGCCAGAAGGGCGGTTCTTCGGCGTAGCGCCGACACTCTTCAAGTGACTGCGCGAGTCGGCGTTGATCCTGCTCGCTCAGTTGGCCGCGGCCCACGGGTAAGAAGTTGTCAAAGCTCCGATCCGCCAACGCGCCGATCTGACTTCTGCGGCGCAGCCGATCGCGGACCTCGCCCTGGCGGCACGTGCACGGGAACGCTCGGCCAAAATCGGCGTGGCCAAGGGGCACGTCCCGCCGCACGAACCCGAAGTCCTTGCAGATCGGGCAGGTCGGCTCTGGTTCAGGCTCCTGCGGCCCATCGCCGATGCGCGCCTGGAGTCTCGGTCGAATGCGCGCGATCGCGTCGCCCAGGCGCTCCATCTACGACCGGTACACCTCGAGGTCGAGGAACTTGGTCGTCCGCTCGAGGAACAAGAGCTGGACCTGCCCGGTCGGACCGTTGCGGTGCTTGGCCACGATGATGTCGGCGACACCCTTCTTGTCAGTATCGGGGTTGTACTTCTCGTCGCGATAGATAAACAGCACCACATCGGCGTCCTGTTCAAGCGCGCCGCTCTCACGTAAGTCGGACAGCTGCGGAATGTGGGGTGTGCGCTGTTCCACTGCGCGACTCAATTGACTCAACGCAAGGATAGGCACTCGCAGCTCGCGCGCCAGGGCTTTTAGCGCTCGCGAGATTTGCCCCAGCTCCTGCACGCGACTTTCGCCGCCTTCGCTGGCGATCAGTTGCAGGTAGTCGACCACGATCATGTCCAGCGTGTGCTCGGCGGCCAGACGGCGGGCTTTGCTGCGCAGCTCCATGATCGGGATGGACGGTGTGTCGTCGACCCAGATGGGTGCTTTTGCCAGGTGGTTCATCGCCGCGTCAAGCTTGCGGCTCTCCTGCTCATTGAGGTTCGCCG
>WNFC01005087.1_pt1 | contig 14383 bp, 13 predicted proteins | sample 5400541 | NCBI WGS metagenome assembly WNFC01 (sample SAMN13153342, study PRJNA577476) | soil metagenome | isolation source: 120 cm saprolite under Douglas fir tree site 2 hole 2 replicate 1 | place: USA:California | collected 2015-04-18
GAGCTGCCGAAGCCATGAAGCCAGAGATCCGCAAGGCTGCGGAGATCCTCCGCGCCGGCGGACTCGTGGCCTTCCCGACCGAAACGGTGTACGGGCTCGGCGCCGATGCGTCGAACGCCAAGGCGGTGGCGCGTCTTTACTCGACTAAGGGACGCCCGGCGGACCACCCGGTCATCGTCCACTTCAGTTCGAAGGAGAAGGCCTTTTCATGGGCGCGCGAGGTGCCCGCGGCTGCAAGACAGCTTGCAGATCGCTTCTGGCCGGGACCGCTCACGGTGATCCTCAAGCGATCGAAGCTGGCCAAGGACTTTGTCACCGGAGGGCAAGACACCGTGGGCTTGCGCGTTCCCTCGCATCCCGTTGCGCATGAATTGCTGGAAATGTTTCAGGGCGGAATTGCCGCGCCCTCGGCGAATCGCTTCGGACTTGTGTCGCCGACCACCGCGGCGCACGTGCGCGCCGATCTCGGCGACGACGTCGACCTAGTGCTCGAGGGCGGAGCGAGCGAGGTTGGCATCGAATCGACGATCGTTGATTTGTCCAAGGGATCTGCCGTGCTGCTGCGGCCAGGAGCGATCTCGCGCGAGGATCTCGAGCAGCTGTTGAATGTGAAAGAGGCAGGCTTGTCGTCGCCGCGTCACTCCGGCGGCCTCGAGCGCCACTATGCCCCGCGCACGCCGGCGCGCCTGGTGTCGACTCACGATCTCGACAAGGAAATCGAAAAGCTCAAGCAGCGAGTGGCAGTGCTTGCATTCTCACGCCCTGATGAGCGCGTCGACTACTGGGTGCGCATGCCGCGCAACCCGGAAGGCTATGCGCGGCGCCTTTACGCGGCGTTGCGCGAACTGGATACGGCGGGCTGCGAGACGATCCTGGTCGAAGCGCCGCCCGAAGCGCCCGCATGGGCCGCGGTCCGCGATCGCCTTCAGCGCGCTTGCGAAGCGTAGAATCGCCGCAATGCGGTGGACGGTCTTTCTTCTGGTGCTCATGGTTGGCTGCTCGGCGCACACCCAGGTTCAATACGGCGCGGGCTCGGTCGGCGCCGTGCCGCCGGGAACGAGCATGACTCAATCGTCGGTGCGGCTCAATGTACAGGGTTGCTCGGCGGCGGTAGCCCTCGTCGGACTCGGCATCATCGCCGCCGGTATGTACGACATGGAGCGCTATCGCTCGCAGCCCGCCGAGCTTTCGCCGACTCGCTTGATCAGCGAGCAGGACTGTACGAAGCCTTTCGACTATTCCCTAGGAAACTTGCGCTGTAAATAGAAGAACCAAAATACCGCGCATATTAAGGAATGATCGACGAAGAACTCGAAAGTTGCTTGCACTATGCGTTCGTTGAAGCTCGAAGTAAGCGTCACGAATACATAACAATCGAGCATCTTTTGCGCGCGGTCCTGCGAGATCATTCCTTCGCAGCCAACATCTTAAGTTTCTGCGCGGTCAACGTCGAGGATTTGCGCAGGGAGCTAGATGGATTTATCGAAAGACACGCTTCCCTTTTTCCTAGCGAAGCTGAACTGGATACTAAACCGACCGCTGATTTTCAGCGCGTCATGCAGAGAGCAATACTTAACGTCCAATCAAGCGGCAGGGGGAAGGTGACGAGTGCCGACGTCTTATTGGCGCTTTTAAACGAAAAGAGCATCGCCGCGTTACTCGCCAAGCGGGGAGTGACTCCGCTGGCCGTAATGAATGGAATCGTATCCGGACCAGAAAAGTTCAAGCGGCTGCCTACAGAACAGAACTTGTCGCCAGCGACAGATGGCGATGTACTAGGCGCAGAAGATCTTCAGATTGTGCTGTTCAACGACGACTTTACGCCGATGGAGTTCGTTGTAGGCCTGCTACAACGATTTCTCTCCATGAGTAAAGAAGATGCTACTGAAGTGATGCTGGAAGTTCATCGTGACGGCAGAGCAGTATGTGGGCTTTATAACCGCGAAGCAGCGCTCGCCATCTTAGAGAACATGGCCGCATATTCACGCGAGCATGGATGGCCATTGCGTTGCACGTGGGCGATTCCTAAATAGCCTTTTACGCGCGCACTGGTCCTGATATTCCATCTTCGACCACGAAGGAGGCGAGCGTGCTGCAATCTGCATCGCGCTTTTGCACGGTTTCCATTGCGCGCAGATCGGCGCTCCAGCGCCGCGGCGTGAGCTCGACCCGCACGTAGCCGCGGTAGCGGCTGTCGGCGAGCAGCGTGTGGGGGTTGTCGGGCAGGTACTGGTTGAGCCGCTCCTGCGGCCAGGCCTGCGAGGTGATCGAGGTGCCGACGAACTCGCTCGCCACGACCGGCGAATCCGGATCGTCGAAGTCGAGCTTGAGCTGCGACACGTTGAACGAGTGCACGTCGCCGCCGATGACCACCGTGTTTCGAATCTTTTCCGAGGCGATGTAGTCCAGCAGCCGCTTGCGGGCAGCGGGATATCCATCCCAGCCGTCGGTCCAGGCGCGGCGGCCCGGGCCCGGCTTCTGGTCGAACTGCGCCATCGCGGTCTGCTGCCCGATCACGTTCCACCCGGCGTGCGAAGCGCCGAGCGCATTCTCGAGCCAGCGCTCCTGCGCCCGTCCGAGCATCGTGCGCGTCGGCGCGGAAAGCCGCGTGCAGGCGTCCACGTCGACGGTGTTCGAGCCGCCGCGTCGCCGCGCGCGCGGGCAGGCCTGCCAGGAGCGGTACTGGCGGTCATCGAGCAGGTAGAAGCTCGCGAGCTGTCCCCAGCCGACTTGAGCGTAGATGCGCATGTTCGGCCCTTCGGGCCGCATGCGCGGCGGCAGCGGCAAGTGCTCGTAGTACGCGCGGTACGCGGCGGCGCGCCGCTCGAGGAACTGATCGCGCGCCATGCCGTCCTCGGGCCGGTCGTCGGCGTAGTCGTTGTCGACCTCGTGATCGTCCCAGGTGACGATCCACGGGCACGCGGCATGCGCTGCCTGCAAGTCCGGGTCGCTGCGATAGAGCGCGTGGCGCGCGCGATAGTCGGCGAGCGAGTAAGGCTCGGGCGCGTCATGGCTGCGCACGAGGTCCTTGCCCCAGCTCGACTCGTAGATGTAGTCGCCGAGAAACGCGACGACGTCCGGCTGGTCGGCGACGATGTGGCGATAGGCGCCAAAAAATCCCTGCTCGTATTGCTGGCAGGACGCGAACGCGAAGCGCAGCCTCTGCGTTGGCGCCGCCGCCGCGGGCGCCGTGCGCGTGCGACCGATCGGGCTGTGGGCGTCGCCGGCGGTGAAGCGGTACCAGTACCAGCGATCGGGCTCGAGACCGGGCACTTCGACGTGCACGGAATGGGCCCACGCCGGCTCCGCAATTGTTTCTCCCGAAGAAATAACCGATTTCATCGACTCGTCCGTGGCGAGTTCCCAGCGCACGCGGACCGCGAGGGGATCGAGACCGCCGGTGAGGCGCGTCCAGAGGACGACGCTGTCCGACGCCGGATAACCCGAGGCCACGCCGAGCGTGAACGGGTACGAATCGAAACTGACCTTGCGATCGGTGGAGCAGGATGGAAGCGTCTGCGAAACACCAAGCGCTGCGAGAACCTCCAGGAACCTGCGGCGGCCGATCATGGTGAGAGCATATCCGGTCCCTGTTTCAGAGTGCTGACCCGGAATCCTGCACGGTCATCTACCGCTCGCGGATGCACAAGACCCTTAAGCGCAACTTCCAGGTCATGTACGGCGCCGATTGGAGGGATAGCGCACCACCCCCGAGACTGCAAGAAAAGATGCGCCTAAGGATATCTAGCTGCGAACCTGCACGCGGTTTTCACCGCGCAACCCGGTCGCCGCAGTCGAGCACCTTCCAGACATTTTCGGCCAGACTGGTCTGGGTGAACGGCTTGGTAATCAAATCGAGGCCGGGCTCGAGGCGGCCGTTGAGCTGCACGGCGGCGAAGGGCTCGGCTCGCGTGAAGCTTTTCGTCAGCTGGCCGAGGCATGCTTCACGACGCTGTCCGGCACGGTCTCCCCGTGTCGCAGCGTGAAGACCGTCTTCCGCCTCAACCCGAGATCGAGCTCCACGACCACGTGACTGTGGTCGCGGGCCATCCGCCAGGGGCCGGATGACTTCGGCCCGCCGCCCGTCACGGCTCGCGCAGCGGTGAGCACGTCGTCCGGCGGGTCGGCGATCACCGCCAGCTGCCTGCAGGTCACGCAGCGGCGGGACGGCTGCTCCAGGTCAGCCGTGCACACGTTCCGGCCGCAATGGCCGCACGCGGCGCGATGCCGGGCGCAGGCGTCCTTGCCGCACACGGGACAAGCCTCGACGCCCTTCGGCGAGAACACCTGGCCGTCCACGTGGCACTCCTTGCGGTGTGCCGCACAGGCGTACGAGCCGGTTGCGTCGACCAGTGGCTCGAGGTGGGTGACGCAATGCCGGAGCCCATCCTCCACGCACTCGGCCGAGTGGCCGGCGCAGACGAGCTTCCCGCACGACCCGCACGCACCCACTTCATCGGACGCGAAGATCGCTGCCTCCTCCTGCGCGCAGCCCGCCCGATGCTGCCCGCAGACCAGGCGCCGGGACGTGTCGGTACGGCGCAGGTGCGGCGAGCAGTGCACCTGTCCATCCACGGCGCACACGGCGCTATGCGCCGCGCAGACCAGCTTGCCGCAGCTCGCGCATTCCGTCACCTCGTCCACACCCACCCGCTCCCTGGACCCGCCCTCACAGTAGCGCAGGCACGCCGTGCAGAGACGACGGCGTCCCTTTGGCGCGTCCGCGTGGCTCTGCTCGGCGTGCCGGTTGCAGACGACCCGGCCGCAGCTGCCGCACGGCTCCAGGCACGTGGCGCAGGCCGCGTGCCCGTCCTCGGCGCACACACCCTCGTGCGCCGTGCAGTACTGCAACCGGCACGAGGGGCATACGCGGGCGTGCTCGTCACACGCCGGCTGCCCGTCCACGCGACACTCGGCGAGGCCGTGCTCCGCGCAGAAGTCCTCGGCGCAGACTGAGCAGCGGTGCGAGCAGGCGTCACAGCCGCAGTGGTCATGCCGGCAGACGACTAGGGCCGCCGGCGGGCGGCCGCAATGCGGACACGTCATGGCCCACGCGGCGGCACCGCTCAGGGACCGCTGCGCGCTGAACGTCCCCCGCCGCCCCCGCGCTGACTCGAGCTGCCACTCCGCCCGCTGCATCACGACGGTGGCCTCGACGAGCTGCACGGGATGCACGGTCGCCCGCACCTCACTGCGCCGGATCTCTTCGGTCCGGCGCCGCGCGGCGAGCGCCGAGACCGTGCCGATGGCCTCCTGGCTAGACTGCTCCTTGAGGATCGACTCGAAGTACCGCTCGAGCCTGGCGAGCTCGGCGGCAAGCTCGCCCGCGGCCGCGGCGCGTCGCGCGGCTACCCGCTCCGTCGACTTGTCACGGAGATGGCTCAAGAGGAGCCGGAGCAAGTCCCCGGGCTCCCGAGCGGCAACCGGCTTTGCCGCGGCTGCCAACGCTTCATCGGCGGGCTCGACCCGGCCCGCTTCGAGATCCTGGAACGCGCCGGCCAGGTCGTCATCTACCCTGGCGCCGGTCGACAAGTCGTACACGTCGCTTTCCACCACCGCTTCCTCGACCCCGGCGCCGGCGCGTAGCACGACGCGCGCGAACAGCCGCCCTATGGGATGCACGGCCAGGCGCTTCTCGCTCGCCCGCGCCGTGCCGTCCCGTACGGGAATCGCGAGCTCGACGCGCCGCGGATCGCCCGCGCCGGCCGGCGCGATCAGACCCAACGACAGGCGCGACGCCCGCGCGCGAATGGCCTCGAGCAGCTGGGAGAGGAAGGGGCTGCCAAGCACCGCGATCTCGGCATCCGGGTCGCGCTCCAGCGCGTCGACCGAGAACGCCAGGCGCAAGGATTCGCGGTCCCTGAAAAACGGGCGTTCGGCCTGGGGCAAGCGCAGCTCAGAATGATCCGGGCCGAGTGCGGCCTGCTTCACACCAGCGAGCCGGCAGTAGCGCTGGAGCAGCGGCCGGATGCGCGCGTCGGCGAGCGGATCGTTGTCGCCGATCGGCTGCGGCGCCGGCAGAGCAGGCTCGCGCCGAGGCTTGGGCTTAGGCTTGGGCTTAGGCTTGGGCTTGGGGCGCTGGGTCACTCGGCGTCGGCCTCGATGTCGACGAGGAACAGGGGAAGACGGTCCACCTGCGCCACGAGCGCGATCGCGCGTCCGGAGCTGCTCACGCCGCTCAGCCTTACCAGCTCCCCGTACTGGGGATGGCTACCGGCTGGCTGGCGCGTCGTGACGCCTCCGATGGGCTCGATCGACTTGAGTGCCTCGAGCACCTCCGTCACGTGGACGCCGAGCCGCTGGCGCTTGGCGTCCCAGCCGGCGGCGCGGACGAGGTGGCTCGTCCCGTAGCCGAGTCGCAGGCGACCCGCGGCGGACAGCTCCTGGAACCGGCGCTCGAGGCGTACGGCGTTGTCGTCCGGCGCGATGAGGGAGTTCAGCTGCTCTTGCTCCTTGCCGACCGCGCTGCTCTTCTCGATGTCGGCGCCGATCGCCTCCACTCGTCGCGCGAAGTCCTCTTCGTTCTCGGAGGCGAGCCACTCGTCCGCGAGCCGGCCCTCGAACGTATGCGCGCCGCCGAAATCGCCGAGGATCAGGTCCAGCTCGCCCACCACCAGCTCGAACAGCTTGATCTTGCGGTCGAGCAGCTGGAGGATGTACGCCTCGATCGTCCCGGCGGCGGCGAGATTCACGATGTGTACCTCGCGCGTCTGCCCAATCCGGTGCAGCCGTCCGATGCGCTGCTCCACCACCATCGGGTTCCAGGGCAGGTCGTAGTTCACGAGCACGTTGCAGAACTGGAGGTTCCGTCCTTCGCTGCCGGCGCGGCTGGCGATCAGCACGCTGCGCTCGTCGTCGTGGAACGCGCGGATGCGTTTGTCCCGCTCGGGCGTCGAGTGCGCGCCCCAGTAGACGATCGCCTTGCGACCGAGCTTCGTGACGCGCTCTTCGATCAGTTCAATGGTGGGGCGGTGATCGCTGAAGACCACCACCCGGTCGGGGGTCTCTTTCAACAGATCGGTGAGCACGGTGAGCTTGGCGTGCGTCTTGATGCCCTTCGCCCGCTTGGCGAGCTGCTTCGCGATCGTGCGGTACGCGGGGTTGATGCGCTCGCCCTGCGCCAGGTGCTCGAGCGACTCGGCGAGTGCGCGCGCGGAGGAGCACAGCCGCTGGCGTAGGTGGATGACCGCGAGCTGGATGATTCCCCTCCGGGTCCGCTTCCGGGTTCCCGTCCCGTCATCCACCTCCTCCTGCGCGGCCGGCTGGACGAAGCCTTCCCGATAGAGCCGGCGCAGGAACTCGGTGGTGCCCTGGTACAGGTCCGCCTCGGCCTTGGTCAGGCGGACCTCGGGGTGGCGCGCGCGGCGCGGCGGCAAGTTCAGGTCGTCGATCACGCTCGTGCGCCGCGTGCGGATCATCACCTCGTGCGTCAGCACCCGCAGGGCGGCGGGGTCCTTGGGCATGCGGTGGTCGCCGGCCACGAGATGCACCGCGCGGAACTCCGGCCAGGTGCCGAGCTGTCCCGGCCGCAGCAGCGTGACGAGGTTGTACAGCTCGCGCAGGTCGTTCTGCAGCGGCGTCGCCGTGAGCAGCAGGATGAAGTCGCGTTCGATTTTCTCGATGAACTGGTAGGTCGCGCCGCGCTGGCTCTTGACCTTGTGCGCCTCGTCCACGATCACGAGGTCCCAGCGGTGCCGCAGGATCTCCTCGGCATGCCGGCGCGAGCGCGCGCGGTCGTGCGACACGATCGCCTTGGTGACGTTCAGCCAGTCGTCGGGCTCGCTCGGCGTGTCGAAGCGCTCGAAGAACTTCTCCTCGAGCTCGCCCTGCCACTGCCCCACGAGCGAGGCCGGCGTCAGGATCAGCACGCGGCGGGCGAGCCCGCGAATCGCGAGCTCCTTGTAGATGATGCTCGCCTCGATCGTCTTGCCGAGGCCCACCTCGTCGGCCAGGATGGCGCGGCCGCTCATGTGGCGCAGCACCCGCTGGGCGACGTCGATCTGGTGCGGCAGCGCCTTGATCGCGTTCGCGTCGAGTGTGATCAGCCGTTCGAAGCCCGGGACCAGGGCGATCCGTTCCGCCTCACGCCGCAGCTCGTGCCAGGCGCGGTCGGTCGGGGGCGCTTGGAGCCGTTTCGCGAACGCCTCGAGGGAGTGCTCGTCTACAGACCAGACGTCCTCGGCTGGCGGGGTGGGCAGGGGCAGAACGGTTGGCGACTCCGGCATCGACACGCAGCGGGTGGCGAGGGGGCCGCAATATACCAGTTATCAGTTGTCAGTTGTCAGCCTCGAGCAGGGGCCTGAATTGCGGATCCATGCGAATAGAATAGCGCTCCTATGATTCATTTCGTAGTGCATGAAGAAGGCGACGGCGTCGGAGTGGTCGTGGTCGAAGGCGTCAAGGCGGAGCAGCAGCTCAACGGCTGGATCATGGAAGACGACAAAGACCTCAAGGTGACCGCCAAGAGCGACATCCCGATCGGCCACAAGGTGGCGCTGAAGGACTACCGGCCCGGCGATACCGTGATCAAGTACGGCGTCGACATCGGAAAAGTGGTGCAGCCGATCGCGAAGGGCGAACATCTTCATGTCCATAACGTCAAAACCAAGCGCTGGTAGACAATGGACCTGTCCAAAGCAAGCTTCTGGGGCTACCGCCGCGAGAACGGTCGCGTCGGCGTCCGCAACCATGTCGTCATCCTGCCGGTCGACGACCTCTCGAACGCCGCGGCACAGGCGGTGGAGAACAGCATCAAGGGCACGCTCGCGCTGCCGCATCCCTACGGCAGGCTGCAGTTCGGCGCCGACCTCGAGCTTCACTTCCGCACGCTGATCGGCGCCGGCTCCAATCCCAATGTCGCTGCCGTCATCGTGATCGGCATCGAGGAAGGCTGGACCGCTCGCGTGGTCGAGGGAATCAAGCAGACCGGCAAGCCGGTATTCGGTTTCGGCATCGAGGGCCACGGCGATCACGAGACCATTCGCCGCGCCTCGCAGAAGGCGAAGGAGTTGCTGCAATGGGCGAGCGAACTTCGCCGCGAGCAGCGGCCGCTCAAGGATTTGTGGGTTTCCACCAAGTGCGGCGAGTCCGACACGACTTCGGGCTGCGGCGCGAATCCGACCGTGGGCAATGCTTTCGACAAGCTCTACCCGCACGGCGTCACGCTGGTGTTCGGCGAAACCACCGAGCTCACCGGCGGCGAGCACCTGGTCGCCGCGCGCTGCAGGAACGACGCGGTGCGCAAGAAGTTCGAGTTCGTCTTCGACCGCTACCAGGAAGTCATCGATCGCCACAAGACCGGCGACCTGATGGATTCGCAGCCGACGAAGGGCAACATCGCCGGCGGCCTCACCACCATCGAGGAGAAGGCGCTCGGCAACATCCAGAAGATCGGCCGCAAGTGCCTGGTCGACGGCGTGCTCGACAAGGCCGAGACGCCGACCGGCCCCGGACTCTGGTTCATGGATTCGTCCTCGGCGGCGGCCGAAATGGTCACGCTGTGCGCGGCGGCCGGCTACGTGGTGCATTTCTTCCCCACCGGCCAGGGCAACGTCATCGGCAATCCGATCCTGCCGGTGATCAAGCTCTGCGCCAACCCGCGCACGGTGCGCACCATGTCCGAGCACATCGACGTCGACGTCTCGGGGCTGCTGAGAAAAGAGCTGACGCCGGACCAGGCGGGCGACCAGCTGCTCGAGTGCATGTTCCGCACCGCGAATGGCCGCCTCACCGCGGCCGAGGCGCTCGGGCATCGCGAATTCGTCCTGACGAGGCTGTACGAATCGGCTTGAGCCCGCTCGCCGTTGAAGTCTGGCGGGGAGGCGCGCAAGGCGCCTTCCAGTCGTTCGAGGTGCCGCGCTACCCCAGCCAGACCGTGCTCGACATCGTCACCTACATCCAGCGCTACCTCGATCCGACGCTCGCCTACCGCTTCGCCTGCCGCGTCGGCATGTGCGGCTCGTGCGCGATGAGCGTGAACGGCGTGCCGCGCTGGACCTGCCGCACCCACGTAGATAAGGTTGCCCGGGAAAACAAGCTGGTGATTGGTCCGCTACGCAACCTGCCGGTGATCCGCGATCTGGTCACCGACATGCGCGAGTTCTTCGACAAGTGGGCGCGTGCAAAAGGAAGTTTCGGAGGTACTCAAACAAAGCGAGACGACTTCGCGCGCGTCCCCCCCGATTCCGCGGGCAGAAAGAAGGTGGATGCAGGAATCGAGTGCATAGGCTGCGGCGTGTGCTACAGCGCCTGCGACGTCGTCGCATGGAATCCGGACTACCTCGGCCCGGCGGCGCTCAACCGCGCCTGGACACTGGTCAAGGACGAGCGCGATGTGCTGAAGCACGAGCGCCTGCGCGCGGTCGCCGGTGACGCCGGCTGCCATGCCTGCCACACGCACCTGAGCTGTACCGAGCGCTGCCCGATGCAGATTTCTCCGACCGCCGGCATCTCAGGCCTGAAACGCGAAGTCGCAAGAGCCGCGCTGCGGGGCAAACTTTGAACGCGCAAAAGGAAACCCTGCTTTGGGTGGCGCAGCGCGCGAGTGCCGCGGTGCTTGCGGTGTGCGTGCTGGTTCACCTCGTGACCATCATCTACGCGGTGCAGGGCGGCCTGTCGGCCGCTGAGATTCTCGGCCGCACGCGCGGCAACGTCGCCTGGCTCGCCTTCTATACGGTGTTCGTTCTGGCGGCGGCGATCCATGCGCCGATCGGCCTGCGCAGCGTCTTGGCCGAATGGCTGCAATGGCGCGACAAATCGCGCGACGTGGCGCTTTTGCTGTTCTCTCTCCTTCTTCTGGTAATGGGCATGCGAGCGGTGCTCGGGATGTTTGCATGAAACGGCAAAGCTCCTTTTGGGTCTTTGTCGTGCATCGACTTTCGGGCATCGGCCTCGCTTTGTTCCTGCCCTTTCATTTCTGGGCGCTGGGGCGCGGCCTGGAGCTCGACGCTTTTCTCGCCTGGACGCAGCAGCCGCTGGTCAAGTTCGCCGAATGGGGCCTGGTGGTGCTGCTCGCCGCGCATCTCGGCGGCGGGTTGCGCGTGCTGGCGCTCGAATTCCTGCCGTGGCGCGACTGGCAAAAGGGCCTCGCCGCGGCGGCGGCGGCGCTCGCCTTTGCCGCGGGGCTGGCGTTCGCCCTCGCGCTGTAGAATCAAAAAATGAAGCTCATTGCAATGACGGCTGCTGTGTTGCTCGGCAGCGGGGCTTTCGCGCAATCCTGGCCGCAGAAGCCGGTGCGTTTCATCGTACCTTTCCCGCCGGGCGGGGCGACCGACATCTCGGCGCGGCTGCTCGGCGAGAGGCTGACGCAGATCTGGGGCCAGACGGTGGTGATCGAGAACCGCGGCGGCGCCGGAGGCGGGGTCGGCGCTGCGGAAGCGGCGCGCGCCGCACCCGACGGCTATACGCTGTTCTTCCCTTCCGGCTCGGTCGTGACCGCGAACCAGCACATCTATGCCAAGCTGAACTACGACCCGGAAAAAGACTTCGTGCCGGTCACCAACGTCGTCTCCGGGCCGCAGGTGCTGGTGGTGCCTGTCAACTCGCCGTACAAGTCAGTCAAGGCGTTGGTCGACGCGGCGAAAGCGAGCCCCGGCAGGCTGACCTTCGGGCATGTCGGCATCGGCTCGCAGACGCACCTGGCGGCGGAGAACTTCCTGTACCAGGCGAAAGTCGACGCGGTTTCGGTCCCCTACAAAGGCGAAGGCCCGGCGCTCGCCGGGCTGGTCGGCGGCGAAACGAGCTTCGCGCTGACCAACCTGGCCGCCGCCATCGGGCATATCAGCGCGGGCCGGCTGCGCGCCCTGGGCATCACCAGCAACACCGAAGCGCCGCAGCTTCCCGGCGTGCCGCCGATCGCGAACACGCTGCTGGGCTTCGAAAACGCAGGCTGGTTCGGCATCGTGGCGCCGGCCGGCACGCCGAGGGAGATCATCGCCAAGGTGTATCGGGACACGAAGAAGGCGCTCGAGACGACCGAGATGAAAGCGCGCTTTTACGCGCAGGGGCTGGCGCCGGTCGGCAATTCGCCGGAAGAGTTCGCAACGGCGATGAAGGCCGAAACCGCGCTCTGGGCCAACGTGGTGAAGGAGCGGGACATCCACGTCAAGTGAAGATCGACCTGCGACAAGTCGAGGAGGCGGCGAAGGAGCTCTACATCCGGGCGTTGAAGCGGCTGCCGCCCGATGTCAAGCAGGGCTTCGACGCGCTCGCGAAAAGCGAGACCGACGCCGGCGCGCGGCGCACGCTCGGCACCATGATCCGCAACATCGCTGTTGCCGAGGACACCGACAACCTTCTGTGCCAGGACACCGGGATCCCGATCTACAACGTGTGGATCGGACGCGGGGTCGAGGTGGACGGCGTCGCGCTGAAGCAGGCCATCCGGCGCGGCTGCGAGCGCTCGACGCGCGAATACTCGTTCCGCTCGTCGATCGTGCATCCCACCACGCGCGTGAACGAGCAGACCTCCTGCGGCCGCGGCGTGCCGATCATCAACGTCGATTTTTCCGAGGAGCAGGAGGCGCTGGTCATCGAGATGGTGCCGAAGGGCTCGGGTTCCGAGAACAACTCGTGGCTCAGGATGGCCGTCCCCGCCGAAGGCGTGGACGCCATCAAGACGTTCGTGATCGATTGCGTGCTGGAGGCCGGCGGCAAGACCTGCCCGCCGACCATCGTCGGCGTCGGCGTCGGCGGCACCGCGGACCTGTGCGTGCATCTCGCGAAGGTGGCGGCCACCCGGGCGCTCGGCACGCGCTGCGACGACCCCGAGGGGGCCAGGCTGGAGGAAGAGCTCAGCCAGGCGGTGAACATGCTCGGCGTCGGTCCGCAAGGGCTCGGCGGCGATTCCACCGCGTTTGCGGTGCACGTTGAAACGGCGGCCACCCACATCACCATGAACCCGGTGGCGGTGAACATGCAGTGCCATTCGGCGCGCCGCGCGCGCGCCACCTTCCGGACTTCGGGCGTCGAGTATGGGTATTAAAGCTGCTTGATTGAATGGCACACTACGGGCTCACCGCGCCGCTGACCGAAGAGGCGGTGCGCAAGCTGCGCGTCGACGACACCGTCACCTTGAGCGGCACGCTGTTCGGCATCCGCGACGCGACGCAGATCCACATGTTCGACCGCGGGCGAAAAACGCGCTTCGACCTTGCGGGCCACGCGGTGATCCATACCGCGCCTAACGTGAAAAAAGTGCAGAAGAGCGCCGCGCATCCGGCGGGCTACGCGCCGCTTTGCGTCGGCACCACCACCAGCGACCGCATGGAGCGCTTCACGCGGCCCCTGATGCAGCAGTGCGGCGTGCGGCTGGTGATCGGCAAGGGCGGCTTGCGCGAGGAATCCCTGAAAGCTTTCGGCGATCTGGGCGGCGCCTACCTCGCTGTCATCGGCGGCACCGCGGCGCTGGAGACGACCTGGGTCGAAGCGATCGAGGACGTGGACCTCGATGACCTCAATCCCGAATCGCTGTGGAAGTTTCGCGTCAGGAACTTCGGCCCGCTGCTGGTGGCGATGGACAGCCACGGCGGCAGTCTTTACTCGAAAGTGAAGCGGGCAGCACAAGAGCGCCGCGCGGCGGCGTTGCGCCGACTCGGCGTGCGGTAGAATCGCCGCACAACCCGAGGAGGAGTCCATGCGATTTCTGACGCGCGTCGTCGCGCTTTTCCTATCGGCGTTCGCGCTGGCCGCGCAGGCGCAGAACCTTTCGATTGCCACCGGCGGAACCGGCGGCGTGTATTACCCGCTGGGCGGCGGCATGGCGGCCGTGCTCTCCAAATACGTTCCAGGCATGCAGGCCACGGCCGAGGTGACCGGGGGCTCGGTGGCCAACCTGCAACTCATCGGCACCGGCAAGCCCTATCTGGGCATGACCATGGCCGATGCGACGCTCGATGCGTACAAAGGCCAGGACAAGTTCACCGGCAAGCCGGTCCCGGTGCGCACGCTCATGGTGATGTATCCGAATCGCATGCACGTGGTCTCGATCGAAGGCAGCGGCGTTGCCAGGATGGCCGACCTGAAAGGCAAGCGCGTGTCCACCGGATCGGGTGGCAGCGCGACCGAAGTCATGGCGTTCCGCGTCATCGAAGCCGCCGGTCTCGACAAGGACAAGGACCTGCGGCGCGAGCGACTCGGCGTCGCCGAGTCGGTGAATGCGATCAAGGACCGGAAGATCGACGCCTTCTTCTGGGTCGGCGGCCTGCCGACCGCGGCGATCACCGACCTTGCCAGCACGCCGGGCGTGAAGATCAAGCTGATCGACCATGCCGACCTGGTGCCGGCGATGAACAGGAAATACGGCGATCTCTATGTGCAGGACGTGATCCCGAAGGACATGTACCGCGGCATGGACGCCGACAACAAGCAGGCCACGGTGATGAAC
>WNFC01005362.1_pt1 | contig 14379 bp, 19 predicted proteins | sample 5400541 | NCBI WGS metagenome assembly WNFC01 (sample SAMN13153342, study PRJNA577476) | soil metagenome | isolation source: 120 cm saprolite under Douglas fir tree site 2 hole 2 replicate 1 | place: USA:California | collected 2015-04-18
CCAGGATGGTCAGCGCAGCGATGACCTCACCGCGTTGCGGGGCGTCTCTCGGGATGAGGTAGCGGGCGCGCCGCGGTTCGCGCTCCGCCACGGCCATCCGGGCGGCAGGCATATCGGGTCAAGGTTCCCAGTCCTCCGCGGGCTGTGTCCAGGCGACTGGCGAAGCGTCCGCACTTAATGGGGGAAGCGGGGACGGCTGTGACTCAGAGGCGCCGTCTCACCCACCGTGATCGCCATGGCGACCAGCAGGCCGGTGACGATGCCGGGCAGCGCGGTCTTGAGCACGATCCTGCGCAACGTCCAACCAGCCGGGATACCGAGCGCTTCGCGCCGTCTCGGTAGGAGATCGACACCGGCCCGAGCGCTGACTCGGTGGCCGTTGCAGCGGCCGCGGGCCCGGGTCAGCCCATCCGGCCGGTCACGTAGGCCCTGGTGCGGCTATCGACCGGGTCCTGGAAGATCTGCTCGGTCCGGCCGTACTCGACGAGGACGCCCGTGCGGGTATCGCTCTCCTCATTGCGGAGCACGGAGAAGAAGGCGGTGCGGTCACTTACCCGAGTGGCCTGCTGCATGTTGTGCGTGACGATGACGATGGTGTACTGCGACTTGATCTCATGCATCAGGTCCTGCGCAGCGAGTGCTCGACGATCACGTTCAGCTTGTCCTTGTTGCGCTCGCCGTTGATGCGCGGCCCGTAGGCGACGTTGTCGTAGATCGACTTCGGGAACGGGTTCGGCTTCTGGAAGACCATGCCGATTCGCCGCCGCACGGCCGTCGCAGAGACGTCCTTGTGGTACAGCGATGCCCCTCGGTAATGCACGTCACCCTCGACGCGGGCAGTCGGTATGAGGTCGTTCATGCGGTTCAGCGTCCGCAGCACCGTCGTCTTGCCGCACCCGGACGGGCCGATGAACGCCGTGATCTCGTTCTCGTGGACGGTCAGTGATACGTCCGTGACGGCGCGGAAGGAGCCGTAGTAGATCGATACGGTGTCCGTATCGAAAATAGCTGCGCTCGGGGTGTCGGAGACAGATGCATCCGTCGACTGCTGCAGGGCCGCGGGCTTGGGCAGCGAGGTAGTGACGACGTTCTGCTCAGGCTCTTCCATAATCTTTCTAGCGCTACTTTCTGATGAGACATTCCTAGCGCGAATATCTGGTGAATCGGGCGGTGACGGTGCGGGCGGCGATCATGAGGATGAAGGCTATGGCGATGAGCGTGAGCGCCGCGCCCCAGGCGCGGGCCTGCGCGCCGACAAACGGCTGTGACGCGTTCGCGAAGATCTGCGTGGACAGCGCGGTGTTGGCGCCGCTGAACACGTTCCTATTGGCTGCGGTCACCGTGAGGATGGTGAACAGCAGCGGTGCCGTCTCGCCCGCGGCCCGGGCGACGGCGAGCAGCGCGCCGCTGACGATGCCGCCGATGGCGGCCGGCAACACCACGGTGAGCGTCACGCGGGCCTTGGTGGCACCGAGGGCGTAGCTCGCCTCGCGCAGCGGGTCTGGCACCAGCTTCAGCATCTCATCGCTGGAGCGGATCACGATCGGCAGCATCAGGCAGCCCAGGGCGAAGGCGCCGGCCAGGCCCGAATAGCCGAAGTGCAGCACCCAGATCGAGAAGATGAACAGGCCCATCACGATCGATGGCACGCCCGTCATCACGTCGGCCATGAACCCTATAAGCCGCGCCAGCAGGCCCTTGCCGCCGTACTCGTTGATGTAGACGGCGCCCAGTACGCCGAGCGGCACGGATATGACCGTGGCCAGGGCCGTGATCTCGATCGTGCCGAGTACCGCCGGCCCCATTCCGCCCACACCCGCGGGCAGCACGTTCGGTGGGATCGGGCCGCCGGTCAGGAAGGACCAGCTGATGATCGAGGCGCCCCTGGCGATCACCGTGTACAGGACGAACCCCAGCGGGATGATCACGAGCACGAACGCGACTACCATCAGGGCGGTCGCGATGCGGTTGCTTGTGCGCCGCCAGCCCGCCGGCTCGCGCAGGTCGGGCCTCTGCTGCGGCTCGGCGACGGCCATCAGGCACCCCGCTTCCGCCGGGCGGAGCGCTCCACGATCCCCCGGGCGATGATGTTGATGATGATCGTAATGACGAACAGGAGCACGCCGATCCCTATCAGCCCGGCGCGGAACACGCCGGAGGCCTCGCCGAACTGGTTCGCGATGACCGATGGCATGTTGTAGCCGGTAGCGAACAGGTGCGGCGTGATCGTGGCCGACGAGCCGATCACCAGGGCGGCCGCGATCGTCTCGCCCATCGCCCGGCCCAGCCCGAGCAGCACCGCCCCGACGACGCCGCCCTGGCTGTGCGGCCAGACGGCACCGCGGATCATCTCCAGGCGGGTGGCGCCCAGCGCGTACGCGCCCTCCTTGTCGATCGCCGGCACCGTCGCGATGACCTCGCGCGACAGCGAGGTCACGATCGGCGTGATCATGAAGGCCAGGATGATGCCGGCGGTGAAGAACGAGGCCCCGCTCGTGGGCGGCCCGAACAGGGAGCCGAGCACCGGGACGCCGTTGACGCCCGACGCTATCGAGGCGTAGATGTGCTGGATCCAGGGGGCGAACACCAGGATCCCCCACAGGCCCCAGACCACCGACGGGACCACCGCCAGGAGGTCGATCACGTACACGATCGGCCGCGACCACCGGTACGGCACGACCTCGGTCAGGAGCAGGGCGATGCCCACGCTGACCGGGACGGCGATCACGAGCGCGATCACCCCCGTGATGGCCGTGCCGTATATGAAGGCCAGCGCGCCGAACTGGTTGGCCGCGGGGTTCCAGTTATTCGAAAAGATCTTCAGGCCCTCGGCGCTGAACCACGACGAGGCCTGCTGGCTGGTCGAGACGGCGATCAGGACGAGGATCACCAGTACCAGCAGGCCGGCCGCGAGCGCGAGGACCTGGAAGCCGCGGTCGCCGAGCGGCCGCCGCTCCGACAGGGCGCCGGCGGATCCGGCCGGGCCGGCCGGATCCGCCCGCGCCACAGTGCTCACCGCGACGAGCCGATCTGATCCGCCTGCGTCACAATGGTCACACCTACATGCCGATCTTGCTGAGCTGCGCCTTGGCCATCTGGTCGATGTTGGCGGGCAGCGGCGCGTAGCTCAGAGTGGGGAGCAGTTGCTGGCCGGCTCCGAGCAGGTAGCCGATGTACGCCTGGAGCATCTTCGTATCATTCGTGTTCGGCTGAGTTTGGTAGACCAGATCCCACGACTGGTAGGTGATCGGGTACGAGGTCGCGCCCGCGGCCCAGACCGCACTGAACGTCAGGTCGGGCGCGACGGTGACCTGGCTGGCGGCCGCCGAGGCCGACGTCGTCGAGGGTGCGACGTAGCTGCCGTCCTTGTTCTTGATTGAAGCGAAGGTCAGACCGGAGGCCTTAGCGGTGGCGTAGTCCACGTACCCGATGGCCCCGGCGGTGGACTTGACGATCTGCGCCACCCCGCCGTTGCCGTTGCCGGCGTGGCTGTTGGCCGGCCACTTGATAGTCGAGCTGCTGCCGAGGGCCCATGCGCTCCCCGCCGCCTTCACCAGGAACTTGGAGAAGTTGGAGGTGGTGCCGGACGAGTCGGAGCGGACGGCGAGGGCGATCGGGGTGCCGGGCAGGGTGACACCAGGGTTGTCCGCCGCGATCTGCGAGTTGTTCCAGGCCGTGATCTTGCCCTGGAAGATACCCGCGATCACCGGTGCCGACAGCTGGAGCGGCTTGCTGAGGCCGGACAGGTTGTACGACAGCGTGATCGGGCCGATCGCGACGGGGAAGTAGAGCACCGTCTTGCCCTTGAAGTTCGCCGTCTCGGTGGGCGGGATCGTCGAGTCCGAGCCCGCGTAGTTGACCACCCCCGAGGCCAGGTCCGTGCGCCCCTTGCCCGAGCCGCCGCCGCCGTAGTTGACCGTCATGCCGGACTGGACTGTCTTGAAGCTGGAGATGGCCGTTTGCTGGAAGGTGAGCTGGAACGTCGATCCGCTCCCGTTGAGCGTACCCGTGAGGGCGGCGGCGCTGCTCGATGAGGATGCGCTGCTGCTCGACGAGGATCCGCTGCTGCCCGAGGACCCGCAGGCGGCGACAAAGGAAACCACCGCCGCGGTGGCGAGCCCCACCGTCGTTGCGCGTTGGATGCGCCGACGTTGCATTTCTGATACCCCATTCTCCGGTATTCCCCGGTCAATTCTCGGGCGCGTGGGACACCCAGCCCCCGCGGCCAGTTGGTCAGCCTGCCAGATATGACAACGCCGTGAGTCTGTCGTGCCGGCCGTACTCGCGCGTTAAGGGATGCTGGCCAAGAGGTGAACAATGTGAAGACGCACGGTAAAGTGGGCGTCCCGGCAGGGCAAAGCGGGCGTCCCGGCAGGGCGGGGCCAGCGCGCGGCGCAACTGCCCGGCGGTGAGAACTACTGCGGCGGCTGGGATCCTGCGAGATAGATCACCCGGCGGGCGATGTTGACGGCGTGGTCGCCGAGACGCTCGTAGAAGCGCGCCACCAGCGTCATCTCCATCGTCACCGGCACTGTCATTCGTCCTGAGGCAAGCTCGGCCATCAAGCTAGCGTGAAGCTCGTCCATCTCGTCGTCACGTTCCTCGAGCACAGCCGCGGCGGAACGGTCGCGCTGGTACCAGGAGTCCGCCGCCTGGCGCCACATGTCGGATACGAGGTTCCCCATTCGCTCGACAAGCCCTCGGCTGCGTGGCGAGAGATCCTCGCCGAGAACGTGGTCGGCCCGGCAGGCGATGCCTACGAGGAGGTCGTGGGAGCGCTCGAGTTCGGGCACGATCCGGAGCACGGAGAGCAAGAAGCGCAGGTCTGAGGCGACGGGCGCCTGTAGTGCGATCTGCCGGTTGACCAGTTCCTCGATCTCCGGGTAGAGAGCGTCGATAACTTGTTCACGTTCGATCAGCACTTTGACTATCTCGTTGTTGCCGGTCAGGAGGGCATCGGTCGCACTCGCCAGGTCCCCGGCGACCAAGGCGAACAGTTCGATGACCTTGGCTTCGATGGCCTCCAACGCAAGCTGAAATTCCTGCCGATGCTCAACCATGCTCAAAGCCTACTGAGTCCACGCGAGCACTCTGGGCAGGCCAGGGCAGCGACCACCACCGCGTTGCGGGGTGTCCCGGAATGAGGTGGCGGGCTCGCCACGGCGCGCGCTCCGCCGTGTTCGTCGCTGAGGCGCGCATCTCCAGTCAAGGTTCCCAGCCCTCCAGGGCACGTGTCCAGCCGCCTGGCGGACCACCCGGGCCGACCTCGGGGGCCGGGATGCCCGGCGACTCCACGACGATGCGGAACAGATCCGGCCGGAGAACCGCTACGGTCAGCGCGATCACCCCAGGCTGCGCGGTGTCCTCAAGCCTGACCGTGACCGTGACGGCGGGCTCGCCAGCGGCCAGCCGCAGGCTGCGGCCCACCGACGGGGCGGGCGGCTGGAAGTCCACCTGGACGGCACAGGGGCGGCCATGCCGCGCTGCGGGCCCGGCAGGCGATGACGCGTCGGCGAACTCCCCGGCCAGTCCTTCCATCTGCGGTGGCAGATAGCTGGCCGAGCATGCGGCGGGCTCGCCGCCCACCGTCCACAGGCAGCGGAGGGTGAGGAGTTCGTGGTCGGGCGGCACGCCGAGCGCCCGCGCGATGTCTTCCGCGGGCCGCCGCCTGGAAACCTTCCGGCTCTTGCAGACCATCTCGCCACCCATCGGGTCGACCTGCGTGGCGAAACCGGGCAGGCCCTCGAGGGCGAGCCGGTACTCGGCGGGGCTGGCCCGGAACACCTGTCCGTCAGGCAGCCGGGTAAGCAGGTGCCGCGCCGCCAGGAGTTCGATCGCGGCGTCGATCTCGGCGGTGGTCACGTTGTAGCGGCGGGCCAGTGCGGTGTGCCGGGGCAGCCGCCAGCCAGGCTCGTGGTGCAGCAACGCAGCCGCCAGTCGCTCCGCGAGCAGGTTCGCGGAAGGAGAACGGCCTGGCGCCGGTGCCTGGCCGTGCCTCTCCCCGCGGACGTCGGTCATTCCGCATTTCGCCGGGAGTATGCGATGACCAGGTCACCGAACGCAAAGCCGGGTTCGTTGACGATCGTGCTCATCGCGCCGGATCAGCCTGAAGAGACACTAGTGAGGCCCGCCCTCGTCGCAGAGATGGTCGCGGGCCAGGATGCCCCACCGCCCGCCTGGCCACCCCCCATTCATAGGGAGCGAGATGACACGCAGGTGTACGTCTAGGTAAAAGAAACATGACAGGCAGATGAACAAGGCGGGGAATTCGCCAAGAAACGCGACTCGTGCCAGCGACGCTGAGGGGCGGGTGACCGCAGTCACCCGCCCCTCAGTTGCCGATGAGCAACCTGCGCCTCAGACGCTGACCTCCAGGGCCGTGACGTGGCCATAGTCGGCGGTCACCGTCTCGTCGGCGGTCACCCCGCCCGGGGCGAGCACCCGCACCGTCCAGGTCCCCGGGGCGGCGAAAAACCGGAATCCGCCGTCCTGGCCTAGCGGCACCTCGGCCACGAACTCCCCGCCTTCGTCGAGCAGTCGCGCATAGCCCACGGGCAGGCCTATGCCGTCCTGGGTGACGCGGCCTTCCACGATCGCCTGGCCGCCCACATCCTGGGGGACTGGCGCCCCGCCCGCCGGGGCCCCGCAGCCTTCGTTGCTCATGAGGCGTCTCCGACCTCGATCGGGACCCCTACCAGCGACCCGTACTCGGTCCATGATCCGTCGTAGTTCTTTACGTTCGGCTGGTCGAGCAGTTCATGCAGTACGAACCAGGTGTGCGCGGAACGCTCGCCGATCCTGCAGTAGGCGATCGTGTCCTTGCTGAAGTCCACGCCAGCCTCGTCGCCGTAGAGCGTGCGCAGTTGGTCATCGGACTTGAACGTGCCGTCGTCGTTGGCCGCCTTGGACCAGGGGACGTTCTTCGCGGTCGGGATGTGGCCGCCCCGCTGGGCCTGCTCCTGCGGCAGGTGCGCGGGCGCGAGAAGCCGGCCGGCGAACTCGTCCGGTGAGCGGACGTCGACCAGGTTCCGCTTGCCGATCGCGGCCAGGACCTCGTCGCGGAAGGCCCTGATCGCCTGGTCCTGCTCACTGGCCACGTACGAGGTGGCAGGCCGGTCGGGGACGTCCTTCACCAGTTCGCGGGAGTCGAGTTCCCACTTCTTGCGGCCACCATCGAGCAGCTTCACGTTCTGGTGCCCGTACAGGCGGAAGTACCAGTACGCATAGGCGGCGAACCAGTTGTTGTTCCCGCCGTAGAGGATCACGGTGTCATCATTCGAGATCCCGCGCTCGGAGAACAGGGCCTCGAAGCCGGCCTTGTCCACGAAGTCGCGGCGGACCGGGTCCTGCAGGTCCTTCTTCCAGTCGATCTTGACTGCGCCCGGGATGTGGCCCGTGTCGTAGGCGCTGGTGTCCTCGTCCACCTCCACGAGGACCACTCCAGGGTCAGCCTTGTGCTCTTCCACCCAATCTGCGTCCACGAGGACGTCAGGACGGCTCATGCGGCAACCTCCTTGTCGGATTCTGGCCGCACCGTTCCCTGGTGACCAGGCCAGATTCTGCGGATAAGGACATACATCTCGCAGCCCAGGCAGTAGCCGAAGGCTGCGTTGAGGAAAGCGGCGGCGAGGGCCAGCCCGGCGCCGGCAATGCCCAGCGGTGTCAGGCCGGACGCGTAGCCGCCCACCCCGATCAGGCTCACTACCAGGCCCACCCCCTGGGCGAACCGCGGTGGCGCCTCGGCCTCCAGTTCGCTCGGCGGGCCAAGCCGCGGCCTGACGAGCCACCGGTAGATCAGACCATACGGCGCGAAGCGCAGGCCGGCTATCGCGCCGATGCCGAACACGACGGCCTGCGCGGCCAGCAGCCACCAACTGCCCGTGATCAGCACGAGCACCAGCACGATGGCGGACAGCGCCGCGCTGAAGCGCTGTCCCCGGGGGTCGATTTTCATCTGCCGTGCTCCTTCGCGCGGTATTGGCTGGACCGGAATCAGGCGTCAGGGTTCCGCTCATCCCGCGGCGCACCCAAATGGGCGACCCGGACCTCTCCGGAGCGTTCTGCTCCACGGGAGAGCTTCAGGCGGGGACGCCCTGACGCGGCATGGCCGGACACAGCGCGGTGGCCACGCGGCAGTAGTCCACCGCGCGCCGCCGGGTCAGCAGTGGCCGCATTGCGCCCTGCTCTGCCATGCGACCACCCTCGGTACCGGACGCTTGCACGCTTGCGATGTCATGCACGGCCCGGATTACTGGCCCTTCCGACCTACCCGGTAGGATATTAGCGCTGCTCACGCCACATCGCCAAGCGCCGCGAGCACATCTGCCTTGCGGGGTGGGCCGCTGGCCCGCGACGCGATCCGGCCATCAGGGCCGAGCAGGAATGTGGTCGGAGTCCTCCGGACATCCAGCACACGCACCAGGTCGGCCCGGTCAGCCACATCGATCTCGACATGGGCGATGCCCTCGGTGGATCTGGCGACGTCCGCGAGCACCTGCCTGGTCGCGCGGCACGGAGCGCAGAAGGACGAGGAAAACTGCAGCAGGGTGGCGCGGTCCCCGAGCGGATGGCCAAGATCAGCCTCGGTAATCAGCCGCTCCTGCTGGGCCTGCCGCTGGCGGGTAATCCGCCGCTGGCGGGTGGCCAGCCGCTGGCGGGTGGCCTGTCCCTGCTCGCGGGTAGCCTGTCCCTGCTCGCGGGACGCGCGCCACTTCCCGTCGCTGCGGCGTCGGGCCAGCCCGAACGCCGTCGCGCCGATCAGCACGACGATTCCTGCGAGCACCCCTGCGGTCACGCCTCCCTACAGCGCAGCCAGCTGGCTTCCCATTCCCTCGACCGGCCGCTGTCACTGCACCGGAACGCTGACCAGCACCTTCCCGCCCGATGTGATCTGGAAACTGCGCATGTTACTGATCGGGATCGACGTTGCCCCTGGGTACCAGATCGAGCTGTCGCCGTAGGTCGCGGTCCACCCGCCGACGATGAAGTGGTTCCCGGCCGAATCAATGATCTCGAACTGGCAGTCGGTTCCCACCTGAACCCCGCGGACCTGCGCGTCCAGCGCGGTCCCCCAGGGTTTTGGCGCGAGCCGCACCCTGAGGCTGGTCAGTGTCGCCCGGTCAGTGCCGGAGACGCTGCGCCAGTGCAGCGCCGGGGCGCCCACCGCCACCTGCCCGGTGCCGCCTGCCGGGCGCAGCAGGTCCCAGCCGGCTGCCCCGGCCGACCCGGCCACCAGGACGATGGCCGCGGCGGCCGCCAGGCCGCGCCACAGCCGTTCCCGGCGGTGCCTGGCGGTCCTCGTCAGCAGCGTCCGCAACATCTGGTCGTCCGCGGGCAGGTCCGCGGGCACCTCGTCGATTTCATCGGCCGCCAGCCGCTCCGCCTCGGCGATAGGCACCCTGCGCAGCAGGGCCGGCAGCCCGGCCAGGCCCGCCAGTTCCTCCCGGCAGTCCGGGCATGTGCTCAGGTGAGCGTCCACGAGGGCGCGTTCGGCGGGATCGATGGCACCTAGCACGTACACGCCGAGAGCCTGCCTGATGTCACGGCAGTCCGCTGAGCCGGTCATGGCGCGAGCCCCCGTTCCTCCAGGGCGAGCTTAAGCGCCTTAAGTGCGTAGAACGTCCGGGACTTCACGGTTCCTCCGGGTATGCCGAGGCTTGATGCGGCCTCGGCCACCGACCGGCCCAGGTAATACGTCTCCACCAGTACCTGCCGGTGCTCCCGCCGCAGCGCGCGGAGCGCATCGGCCACCGCCCACGACTCGAGCGCCCGGTCTGCCTCGTCGGCGACGGGCACGAGTTCCAGCGCCCCCTCGCCGACCTCGCGCGGCCGGGCGTTTCTCGCCCGGTGGGCATCCACCGCCAGGTTCCTCGCCACGGCGAACAGCCATGGGCGCGCCGGGCGCTGCGCGATCGCCTCGGGGTGCAGCCACGCCCGCAGCAAAGTTTCCTGCACGATGTCCTCCGCGCGCTGCCGGTCGCCGGTGGTCAGTCGCAGCGCGTAGCGCAGCAGTGGCCCCGCGTGCTCGGCGTAAAGCGCGCGGACGAGCGCCTCGTCGGAGACCTTGCTGCTCTTCGATCCCCTGCCGTCGGTCTCGCGGTGCCGCGCCACGTTCTGTGTAACGCACGCAGGCGCCAACTGGTTCACGGGTCGGCCCGCCCGGGCAGGCGCAGTAAGCGGAAACGCCAAACGAGCACCACGCGCCACAGCGCTAGTGGTGGTTTGTGAAGGGGGCCTGGGAGCCCATTAGCCGCCAGCGAACGGGGGCAGCACCTCGACGACGGCCGCGTCCGTCAGCGGGACGGAATCCGGCGCGCGGGAGCCCACCGGCGCGCCATCGACCAGGAAAGACGACCTGGCCAGCACTGCTGCGAAGGCATCCGCGGCCGACCCCGGCCCGCGCGCGGTCAGCGCCTCGGCCAACGCTTCTGCGAGGGTGACGGCGCTCACTTTCTCCTCGGCCACCCCGGCGGCCTGCTTCGCCGCCGCCCAGTAGCGCACCGTGACCATGCCCACGTCGGCTATCCTCCTCACATCGGATCCGGGCAATGCTGCCCTCGGGTCCTTGTTGTGTGTCCATGGGTAGTTTCCCGTATAGATCGCCGCAGGGCGGAGGTGGCAGCGTTTGAGTGACCTGCTCTTGCTGACCAGTGCCGCCGAGCCGGCCGGGGAAATCCTGCCCTCGCTCGGCTTGCTGCTGCACACGGTCCGCGTGGCACCCGCCGAGGCACCCTCCCTCGCGGAGTCGCCGCCGATCGACGCGGTGCTGGTCGACGCGCGACGTGACCTCGCTCAGGCCAAGATGCTCTGCAACCTGCTCCGCACCGCCAGCCTGGACGGGCCGCTGCTGGTCATAGTAACCGAGGGCGGCCTCGCGGCGGTCACCGCCGAGTGGGGTGCCGACGACGTGATCTTGCATACGGCGGGACCGGCTGAGGTGGAGGCGAGACTGCGCCTGGCCATCGGCCGCCAGGCGAGCCAGGCCCCGTCCACGCCGGACGAGATCCGTTCCGGCGACCTCGCGATCGACGAGGCCACATACACCGCCCGGCTGCGCGGCCGGGCCCTCGACCTGACCTTCAAGGAATTCGAGTTGCTCAAGTTCCTCGCCCAGCACCCGGGGCGGGTTTTCACCAGGGCACACCTGCTGCAGGAGGTGTGGGGATACGACTACTTCGGCGGCACCCGCACGGTTGACGTGCACGTCCGCAGGCTGCGGGCGAAACTCGGCGTGGAGCACGAGGCACTGATCGGGACGGTGCGCAACGTCGGGTACCGTTTCGTGCCCGCCAAGAGCGGCGAGGACGGCCGCGCACCGCACGGCGCGCGCGCGCCCCAGGACAACTCCGCCGCCGACATGGACGGGCAGAGGGAGGCCAGCCCTGCGCCGGCCGAGCGATGAGGGCGCCCGGCAGGTCGAGATCGGTGTGCAGGGCCGGATCAGCGAGCCCCAGACGGCCGAGGTCCTGGGACTGGTCGCCGCGGCCACCGACGAGGACGGCGTCAGCCCGCTCTCCGAGCATGTCCTGCTGCACCTGCGGTACGGCGGGGACCCTGAGGCCCGGAATCTGCTCCTGACCGAGGGCGGGGAACTGGCCGGGTACGCGCACCTGGATCCGACCGACCCGGTTGAGGGCCCGAGCGGGGAACTGGTCGTCCACCCGGCTCACCGCGGTCACGGGCTGGGCCTGGCCCTCACCCGCGCGCTGCTGGCCGAGGCGGGGCCGCGGCCGCTCCGGCTCTGGGCGCATGGGGATCTGCCGGCGGCGGCGGCGCTGGCCACCGCCGCCGGGTTCGAGCGGGTGCGCGCGCTCTGGACGATGCGCAGGCCCCTCCAGACCCCGCTGGGGACGCCCGAACTTGCCGAGGGCATCACGGTCCGCACGTTCCGGGTCGGCCACGACGAGGACGCCTGGATCGCGATCAACCGCCGGGCCTTCGCAGGCCACCCCGAGCAGGGCGCCTGGACCCGCGCCGACCTCGACCTCCGCGAACAGGAGCCCTGGTTCGACCCGGATGGCTTCTTCCTCGCCGAGCGCGAGGGGCGGCTGGCGGGTTTCCACTGGACCAAGGTCCACGGCAGCCATCCCGGGGCGCCGGCGCACGGCCACGAGGCCATCGGCGAGGTCTACGTGGTCGGCGTCGACCCGGCCGAGCAGGGCACCGGCCTGGGTCGCGCGCTCACCCTGATCGGGCTGCGCTACCTCCGGTCACGTGGCCTGCCAGAAGTCATGCTGTATGTGGACGAGGCGAATACCGCGGCGATCCGGTTGTATGAATCGCTGGGCTTCACGCAGTGGGATACCGATGTCATGTTCCGGCATCCGTAAAGCGCCAGGATCACGCGCAGCCACTTGTTACCGGAGCAGCTGAATACTTTAGGTGAAACCCGATCACGCAGCGCAACAGCTGCGGCTTCCATGCCGTGCCGGGGACATACTCAATCCCCGGCGCGGGAAACGCCTGTCACCGACCTAATCCCCAGAACCGCGTCCAGCTCTTCCGCAGTGAGTGGCCTGTCGCTGATCGCCACAGCGGTGAGCACCTCCGCGTAGAGCTCGATCTCATCGAGTGCGACGCGGTCGGGGACGCGAAGATCGAGATGCTCCCGCACCGCGCCCACCTCCATCGCCGAGCGGATTCGCGGAACCCTTGGCCACAAGGCTACGACGCGGCCCCGCGCCCCCGCATGACCCAACAGGGTCATTTACTGGACCACCCTCGAGTGTGATTTTACCCATGACACTGGTAACAATTCCAAGAAGTTGCCAACGGCTTGTGACCAGATGCGGTAGCGCGTTTGCCATCCCGAGGCCCGATTAACCTGCGAGTTCGCGCCAGACGGCGTCCCGATGCCGCGCGGCGCGGCGCACGTAACGGGCCGCCGTATTGGCGAACGAGTCGCGGTCCTCATCCGTCAGTTCGCGCACAATCCGGCCCGGCACGCCAGCCATCAGGACGCCCGCGGGGACCTGCTGCCCGGGCCGCACCACGGTGCCCGCCGCCACCAGGGAACCGGCGCCGATGCGCGACCTGCCCAGCACCACGGCCCCGATCCCGATGAGCGCACCGGCCGCCACATAGGCCCCGTGAACGGTGGCCCGGTGACCGACGGATACCCGGTCCTCGAGTATCACCGGCTCGCCAGGGTCCACGTGCAGGCAGCAGAGATCCTGGATGTTGCACTCCGCGCCGACCACGATTTCCTCGTCATCAGCCCGCAGCACCGACCCGTACCAGACACTGGCCTCACGGCCCAGGGTCACCCGGCCGACTACCACCGCTCCGGGGGCGATCCACGCCTCCGGATGAATCGACGGGGCGAGGCCGTCGAGCGACCCAATATGGCTCATCGTCATCGGGCGCCTCCCCCGTGTGTGACATTCCTGGCCTAATCCCCGGGTCATGGGCGTCCCGCCGATACCAGCTGAACTGGCCCCAATCCCGGTATGCTCAGCCATCACCTCATCATGAGGGGCCGCGCAACTAGGGCAAAACAGGACACTCGTTCGTTTCGGTTGCGCGCGAGGCTGTTCAAGACAAGAGTCATGCCCGTTGCACCTGCTCGCCCGCATCATCTAGTCCTGCACCGACCCACCCTCATCCAGGGAGCCAGCCCGCACCCGTGTCGGCCGCGGCGGTTACCTGCCTGACCCACCTCTTGGGTGACACCATGACTGAACACGCTGATCTCATACCTGACCTTGACTCTGAAGACGCGTTCGAAGTACAGATGCGTGGCTACAGCCGCCGTCAGGTGAACGAATTCGTCGCCCGCTCCCGCAGCCAGACACGCGACCTTGAGGAGCGGCTGTCCCGCTCGCTCGACGAGGTTGAGCGGCTCAGGCTGGAGCTGTCCGCGAGCCGTCAGAAGGCGGAAGACAGCAAGCCCGCCTATGAAGAAGTCAGCGAGCGGATGGGGCAGATCCTCAAGCTGGCCGACGACGAGGCCCGGGCGCAGAAGGCCCGCGCGCTTGACGAGATCGCGAAGCTGCGCTCCGACGCCAAGCAGGAGACCGACCGGTTTAAGGCCGAGGCTCGCGAACAGACCGAGCGGATGCTCGCCGCTGCCCAGGAGCAGGCTGAGAACGCCATCGCCAGCGCGCGGGCGGAGGCTGACAAGGCGCGCAACAGCGCGCGCGCCGAAGCCGAACACACCGTCAGCGAGGCGCAGAAGAAGTCGGAGAGCGCGGTCGCGGCGGCCAAGGCGCAGGCCAAGCAGATGCTCGACGAGGCGACGGCCCGGGCGACCGCGATCCATGACGGAGCGGAGCGCCGCCTCAACCTGCTGGTGGCCAGGCACACGGAGACCCTCCGGCGGCTCACCGAGGTGCGCGACGTGGTCACCAACCTGGTCGCGGGCGAGGCGGCCCGCGGGTC
>WNFC01005091.1_pt1 | contig 14376 bp, 10 predicted proteins | sample 5400541 | NCBI WGS metagenome assembly WNFC01 (sample SAMN13153342, study PRJNA577476) | soil metagenome | isolation source: 120 cm saprolite under Douglas fir tree site 2 hole 2 replicate 1 | place: USA:California | collected 2015-04-18
ACTTGTCCCGGGGCAAGGCCGCCTGCAGCCGGTCGAGGCTCGGCATCTCCTTCACGCAGGGCGCGCACCAGGTCGCCCACAGGTTGATCAGCCGCGCCTTGCCGGTGAGGTTGGCGAGCCGCAGCGGCTTGTCGTCGGCATCGAGGAATTCGAGATCGGGCATGGGCTTGGGCGGACGCGCGGGCTTGAAGCGCGCCATCGGACCCGTGACCAGGCTCTTCGGGATCTCGGCCCATGCCGCGGCGGGCAGGGCGATGGCGGCCATGGCGCCGGCCAGAACGAGCCGGCGGCCGGGGAGGAAATCTCGGTCGGGATATGCCATAAGCCGCGTTCCTAAAGGATCAATGGCTCATATTCATGGCACGGAAGAACACGACTGCGCGAGTGGCGAAGAGCCGCTCCAACACGATGTGGGGCGGCCGCTACAAGCTCGGCCCGGCGGAAATCATGGAGAAGATCAACGCCTCCATCGGCTTCGACCGCCGGCTCTACGCGCAGGACATCGCGGGCTCGCTCGCCCATAGCAACATGCTGGTCGCCCGGGGAATCCTGACGGCGAAGGACGGGCGTGCAATCAGGCGCGGCCTGCTCAAGGTGCGCGCGGAGATCGAGTCCGGCCACTTCAAGTTCTCGACCAAGCTCGAGGACATCCATTTCAACGTCGAGGCGCGTCTCACCGCGCTGATCGGCCCGGCCGGCGGCCGGCTGCATACCGCGCGTTCGCGCAACGACCAGATCGCGCTCGACGTCAGGCTGTGGGTGCGCGACACGATCGACCGCCTGGAGCCGATGTTGCGCGACCTGCAGGCCGCCCTGATCGACCGCGCCGAGCAATATGCAGCGACCATCATGCCGGGCTTCACCCATCTGCAGACGGCGCAGCCCATCACCTTCGGCCATCATCTGCTGGCCTATGTCGAGATGTTCGGCCGCGACCGCAGCCGCCTTGCCGATTGCCGCGCGCGCCTCAACGAATCGCCGCTCGGCGCCGCGGCGCTGGCCGGCTCCCCCCATCCAATCGATCCGCGCCGGACGGCCAAGGCGCTGGGCTTCGCCGGCCCGATGGCCAATTCGCTCGACGCCGTGTCCGATCGCGACTACGTCGTGGAGTTCATCGCTGCCGCGTCGCTCACGGCGGTGCACCTGTCGCGCATTGCCGAGGAGATCGTGATCTGGTGCAGCGCGCCGTTCCGCTTCATCGCGCTGTCCGACGCCTTCACCACCGGCAGCTCGATCATGCCGCAGAAGCGCAACCCCGACGCCGCCGAGCTGACGCGCGCCAAGGTCGGCCGCATCGTCGGCGCCTTCGTGGCGCTCTGCACCATCCTGAAGGGCCTGCCGCTCACCTACGGCAAGGACATGCAGGAAGACAAGGAGCCGCTGTTCGATGCCGCCGACTCGCTGGAGCTCGGCATCGCGGCGATGACGGGCATGGTGCGCGACCTGAAAGCCAATCCCGAGCGCATGCGTGCCGTGGCATCGGCCGACTATTCCGTGGCGACCGACCTTGCCGACTGGCTGGTCCGCAAAGTCGGCCTGCCGTTCCGCGAGGCCCATCACGTCACCGGCCGGCTGGTCGGCATCGCCGCCGACAAGGGCATCGATCTCGACAAGCTGCCGCTCAAGGAGATGCAGGCGGTCGAGCCGCGCATCGACCGCGGCGTCTATCGTGTGCTCACGGTCGAGGCGTCGGTCGCTGCGCGCAAGAGCCTCGGCGGCACCGCGCCGGCCAATGTCGCGCGCGCCGTGGAGGAGGCACGCCGCCGCTTCCTGGGACGTGCCAAGGGACCGGGGCGATGAGCTTCTTTGCCTACAAGAACGGCGAGATGCACGCCGAGGGCGTGGCGCTCGCCGCCATCGCCGCCCAGGTCGGCACGCCTTTTTATTGCTACTCGGCCGGCGCCTTGCGCGCGGCTTGGCGGGAGTTTGCCGACGGCATCAAGGGCATGAACGCCAGCGTCTGCTACGCCATGAAGGCCAACAGCAACCTCGCGGTCATCCGCCTGTTCGGCGAGCTGGGGGCGGGCGCCGACATCGTCTCGGCGGGCGAGATGCGCCGCGCCCTGGCTGCCGGCATCCCGGCCAGGCGCATCATCTATTCCGGCGTCGGCAAGAAGGCCTCGGAGCTGATGGCGGCCCTGCAGGCAGGCGTCGGCCAGATCAATGTCGAGAGCTCGGCCGAGCTCGAGACCTTGAACGCCGTTGCCGCCCAGCTGGGGGTCAGGGCCGACATCACGATCCGGGTCAATCCCGACGTCGATGCCGAGACGCACGCCAAGATCACGACGGGCCGCAAGGACAACAAGTTCGGCATCGACATCGACCTCGCGCGCGAGGCCTTTGCCTTGGCGGGCCGCCTGCCCAATCTCAGGGTGGTCGGCGTGGCCATGCATATCGGTTCGCAACTCACCTCGCTGGCGCCCTATCGCAGCGCCATCGTGCGGGTGCGCGAACTGATCGGCCAGCTGCGCGCCGACGGCCACACGATCGACCGCTTCGATATCGGTGGCGGCCTGGGGATTGTTTATTCCGACGAGCAGCCGCCCTCGATCGCCGATTTTCTGGCGATGGTCGCCAAGGAAACCTCGGGGCTCGGGTGCGCGTTGACCTTCGAGCCGGGCCGCCGGCTGGTCGGCGAGGCGGGCGTGCTGGTGAGCGAGGTGATCCTGGTGAAGCCCGGTGTTTCCAAGACCTTCATCATCGTTGACGCCGCCATGAACGATCTCATCCGGCCGACCTTGTACGAGGCGTGGCACGACATTCTGCCGGTTCATGAGCGCCAAGATACCGCCACGATCCACTGTGACATTGTCGGGCCGATCTGCGAATCAGGCGACTATCTGGCACAGAACCGTGATCTAGCCCCACTGGCTGCCGGAGACCTCATCATGATACGCTCGGCGGGTGCCTATGGGGCGGTCATGGCTTCGACCTACAACAGCCGCCCCCTGGTGCCGGAAGTGATGGTCGATGGCACGCGATTTGCGGTCACCCGACCGAGGCCGACGATCGACGAGATGATCTCCGCCGAGCGGTTTCCGCCCTGGATGGAGCCAATAAAGCCGTAGCGTCAAAGAGTTAGTTGCCAAGAGTCAGTTGAAAGGAAGGCGATGGACGCCAGCCAGACCACCGAGATCCAGGCGCCCGGCTTGGGCCGCAAGATCGGTTTGGCGTGGGCGGCGTTGGCCTGGGAAGGCCTCTGGCCGCGTCTGGTGCCGCTGCTGGCTTTTGTCGCCCTGTTCGTCGCCGCGGCCCATCTCGAGCTTTTTGCCGGCCTCGATCCCTGGGTTCATACTGGCGTGCTGGCTGTCCTGGCGCTTGCCTTGGGCGCGGTCGGCTGGTGGCGCCTGCGCGATTTTGCCTGGCCCAGGCGCGAAGCCGCGATCCGCCGCCTCGAAGTCGACAGCGGGGTGCCGCACCGGCCGCTGGTCGCCGTGCAGGATCGCCTGGCCGCGGGCGAGAACGACTCGATGGCTGCGGCCCTGTGGGAGACCCATCGCCGCCGCGAGGCGGCGCGGCTGGCCGGGCTCTCCAACAAGCCCGCGCGTCCTGGCTTGGCCGTCCTCGACACCTGGGCGCTGCGCTTCGTGCCGATCCTGGCCCTGATCGTGGCGCTCGCCATCGCCGGCGGCTGGCGCAATGACCGCATGGTTGCCGCCTTTTCGCCGGCTTTCCCGCCGCCGCCGCCGGTCGTCGCCAATCTGTGGATCGCGCCGCCCGCCTATACCGGCAAGCCGCCGATCTATCTCGACATGGCCGAGCACGACAAGCTCCTGCGCGTGCCGGTCGGCAGCAAGCTCGCGGGCTTCGTCGACGACGTGCGCGGCCGCAAGCCGCCGCAACTGGTGATCGACGGCAAGGGCACCGAGTTCGCGACCGTCGGCAAGGGCAAGTACCAGGTCGAGCAGGTCATCACCGAGGGCAACGAGATCACCCTGCAGGCGCGCGGCGACGAGCAGGCGCACTGGAAGCTGCACGTCATTCCCGACCTGGCCCCCACCATCGAGTTCGCCAGGCCGATCGGCGTCGACAAGTGGTCGACCAAGATCGATTACATCGCCGGCGACGATTTCGGCGTGACCGGCGTGCAGCTGCAGATCCGCCTGCACGGCAGCGTGCTGGGCGACGACATGCTGAGCGACGACGAGGAGCCCGAGGTGCTGCGCGTCGACCTGCCGGTCGCCGGCAACGCCAAGAAGGTCGCCGATACCTTCGTGCGCGACCTCACCAGCCATCCCTGGGCCGGCCTCAAGGTCACGGTGATGCTGTTCGCGTCGGATGCGCTGGGCCAGAAGGGCCGCAGCTCGGTCGAGACCTTCCTGCTGCCCGAGCGCGTCTTCAACGACCCGACGGCGCGCGCGCTGATCGTGCTGCGCAAGGCGCTGACGCGCGATCCCAAGGCCTTCCGGCTCGACGTCGCCGACGGCATGCGCCTGATCCACGCCAAGCCGGAGAGCTACCGCAACGACGGGGTGGTGCAGCTCGGCCTGCGCATCGGCGCGGCACGCCTGACGCAGAACGGCGACAAGCCCACTATCACCGACACCCAGAAGCTCTTGTGGGATCTCGCCATGCGCCTGGAAAGCGGCGCCACATCGGATGCCGAGCGGGCGCTCGAGCAGGCGCGCCAGGAGCTGCGCGATGCCATGCAGCGCCAGGCCGGCGACGAGGAGATCGAGCGCCTGATCCAGCAGCTCTACAACGCCATGGACCGCTGGCAGAAGGAACTGGCCGAGCGGATGCAGGATCCCGAGGAACGCCGCCGCATGGAGGAGCAGGCGGAGAAGATGGATCCCAACAACACCATCACCGGCGACGACCTGCAGAAGATGCTCGACAAGATCCGCGAGATGGCGAAGAACGGCCAGCGCGAGGAAGCCAAGCGCCTGCTCGAAGAGCTGCGCAAGATGATGGAAAACGCCACGCCCATGATGGCCGGCCGCAACCAGCAGCGCCAGCAGGGCCAGCGCGGGCAGCAGGGGCAGGGCAACCAGCAGGGCCGCGAGATGATGAACCAGCTCGACCGATTGTCGAGGCGGCAGAACCAGCTTTTGGGCGAATCCGAGCGCGAAGGCCGCCAGCAGCAGGGTCGCCAGGGCCAGCAGGGACAGCGCGGCCAGCAGGGGCAACAGGGTCAGCAAGGCCAGCAGGGACAACAAGGCCAAGGCCAGGGCCAGCAGCCGGGCGACGGCCAAGGCCAGTGGGGCGAGCAGCAGCGCGGCCAGCAGGAGGGTCTGCGGCGTCAGCTCGGCGAGTTCATGAACAAGCTCGACGAGAACGGCATGCAGATGCCCGAGGCGCTGGGCCGCGCCGAGCGCTCGATGCGCGAGGCCGAGGAAGCATTGAAGCGTGGCGATCCGCGCGAAGCCTCGCGCTCGCAGCGCCGTGCCCTCGACAACCTGCAGCAGGGCATGGGCGACATGGCCGAGCAGATGCGCAATCGCGGGCCGGGCAACGGCCAGGACCTCGCCGAGATCGAGGAGCGCGAACGGCGCAGCGAAGATCGCGATCCGCTCGGCCGCTCCGACGGCAACTACGGCGATGCAGTCGACACCGGCGTCGACAAGGTGCCGCTCGAACTCGAGCGCCAGCGCAGCCGCGAGATCCTGGACGAGCTGCGCCGCCGCGCCGGCGAGCAGCAGCGGCCGAAGGAAGAGCTCGACTACATCGACCGGCTGCTCAAGACCTATTAATCTTGCCGGAGCGCGGGCCTCCAGGCCCGCTCATGCCGCGCTTCGGGCAAAGAAGAAGTGGCGGGTCTGGAGACCCGCGGTCCGGCAAGACATGCGCGGCCGCTACGCGGCCGTCTTCTCGACCACCCCGATATAGGGCAGGCCGCGAAAGCGGTGCGCCCAGTCGAGGCCGTAGCCCACGAGAAACTCGTCGCCGGCCCGGAAGCCGACGAAATCGGCCTCGAGCTTGGTGCGCCGCTTGCCGGGCTTGTCGAGCAGGGTGCAGATCGAGACGTGACGGGCGCCGCGCTCCTGCAGGAGGTTCTTGGCGAAGCTCAGCGTAAAGCCCGATTCCAGGATATCGTCGACCAGCAGGACCTCGCGATTGCGCACATCGTCGACGATGTCGCGCACGATGCGCACCCGGCCGGTGGTCTCCGTGCCGCTGCCGTAGCTCGACAGGGTGAGGAAATCCATCGACCAGTCGGCGCCGGCGCGGCTGAGCGCGCGGATCAGGTCGGCGGCGAACACGAAGCTGCCCTTCAGCACCGAGACGACCAGGGTGTCGGCCGCAAGCTTGGCGGCGAGCTCGGCCGCCATTTCATCGACGCGGGTAGCGATTTCAGCGGCGGAGAAGCGGATCGAGACGGTCGGACGGTCAGGCATGGACACTCGCTATTCGACGCTCGGCACGATGTTGGTCGTGCCGTCGGGCGGATCGTCGAACGGCCGGCTGAAGCTCAGGCGTCCGCCCGGTGCGATGGGCCCCTCGGTCATGGGATAGGCGTGTTCGCCCAGCACGTCATCGCCCTTGCGGAAGATCATCTTGAGCGTGCTCGTCGAGCCTGCGGCACGACCGCTGTTAAAAAGTTCGCCGCGCACGACGTAGCTGCCGTCGACCAGCTCGATCTTGCTGTTGGCGAGGTCGAGCTCGATGCGCGCCTCTTCGGGCGGGGCGGTGGTCCGCATCGCCTTGGCGGGGGAGGCAAGGAGCCCGCGAGCGCCGTCGAGGCTCAGGAACGCGCTCCAGCCGGGCGGCAGCCTGTCCCTGATCTCGTCGCGCCAGGCGAAGGCTGCGGCGCCTACCACGAGAATCAATACGGCCGCGGCGGCGATCCAGCGGCCCCAATGGACTGTGCGGCATGGCGGCGAGATCGCCGGCAGTCCCGCCCTGTAGTGGGATTGCGGACGAATCACGAAATCCGGCACCGGACGTTCGTCGGGCGGCGGCAGGAGGGAAGCGGCGGGCGCGGCCTTGACCGTCTCGAACCAGCGGTGGCTGCAGCGGGCGCACTGAACGGTGCGTCCGGTGGGACCAATCGCCGCCGGATCGACGGCGTATCGCGCCCCGCATTGGGGACAGGTGACTTGCATGATGAGCGGGGAATTCCCCACTAGATGTGCTTGCGGATGGACATTAGGCCACTAAAACTGGGGTTACAAGAAACACGGCATCTTCCCACAGAATCCTCCTCATGATCAGCCTCTGGCTGCGCTCGCTAGCGTTCAATGTCGGCTGGTACCTCGGCACGGCGATCATTGCCATCGTCGGTTCACCGATCCTGGTGATGCCACGACGCTGCGTCGTCGCCTGGTCGCTGTTCTGGATCGATTTCTGCCTGGGCTGGCTGCGCCTCACGTGCCGGCTCACGCACCGCGTCGGCGGCGTGACTATGCCGGCCGGTCCCGTCATCTTCGCCTGCAAGCATCAGTCGTCGTGGGAGACGTTGGCTTTTTCCCGGCTGTTTCCCAACAGCGCCATCGTGCTGAAGCGCGAGCTGTTGTTCATTCCCGTTGTCGGCTGGGCGATGGCGCGCGTCGGCAACATCGCCGTCGAGCGTGGCGACGGAGCCGCGGCCTTGCGCAGCCTGGTGCGCCAGGCGAAGGCCGCTATCGCCGAGGGCCGTTCGATCCTGATCTTTCCCGAGGGGACCCGCACGCCGGTCGGCTCGCAGCGTCCTTATCAGGTCGGCACGGCAGCGCTCTATCGCCAGCTCGGCGTGCCGGTCGTGCCGGTGGCGCTTAATTCGGGACTGTTCTGGGGGCGCCGCCAGTTCATCAAATGGCCGGGGGTCATCGATGTCGAGGTGCTGCCGGCCATCGCTCCGGGCCTCGGTCGCCAGGCCTTCATGGCGACCCTGCGCCAACGCATCGAGGGAGCGACCGTGCGGCTGGTCGCGGGCGCCCAACGCAGGAACGAATAAAGAACCGTTGATATCTAGGGGGTCCGAGCCTACGTTTTGACAATGGAATGGGCTCCCGTTTCCCAGCGAATCTGGGACATGAAATACCGTTTCCGCGACGCTTCGGGGGACGCCGACGCCGATTTGGACACCACCTGGTGGCGCGTGGCGCGCGCCCTGGCGGCGCCGGAGCGCGACCCCGAATTGTGGGCCGGGCGTTTCCACGAGGCGCTCTCCGGCTTCAAGTTCCTGCCCGCCGGCCGGGTCATCGCCGGCGCCGGCACCGGCCGCAGCGTCACGCTGTTCAATTGCTTCGTCATGGGCACGATTCCCGACGACATGTCGGGCATCTTCGAGAATCTGCGCGAAGCGGCTCTCACCATGCAGCAGGGCGGCGGCATCGGTCACGACTTCTCGACGCTCCGCCCACAGGGCGCGCCGGTGAAAGGCGTCGGCGCCGACGCCTCGGGGCCGCTCTCCTTCATGGATGTGTGGGACGCGATGTGCCGCACCATCATGAGCGCAGGCTCGCGCCGCGGCGCCATGATGGCGACCTTGCGCTGCGATCATCCCGACATCGAGGCTTTCGTCGACGCCAAGCGCGATCCCCGGCGGTTGCGCATGTTCAACGTCTCGGTGCTGATCACCGACGCCTTCATGAAGGCGGTGCAGGACGACGCCGACTGGGACCTCGTGTTCGAGGGCAAGGTCTTCCGCACGATCAAGGCCGGCGCGTTGTGGGAGCGCATCATGCGCGCGACCTACGACTATGCCGAGCCGGGCGTGATCTTCATCGACCGGGTCAACCGGCGGAACAACCTCCATTATTGCGAGACCATTCAGGCTACGAACCCGTGTGGTGAGCAGCCGTTGCCGCCCTATGGCGCCTGCCTGCTGGGTTCGATCAATCTCGCGGCCCTGGTCAAGGATCCGTTCACGTCGCAGGCGAGCCTGGACTTGGCGGCGCTGGAGCGTCTGGTGCCGCTGGCCGTGCGCATGCTCGACAACGTGGTCGACGTCTCGCGCTTCCCGCTGCCGCAGCAGGAGAAGGAGGCCAAGGCCAAGCGCCGCATTGGGCTGGGCGTCACCGGGCTGGCCGATGCCCTGATCTTCTGCGGCGTGCGCTACGGTTCGCCCGAGGCGGTCAGGCTGACCGGCGAATGGCTGGGCGCCGTCCAGCGCCTGTCCTATCTCGCTTCGGCCGACATCGCGGCCGAAAAGGGCAGCTTCCCGCTCTACGACCGCGCACGCTACCTCGCCGGCGAGACGATCCGCGGGCTGGCCGAGGACGTGCGCACCGCGATCGGCCGTCAAGGCATCCGCAACGCGCTGCTGAATTCGATCGCGCCCACCGGCACGATCTCGCTCCTGGCCGACAATGTCTCCTCCGGCATCGAGCCGGTGTTCGCGTTCAGCTATGTGCGCCACGTGCTGCAGCCCGACGGCTCCAAGCGCGAGGAGAGCGTCGAGGACCATGCCTTCCGGCTGTGGCGTGCCGTCAAAGGCAACGAACCGCCGTCCGATGCGTTCGTCGACGCCCAGACACTCACCCCCGCCGACCACCTCGCCATGCAGGCCGCGGCCCAGGCGTTCGTCGACAGCTCGATCTCCAAGACCATCAACCTGCCGCGCGACATCTCCTTCGAGGCTTTCAAGGGCGTCTACGAAGAGGCCTATGCCCTGGACTGCAAGGGCTGCACGACCTATCGGCCGAACGACGTGACCGGCGCGGTGCTCGAAGTGAAGCCAGCCGAAGCCGGCACCGTTCCGGCGCTGGTTCCGGCGGTCCGCGAAAGCGGCGTGGTCTACATCGCCCAGCCGCTCGACCGGCCCGAGGATCTGCCGGGCCGGACCTACAAGATCAAATGGCCGGGCAGCGACCACGCAATCTACATCACCATCAACGACGTGATGCAGGACGGCCGCCGCCGGCCCTTCGAGATCTTCATCAACTCCAAGAACATGGAGCACTACGCCTGGACGGTGGCGCTGACCCGCATGATCTCGGCGGTGTTCCGCCGCGGCGGCGACGTCTCCTTCGTGGTCGAGGAGCTCAAGGCCGTGTTCGACCCGCGCGGCGGCCAGTGGATGGAGGGCCGCTACGTGCCCTCGCTGCTGGCGGCGATCGGCGGCGTGATCGAGCGTCACCTGATCGAGATCGGCTTCCTCGCGCCGGCCGATCAGCCGCGCATCGCCGAGGCGGCCGAGCAGCGCCTGCGGCTGGCCGCCGGCGCCCGCGAGCCCGCCGCCGACGGCACAGCCGGCGCGGTGTCTGCCTTGGCGCCGGGCCTCGGTCAGTGCCCGAACTGCGGCGCCGCCGCGCTCACGCATCAGGAAGGCTGTGACGTCTGCCTGAATTGCGGCTATTCCCGCTGCGGCTAAGAGGCGACGGCGGTCGCTGCGTCAATCGGAGCCGCGTGCTTCGGTCCTTGATTTGACTTATGAGTGATCGCAAATCCGCACGGAAAAGGGAGACGGACGAATGATTCGGCGGGCGATCCTGGCGGTGACGCTGTTGAGCGGCGGCATGGTACTGGCCGATCCGGCGGGTGCCCTGGCGCAGGCGCTGCCGACCGATCGCAGCGAGCTCGCCTATTCCTATGCCCCGCTGGTCAAGCGCGTCTCGCCGGCCGTGGTGAACATCTACACGACCACCACGGCGCGCGTGCAGCGCCGCCTGCCGTTTCCCTTTCCCGGCATGCCGCAGGCCGGCGAGCGGGTGCAGAATTCCCTCGGTTCCGGCGTGCTGGTGCGGCCCGACGGGCTGATCGTGACCAACGCCCACGTCGTGAAGGGCGCCGACGAGATCCGCGTCGTGCTGGCCGACCGGCGCGAGTTCGACGCCAAGCTCGTCACCCAGGACGAGCGCTATGACCTTGCCCTGCTGCGCATCGATGGCAGCGGCGAGAAGTTCCCCTTCCTCGAGATGCGCGATTCGGACTCGATCGAGGTCGGCGACGTCGTGCTGGCGATCGGCAATCCCTTCGGCCTCAACCAGACGGTGACCAGCGGCATCATCTCGGCGTTGGCGCGCAGCGCCGGTGGCGTGAACGATTCGAGCTTCTTCATCCAGACCGACGCCGCCATCAATCCCGGCAATTCCGGCGGCGCCCTGGTCAGCCTCGACGGGCGCCTGATCGGCATCAACACGGCGATCTACTCGCAGACCGGCGGATCGGTGGGCATCGGCTTCGCCACGCCCTCGAACATCGTGAGCCGCATCGTCTCGACCGGCGAGCAGGGCGGCCGCATCGTGCGGCCATGGCTCGGCATCAACATGCAACGGGTGACGCCCGACATCGCCACCGGTCTCAATCTGCCGCGGCCGGCCGGCCTGGTCGTCAAGGAAGTGTTTGCCGGTGGTCCCGGCGCCCACGCAGGCCTCAAGCGCAACGACGTCATCATCGCGCTGAAGGACCAGCCGATCGACGACGAGGCGAGCCTGCGCTTCCGCCTGGCCACGCTGCAGGTCGATGCCACCGTGCCGGTAAGGGTCATCCGCGGCGGCAAGGAAATGGTTTTCAACATGAAGCTGGCGCCGCCGCCCGAGGATCCGCCGCGCGACCCGGCGGTGCTCGAGGGCCGTCAGCCGCTGAGCGGGGCGGGCGTCGCCAACCTCTCGCCCGCCGTCGCCGACGAGCTCGGCCTGGTCGAATGGCGGCCGGGCGTGATCGTCACGGAAGTGAAGCCAGGCTCCTTCGCCGGCCGTTTCGTGCGGCCCGGCGACATGATCCTGAGCGTCAACGGAGAGGACGTGAAGAACGTCGCCGAGCTCAAGAAGCGCATCGCCGCCGGCGTGGCCAGCGTCAGCATCGGCCGCGAGGGCATGGTGTCGACCGTCCAGTTCCGCTGAGCCGTGCCCGGGGGACGCCATGCCGGCTGAACTCTTCGCCTCGCTCGCCCCGACGCCGCTTGCCGAACGGATGCGGCCCAAGTCGCTGGACGAGATTCTGGGGCAGGATCACCTGCTCGGTCCCGAGGGTCCGCTCGGCCGCATGCTGGCGGCGCGCAAGCTCGGCTCGCTGATCCTGTGGGGACCGCCGGGCTGCGGCAAGACGACGATCGCCCGGCTTTTGGCCGAAGCCACGGATCTGCACTTCGAGCCATTGTCGGCGGTGTTCTCCGGCGTGGCCGACCTGCGCCGGATCTTCGAGGCCGCCCGTCAGCGCCGCAAGGACGGCAAGGGCACCTTGCTGTTCGTCGACGAGATCCACCGCTTCAACCGCGCCCAGCAGGACGGCTTCCTGCCTTACGTCGAGGACGGCACGGTCACCTTGATCGGTGCCACGACGGAGAACCCGTCGTTCGAGCTCAACGCCGCGCTTCTGTCGCGCTGCCAGGTCCTGGTGCTGCGCCGCCTCGACGACGCGGCATTGTCGATCCTGTTGGCCAGGGTCGAGCAGGTGCTGGGCAAGAAGCTGCCGATCGACGAGGAGGGACGACAGGCGCTGTTCGCCATGGCCGACGGCGACGGCCGCTACCTGATCGGCCTGGCCGAGCAGCTCGCCCAGCTCAAGGAAAAGGGCCCGGTTCCGCCGGCCAGGCTGGCGACGCTTTTGCAGAAGCGCGCGCCGCTCTACGACAAGGCGCAGGAAGCGCATTACAACCTGATCAGCGCGCTGCACAAATCCCTGCGCGGCTCCGACGTCGACGCGGCGCTCTACTGGTTCTCCCGCATGCTCGATGGCGGCGAGGACCCGAAATACATCGCCCGTCGCCTCGTGCGCTTCGCCGTCGAGGATATAGGCATGGCCGATCCCAATGCGCTCACGCAAACCCTGGCGGCGTGGGACACCTACGATCGCCTGGGCTCTCCGGAAGGCGAGCTCGCGATCGCCCAGGCCGTGATCTATCTCGGCACCGCGCCGAAATCGAATTCGGGCTACACCGCCTTCAGCGCGGCCAAGCGGGCGGCCAAGACGCACGGCTCGCTCGCGCCGCCGATGCACATCCTCAATGCGCCGACCAAGCTCATGAAGGAGATCGGCTACGGCAAGGGTTACGAATACGACCACAATGCCGAGGACGGCTTCTCGGGGCAGAACTACTTCCCCGACGGAATGGCGCGCGAGGAGTTCTACCAACCGGTCGAACGCGGCTTTGAGCGCGAGATCCTGAAGCGCCTGGAATACTGGAAGAAGCTGCGCGAGAAGAAGCGCTGACCTCTGTTCAGGCCGACTGGACTTTCTGCCCAGAAAGATCATAATCGACGAATGACAGATTCTCCCGTCGAGATCGACATAATTGCGGCATTCGGCGGGAAGGCGGACTATGGCCAGCGCTTTGCGATCTACAATGGGTCGACGAAGTGTTGCGCCTATTGGCAGAGGTCGCAGGCGGAGCAACGGCTATGCCGCCGGTTACCGGCGCGTGGCGGAACCCGACGACGGGCGCGTTGATTATTGAAGAGCCGGTCGTCGTCTACGCCTACGTCAAGCCGGATTCTTTCGTCGATCGCCTCCAAGAGTTGGCTGCGTTCGTGAGGCGAATGGGACGCGAGACGAATCAGGGTGCGGTGGCTCTGGAATTCGACGGAGATTTCTTCACGGTAGAGGACTTTCTGGATTGAGTAACCATCTGGGATGGGCATAGGCCCGCCCGGTGCATGGGCAAGGAGGCCCGGCCGATGGAAAAGTTGAGCGATAAGGCTCGCAATCATCTGAAGCTTACCGGACGGACGGCTCGGAGCCGACTGAAGAACGTATCGCGTAAGCCAAGGGCGATTGCGACTCAGGACGTTGTCGCGGCATTTGGTGGCCGATCACTTGCGATGAAGGTCGGTGATACCCGTGCTCCCGCTATGCTTCTTGCCGTTCGGGACGCGCTTATGGACCGATTGCGCTCGACTGGCGGACGACCGGCGTTGTCGGGAGTCGGCTTGCGCCAAAGAGTTCACGTATCGGCGCAAGACTGGCAGAGAATTGCCGACATAGCGGACCATGTCGAAGTCGGTCGGCACAAGCCGTCTCCCGCACAGGTGGCAAGCGTGCTGATTCATCTTGCGCTCAAGCGAATCTCTTCGAAAGAAATCGATCGCCTGATGCAGGTAGAGACCCGGGATTAGCGCTCGCGGTTGACGGTGCCCGTGTCACGTTCTCGGCAAGCCCCTCGCTCGCACGACCCACCTGTCTCGGCCGTACATGGCACCGTGGAGCAGCGCCACACTGCTCAAGCTTGGCCCAAGATGCCCGCCATCGCCTCGCCGAGGCTTGCCGCCGGACTGGCCGGCATCGCACGACTGCGCCATCCGACATAGCCATCCGGGCGGACCAGCGCCACGCCCGTCTCGTCGAGACCGTAGGTCTCGAGCCACTGGCCGTCGGGGTCAGCCAGCTCGCCGTCGCCTATGCTGAGGGTCCTGACACCGAGGCGCTCTGCCGCCTCGCGCCACGCTGTGCCCGCCGGGCTCGTCAGCAGGACGAAGCCGTTGCCGACAAGGTCGATGGTCGACAGGCGCTGGCCGTCGCGTTCGAGCCAGACATGCGGCGCGCGGCCGCCCGGACGCGCCGACGGAACGTAGT
>WNFC01012834.1_pt1 | contig 14376 bp, 15 predicted proteins | sample 5400541 | NCBI WGS metagenome assembly WNFC01 (sample SAMN13153342, study PRJNA577476) | soil metagenome | isolation source: 120 cm saprolite under Douglas fir tree site 2 hole 2 replicate 1 | place: USA:California | collected 2015-04-18
GTCGAACTCCATGCGGTCGGGCCGGGGCATTCGCGTCAGGAATTGCGCGCTACCAAAAAGCACTTCGGAATCTCCAGCAACGTGATTTCCAGGAACTCAAGAACTTGCACAAAATAACACACCACGGCAAAAATGCCAGATCAGGTTGAGCCGTCGATACTGCGCGGTTTGGCGACAGGAGAAACGCATGGCCATCGAGGACGACGACAAGCCGAGGAAGAAAGTCACCCATGAGATCGGGCAGGATCTGTCGCTGCTGTCGGTCGAGGAACTGACCGAGCGCATCGCGCTGATGACGTCAGAAATCGAGCGGCTGCAAGTGGCCATGACCAAGAAGCGCGCCTCCAAGGAAGCCGCCAATAACTTCTTCAAATCCTGAGAGCGTCATGTGTCCGGTACGTACAGGCCGAAGCCGGCGCGAGATGCTCCGGCTATTTCCACGAAGGGCTACGCGTGGCGCAGCCACGCAGCCGCAAGGGCCGACGCGGCTCTCGCTTTCAACTAAAATATCGAAAACAACCCCATGCAAAGTAGCATGGTGGTCGCTGGCATGGATGCTTTGAGCGATCCCGCGAAACATTTTGACACGTCGGGCAAATCAGCGGCACTATTCCATCATCGCGCAATTTGAAAAACGCCCATGGCCCTGCCCGACAAGGGGCTCTTCAGCGCGATTGCAGGCAAAAAATCCTTTCGGGCTTCCATTGGGCGTTGATCTGCCAGACCGTCACCAGGCGATGCGGCGGCTCCCACAAGGTGATCGTGGCAACGCTGGTCTGTGTGCCGTCTTCCGATATTTCCAGCCAGCGTCCGCCCAGCCGCGGCTCCATCAGGACCTTCGCGATCGGTTTTTTTGCCGACGCCGTGGTCGAGCGGCCACCAGCGTGAAAGGCCGCTGGTGAAGACATCGAAAGCGCGCGCGACCGGCGCTTTCACACGAACCGATTTGCGCACAGGCGCGATGACGACGGGCGCGTTCATTCAGCAACTCCTTTACGTTTTTTCCACTTCCTCCTTGAACGCCGCCAATGCGTCGTCCCAGAACGTGTCGAGCCAGTCACGCAATTCCATCAGCCCTTCGCGGCGCAGTGAATAAATCCGGCGCACGCCTTCGCTGCGTTCTTCGACCAGGCCTGCGTCTTTCAGGGCCTTGAGGTGCTGCGAGACCGCCGGACGGGAGACCGGCAGGCCCGCGGCGAGGGCGTTCACCGGGCGCGGTCCCGCGCGCAGGCGCTCGAACACCTTCCGGCGTGTCGGATCGGCGAGGACTGCGAGGGCATTTGTGTAAGTCATGGCTAACGGTAAGTGACAGCTTACACGATAGTCAAGAACGTTTTTTCGCAAGCACCAGTTGCAGAGTTGAATCGAGCAAATGGTCCGTGCTGGGGAGCCGCGTGGCGAAAGGTGCCGCCGACCATTTTTTCAGGTGGTGAGTGTGTCTGGTACCGATCACATACGAAGGCGCCTAGCGGTTATTGATCCTCGCGCGCAAGAGCGCTTGGCGGGACGACTCGTGGAGAGGGATTCGGCCTCCGTCCCGCCAGCTGCATCCGCACTCGGCCAATGGCCGACATGGCAAACAAAGCCTGAAGGAAATCGCTTCTTTACGATTGATTAAGCTTTCTCGTTTATGACTTAGGTCGTCCTTGTTTGGACACCGAGTGGCTCCTGTCCACTCTGTTTGACGCCTCCCTGTTATCAACTTCAAAAGCCGCCGGAAACGGCGGCTCTTTTTTTGCAGTGTGGTTTTCGCGCATCTTCATTTCAGTATCCGCACCTGCTGGAAACCATAAATGCTGTTGCGGCTGGACTTCGCGCTGTGGGCGAGCAATGATTTGTTCATCATAAGCCGGCGCGTCTCCAAACCGGCCGCGTAAACAAACGTAAACAGTTGCGTGAGGCGTTAACCATGTCGGACCGTTTGCAAACCGAAACCGCCCTCGTGCACTTCAGCGAGCGGCTGACCAATTCCGCGGCATTCAGCACCCTGTTCAGGGACGGCATGGATCTGGTCGAGGAGACCGCGGCCTATCTCGACGGCGCCGGCCGCGTCGAGGCCAAGGCGCTCGACCGCTCCGTCAGCCTCACCTACGCCACCGAAAGCATGCGGTTGACCACGCGTCTGATGCAACTGGCGTCATGGCTGCTGCTGCACCGCGCGGTCAAGGAAGGCGAGATGACGCTAAGCCAGGCCAATCGCGAGAAAACCAAGGTCAAGCTCAGCGCCGCCGATCCGGGCCCGGACGAGATGCTCGAAAAGCTGCCTGAGCAGCTGCAGGTCCTGATCGCCCGCTCGATGATCCTGCAAACAAAAGTCCGCCGCCTCGATACCACCATCCACGCGCCGGTGACCGAGCGCGCCGCAATCGGCAATCCGTTGGTGCCGCAGCTCAATCGCCTGAAGGCGGCATTCGAGCGCTAAGAGCGGTTGCCGCGCCGATCATGTTGAGGCCGCCATAGGCGGTGCTGCGGCAACTTGCGAAGCCGTCAATCCAGACTTCAAAATAAAAACGCCCCGGCGCGAGCCGGGGCGTTTTGAAGTCTTGAGTTGGATGCGAAGGCTTAAGAGGCCTCACTCCTTCTTGAGAAAGCCCGAAAACTTCTTCTGGAACCGCGACACACGGCCGCCACGATCGAGCAGCTGCTGGGCGCCGCCGATCCAGGCTGGGTGCGACTTGGAGTCGATATCGAGGTTCAGCTTGTCGCCTGCCTTGCCCCAGGTCGAGCGCGTCTGATATTCCGTGCCATCGGTCATCACGACCGTAATCATATGATATTCCGGATGAATTTCGGCTTTCATGGCAGATCCTTCGGCGCGCCGGCGCCTGTCTTTGAGATGGCTGTGGGGACGGATTTGGGCCGCTCTATAACGCAGCGAGCCGTCCAAAACAAGCCAAGTATCTGCCTGATAAGTATCTTCCCGGATACGTACCTTCCCGGATTTGCCAGCGGCGGCGGCGAAGCCTATCTGGGGACGGCAAAGACGATTGGTCAGATCTCATGAGCGCAGTGGAACAGCTTGAAGGCCGGCTTGGCGAAACGCCGCCGCAGCGCGGTCCGGTGCCGTCTGAGGCATCCCTCGTCGAAGCAGAACTGACGCAGGAGGCGGCCAAGCGCACGGCGCGGCTGCGCCCGCTGCTGGCGCTGGCGCCCTATGTGGCGCGCTACCGCGGACGTGCGCTTCTGGCCTTGATCGCGCTGACCATCGCCGCGATTACGACTTTGCTGGTGCCGGTCGCGGTGCGGCGGATGATCGACTTCGGATTCAGCCCCGAAGGCATCGCAATGATCAACAGCTACTTCAGCGTGATGATCGCGGTGGTCGCGGTGCTGGCCGGCGCCAGCGCGGCGCGGTTTTACCTGGTCATGACCATCGGCGAGCGCATCGTCGCCGATCTCAGGCGCGACGTGTTTGCTCACCTGATTTCGCTGTCGCCGGCGTTCTTCGATTCCGCGCGCAGCGGCGAACTGATCTCGCGGCTGACCGCCGATACCACCCAGATCAAATCCGCGGTCGGCGCGTCGGTATCGATTGCGCTGCGCAACCTCATGCTGTTCATCGGCGCCACCGTGATGATGGTGATCACCAGCCCGCGGCTTTCGGGCTTCGTGCTGCTGGCGATACCGGCGATCGTGATTCCGCTGGTGGCGTTCGGGCGCTGGGTGCGCCGGTTGTCGCGCAACGCCCAGGATACGCTGGCGGATGCCACCGCCTATGCCTCCGAACTGGTCGGCGCTATCCGCACCGTGCAGGCCTATACCAGCGAGCGGATGGCCAATGCGCGTTTCGGCGGCGAAGTCGAACAGGCTTACGAAGCGGCGCGCAGTTCGACCCGCGCGCGCGCCGTGCTCACCGCGGTCATCATCTTTATCGTCTTCACCAGCGTCGTGGCGATCCTCTGGGTCGGATCGCACGATGTGCTGACCGGCTCCATCAGCCCGGGCCGGCTTGGCCAGTTCGTGCTGTATGCGGCGTTCGCCGCGGCGGGACTTGGCCAGCTCAGCGAAGTCTGGGGCGAGGTGTCGGCCGCCTCCGGCGCGTCGGAGAGATTGTTCGAAATTCTTCGCGTCAAATCGGCGATATCGGTACCCGCATCGCCGCGCGCGTTGCCGGTACCGGCGCGCGGCGACGTCGGCTTTGAAAATGTCAGCTTTGCCTATCCGACGCGGCCGGATGCGTTGGCGGTCGATGGCGTTTCGCTTTCGGTGCGCGCCGGCGAGAAGGTCGCGATCGTCGGCCCGTCGGGCGCCGGCAAGAGCACGCTGTTTCACCTGCTGCTGCGGTTCTACGATCCTGCGACCGGTGTGATCTCGTTCGACGGCGTGCCGATCCGGGACGCCGATCCGCGCGAGGTGCGCTCCCGCATCGCGCTGGTGCCGCAGGAATCGGTCGTGTTCGCCGCCACCGCACGCGAGAATATCCGTTTCGGACGGCCGGACGCCGACGATGCCGAGGTCGAGCGCGCCGCCGAGCTTGCCCACGCCACCGAATTCATCCGCCGTCTGCCGGGGGGATTCGAATCGCAGCTCGGCGAGCGCGGCGTCACGCTGTCCGGCGGCCAGCGCCAGCGCATCGCCATCGCGCGTGCGATCCTGCGCGATGCGCCGCTGCTGCTGCTCGATGAAGCCACCTCGTCGCTCGATGCGGAGAGCGAGACGCTGGTGCAGACCGCGCTGGAAGAATTGATGCGTCACCGCACCACCCTGGTGATCGCCCATCGGCTCGCCACCGTGTTGTCCTGCGACCGCATCATGGTGATGGAGCAGGGCCGTATCGTCGAACACGGCACCCACGCCTCGCTGGTTGCGGCCAACGGACTCTACGCCCGGCTGGCGAGACTGCAGTTCGAGGGCGTCTAGGCCCATCTCCGGCTTTTCATAGCGCGGGATGACTTTCTTCGAATCGTCATCCCGCTCTAACTCTTTGTTTGAGGCGCGAGCGGCCTCCTATCCATTCCACTGCATCCGCAGCACCGGACGTCCTGAGGTGGGATTGACGTCTTCGCCGGCGAACGCGAATCCGTTTCGCCGATAGAAGCGGATAGCGCGGGCGTTGTCGGTGTTGACCAACAGCGTGATGCGATCAGGCGACAACCGCTTGGCCTCACCGACCAGCGTGTCGGCGAGTCACCGACCAGCGTGTCGGCGAGTTGTGAACCCCAGTGCGCGGGAGCGACGACCAGTTGATCGAGGTAGCCGGCTCCATCGATGGTGACGAACCCGACCAGTGCGTCCGCCTGCTCGGCGACGACGATCGCCGCATTCGGCACCAATTCATCGCGCCAGCGCTCGCGCCACCATTTCACCCGCGCGACGAAATCGATTGCCGGATAGGTCTGCTGCCAGGTCTGCTGCCACAACGCGATCGCGGCGTCTTCGTCGGCGGCGCAGTAGGGACGGAGTTGAAATCCCATCGTCATCGCTTTGCGATGCTTTCTTGGGGCATGGTCCGATCCGAAAAAGCCCTCAGCGTTCCGTCAGTTTCAGCTCGATGCGGCGGTTGCGCCTGTAGGCGTCTTCGTTGGCGGCGGTGTCGAGCGGCTGGAATTCCGCGAACCCGGCCGCGACCAGCCGCTGCGCCGGCACGCCGAGCGAGACCAGATACTGCACCACCGAGATCGCGCGCGCCGACGACAATTCCCAGTTCGACTTGAACACCGGGCTGTTGAAGATCGGCCGCACATCGGTATGGCCGTCGACTCGCAGCACCCAGGCGATTTCGGCCGGAATCTGCTTGTCGAGATCGATCAGCGCAGTCGCCAGTTTTTCCAGCTCGGCGCGGCCCTCGGGCAACAGCAGGGCCTGTCCGGTGTCAAAGAAAACCTCTGACTGAAAGACAAAACGGTCGCCGACGATCCGGATGTCCGGCCGGTTGCCGAGAATGGCGCGCAGCCGCCCGAAAAATTCCGAACGGTAGCGCGACAATTCCTGCACCCGCTGCGCCAGCGCCACGTTCAGCCGCTGGCCGAGATCGGCGATCCTCCCCTGCGATTCCTTGTCGCGCTTCTCCGAGGCGTCGAGCGCCTCTTCGAGCGCGGCGAGCTGGCGGCGCAACGCGCTGATCTGCTGGGTCAGCACCTCGATCTGCGCCAGCGCGCGCGACGATATTACTTTTTCGGAATCCAGCGCCTTGTTGAGTTCGGCGGCGCGGCCGGCGGCGTCATTGCCTGCGCCGGCGAGACCGTCATAGAGGCTCTTGACGCGATCGCGTTCGGCTTCCGCCGACACCAGCCCGGCCCGCACCTGCGAGAGCTGGTCGTCGAGATTGAGCTTGCCGAGTTTTTCCAGTGACAATAGCTCGTTCAGCTGCGCCACCTTGGCGTTGAGCTGCTCCAGCGCCTTGTCCTTGCCGGTGACCTCCTGCGAGAGGAAGAACTGCACCACCAGGAACACCGACAGCAAGAACACAATCGAGAGCACCAGCGTCGACAACGCGTCGACGAATCCCGGCCAGTAGTTGAAACCGGTTTCGTTGCGGCGGGCACGAGCGAGGGCCATTTGAAATTCTCCTGTGACTGGTGTCCCGGACGCGGTGCAGCGTTCTCTTGGCGATGCGTAGCATCGTCCAATACGCTGCTCCGCAGCGTCCGGGGCACGATATTCTTCTCAATTCTTCTCGGGCTGGCGTGCGATCCGCTCGAGCAATTTCTTGATTTCGCGGTTTTGCTCCCCCTGACCGTCGGCCCATTCGCGAATCATCTGCTGCTCGTTCCGCATATGCGCGACCAGACCCTGAATGGCTTCGGCGAGATTGGCCATGGCAGCGGTGGTGCCGCGGTTGCCGCCGCCTTCGTCCATGGTTGTGCGCAACCGCTCGATGGCATGCTGCAGGTCGCCGCTCGCGCCGGCGGGGCTCTCGCCGGAATATTCGCGCACCGTAGAGGCGAGCCAGTCTTCGAGGTCGGTATAGAACCTGTTCTGCGCCTGGCTCGATTGCAGATCGAGAAAGCCGAGGATCAGCGAACCGGCGAGACCGAACAGCGACGACGAAAACGAGATACCCATGCCGCCGAGCGGTGCGGCCAGACCTTCCTTCAGGGTGTCGAACAAGGCGCCGGCGTCGCCGCCGACCTTCAATCCGTCAATCACCTTGCCGACCGAACCTACGGTTTCGATCAGGCCCCAGAAGGTGCCGAGCAATCCGAGAAACACCAAAAGGCCGGTCATATAGCGGGAAATGTCGCGGGCTTCGTCGAGCCGCGTGGCGATGGAATCCAGCAGATGCCGCATGGTCTGCTGCGAGATCGTCATGCGGCCTGTGCGCTCGCCGCCGAGGATCGCCGCCATCGGCGCCAGCAGCTTGGGATGCCGGGCGACGGCGAGGCCGGGGTCGGAGATGCGGAAGTTGTTGACCCAGGCGACTTCCGGATAGAGCCGCAGCACCTGACGGAACGACAGAATGGTGCCGATCAGCAGCACCGCGCCGATCAGCGCGTTGAGGCCGGGATTGGCGAAGAACGCGACCACGAGTTGCTTGTAGAGCACGACCATCACCAGCGCGCACAGCACCAGAAACACCAGCATCCGCACCAGGAAGATCCGTGGCGAGGACAGCTTGTTCAGTTCGATCTCCATCGCGGAGCGGGCAGGGGGGCTTGACGGCATTGCCGGTGTCATCCGTTGCGAGGAGGAGGAGGAGGAGGGGACGATTTTGGGCATCAATATGGCACAGCGGGGCTAAGAAAAAAGATCAGATATACCTGATTTCAGGTGACAGGTGGAACCTCTGGCTGAAATCGGGCTTGGACTGGAGCGTATTTCATAAGTGGCTGTTGTCTACCGCGGATATCAGGGATTTTGCATGACCGTTTCCCCTCTCGAAGCACTGGCGGCGATCGCGGTGTCGCTCTCGATCCTGCATATCGCCGTTCGCACCGCCGGCATATCGGACGATCCGTGCCATGCCGCCTTTGCTAAGGGTTGGGGCGTCGATTCGCCGCGCAAGGTGTTCATGTTTCTGCAGAATCAGGACTTCGGATCGATCCCGCTGGTATTCGCGATCTTCGTCGCGGTGAGATTTCCTCAGCTTAGCCTGCGGATTCAGCACGTTCTCGGCGCGTTGATCCTGTTTGTCGGCATCGGTGGCGAAGCGCTGGCCGACGCGCAGCTGAAGAATTTCCACACCGATCCCGCGAACAGGGGCCGGGTCTGCGACGCAGGGCTGTGGCGCTCGCGGGGCGGGCGCTATCGCGACTACCAGTTGCGCACCAGCATGTTCTTTCCGCTGCCACCGCGAAAGGGAGTGGTCACATGAGCTTCGTATCCATGATCATCGGCACCGCCGAACGGGTGCCATTGCCGGACGTCGTCGTCCGCGCCGCCATCCAGCGGCTGTGCTCGCGTACCGCGACGCGGCTGGCCAGCGGCAACGCGGAAAGCGACGCCTGGTTTGCGGACGAAATGGCGGCACGTGCCATTGCCGAACACACTGACGAGGCCAATGCCGAGCACGACGAAGTGCCTGCGACGTTCTTCGCGCATGTGCTCGGCCCAAATCGCAAATATTCCTCGTGCTTCTACAAGGAGCCGGAGTCGACGCTGCAGGAGGCCGAGGAGGAGGCGCTGCGCCAGACCGTCGAGCACGCCGATCTTGCCGACGGGCAATCGATGCTCGAACTTGGCTGCGGTTGGGGTTCGCTGTCGCTGTGGCTGGCGCGGCAATTTCCGAACTCGCAAATTACCGCGGTCTCGAATTCGCATGGCCAGCGCGAATATATCGAAGCCACCGCCATCGCGCGCGGATTGAAAAACCTCTCCGTGATCACGGCTGACATCAACGTGTTCGACCCGGAGCGGCAGTTCGACCGCATCGTGTCGGTTGAAATGTTCGAGCACATGATGAACTGGCGTGATTTGATGGCGCGGGTGCGGTCGTGGCTGGCGCCGGACGGCCGCTTCTTCATGCATATTTTTACCCATCGTTCGGGCGCCTATCTGTTCGATCGCGCCGATGGCGAAGACTGGATCGCGCAGCATTTCTTCGCCGGCGGGATGATGCCGAGCCATCATCTGGTCCGGCAATATGCCGATCTGTTCGAGGTCGAGAAGGAGTGGCGCTGGAGCGGCACGCATTATCAGCGCACCGCGCTGCAGTGGCTCGGCAATTTAGATTCCCACCGCGAAGAGATCGAACGCATTCTTCGCAAGGTCTACGGCAACGAGACTGCCTTGTGGATGCGGCGCTGGCGCTGGTTCTTCCTCGCCACCGCAGGGCTGTTCGGTTACGCCGACGGCACCGAATGGGGCGTCAGCCATTTCAGGATGAAAGCGGCGTAGCGGCTGTCGTCATGCCGTACACGCAGGCGAAGTATTGGATCGCTCGCCTTCGCGAATGAGGACAGCTAACGGCAGCAGCGCCTGATAACATTGCTGCTGCTGCCTCCCTGCGCACCCGAACGGTGTCTTCATCGTCATGCGTGATGGGGGGCATGATCGCGGTGGTGGTTCTGGCGTTGCTGATGGTGCCGGTGTTTTTTGTCACGGTGCAGCGCTTTTTCGCGCGCGACCGGGAGACGGTGGAAGAAGCGGCAGCGGGTGAGGCGTATGGCCCGCCGGAACCTCAGAAGCTGTAGGAAAGGCGTGGTCTCATCCTGCAATCTCGGTCGTCATGCCCGCGCAGGCGGGCATCCCGTAATCCGTGCCGCCGGAACCGGACATCGCCGGTGCGGCGTACTGGTCATGCGCTGGAGCCCGTCATCGGGGCGGCACGTTGCGCCGACCTGGTGGCGGATGACGACCATGTCGCGCGGGTTCCGCCTACTTCCCCAGCGGCTTTAGAATCTTCACCAGTTCGGCGTGAACGAATTCATTGCCGCAGATCAGGTTGCCGGTCTTGAGCGGATCGTCGTCGCCCTCGATGCCGCTGACGGTGCCGCCGGCTTCGCGCACGATGATCTGCCCGGCCGCCATATCCCACGGCGACAGGTTGCGCTCCCAATAGCCGTCGAGGCGGCCCGACGCGACGAAAGCCATATCGAGCGAGGCCGCGCCGAACCGGCGCAAGCCGGCCACCTTGTTCTGGATTTCGGTCATCTCGTTGCGCGACAGGTTGTGGTCGCCGCGCCCGATATGCGGCAGTCCGCAGGCGATCACGCAGTCGCCGAGGTTACGCCGGCCGGCGACGCGCAACCGCTGATCGTTGAGGAACGCGCCCTTGCCGCGCTCGGCGATGTAGAGGTCGTCATTGGCCGGATTATAGATCAGGCCGGCAATCATGGTGCCCTCGCGCTGCAGGCCGATCGAAATCGCGAATTGCGGGATGCCGTGCAGGAAATTGGTGGTGCCGTCGAGCGGATCGACAATCCAGGTGTGGCTCTTGTCGTCGCCTTCGCGGGCGCCGCCTTCCTCGCCGATGAAGCCGTAGCCCGGCCGTGCCTTGGTGAGGTCGGAGTGCAGCATCTCTTCGGCGCGGCGATCGGCCATGGTGACGAAATTGGCGGGTCCCTTCAGCGACACCTGAAGATTTTCGACCTCGCCGAGGTCGCGCTTGAGGCTGCGGCCGGCGCGGCGCGCGGCCTTGACCATGACGTTGATAAGGGCTGAATGCAGCATGATCTCGGCTCAAGACGACCTGAGCGTCAGGTCAGGACAGGGATTGGCGGGATGCTCTCATCATGAGCGCGGCGGACGCAAATCGGACGTAACTCTTGCTGTCCGCGCTCCCTGTGGGTGCCCTGCGGTTGCGGTGACGTCAAGGCGGATCATTTGTTGCCGAGCCAGATGCGCGCGCCCTCCTGGGCCTTGGCGCGATCCTCCGGGCTCAAGGTCGCCAGTGCCTCGTCGAGCGTGGGGTCACCCTTGCCGGCGGTTTTCGCAATAATGTGCCATTTCAACGCCTCGACCTTGTCCATCGTTGCGCCCTGTCCGCTCAACAATACACGCGCGAGGCGGTTCTGTGCGATCGGACTGTTTTGCTTGGCGGCCTTGCGCAACAGCGCCACCGCGGCGGCCTCGTTCTTCGGCGTGCCGGTGCCGTTATAGAGCGCGATGGCGTATTCGACCTCGGCATCGACATTGTCGGCGAGCGACGCCGCCTGTAATAGCCGCACCGCCTTGTCGAGGTCTTTCGGAACGCCTGTGCCTTCCTTGTAGAAGGTCGCCAGCGCGTATTGCGCTTCCGGATTGCCGGCGTCGGCGGCGACGCGAAGCAGTTCCGCGGCGCGTTTGAGATCCTGCGGCAGCGTCTGGCCGTCGAGATAGAGCAGCGCGAGATTGTACGCCGCCTTCGGATTGCCGAGCTTGGCCGAGGACGCCAGCAATTTCACGGCCTCCTCGCGATTGACCGGGCCGCCGCGACCGCCGAGCCGAAGCATCGCCAGCGCGAACATGCCCTCGCGGTCGCCGCCGTCGGCGGCGCGCTTGTACCAGTCGGCGGCCTTGGCATAGTCGCGCTTGACACCCATCGCGTTGGCGTACAGTTCGCCGAGCATGGTCATCGCCTTTGGATCGCTGAAGTCCTGCGCGCGTTTGCTCGCAAGATCGAACGCCGTCTTGTACTGGCCACGCTGATAGGCGCCATACACCAGATCGGCATTGGGATCGTCCGGCGCGGAGGCGGGAGCTACCGTCGCGACCGGTGCTGCGACAGGTGGCGCGGGCTTCGCCGTCGCGGCGGGAGCCGGCGGCTTCTTGGCTACCGCCGGCGGCTTGGCTTTCGGCTTGGCGGCTGGTTTGTCTGCTGCCGGCGGCGTGTCGGTGCCGGGAGGCGTCAGCGAGATTTGCGCCGCCGCGTTCGCCGTCAACATCAGACAGCTCATGAGGATCGATATGGGACGCAGGATCTTCATTTCCGGCGTTATTCCTGCTCGGCTTTGACTTTTCCGGACATCGCGGTCTGCGCCTGTCTGATCGTCTGCTCGGCGTCCAGCAACGCCGCCGCCGCGCCGCGCGGATCGGCCCAGATGAAATCGCCGACCAGAACGAAATCCGCGCCGGCTGCCGCGAATTCGCCGATCTCCTCGCGCGACGCCGCAAAGCCGACGCACGGCGGCTCGAACAGCTCAGCCCACCATTGCAGGCGCTCCGCGATCGCCTCGACCGAAGGCCGCTGCCCGCTCGCATCGGGTTCGCCGAACAGCACGTAATCCGCACCGGCCTCGCCAGCAGCCATCGAATCGTGGCGCGTCGTCAGCCCGCCGACGCCGGCGATGCGGTCGGGCTTCAACGTCGGCAGTGCATCCTCCATGGCTTCGATCCCGGTCAGATGCGCGCCATCGGCACCGGCACGGGCGACCAGTTCGACATGACCATCGAGCAGGAGTGCTGCGCCACTGTCCTGGATCGCGGGCGCCAGGGTCTTGATGCGTGAGATCATGGTGCGCTGGTCGGTCGTCTTGAGCCGCAGCAGCACCGCGGCGACATCGGCCTGGGCCAGCAAGCCGTGAAGGCTTGCCAGCAATGACGATGGATCGTCCACGACCGGCGTCGCCAGATAAAGCCGCGGCGCGGGGCGCGGCGGAACAGGTTTATTGGCCAACTCTATGCCGCCTTCTGCTTTTCCAGATCGGCCTGCCATTCGCCTTTGCTGGCGAGCGAATTCATCCGCGCGCGATGGGTAAATGCCCGCTGGCCCGCGGCTGCGTTCTCGGCCTTGCCTGACCACGCCTTTTGCGGCGCCGCCTGCAGCGCGCGACCGTAGGAGAAGGTGAGGCGCCACGGCAGGCCGCCGATCCGGTTCATGGCGTTAAGATGCGCGGTGGCGTCTGTATCGGATTGCCCGCCGGAGAGGAAGGCAATGCCGGGCACCGCGGCGGGGACGCAAGATTTCAACAGTCGAATGGTTTTCTCCGCAACCTCTTCGACGGAGGATTGCTTCGCACATTTCTTGCCGGCGATGGCCATGTTCGGTTTCAGGATCATGCCTTCCAGTGCGACGCGCTGAGCCCGCAATTCCTGAAAGGTCTTGTTGAGCACGCGCATGCTCACCTCATAACAGCGGTCGATGTCATGATCGCCATCCATCAGGACTTCAGGTTCGACGATCGGAACGATCTGTGCGGCCTGGCATAATGCGGCGTAGCGCGCCAGCGCATGGGCGTTGACGTGGATCGCGGTCATAGTCGGAACATTGCTGCCGATATCGATCACCGCGCGCCATTTTGCGAACCGCGCCCCCTGATCGTAATATTTCTTCAGGCGTTCGGCGAGCTTGTCCAACCCGACCGTGACCAATTCACCCGGGCAGTTCGGCAAGGCTTGCGTGCCCTCATCGACCTTGATGCCGGGGATCGCACCTGATTGCTGGATGATCTTCACCAGCGGCGTGCCATCCCCGGCATTTTGCCAGATGGTCTCGTCATAGAGAATGACACCGGAGATGTGCCGGGTCATCGCTTCGCTGGAGCGGAACATCATTTCGCGATAATCGCGGCGAGATTCCTCGGTCGACACCACATTGATGGCGTCGAAGCGCTTTTTGATCGTGCCTGAGGATTCGTCGGCGGCGAGTATGCCCTTGCCCGGCGCGACCATGGCCAGAGCGACCTTATTGAGATCGGTGAGATTCATCGATGCCTCCTCCGGAGCACTGTGTCCTTGCAAGTCAAAGTAGACGGTTCTCAGGCAGTTCCCGGGAAAACGTCCAGAAAAACATCCAAGTAAACGCCAAGAAAACGTGCGCAGGGGCCGGTGAGGCTGGCGGCTCTTTCAGGAGGGCCCGCCCGTTACGCGATCTTCGGATCGAGCTCGCCCTTGATGTAACGCTTCGCCATCTCGGCGGTGGTCAGCACCTTCTTGATCTTGCTCGCCTGACCGGCGGTATTGAATTCCTGCAGCCGCTGCTTGCAGAGCTTGGCCATCGCTTCCATCGCGGGCTTCAAATATTTGCGCGGATCGAATTCCTCCGGATTGCTGTTGAGCACTTTGCGGATCTGTCCGGTCATCGCCATGCGATTGTCGGTGTCGATGTTGATCTTGCGGACGCCGTTCTTGATGCCGCGCTGGATTTCCGAAACCGGCACGCCCCAGGTCGCTTTCATCTTGCCGCCATTGGCGTTGATGATGTCCTGCAAATCCTGCGGCACCGAGGACGAGCCGTGCATCACGAGATGCGTGCTCGGCAGCTTGCGGTGGATCTCCTCGATCACGTTCATGGCGAGGATATCGCCGTCCGGCTTGCGGGTGAACTTGTAGGCGCCGTGCGAGGTGCCCATCGCAATCGCCAAAGCGTCGACCTTGGTCTGCTTGACGAACTTGACGGCCTCGTCGGGATTGGTGAGTAGCTGGTCGTGGGAGAGCTTTCCCTCCGCGCCATGGCCGTCTTCCTTGTCGCCCATGCCGGTCTCGAGCGAGCCCAGCACGCCGAGTTCGCCCTCGACCGAGATGCCGCCGAGATGGGCCATGTCGGTGACGGTCTTGGTGACGCCGACATTGTAACTC
>WNFC01015912.1_pt1 | contig 14375 bp, 17 predicted proteins | sample 5400541 | NCBI WGS metagenome assembly WNFC01 (sample SAMN13153342, study PRJNA577476) | soil metagenome | isolation source: 120 cm saprolite under Douglas fir tree site 2 hole 2 replicate 1 | place: USA:California | collected 2015-04-18
ATACAGGATTTTTGTATGTAACACAGACATTCTAGACCAATACTTTTCTCAGATGGTTTATAAGCACTCACAAGGCACTCACAAGACATATAAGACAAAACTTATATTGTAAGATAAAAGTAATTTATACAACTTATATCACATTTCTATATAAGCTCCTGCAAGCCCAGCAGGTTTCCCTAAGCTAATCTATAAGCACATGCAATCCCAACAAGTCTGAAGCATGCAGCGCCATGTTTGGTGTTGCAATTGCCACCACCATGCCATGTGTGGTGTTGTGGGCACTGTTGCCACACCATGTGGGTGTTGTGGCTGCCATTGTCTCGCTGCATGCGATGTCATGAGAGCTGTCATTCTGCTGTGTTTGGTGTTGCAGTTGCTGGTGTTGTGCTGTGCATGGTGTTGGGGGCACTGTCATTGTGCTGCATGTGGTGTCGGGGGCACTGTTGTTGCACCACATGGGTGTTGGGGCTGCTGTTGTTGCACCACACAAGGTGTTGTGGGTGCTATTGTCATGCTGCATGGGTGTTGGGGCTGCTGTCATCGTGCTGCACAAGGTATTGTGGGTGCTGTTGTCGTGCTGCATGGTACCAGGGCCTGGTGGGCCCTCGAGGGAGAGGGTGGCCGTGTATGTTGGCAAGAAGAACCTGGCTGCAAAAGAGGAAGTTAGCAAACAAAAAAAAAATGAAAGAGAAATGAGAAATCATACTAGCAGTGAAGCAGGAATGTGAGCCAGTGCAGAGGTGACTTACAGAAAAAAACTAAACTGGGGACAAATAAAGAACAACAACCTGACTCAGCATGGTTGCACAGTTGAACTTCAACTTCAAGTCTGTGGCCATCTCATTTACCAGCCAACAGCAACTTCTTTTGCTTTGCCTTTGGCATTTTTAATGTCTGATGAGTAATTTCCCTGCCTTCACTGACTGACCTTGCTGTACTTTTGCTTTTTCAGAGTTACTGCCCCAGTGTTGCCACACCTCTCCCAGCTGGATGCACCCTGTTGCTGTCCCCTCCCAGTCACATGGCCATATTGCCACCCCCTTGCAGCCACACACACTGCATCGCTATGCACCACGTTACCATATGCCTTGCTGCTGCACACACACATTACCCCCCTCACAGCTGCACATGCCGCATTGCTATGCACCTCACAGCATGGCCATGCACCTTGCTGTTATGCTCTCATCACATGCAATGGACTTTCTTGGGCCGTCGGAACTCAGTTACCTTTTACTTCCAGACTGCCGACTCTTTTCTGTGATCAATAACCTCATATCTAGCCACGTACATACTAGTACTAACTAGATGCTTCTTTATGCTTCTGGATCCTTCTCTGTGCTTCCTTCCATTTCCATCTCCTTCTAGTACCTTCCATAGTAGGCACCGGAACCTTCTGTCACCTTCCATATGCTTCTGGGCATTTCCTGCCAGTTCCCTTACTTTCTTAGTAGTTACTAGCGACTTCTGTAGGATCTAGGACTCCTACTATAAAAGCCCCCCTATTCCCTTAGTTAAGCCTTAAGCTTGACTTCCTTGTGAATACAGGTTGTTCAGTGCAATCCCTTAAAGGCCTTCAGCCTCTTGTGAACCCTAAGCAACTCTAAGATGTAGGAACTCTAGAGCTAGGCTCTAGAAGACATCTTGACTCCACACCCTAAGACCTAAGCTCAATGCATTGGGTTAGTAAGATACTGTGAGAACATCGACCTTCCTTATTAGGAAGCAGACTGATCTTCTATGGCCAATATATCATGTGACCGCATGTGACCTCAAACCCCTCAGACATCACGTGATCTCACACGTAATCAGTCACCTGATCTGTCACATGACTTCTTGACTTAGTTAATTTACTCTCAAAAGTCTCTGTGTGCTGTACAGGCCATTGTGAGAACTTGGAACCAGACTGAATGAATCAACACTGCGACCTGACGGTGACACTCACAGCATGGCCATGCACCTCACAGCATGGCCATATCACTGCCTCCCTCACAGCTACACACATCACCACCCCTCTCCCACCTGCATGGGCCATGTCGCAGCACACCTCACAGCTGCACACACTACATTGCTGCCCCTATCACAGCTGCATATGCCACATCGCCATGCACCCTGCAGCTGCATGGCCACATTGTTGCCTCCCTTACAGCCATGCACATGTCACCACCCCTCTCCCACCTGTGTGGGCCACATTGCAGCACACTTCACCACATACACTTTGTTGCCGCCCCCATCGCAGCCGCACACACCACATTGCCACACACCTTGCAGCTGCACAGGCTATGTCAGCACCTCCCTCTCAACCACACACCCTGCATTGTTGCGCATCTTGCAGCTTTACACACCACATTGCTGCCCCCCTCTAGTGTTGGCACCTGGGCCCACTGGTTATGGTCTGTAGCTCATGTAGTACTTTTATACCTATATATAATAGCAGAAATATATATATTTATTGAATCTTATGGACTGTAAGCATGATAAGCATTTCAGGATGAATTATAAGGTGTTAGGCAAGTAATTGTAATACAACAAGGTAGGCTGCAAGTTACACCTTTCTATAAGGATGAATAAGTCATCAATAAGTTGGTTGTAAGTCTACTGTAAGACATTGACTTGGCTTGCAGAGCCTTACAGAAAATTTCCTAACAAATGCCTTATGAGTGCTAGTAAGGCATAATAAGGCATAATAAGTACACATGCAAGCAGGTTTTTTTTTGCTAATGCACTAAGGCGAGTGATGAGAGAGGGCACCACTAAGGCTTCTGAAGATTAGAGCTAAAGTGTTGGATTGACACAAATGACTCTACTTAGTTTGTATAGGACAAAACAGTATACTATTTATACTACTTAAGCTAGGAGTTAGTAAGCATATAGAGAATAATAAGGACCTGAGGACAATAAGGCAGTCAGACAATAAGAGGCAGTCCAAACAATAGCATATGAGCTAGCTATGCTGAACAATAGTGAGATAAGACAATAGAGGAGCATATAGAACAATAAGACATTCACCTGCTGACCCAAAGTGCAGGGACTAGGAAGGGGATATGAGATATATAAGAGGCAAGACAATAAGAAAGGCCTAGGGCCTAGACACACCATGAGATAATAGATACATATAAAAGTAATGGAGATTATGTTTCACTATCTGCTTCTGATGCATTTCATCAGGTAACTTGGTCGACCAGTGACGGTACTAGAGGACCTTCTGTATGGGTAGTTCATCTGCATGCCCAGGTGGTAACAACCCTTAATGTGACATAAGCACCAAGTAAGCACCATTTTGAGTCTCATCTCACCTCTATGAGACCTCTACATGCAAATGGAATCGGACTTAGAGGACTTATTCTTGCCAACCAACCTAGCATCAACCACAAAGTGTAAAGCCTGCCTCTATATTCCTAGCATCATTATTAAAGAGTAAAGTGAACATAAAGGAGGTAAGAGGACTGGGTGTCATAGTGCCAACAGAAGTAACATATACAGGTAAGATAAGAATATGTAATAGTTAGAAATTTCTTAGAGAAAGATCCATATATAAACCATTCAAAGAACTTTAACAACTATATTCAAAGCTCTACTGATCTTAGGGTGATTAGAGAGATATAAGATATACAAGCAGCCACACAACTAGACTACTACCAAGGGTGTCAAAAGCCCTCAGGCCTCAGGAATGGAAATAGGGAAATTAGAGACAGATTATTTAGAATTAAAGTCTAAGTCTGAGGCAATCTGTGAAGATTTCTTTATCAGAATCACTTGCAAGCTACCATTCATTGCTTTTGGAATCTAAGATAGAAGGATGGCGACACTTGGCAATAGGCTGTTCTGTAGCCTGACAGGCAGCAATGAAAGGGTTGAGTGTGCCTTCAAAGTGTGTATGATATGGTTACAAGATTTTTCAAAGCCTTAGAAGTATCTCTTTCAGAGGCAGAGTTAGGATCTGTCTCCATGTCTATATTGGGTTGCTTTCTTTGCCTTCTCTTTGATCTTCAACTGCAGGCTCAACTATCCTACAGTGTAAGGTGGATTGTTCTAACCTCTCTATAGGAGTGTAAATATTGAGAGTCTGGCCAAGTGGCCAAAATCTGGAAAGAAAAGTGGGTAAAGGTGTCAATTTTGAAGTTTTTGTATTTTAGGCACTTGTTTCAATTTTGGATCAGTTATAGTAGCTAGGTGCCTGCCTAAAAGTGAGCTAAATTGAGATGTAAATTATATAGAAAGGAACTGGTGCTAGCATTAATCAATCATTAAGTGTTCATTTACTGTAATATAATTGGCCTGAATCAATTACATGAGGCATTGCAAGTAGATAATGCTTACTACATATATGATCAAAATGCCTCACACCCTCACTTACCTATAGTTTATCCCTACACACTTAGTCTGGTGCAATAGGATTTGTTGTTCATCATGCATGCAGACACTAGCCTTTTCTAAGTGCAGTATCTTAGACAGGATCTGCACTAATTAAAGTAGGGTGCAGCAGAAGCTAGAGAGCTATATAGGCAGCATGCATCATCAAGTGCTGTTAGCATTTTTGTGTGCCCTTTGACTCTTCTAAGCTGCTGTGACAAATCAATCATGCCCCATAAAGGAAAGCAATTGCAAACTGCCAAGAAAAAGTGTAAGGGTGTGCATGCAGCCTTTGAAAAGGATGCTGCATAGATCATAAGCCTAGACACCTTAGAATACCATGTCTTGGACAATGATTCTGATGTGGCTGTTATATATGTGGACAGCAATGATGATGTGACAAGTAAAGAGGAAGTTGAGGCCTCTGTAGAGGTGGTGCAGTGCCTGTATTTAGTGTTTATACCTCCATAATTGTGCCTGGAACACCTAGAGGAGAACACACAAGAGAAGAGCTGCAAAAACCACAAATAGACTGCCTATGTATATAGGAAACTCATAAACAATGCTTTGGCAAAAGAATGCAACCTGCAAGGATGCAGTGAAGGGTTGCACAACCCTTAATGCATTTATTGCAAGACAGGTGTATACCTTATATCTAGTGAATGGCAGAAGCATATCTCATTTTAGGCAGAAGTGGCAGTGTAGCCCTTTACCAATTGACTCTGATATAGAAGAAGTCATGGCTCCAGTAGTGTGCCTTGAGGCTAGAGTGGCAGCAGTCCAGAACAATACACTACCTGTATTAGCAAACAATCCTACAGCATTATAACTAGAGGAGGCACTAGCACAACCAAAGGCAGATCTTGCTATGCCCCACAGGATTGAGGATGCTAAGGCAGTATTAGCACAATTGGCAGCAAATCTTTCTACACATAACTCAGATGCTTCAACCAATGACATATATAAAGGGCTTAGTGCGATCAGCTGTGAATCTTGCCATGGCCTACCCAGAATAATTTGATTAATAATGCTATAGATCAGTTGGTTGACCAGTTAGCAGCATTCTGTCTTGATAAGATCGAACAGAATATAAGGGATGGGGATGATAATGATATAGATATCTTAGTAGAGCAACTTGAGGAGGAATACAGGGTGTGGGGTAATAATGATAAGTGGATAACATAGCTAATATATTGCTCATGCAGATTGTGATAAATGCCACTAGGGAGGCTGAAGTGGCAGATCCAGCCCTGACTGAGGAGTTAGAATGGGAGTCTTTTCTGTTCCAAGAGCCTGAGATTGTGGCCATGTGTATACTATTCACTCTAGAGGATGACTTGGACAAACCTAGAGATATTATAAAGATAATACAATCCTGTCTCAAAGATGCAAAGAAGTGCAAGATAAGGCATGTAGTTAAGATAATTATGCAGCTTGTTGCTGTGTCTAAGTATATCAAACTTCATATGTGGTACAAGAAGCACAAGGTCTATAAGCATTGCCATTGCAAATCAGATGAGCAAAGTGTCACTGCCAGCTCCAGTGCCACCCTAGGTAGCATAGTCAAACAAGCTGGCTAGAGAGATGTACATAAAGCACACCTTGCAGCAGATGAACCTTCAGTACCCTAGTGACTCTAGTGACTTGTAATTGTGTGTACACCAGGCCTTTAAGGCCAACGGTTATTGTCTTTGCCTCAGACTGCGTTGACTCATTGCCTGCTACTGATGACTCTAGCTCCTTATTGTTAGGACTACAGTTATTGTTGCAGTAGCACTATTGTTATGTCTCTGACTCACTCTAGCTATTCTCTCCATGCGCTCTATTGTCTTATAGTTGATACTGCCCTTACCTACTGAGTAGTACTTAGTATGGGCTGAGGTTGCCTTATAGGACCTTAGCTTGATCCTCTTGTCTGTTCTCATACAAGGTCTTAGTGCCTTGTCCTATACTATGAGTTTGACACTCACATCCTTTAGGTCTTTGTGACCTCCCTGAGTCTAGCTCACTATAGGACCAGCTAGTCCTATAACTCTTGCCTTAGTGGCCATCATCTACTGCCTTACGCTCTTCATAGGTATAGCGCTCTTAAGGCTGATTGCCTTAGCAATTCTACTACACCCATTGCGAGTCCTACAGTTTGGACTCTACATCTCACAAATCGCTACCCTAGTTAGGGTTGCTATCTAGCAGCAGTGACACTAGGATCAAGCTATTTCAAGACAGCTAGCTCATCAGGAAAATCAACAACGTGCCACTGGCTAGATAGAGCTGCACTATGAGCACTACCCACCCTACAATCAGATACAAGACTCCGAGAAGTTGACACAGATGATGCAGCCAATAAGTACAGCTACACATACAACATATACCACCCAGAAGAACTAGAAAAAGATGCAACAGGAGTGGTATTCCATAAAGGACGATTCTATCAATTCTTCCATTACTTGCGAGTGGGAGACTCTTACCTGGGAACGGTGCATAAAGAAGCGACTGAATATGAACTATCCAAAGATGACTCCACCACCGACAAAGGAGCTGAAGACCAGCCTGCTCTACAGATCCGTAACTTGCTGGTCATCGTTGATAAACACCAGCCAGGAAGCCCCAAAAGAACCAGAGAATCCTGGGCCCCAGACATCATGCCCACTCTCGCTCCTGCCACATATTCTGCTCAGCCAGCACAATCCCAGCTATCAATGGCCACCAAAACTATTGCAAGGACTCTCACAGAGGGCACTGCCCAACACAATACTGCTCAGCCATTTCCCCAACTTACTAAGGAACCCAGAGGAGGAGCTGGAGGACCCATTCCTCCTAGACCTGATTGACTTGACAAAGCTCAAGTCCGAGCCACCCTCATTAATGCTTTTCAGAGGCACCTCCAATGCTAAGGAGAATGAGGAGGAGGGGGTCCACCAGACAATGAGGACTTTGGAGATAGAGGAAGTGACCCTTCTGATGATGAGCCCAATGGAGCAGGTCTCCAGGACCATGTCCCCATCCTCCAGGCTTGGGACATTAAACCTATAGGATCCCTCCCACGAATCTTTGACAGAGATCGAACCAAAGCAGAAGCATTCCTCACCAAGTATCTCAGGTACCTCATGCTAAACCAAGGAGTCCCAGGATTCAAGTTGCCCATCCAACAGGTCGTGATGGCCCTCACCCTAATCAAAGGTGACAAAGTTGACTTATGGGTCAGAAATATGCTTGATTCTCTAAGAAGTCTCCACCTAGTACAACATAATGTACTAGCTGTGTGGAACCACTTCAAACAGGAGTTTAGGACAAAGTTCACCAACTCTACAAAAGAGTTGAGAGCTAGGACCCAGCTTGAAAGATTGAAGTTTTGCTATCTAGACATCAATAGCTACATAGCAGAGTTCAAAGACCTGATAGTCCAAGCAAACTACAATCTAGCATCTCAAGAAACCATTAACCTTTTCCTTAAAGGGTTCAACAAGAATAGGAACTTACTCGACAAAGTCTTCACACCTCCGGTACCTGTCTCCTATGAAGCAATGAAAAGGAGGCTCATCGCCATAGTCAAATCCATGCAACTAGTCAACTCAATAGCGCAGGACACACCCAACTTCAAGGGATTCTGTGGTAACATGACCCAAATGCCACGAGGGAACCAACCAACCCTATAAAACTTTGCACCTCAACAGGTGACATTGTCTAATGCCCTACATTGGATGAACAATGTGCCAGTGCCAATGGATACAAGCAATTGTGCCCATGCCCCAAACTGGCACAATAGGCAGACCCAGGGGAATGCCATCCAGGTCAAACCAAACCAACAGATGAACTGACCTCCATGCAAGTGTTACAACTGCAATAAAGTCAGCCATCTGGCAGCCCAATGCTAGGCCCCAAAGAGGGCTAGAATCAACTCCCTAATCAACAAACCAGAAGAAATGATGAACCTGCAGGTGGCCCTCACCCTAGATGGAATACTCAACAATGCCCTCACAATGTTTGATTGACTTCTAGACCACTTGAAAGACGAATTCATACAGAAATATGAAGGAGAGTCGCAGGATTTTTGAGGTGTCTAATTATCAGCATCAGCTATACAAAGAAACTAGGACTACCAATCCGAAGACTCACCTATGAGAGAAGACTCTTCAACATGGATGGAACCCTGAACAAGGCAGGATCACTGAAATACTACACAGACATATCCACAAGGACCAGAGGCAAGAGAATGCACCTATAGTACTTCCTCACAGACCTAGGAGAAAACCAGGTCATACTTGGATACCCATGGTTCGCAAGCACTCAACCAAGGATTGATTGGGCCAAAGGATGGATTGACTACATGCAGATACCCATTGTGCTATGCAGCGACGACGCTGATAAAGCGATATTCACCACACGGACCAAGAGAAAGAAAGTGGTCATCAGGTGAATACAAGGCCATGGGACCATTGAATCAAACTCAAACCAGGAGCCCCAGCCATTAAAACAATTCCCCTATCCATAACTGAATGACAGGAGCTAAAAGAATTCATTGATGAGCACCTCAAACAAGGAACAATACGAAGGTCCAAGAGCCCTTATGCAGCATCATTCTTTTTCATAAGGAAAAAGAATGGGAAGCTACAGCCTGTGCAAGATTATTGACCAATCAACAAATGGACCATCAAGAACCAATACCCCTTACCACTCATCCCTCAACTAATTGACAGGATTGGCAGTGCCGAACTAATCACAGTAGCCAATATCTGCTGGGGATACAATACAGTGTGAATAATAGAGGAGGATCAACACAAAGCAGCCTTTGTAACAAATCAAGGACTCTTTAAACCAACCATGATGTTCTTTGGACTCACCAACTCCCCTATGACATTCCAAACTATAATGGACACCATATTCCAGGAACAGATCACATGAGAAACCCTCACGGTATATATGGACAACATAGCGATACACACCAAAAGGGAAGGCAATGAAACAGAAACCCAGCATCTGGCAAGACACTGACAACTGGTCAGAGAGATGCTCACCATACTGCAAAAGAATGACCTATACCTCAACATCAACAAATGCCAATTTGAAAGGCAAGAAGTCAACTACCTAAGGGTCTGCATAGGAGGGAAACAAATCAAAATGGAAGAAGCCAAGGTAGAATGGGTAAGGGACTGGAAACCCTCTCGAAATGTGACCAAAGTACGACACTTCTTGGGCTTCACAGGATACTACTGCTACTTCATCAAGGGGTACTCACAAATAGCACAACCCCTCTTAGACCTGACAAAGAAAAGCACTGAGTGGCACTGGAAAGAAAGTCAACAACAAGCATTTAAAGAACTCAAGAATAAGATGTGTAGCAGACCAGTGCTGACGCACCCAGACCCTAATAAAATGTTCTACCTTCAAACAGACATCTCAATGCAAGAGGTAGGAGCAGTACTGACCCAAGAAGCAGAAGGGATGAAAAAGCAAAAACCCATAGCTTACTTCTCAGGGACCTTCACTCCCACCAAAGAAAATTACAACATCTATGAGAAAGAATTCCTAGCAGTCCTCAAAGCACTCGAGAACTGGAGGGCACACCTGATATGGACCAAGAAACCCTTCATCATCAAAACCAACCACAAAAACCTGACACACTAGAAAGAACCCAAGAAGCTGACAGAAAGGATGGCACAATAGCACAAAAAGCTCTAGAACTACAACTTCAAAATAGTCCACATAGCTAGGAAAGCCAACAGACCAGCAAATGCATTATCAAGGATGTACCAAGGGGAGGAACAAGGGGAAACAAAGCTTACCTCACTGATACAACCAGATGCCTTCTTAAACGTCTTCGAAGCAGGAGATCCAGGAACAATAGAAAATGAAGTTGTGGAAGCCTAACAATGACATAGGAAGACAATGGATGACTGGGGAAGGAGGCTGCCTATTGTAAAGCATGAAGGACTAAAAGTGATGATGTGGACAGACCAACAAGAACAACTGGTCGTGCCCCCAGATAATAACCTCAAGAAGAGGATGCTAAGGGAATTACACAACCATTGGGGGGCAGGACATTTGGAGAGAGATGAGACAACAAGACGAGTGCAATGCGACTATTTCTGGCCTCTGGGAAGAGCCTGGATCACTTGATACATCAAGGGGTGCACAACCTGTCAACAAAACAAAAACCTCACACACATCACCAAAACTCCACTTTACAAAATCACCATACCAGAAAACACACCCCCATTCACACAGATCACAATGGATCTGATCACAGGACTCCCAAAATCCTGAGGACACGATGCTATACTGACAATAGTCAATCACAGATGCTTAAGAGGGGCTATCTTCTTACCCTGCAACACCACAACCACTGGACCCCAAATCACACAATTATACTATAAACACATCTACCCCTGGTTCAGGTTACCAACTAAGGTGATATCTGACAGGGACCCTCAATTCACAAGCCACTTTGGACAAAGTCTGGCCAAGGAACTGGGAATCAAATGGAACCTATCAACAGCATTCCACCCCCAAACTGATGGACTAACAGAACAAAAGAATCAGTGGCTAGAACAATATCTCTAATTAGTGACAGTGAATAGCATGGAGTGGAGCAATCTATCGCCCCTAGCAATGTTAGTGCACAATAACTTGGCAAACTCCACAACTAGACTTGCTCCCAATCAACTACTGATCAGAAGAGAACCCCTAGCCACACTGGTGCAAACTGAAGGAGTGGAGAACCCCTTAGCGGACCTATAAGTCAAACAATTGAGGGAGAGGAGGATAATGGCAACCCAAGCACTCAATTAAACCGCACAAAAGTACACCCCAGGTCCACCTCGATGGACAAAAGGACAAAAAGTCTGGCTCGATGCAAAGAACCTCACACTACCATATAGAACAATAAAACTAGCACCCAGACAGCATGGGCCCTTTGAGATAGAAAAGGTGATATCCCCTGTGGTGTATCAGCTGCAACTTCCACCCCAGTGGAACATCCACCCTGTTTTCCACACATCTCTCCTTATGTCTTACGTTGAAACAAAAGAACACAGTGAGAACTTCACAAGGCCACCACCTAACATGATCGAAGGAGAGGCAGAGTACGAAGTCAAGGCCATTCAAGCCTATTGATATCAGCAATGTAAACTCCAATACTATCAGTGACCATAACATCATACTGGACCACTCATTCGTACTTTTCAATTTTCCTGCTCATCCCTCATCCAATTATCACAAAATTTTATACACATCATTTAGTGGTGTCTGTTAACATATTCCATACATTTTTGAACAAGAATCATGCTGTGTTGTGAAAAGAGCAAAAGTGTGGATTGTCACGCCTGCCAACAAATGCCAGGTTGGAGTTTGTATCCATCACAAAAATGGCAAATGTGTGGTGAGTCGTGTTGTAGTACAAATCTCGAGATCAACAATCAATTAAGTGCTGATTTCATCATGTGTGTATATGTATGCTGGGACCAACTGAGTGGAGGTTCAAAAACCCCTGTGACACTGCGTGACAGTACGAACAAGTGGTCCGGTATGATATTGTGGTCACTGATAGTACCTGATCAAGTGGAAGGGGTACCCAGAGAGCAATAACACCTGGGAGCCAGTCAAGAACGTGCAAGTGCCACAGCTGATAAAGAAACACTACAAGGTGAACCCACTGGAGGATAAAAGGACAGTGGAACAAGCCAGGACAATATCATTCACCCCCCAACCAACCTGGCTCCTTGAAAGTGACCCCCAAAGCACCTTCAACAATGCGGAAGCAACAGCAGCAGCACTAGCAACAGCAGCAACAACAGTGAAGACAGCAGGATCACCCTCACCGTCGACACCCATGTGGCCACCCCTGAGCCCATCCGAGTACCTTGCTTCCCTCTCAGGTTGCTCTTTCATGACCCTGCCATCTATTCCACACATAAATTTGTTGAGTTTAGGCCACATCCTCTACCTGGTCAAAATCCCTACATTCTACTCTGCACCCTATTCCATCACATCACTCATGTCCATAGGAATGAACACTTGTGCTTTTGCAAAGATTATAACTGCAAAGCTCACCGATAAATGTCCAACAGTTCCTACACTCCCTCTAATGAAACACACCACTTGCCCTGACACACCCCAAGCATCCCTTTATCCCCTGAGCCCCCCACAAGTCCAACCCTTGCAGAGGTCTCACCACCTCTAACAGCTCCCACCTTTCCCCTCACCCTTATCAGTGACATCACCCAACAAGACTACCCGCCAGTATCCCCCTCATCAGTAGAGACAATCCTCGCTCTCAACCCTATGCTCAATGCCACCATCCATGCCACAGCCTTTAGGCTCGCCACCACTGTCAGGCAAAGGATGGAACACTACTCCCAAAGGCTTGCAGAAGCAGAACTCCACATTGTGCAACTTGAGCAGCTCAATGAACAGTGCAACGCTGACAACTGACAGTTGTGAGCTCAACTGGGCCTGCTCAGCATTCCCAATAGCTTTGAATGTAACAAGGGAAGAGTCGTCACTTGAGTCCCAACAGGAGGAGGAGGCCAGATGGTGGTCCCAACATGGATCCGCCCCGTTAGGGATGGGACTGTGGAACTACTGGCAGGGCAGGAGCCTGGGGAACCCACATACATCATTGAACTCTTTCTCCATCCTAACTATACTAAGACCCCCACAGAGACCGCAGCTCTCTGGTTCCTCACCCTCCTCACCTCTCATGATAGAGGTTACCACACACTTGTCGAAGAGATTCAATGCCTCAACAACCCCACTGCCATTGCCAAAGTGTATTGATACCACACTCTTGACGAGCAGTGCACCCATGTAACACTCCAACCAGGGCACTAGATGTCTAACGTGGACTAACTGGGGTACCAAGGCAACAAGGCTAGGACTGGGGTAGTTGTAGGGGACAGAGGCCCACTACATGACAGGGGCGACGCTAGGTCAAGCCCACACCCAAGCGTGATCACTTTAGGGTGCTTAGATGAAGGAGATGAGGGGAGTGGGTGGCACAGCTGCTACACCACCAGCCGATAACCCAGAGACTGCCTGCGAAGGGCAAGTGCTAGTCTCAGGGGTCAAAGGGAGGCGCGAGTAACAGGGCTTATAGAGGAAGAGCAGTCAAGGGCAAAAGACGAAGTTGGTGAGGCTGGGTGACCCCCTTATGGCACACAATACTGGCAGGGTCCCAACCCTGAGTAGAAAAGAGGAGGGGACAATAGGTTGGATTGGGGATCAAGTCAAGCTTAAGAAGCAACAGGGGAGCTTCTCAAGGGTTTTTATATGTATGGGGACTGAGTCTAAATCTGAGTCTGGAACATGAAACAATAAACGAAGAAGTAAGGGTAAATATAGTAAAGGAGATATGAGCTATCCTAAGACTATACCAGAAAGGTAACAGATCAGAGAAGCGGTATCAAGATCGTAAGATCAAGATAGAACCCATAATGGTAAGGTAGCCTAAGGTGAAAGGCAAACATAAGACGAATCGAGATAGCAATTCATGTACCAGTATGCATAGGTATTGAGATAAATGACAATGAGGTCAAGCTGTGAGTCATAACAATGCGAGACCAATACAGTAACAAGAATAAGCCAAGATAGAACGGAAGGGAAACCGGAATTTGAAGGTTAATGCCCATATAGGTAATGGGTGGGGCAAACACTATGCTCGGCACAGAAGGCGACATGCTCAAGGGTGTGGATGTGGGTGACGTGCAGTCTAGCCGTGGGCTTGAGAACGGTGGGGTCCCCATCCATTCAGTACGGATGGAACTTGGTGAACTGGTGGGTGGAATAGGGGTAGCTGTGCAGCAGTAGAGGGAAAGGCATAAGGACTCAAGGCTGTATTGGGATGGGTATGACTGGGTGAACAATGCAGCCAAGAGTCTGCAGAACCAGAGGGCGAGTCAGAGGGCTTTTATGGTGGACCGCAGGGCGCCACCAGGGATGTGGGAGAATGTTGGGGAGTTGTCGGTAGGGCGAAGCGAAAGGAAGGGAGATGGCATCCGTGATGAAGGTGATAGAAGGGTCAGGGT
>WNFC01020231.1_pt1 | contig 14374 bp, 12 predicted proteins | sample 5400541 | NCBI WGS metagenome assembly WNFC01 (sample SAMN13153342, study PRJNA577476) | soil metagenome | isolation source: 120 cm saprolite under Douglas fir tree site 2 hole 2 replicate 1 | place: USA:California | collected 2015-04-18
GCCAGTACCTGAGCCGCCGCAAGCCCTACCAGGCGATCTGGGCCGTCGCTCTCGCCATGTTCGCGGCAGCGGCGCTCTTCGAGACGGCTGGGCAGGCCTTCGGGTGGTCGGACGCCACCTATCGGGGCTACTACCTGTTTGGCGGGCTGCTCAACGTCGGATGGCTCGGCCTGGGATCGCTCCTGCTGCTCATCTCCGCCCGAGCCGGGCGGATCGCCACGATCGTGATGGTGCTGATCTCGATCGGGGGTTTGGTCGCGGTCCTGGCGGCCCATACCGACGCCCACCTGCTCAGGGCGCAGGTTCCGGCGCGAGGCGCGATCGATGTGCCCACGGTCCTACCTCTGATCACGAACCTCGGTGGATCGCTGCTGCTGATCGGAGGGGCGGCCTGGTCCGCCTGGAAAGCAGCCCGCTCGGGGGCGCCTCGAAACCGGGTGGCCGGTCTTGCCGTTCTAGCTGCAGGTGCGTTCATAGTCGCCGCCGGCCACAGCTACGCTCAGACCAAGGGCGTTTACGCGGCCCAACCCCTCAGTGAGGCGCTGGGCATCGTCGCGATGTTCGTCGGCTATCTAGTGGTCGAGTCACGCCTCCCCGTCAGGCGTCCGAGCGCGGCATGAGGATGCGCCAGTGATCATCGACGTGGTCGTCGTCCTCGTTCTGCTCGTCTCCCTGATCGTCGGCTACCAGCGCGGGGTGATCCAGCCGCTGCTGGCCGAGATCTTCTTCTTCGGCACCTTGCTTGCCGTGTTCCGTTTCCACGACCAGTACACGACGGAGATGCAGAAGTTCCTGCATCTCAATGCGGTGCTCGCCGTTTTCGTTGCCCTGATCCTCGCAGTCGTCATGGGTGCGATCGGTGGCGCGATCGGCGGCGCATTTCACCGCCTCGAGACAATCCGCGGAATCGACGGTCTGCTGGGCGTGGTGGTTCACGGCCTGGTGACGCTGATCGTGGTCTATCTGGCCATCTCGGCTCTTGTGACCCTGGACAACGCATTCGAGCCGGCCCTGAAGAGCGCGAGCCTCACCCTGTCGCAGGTCAACTCTCTCGAGTCGGAGATCCTGTCGAATCCGATCACGTCGGCGATGGTCTCCAAGTCGGACCTCAACGCGCTCAAGTCGGCGGCCGCGAAGTCTTCCGGGGCTCACCTCGATTCGGTCGCCGGAATTCACCAGCTGCAGCAGATCTACACGGACTTCTTGCAGCCGCAGCTCCACAGCTCGAGGACCGCTCCGTTCATCCTCAGCATCGGACAGCACCTGCCGGTCATCGGTCACGTGAAGCCGAGCGATCTTCATCCGCTCACGACGACGGCCTCACCCGCCCGCACGGCCACGCCCTCGCCCTCGCACTCACCCTCACCCACACCCAAGAAGTAGTACTAATACCCGCGTAGATGCTGGATCTCGCGCTTACCTCCGACCAGGAGCAGCTCGTCGCCACAGTTCGCGACTTCTGCGCCCGCGAGTTCGCGCCCACGATCCAGGCCGACGACCGTGCGGGCCGCCATGACCCTGAGATTTTCGCCAAGCTCGCATCGATCGGACTGCCCGGCGTCTGCTTTCCCCAGCGCTACGGCGGGGTCGGGCTCGACTACCTCTCGCTGGGCCTCGTGTGCGAGGAGCTCGAATACGTCGACACCGTGTTCCGGACCGTGCTGTCGGTCCACGTCGGCCTGGTCGGGATGGGCCTGTACACGTGGGACTTCATGCTCGTGTTCGCCAAAACCGACCCCAAAGCGGGCGGGCGCGGGGTCACGGCGTTCATGCTCGACCGCTCAACCAGTGGCAAAGCGCTGCGCACGGAGCCGATCGAAGGCCGGCTCGGTCTTCACGCGGGCGACGTCGGTTCCATCTTCATGACCGACCTCGAGGTGCCCGAGGCGAACCGGATCGGCGACGAAGGCGACGGGTTCAAGATCGCGATGAGCTGCCTTGACAATGGCCGCTACACGGTCGCGGCCGGTGCGACCGGAACGGTGCGTGCCTCGCTCGATGCTTCGGTGAAGTACGCCCGCGAGCGCAAGACATTCGGCCAGGAGATCGGGCGGTATCAGCTGGTCCAGCAGATGATCGCCCGCATGTCACGTGACTACGAGATCTGCAGGCTCCTCTACTTCAAGGTCGCCTGGATGAAGAACACGGGGGCGCGGCACACGCGCGACGTCTCGATCGCGAAGCAGTACGCCACCGATGCGGCCTTCAACGCGGCGCACGACGCTGTCGAGGTGCACGGCGCCTACGGCTACTCGGCCGAGTATCCCGTCGAACGTTTCCTGCGCAACGCGAGGGCGCCCATCATCTATGAGGGCACGCGCGAGGTTCACACGATCCTCCAGGGCGAGTACGCGCTGGGCTATCGAGAAGACCGGCCGGTCAAAGCGTCGCTTCCTCCGTATAGACCGGATTGATCGCCGGCGCGCGCCCGGCGCGCAAGTTCGGTCACCTCGACTTCGCGCTCCTCTCGATCTACTGGGTCGCGATCGGCTACCTGTGGACGAGCCTCGGGGGGTTGATCATCCCCGACCTGGTCATACAGCTCGTGGGCAGACGGCACGAAGGCACGGCCCTCGCCGTGCTGGAGGGGATCGGTTCGCTGATGGCCGTGGTGTGGCAGCCGGTGGTGGGCGCCATCTCCGATCGCACACGATCGCGCTGGGGCCGGCGCCGTCCGTTCATCGTCGTCGGCACGGTCGGCGACGTGATCTTCCTGGTCGGGCTCGCGCTGTCGGGAAGCTACTGGCTCGTCGTCATCTTCTACTTCCTGCTGCAGACCGCGTCCAACACAGCGCAGGGCCCGTACCAGGGCCTCATGCCCGATGTCGTTCCCGTGTCGCAGCGCGGCACCGCGTCGGGCTACTACGGCATCTCGAACGTGGTTGGGCTGCTGGCCGGCACGATCGGCGCCGGGTTCATCCTCATGCATGCCGGGCGACTGGTGGCCATCTTGACCATCTGTGGGCTTCTGCTGGCGACCATGCTGCCAACGGTCCTCCTGATCCCGGACCGCGCGCAACCCATCAGCGAACAGTTCACGGGCTTGCGGCAGGCATTGAAAGCGACGTTTTCGCGGCCGCTTCAATATCCCGCCTTCATATGGCTGATGGCCTCCCGCCTGCTGATCTTGATGGGCCTGGTCGGCGTGCAGAGCTTTGTCTTCTTCTACTTCAGCAACGTTTTCTTCGAGGGCAACCGGCACGCCACCATCGCCGCCAGCTACACGTTGCTGGGGCTGGTGGTCGTGTCCGCGCTGGTCGTTGCTCTACCCGCGGCGCGCGCCTCGGATCGCTTCGGTCGCAGGCCATTCATCCTGGTCGGAGGACTGCTGGGAGCCGCCGGCGTTCTCATGCTCGTCTTCAGCAACTACGAGCTGCTGCCGCCCCGCCTCGTCGAGCCGATTTCCGACGCGCTCAAGGTTCCTGACCTTGCGGCGCAGGCGACGCTGGTCGGGATCCTGATCGGGATCGGTTATGGCTTGTTCTTTTCAGTCGATTGGGCTTTCATCCAGGACGTGATCCCTGCTGACGAGGCCGGACTCTTCATGGGTTTCAGCAACATCGCGACCGCGGGGTCTGGGATCATCGCCAGGTTCGTGGGAGGATTCCTGCTGGATCCCTTCAACGCCGGGCCCAGGATCTTTGGGCTGCCCGGAGGGTTCCCTGTCATCTTTCTCGTGTTTTCGGCATGGCTCTTGATTGGAGCGTTGTTGATCTTGAAAGTGCCTGAGCAGCGCGCGCCGCGGACTCGCGCCGGGTTGGCGCCGTGAACCTCGACGGTCTGAAGCCATGGGGGGGTCTGGTGGGGGGGTCTCCCGAGGCGGCCGACGTCGTCGTGGCCGGCATCGCCTACGACGGTTCGGCGGTCTATCGCAAGGGGGCCGCGCTGGCGCCGCAGCGGATTCGGAACCTGTCGGCCGCCATACCTCCGGTCACCGAGGACGGGCGCCTGCTGACCGGGCTGCGGGTGGCCGACATCGGCGACCTCGACCCCGGGACCGACATCGAATCCGGATGGTCGAGCGTGGCGGACCGGCTGGCAAGCATTCCACCGTCCGCATTCCTCACCGTGCTGGGCGGCGACCACTGCACCTTCATCTCCACCCTGGCCGCGCAGGTGAGGCGCCACCCGGGCCTCTTCTTGTTGTGGGTCGACGCGCATCCGGACCTGTGCGAGTTCTCGCGCGGTGGCCGCTGGACGTGCGGGTGTGCCTTGCGCCGCGCTCTCGACGTCTCGGGCCTGGAGGCGGGCCGGGTGGTCATCGCGGGCGGTCGCGATTACGACCCGGAGGAGCTGGAGTTCATCTCCGCCCACGGAATCCTACTCGTGTCGGCGCAGGAGCTTGCGCGCGAGCCGGCACGGTCGATGGCACGGATCGCCGATCGGCTGGCGGGCCAGGAAGTCCACGTTTCGTTCGACATCGACGCGCTCGATCCCGCGTTTGCCCCGGGGACGGAGATCCCGTCGGCCGGCGGGCTGTCGACGCGGCAGGCTCTCGATCTCCTGTCGAGCGCCGCTGAGCGCGCCACCCTGATCGGGTTCGACGTCGTCGAGGTCTCGCCGCCGTTCGACAACGGCGATATCACGACCTTCGCTGCCCTGAAGCTGATCTTCGAGGTGTGGGGCAGAGCATGGAGCCGGCGCGCCGCCACCGGCTCCCATGTCGCGGAAGGTCATGGAGAGCGCTGATGTAGTCATCGCGGGCGGCGGGATCATGGGCTGCGCGCTTGCGTACCAGCTGGCCAGGCGCGACGTAGACGTGCTCCTACTCGAACGCGAAACGCTTGGATCGCAGTCCACCGGAAAGTGCGCGGGTGGCGTGCGGCAGCAGTTCTCGATGGAGGCCAACGTGCGTCTGCAGCGCCTGTCCGTGAAGATGCTCGAAGGGTTCGAAGAGGAGACCGGTCACCCGGCCGACTTCCGGCAGATCGGCTACCTCTTCGTCCTGACGCTACCCCAGCAGGTCGAGGATTTTCGCCAAAACATGGACATGTGGCATCGGGTCGGTCTGACCGAGGCCCGTTGGGTCGATGCGGCCGAAGCGTCGCAAATGGTGCCCGTGTTGAACGTGGACGACGTCCTCGGCTGCACGTTCTGCCCGACCGACGGCATCGCAAGCCCGGCCGACGTCACGTCGGGTTACGCGGCCGCGGCCAGGCGCCACGGCGCGCGCCTGAAAGAGGGCGTGGAGGTCGCCGGCATCGATATCGCGTCGGGTCGTGTCCAGGGCGTGCGGACGTCGACCGGCGACGTCGCCACCCGGCTGGTCTTCAATTGCGCCGGCGCGTGGTCCGCTTCGATCGGGCGGATGGCCGGGCTGGAGATCCCGGTCCTGCCATACCGCCGCCACATCGCCGTCACCGGGGCATTTCCCGCCGTGCCGCGCACGAACCCGATGACTGTGGATTTCCGGACCTCGCTCTACTTCCACCCGGAGGGCGATGGGGTTCTGATGGGCATGAGCGACCGTGATGAGCCGCCGGGATACGTCACCGACGTCAACTGGGACTTCCTGGAGAAGATGTTCCAGCAGGCCGCCCACCGGGCGCCGGCCCTGGCCGGAGCCGGGGTGAAGACCGCATGGGCCGGTCTTTACGAAACGACCCCGGATCATCAGGCGATCCTCGGGCCGGTGCCGGAGCTGGAGGGTTTCTGGTGCGCCGCCGGGTTCAGCGGACATGGGTTCATGCAGGCGCCGGCGGCCGCGCTGCTGCTGAGTCAGGCGCTGCTGGACCGCTCGTCCGAGATCGATATCGCGCCGTTCGCGTTCACCCGCTTCGCGAAGGGCGCCCTCGTGAAGGAGAAAAACGTCATCTAGCGCTTGAAGATCAGCGCCAGGATCATCAGCCCGATTCCGCCCAGCAACAGCAACCCCGAGCACCCGATCTGGACGACAGTGAAAATGATCCCGCCAGAGGCCCCATAAGTGTTCGCGTAGGTCGCCCTACGACGCCTGGTCCGGACCGCCGCCGCGATGCCAGCGGCGCCGATCACAAAGGCAAGCAGACCAAGCCCGAATCCCCCTGCCGCCTGCCCGAACACTGGTTTCCAGTATGCCAGCGGTTAGCATTCTGACCCGTGGCGAGAATCCTTCTGCTTGGATCGACCGGCTTTTTCGGCCGCGGCGTCGCTCACAAGCTGATCGACGGCGGCCATCAGTTGAGAGTGCTGGTGCGCGACCCGATGAAGGCAGCCGCGTTCAAGGTCCGCGGCGCGCAAGTCGTCGTGGGCGATGCGCTCAACCCGTCGGTCGTGACGCAGGCCGCCCAGGGAGTCGAGCACATCATCAGCCTGGTCGCGGTGCGTCGCAACCGCCCGCAGTCGTTTCTCGAAGTGAACGTGGACGGCCCTCGAATCCTGGGTCAGGCCGCGAAGGCAGCCGGGGTCCAGTCTGTGGTGCTCGTCAGCGTCATCGGCGCCCGCCTCGACGCCCACTACAAGTACCTGACGTCGCGGTGGATGGGCGAGCAGGAGCTGGCGAAGTCGGGCGTCGCGGGGACCATCCTCCGGTTCTCTCTGGTGCTCGCCGAGGAAGGAGGCGTGCTCAACGATTTCGAGCGAGAGGCCAACTTCAGTCCGTTCCTGATCGTTGCTGGAAGCGGGCAGGCCAAGCTCCAGCCGATCCTGCGCGAGGATGCGGCGCGATGCGTTGTCGACGCGATCGGACGGCCGGAGCTGCTCGGCAAGATCATCGAGCTTGGTGGCCCCGAGGTCGTGACGTTCGAGACGATCCTCAACTGGTTCATCCAGGCGCGCGGCATCAAGAAGGCCAAGCTGAGGCTTCCCGTGCCCCTGCTGGTCCCCGGTGCCATGGCCATGGAAGCGCTGTTCAAGAACCCGATCGTGACTGCCGACGAGATCAACACGATTCAGCTGGACAACATCGCCGACGGCATCGACTCTGTGAGCACGCACTTCGGCTGGCGGCCGACCGCGCCGAGCAGCTGGGTCCCCGCGAACTGGAAGAAGCCGGCCCGACGCTGAAGGTGCGCGCGTTCTTCGGGCTTCCTGTGCCCGAACCGCAGCGCACACTCCTGGAGCCCTACCTTGCAGCGTGCTCGGCGGCGGCGCCGGAGTTTCGCTGGACGCCCGCCGCAAACCTCCACCTCACCATCCGCTTTATCGGCAATGTCGAGCGCGCTGTGGTCGACGAGATCGCCAACCGGCTCGCGGAGCTGCCACTTCCTGCTTTCGAGCTCGCGCTCGGCCAGCTCGGAACCTTCAAACGAGGGCGGCTGGTTCGAGTCGTCTGGCTCCAGGTCGTCGCGGGGGTTGATCAAGCCCGCGAGCTTGCGGCTTACGTCGAAGCGGAATGCGAGCGGACTGGGCTGGAGCCAGAGGCTCGGCCTTTCCAGCCGCACCTGACCCTGGCGCGCGCCCGACCTCGCGACGGGGCGAACCTGCCCTCTACCCTTACAGGCCCACCCGTCCTGCCGCCGTGGCCGGCCGGCGAGCTAGTCCTGTACAGCAGCCACCTCGGGCGGGCGGGCGCGGTCTACGAGCCGCTCCGCAACCTCACGCTGCGCTGATCCCCGCCTCGGCGCACTCGAGGTCTTGCTCCGGACGGCCGCCGCTGATACCTACCGCGCCGAGCACTTTGCCATCGCGCTTGATCAGCACGGAACCAAGGCCAGGGACGATTGGCACACGAACGAGACGGTCGGCGACGCTGAAAAATCCGGGACGGTCTTTCGCGAGATCGCCAAGCGATGCGCCATCGCGGTGCAGCATCGCTGCGCCCACGGCCTTCGCCTCCGCGATCTGTGGTGTCAGCGGAGCAGCGCCGTCCATGCGGGCGAGCGCGACGAGGAGGCCGCCTTCGTCCACGACGGCGACGGTGATACGGATTCCGAGCTCCGCCGCCTTCGCGTGGGCGCGGTTTATCAGCTCGTTGGCATCATGAAGATTCAGCGGCACCCGGCAAGTTTCGCAGAGTAGTCCGGCTACGACTGATTGGTTGGCGGCGAACTGACTTTCGGACTTGCACTGCGAAAGGTCGGCAATTACTGTTTGCAACGGCCCCGAGGGAAACGTTCGAAAGGGCAGGAACAGGCCGCAAGGCCAGTACCAGTCCTCAAGAGGCGATCCGTCGGGGCCATTTCCGTTTCTGGAACCTTTTGGCAAGCTGATCCCGTCCCTCGCGCGTTAACCTGCCTCAGTGACAGTCGCGCAGCGATCGCCCAAACGGCAGGAGGCCTCCGCACAGGAGGCGGTCGAGGTTTCGATCGTCATGCCCTGCCTGAACGAGGCAGAGACGCTCGCGACCTGCATCCAGAAAGCCCAGCAGGCGATCGAGCGCGGCGGCCTGGCGGCCGAGATCATCGTGGCCGACAACGGCAGCACAGACGGCTCGCAGGTGATCGCCAAGGAGCTGGGCGCCCGCGTCGTCCCCGTGGCGAGGAAGGGCTACGGAAGCGCCCTGATCGGAGGCATCGATGCGGCGCGCGGTCGCTACGTGGTCATGGGCGACGCGGACGACAGCTACGACTTCACGGCCATCGCGCCACTGATCGACAAGCTGCGCGACGGCTGTGAGCTGGTGGTCGGCAACCGATTCAAGGGCGGTATCGAGCCAGGCGCCATGCCATGGTCCCACCGCTGGGTGGGCAATCCGGTCCTCACCATGATCAGCCGGATCTTCTTTCACACGCCGGTCGGCGACGCGCACTGCGGCCTCCGCGGTTTCCGCAAGGACGCCTACGAGCAAATGAGGCTGCGCGCGACTGGCATGGAGTTCGCGAGCGAGATGGTGATCAAGGCGTCGCTGAAACGAATGCGAATCGCCGAGGTGCCTGTGACGCTGCGGCCAGACGGCCGCTCGCGACCGCCTCATCTGCGCACGTGGCGGGATGGCTGGCGCTCGCGACCGCCACACCTGCGCACATGGCGGGACGGCTGGCGCCACCTGCGCTTCATGCTGCTGTTCAGCCCGCGCTGGCTGTTCCTCTACCCGGGCCTGGCCCTTTTCGCGTTCGGGATCCTGTTGTCCCTGGCGCTCCTCCCCGGCCCGCTCTACCTGGGCAGCTTGCGCCTGGACATTCACACGCTGCTGGTGGCCGGCTTCCTCGCCCTGCTCGGGTACCAGATGGTGCTGTTCGCCCTCTTCACGAAGATCTTCGCGATCAGGGCGGGATTCCATCCGCCGTACCCGCCGCTCGATTCTGTGTCTCGCTACGTGACGCTCGAGGTCGGTCTGGCGGCGGGCGCGCTGATGGTGCTGATCGGCGTGGTCGCGCTGATCGTGGCCGTCGCCAGCTGGGGCGCCGTTGGTTTTGGAAGCCTCAATCCCTCGCTCACGATGCGCGAGGTGATCCCGGCGGTCGTGCTGCTAGCGCTCGGCTCGCAGACGGTGTTCGCGAGCTTCTTCATCTCGATCCTTTCGATAGACCGAGATTAAGTATGAGAAGGAACCGGGCGGTTCCTTCTCATCGACAGGCCGGCTCCGCCGGCGTGTCTGCTCATCCTCCCCGGGATTGGATTTACCGAATGGAAACTCCCCGCGACGTTTGGAGAATTCGGGGATGCCTGGGACGGCCGGAGTAAATCCGGCCTACCGGCCACGCATTGCTAATAGACCGGCGACTCCGCGGTCACTGCTTCCAGCCACTTGCGGCACGAGGTCAGGAAGCGGGCCGCCTGCAGGCCGTCCAGCACTCGGTGGTCGAATGAGAAGCACAGATACATCATCGGCTTGATTCCGATCATCCCGTTGACGGCCATCGGCCGATCGACGATCGCCTCCATGGTCAGGATCCCGGCCTGACCGGGGTTGATGACCGAGTAGCTGAACAGCGTCCCGAAAGTCCCGGAGTTGTTCACCGTGAACGTGGCGCCGGCGAGATCGTCCGCCTTCAACTGCTTGTTGCGGGCGCGCGTGGCGACGTCGTTGACCGCGCGCGCCAGACCCGCCAGCGAAAGCCCGTCTGCGCGGCGCACCACCGGGACCACAAGCGTGTCCTCGAGACCGACCGACACGCCGAGATTGATGTCGCGGTGGATGATGAGCTCGGTCTCGTTGAAGGTGGCGTTGACCTGCGGGTGCTCGCGCAGAGCAGATGCGGCCGCGGCCATCACGTATGGCAGGTACGTGAGCGAGAAGCCTTCCTGCTTCTGGAACGCGGCCTTGTTCGCGGATCGGTTGGCGACCACGCCGGACATGTCCGCCTCCTGCGTCTGCCACGCGTGCGGAATGGTGGTCTTGGAGCGGACCATGTTCTCTGCGATCAGCCGGCGCACGCGCGTCAGCTGGACGACCTCGTCGCCTTCTCCGGACTTGGGGCCAGGCGCCGCGGCGGGGGCGGGGGCCGCCTTCGCCTGGGCCGCGAAGTCCTGGACGTCCTTCTTCGTCACGCGGCCGCCGAGACCGGTCCCGGCCACCCTCGACAGGTCGACCTTGAGCTCGGAAGCTTGCATCTGGACGGCGGGCGAGTAGCGATGCTCGCCTGACTCCGGTTTTGGCGCCAGCGCTTCGTTCTCGCCCCTGCGCGCAAGCGCGTCAAGGTTCGGACTTCCTGATTGCTCCCTGACCCTCTCCCCTGAAGGGGGAGAGGGGATGCGTTCTGCCGGTGCCTCGGACGTTTTCGGTGCAGCTGTAGCTGGGGCCGGCGCCGGTGCTTCCGCGGTCGGAGTGCCCTTTCCGTCGGCGCTCAGCTCAACGACTGCTATCTCTGCTCCCGCTTGCACTGTTTCGCCTTCTTTGGCCAGGATTTCGCGCAGGATCCCGGTCACGGGCGCCGGCACCTCGGCGTTGACCTTGTCGGTGTCGACCTCGAGCATCGGCTCGAACTCGACCACTTTGTCCCCCGGCTTGACCAGCCACTTCGAGATCGTCCCCTCGTGGACCGACTCTCCCAACTGTGGCATCACGACTCGCGTGGTTTTGGCCATCTAATACGCCGCCAGGTCCCGAAGGGCCTTGGTGATCTTCTCGGGAGTTGGCATGAAGAAGTCTTCCATCGGGATCGCATATGGCATCGAAGGCACGTCAAGGCCGCCGACTCGCTTGACCGGCGCGTCCAGCCAGCTCCACGCCTCGTCGGCGATCAACGCCGCCACTTCGGAACCAACCGAGACGCTGAAGTTGTCCTCGTAGAGGACCAGGCACTTGCCGGTTTTCTTCGCCGAGGCGACGATCGCCTCTTTGTCCAGCGGATAAACGGTGCGCAGGTCGATGATCTCGACGCCGACCCCATCGGCCTCGAGATTCTTGGCCGCCTCCAGCGCGTAGTGGACCATCAGCCCATAGCAGAAGACCGAGATGTCGCTTCCTTCGCGGACGGTGCGCGCGACCTGTAGCGGGATGACGTACTCGCCTTTCGGCACTGCCTCCTTGAACATCCGATAGAGGCGCTTGTGCTCGAAGAAGAGGACGGGGTCGGGGTCGCGAATCGCTGCGAGGAGCAGGCCCTTCGCCTCATAAGGGCTGGACGGGATCACGATCTTCAGCCCTGGTGTTGCAAAGCGCGCCTCGATCGATTGCGAGTGATAGAGGGCGCCGTGCGCGTGGCCGCCCATCGGCGCGCGTACGACCAACGGCACCGACCAGTCTCCGTCGCTGCGATAGCGGTACTTGGCGATCTCGTTGGTGATCGAGTTGAATGCCATGTGCGCGAAGTCGGTGAACTGCATCTCGGCCACGGGCCTCTTGCCGTAGATCGCGAGACCCAGTGCCACGCCGGCGATCGATGACTCTGCGAGCGGCGAGTCGACCACGCGGGCTTCGCCGAACTTAGCGCGCAGCCCATCGGTGACCAGGAAGACGCCGCCCTTCTGCCCGACGTCCTCGCCGAGCACCATCACGCGATCGTCCCGCTCCATCTCTTCGGTCAGAGCGGATCGCAGCGCGGCCACCATGTTCATGTCCTCGGTCTCCACGCCGGGAGCAGGTTCCATCGCCCCTGGTGCGCCCACGCCGTAGACGTTGGTCAGCGCGTCCTCGGGCGCGGGGTCGGGCGATTCCATACCTTCTTGAGTCGCCTTGGCCACCTCCTCCTTGACCCGCTCCTCGTACTCGGAGATCTCTTTCGCGCTCAGCACGCTCTCGTCGAGAAGACGCTTCTTGAACACCTCGAGGCAGTCGTTCTGGGCTAGCCTCTCGATCTCCTCCTGCGTTCGGTAACGCCGCTGGTCGTCCTCGGACGAGTGCGCGCCCAGCCGGTCGACGAGGCATTCGATCAGGGTCGGCCCCCCGCCGGCCCGGGCGCGGGCGATCGCCTCGCTCGCAACGACATAGCAGGTCACCGGGTCGCGGCCGTCGACCGTCACGCCGGGAAAACCGTAGCCGGCCGCGCGCTGCGCCACGTACTCGATCGCGTATTCCTTACGGAACGGGGTCGAGATGGCGAAGCCGTTGTTCTCGCACACGAACACCTCCGGCAGCTTGTAGATTGCAGCGAAGTTGAACGCCTCGTGCGCGTCGCCCTCTGAACCGGCGCCCTCGCCGTAGCAGGTCATCAACACCTTGTCGGTGCCATCCATCTTCAGCGCGTACGCGACGCCGGCCCCGCGCACCATCTGCGTCGCCACCGGCGATCCGCCGGACGTGATGTTGTGGCGGGAGTCGGAGAAATGACCCGGCGTCTGTTTGCCCCCGGATGCCGGGTCGGCGGCTTTCGCGAGCACCGACAGCATGAGGTCCAGCGGGGTCATCCCCATGCGCATGCAGAGGACCACGTCGCGGTAGTAGGGCGCGAGCCAGTCGTACTTGGGCTTCAGCGGCCAGCTGACGCCGATCTGAGCGGCTTCGTGGCCGGCGCACGAGATGATGAACGGCGCCCGCCCCTGGCGGTTGAGGACCTGGAACCTGTAGTCGACCTGCCGTCCCAAGAGGATGTAGTTGAACCATTCTTTGAGCGTCTTCTCGTCGAGGTCCGTGTCGCGCCAGGCGACAGGCTCCTGGAAGCGCCATTCGGGCTTGAACTGAGGCTCGGTTGACTTGGTCGCCGGTTCGCGAGGTTTTGTCGTCGACACTAGATGTGAATCGCGTGGCCGTCGACGGCCAGCGCGGCCTCCATCACCGCCTCGCTCAGCGTGGGGTGGGGGTGGATGTTGCGGCCCAGCTCCCACGCGTCACCCTGGAACAGCTGCGTCAGGGCGGGCTCGGCGATGAGCTCGGTTGCGTTGGCGCCAACGATGTGCGCGCCCAGCATCTGGCCGGTCTTGCTGTCAGCGACGATCTTCACGAAGCCGCCCGTTTCGCCATGGATGATGGCTCGGCCCAGCGCCGTGAAGGGGAACTTGCCGATGCGCACCTCGAGTCCCTTTTCGCGAGCCTGAGCCTCGGTCAGCCCGACAGACGCGATCTGCGGATGCGAGTACGTGCAGCGCGTGACCAGGTTCTGGTCCATCGGGGCGACGCGCTCCCCAGCGATGTCCTCGACAGCCGTCATGCCCTCATGAGAAGCCGCGTGCGCGAGCAGGAAGCCGCCGACCACGTCGCCGATCGCGTGCACGGACTCCGCCGAGGTGCGCATCCACTCGTCGACCTTGATGAACCCGTTGGGGTGCGTCGTCACGCCGACCTGCTCCAGGCCGATGTCCTTCGACCGCGGTGCGCGTCCTACGGCGACCAGGAGCTGGCGCGCCCAGACCTCGCCCTGCTCGGTGTCGACGCTCACGCCGTCGCGCGCTTTCTTGGCGCCTTTCACCTTCAGTCCGACGCGGCAGTCGATGCCGGCCTTCTTGAAGGCGGCCAGCATCTCTTTGGAGATCTCCGCGTCCTCGAGCGGCACCAGCCGGTCCAGCGCCTCGATCAACGTGACCTTGACTCCGAGCTCGTTGTAGAGAGTCGCAAACTCCACGCCTACCGCGCCCGCTCCGATGATGCAGATCGACTCCGGCACGGTCGTGGCGAGCGTGGCGTGGTCGGACGAGATGATGTACTGGCCGTCGAACTCGAGCCCGGGCAGCGTCCTGACGGTGGAACCGGTCGCAACGACGAGGTGCTTGGCCTTGATCTGCTTCGCGCCGACGTCGAGCGTGTTGGCGTCGCGCACCTTGCCGCTGCCCGCGACCACCTCGATCTTGTTCTTCTTCATGAGGTATTGGACGCCCTTGTAGAGCTGTGCCACCACCGCGTCGCGGCGCGCTGCGATGCGTGTGTAGTCGAACTGGACCTTCTCGGCGTTGACCCCGAACTCCGGGCCGCGCGCGGACACCCGGTGGTAGAGCTCTGACGACTCGAGCAGAGCCTTGGTCGGGATGCAGCCGATGTGCAGGCAGGTGCCGCCGAGCTTGTCGGATTCCACCAGGGCGACCTTCAAGCCAAGCTGGGAGGCTCGGATCGCCGCGGGGTAACCACCCATCCCGCCTCCCAGAATCGCCACGTCGAAGTCAAAAGCGGGCACTTGAACTAAGTGTAGAAGCCGGTTCGAAA
>WNFC01008644.1_pt1 | contig 14371 bp, 9 predicted proteins | sample 5400541 | NCBI WGS metagenome assembly WNFC01 (sample SAMN13153342, study PRJNA577476) | soil metagenome | isolation source: 120 cm saprolite under Douglas fir tree site 2 hole 2 replicate 1 | place: USA:California | collected 2015-04-18
CGCCACTTTCCTCGGCCACGATGTCATCCGCGACAATCATATCGGCGACTGGGGCACCCAGTTCGGGATGGTGATTTGGGGCTGGAAAAATTTGTTAGATCGACAAGCGCTCGAACACGATCCCATCGCTGAGCTTGTTCGCATTTACAAGGAAACGAATGAGCGAGCGGCCGCCGATCCCACTGTGCGCGAGTCCGCGCGCCAGGAATTGGTCAAGCTCCAGGCAGGCGACCCGGAAAACTTTTCGATCTGGAAAGAGACGGTCGATCTTTCCCTGAAAGAATTCGAGCGCGTCTACCAGCTCCTCGACATTCATTACGACATCCAGCGCGGTGAAAGTTTTTATAACGATCGTTTGCCCGGCGTGGTTGAGACTTTGTTGAAAACCGGAATCGCCGAAATCAGCGAAGGCGCGGTCTGTGTTTTCTTCCGCGATATTCCCGAGCTGGCGGACAAACCGGCGATCATTCGCAAGAAGGACGGTGGCTTCAATTACGCGACGACTGATGTCGCAACGGTCGATTACCGCGTCAGCGAATTGAAAGCCGATACGATTTGGTACGTCGTGGGCGCGCCCCAGATTTTGCATTTCAGACAAATCTTCGCGATCGCGCGTCGCGAGGGATACACGGCCGATCTTCGCCACATTACTTTTGGGAGCATTTTGGGCGAAGACCGCAAACTCATGAAGACGCGCTCGGGCGAGAATGTGCCGCTGCGCGACTTGCTCGATGAAGCCATGCAACGGGCGCGGAAAATCGTCGAAGAAAAAAATCCGGACTTGAGCGAGGCGGACAAGAACGACATCGCGCAGAAGATCGGACTCGGCGCGGTGAAATACTACGATCTGTCACAATATCGAATGACCGATTACGTCTTTTCGTGGGAGCGAATGTTAGCGCTGCAGGGAAACACTGCGCCGTATTTGCAGAATGCTTACGTCCGCATTCGTTCCATCTTTCGCAAAGCTGATGTAGCCACGCCCCTGTGGGGCGTCGAGGCGGAGACGGGCCACCCGCCTTTGCAGAGCTCCGGCGCGGCAGGCAGGCCCGTGGCTACAAGGATCGACAAATTCATCTTGAACGAACCGGCCGAGATCAATCTCGCCAAAGGCCTGTGCCAATTTGCTGAAATTGTTCCGCAGGTCTTGAACGATTTCCGCCCCAACATTCTGGCGAATTACCTGTTCGAACTCGCCAACAGTTTCCATGCATTTTACGAGGCTTGTCCGGTGTTGAAATCGGAGGAGCCGGCACGCAGCTCGCGGCTGACGCTATGCGAATTGACCGCGCGCGTTTTGCAGTGTGGTTTGGACTTGTTAGGCATCAAGGTGCCGGAAAAGATGTAAAGAAACACCGAACGCCCAACATCGAACATCGAACGCTGAACGCCAAAATGACGACTGGCGTAAGGTTCGTCCACAGATTCCCTCGGCCCCGATTTACGCAGATTCTCTCCGAGCTGTCGCTCTACGAGCAGAAACCGGAAGGGAATTAGGGTTCTGAGAAATCTGCGAAATCTGTGGATTCCCTAAGCACCCAAGATTCTTTGATTGGGCGTTGGACGTTGGACGTTGAGCGTTGGACGTTTTCTTCCTGGATACGACGACACTGTGAAAACGGAACATCCGCGCATTCCCAGTTGCACTTACCGGTTGCAATTCAACCGTTGGTTCACTTTTGCGCATGCGCGCGAGATTGTTCCGTATTTGCATGAGCTCGGCGTTAGCGATGCCTACGCCTCACCCTATTTCCAAGCGCGCGCTGAAAGTTTGCACGGCTACGATATTACCGATCACAACAAGCTGAATCCGGCAATTGGTTCGCGCGACGAATACGACGCGTGGCTCGCGGAGCTGGGCGCGCGTGGCATGGGACAAGTGCTCGATTTTGTGCCGAACCACATGGGCATTGGCGAGCCGCTCAACCATTGGTGGATGGATGTGCTCGAAAACGGGCCGAGCTCGATGTATGCGCCCTACTTCGACATCGATTGGTGGCCGCTCAAGGCCGATCTGCACGATAAGGTTTTGCTGCCGATCTTGACCGATCAATATGGTCGCGTGCTCGAGCGCGGCGAGTTGCACGTGCGTTTCGATGCCGGCGCGTTCACCCTGCACTATTACGATCGCGTGCTGCCGATCGCACCCGGCACCTACCGTTACATTCTCGAGATCGCTCTCGAAAATTTGGTGGAATACAGAGACGAGGAGTTTTACGCGGAATTCCAAAGCATCCTCACCGCGCTTGAGTATCTGCCGAGGCGCACCGAGATCGATCAGGAAAAAATCGCAGAGCGCACTCGTGAAAAGGAAATCATCAAGCGGCGGCTCGATCGTCGTTGCCAGGAAGCGCTACAAGTCCAGCAGGCGATCGAGAAGGCGGTGGCGCAAATCAACGGGCGGCCGGGCGATCCGCGGAGCTTCGACAAACTCGATGAACTTCTAAACGCGCAATCTTATCGGCTTGCCTTCTGGCGCGTGGCCGCTGACGAAATTAATTATCGGCGCTTCTTTGATATCAATGACCTAGCGGCGATTCGCGTGGAATTGCCCGAAGTTTTTGATGCGACGCATCAGTTGCTTCTCGATCTTGTGCGCAATGGCGCGGTCACTGGACTGCGGATCGATCATCCAGACGGACTCTATTTGCCACAGGAATATTTCGAAAAGTTACAGCTGCGTTGCGCGAAGGCGCTCGGTGTCTCCGCGCCGAAAGATGGACGCGCCATCTATATGCTCGCCGAAAAGATTCTGACCGGCGACGAGACCCTCACTCGTGACTGGCCGGTTCATGGAACGACCGGTTATGATTTTGCAAACCAAGTCACCCAGTTGCTGGTCGATTCGTCATCGGAAGACGCAATCACAAAAACGTATCGCCGTTTCATCGGACACTCGATGCATTTCGGACACTTGGTTTACGCAAAAAAGCGCCAGGTCATGCGCCTAGCCCTGGCGAATGACGTCAACGTGCTCGGCAATATGCTCGATCGGCTTTCTGAACAAAATCGCTGGTATCGCGATTTTACGTTGCAAGCGCTGGCCAGCGCCCTGCGCGAGACAATCGCTTGTTTTCCGGTTTACCGGACTTACCTCGCGCCTGGCCAGCCGGTGAGCGAGAAAGATCGACAAGTCGTCGAGCGGGCGATCGCGGCGGCGAAGCGGCGTAATCCGGGAATCGAAGAATCGGTTTTCAATTTTCTGCGCGACATTTTGCTGTTCCGCTTTCCGGAAAATCTCGACGAAGAATCGCGCGTCGCCCATACGCAGTTCGTTCTGAAGTTCCAGCAATACACCGGTCCAATCATGGCGAAGGGGCTCGAGGATACGGTGTTTTACATTTTCAACCGCCTGGCGGCTTTAAACGAAGTCGGGGGCGAGCCGCAACAATTTGGGTTGAGTGTGGAAGCGTTTCATCAGCGCGCGCAAGATCGACAACGCGATTGGCCGGCGACGTTGCTCGGGACTTCGACGCACGACACCAAACGCAGTGAAGACGTGCGCGCGCGCATGGTCGCCATTTCAGAAGTGCCCCAACTTTGGCGTCAATCGTTGCAGCGATGGCGCGTGATGAATCGACGCTGGAAGAAGCGAATCGACGATGTCGATGCGCCGGACGCGGACGAGGAATATCTGCTTTATCAAACGTTGCTCGGGACATGGCCGATTGCTGCGCACGGCCAGGCGCAGAAAAGCGCGGACGCGGAATACATCACACGCATTCAGGCTTACATGACGAAGGCGCTTAACGAAGCGAAGATCAACACGAGCTGGGTCCAGCCTAACGAACGATGGCTTGGTGCGACGCGTGAGTTCGTCGCCAAAATTCTGGGGCCGTCGGCGAAAAGCAGATTTATCCCGAGTTTCCTTCCAGTTGTGGAAGAAATTGCGCGGCTAGGCGCGATTAATTCGCTGACGCAAGTTTTGTTGAAACTGACGTCGCCGGGAGTGCCCGACATTTACCAGGGCAACGAGATTTGGGATTTTTCGCTGGTCGACCCGGACAACCGGCGCCTGATCGATTATAAGCTGCGGCGCGAAATGCTCTCCTGCCTCACGAGTAGTAAGCCGGAGGAACTTTTGCAAAATTGGCCCGAGGGGCGGATTAAAATATTTCTGACACAACGCGTGCTGCGGTTCCGAAACGCACATGTCGATCTTTTTCGGTACGGAAGTTATTTGCCGATCAAAGCGGGTGGCACCTTTGCGGAATCGTGCGTGAGTTTTGCGCGGGTGCGAGGCGAAGAGTGGATCATCGTGATTGGGCCGCGCCTTTCAGCGCGGGTCGGCTTTCCACCGATCGGTGATCGCTGGCAGGACACGTTTGTCGATATTCCGCAAAATATTTCGCTGGAGAATGCGCGCGAGATTTTCACGAACCGCGAGATTCAAGCGCAAGATCGACGGTTACAGATCGGCGATGCGTTATCGATCTTGCCATTCGCGGCGCTCACGAATTGTGGCCCGTAACCGCGGCCCTGTGGGCCGTCAGAGATTTCTCCTGTAGCCACGGCGCTGTGCCGCCGTGCCCGGGCAGCCACGGTGAGCGCCTCGACATAGCGAGTGCGGCTACATCAGCTGGCGCTTATTACAGCTACTGCGCGCCGAGGGTGAAGCGCTTAAAAAGATCGACAATCCAATGAGAAAAATTCGCGATGTTTGCCACGAGGTCTGTGCCAAAGCTGGCAAAGGTAATTTGCGGCGAGGCGAGGATGAGCATCACGCTGAGCAAGACCAAATTCATAAAGTAAATCACGACGAGCGAGAAAAATGTTCCGTGGTCACTCAAGTCGCTTTGTTTTTTCGGGATCATCCAGCAGGTAAAAGTAAAATGGAACGCCCAGGTCGTGCCGATGAGGGCGTAGAGCAGTCGGCCGTACGGTTGCATATTGTAGAAGAGACTGAGCACGCCGTAGATCGCGATCGCAAGGACGCCATAGAGCGGAAAAATATACGGCGCGAGCGCGATCCAGAAATTTGTCCGGTTGGTCACGATTTGGCCGCCTTCCGGGCCGATACGAAATCGGCTGACGCGTCCACCCATTAGCCAAACCCAGAGCGCGTGTGTGAGTTCGTGACCGAAAACGTAAAGGATGACAGGGCGCGGCAACCCAAAGAAGGAGATGAGCCACAGCAACGCGCCTAACGAGAAGAACCAAAATTCTTCGCCGGCCCAGAGTCGTTGCCTGACGGCCGCACGCGTGAAGACCGTGAAGAACGTTTGGGTGAGAACGGCGCAAAAGGGGAGAAGAAAAATCGCGACGACAAACTTCACCCACTTAGTCGGCACGGTCATCGGGCCAAACTCGTGACGAAGCCGTGCGTTTGCGACGACATAGGGGACGACTCGAACGCGGCGCGTGGTTTCGCGCCGGCGGTTCATGGTCGATTTTCGCTTTGCCGCTGCCAAATCGTCGGGAGATTAAGCAGATTGGCGCCGATTTGGAAAAGAGAAATTAAACTCTGGAGTCACGCGCGGCCCATGTAGGCGCCGGTGCGAGTGTCGATCTTGACCGTTTCGCCTTCTTTGATGAAGAGAGGCACGTTGATCGTCTTGCCAGTTTCCAACTTTGCCGGCTTGGTCACGTTGCTGGCGGTGTCGCCGCGCAAGCCTTCAGGCGATTCAACGATCTTCAAGCTGACGGACGCGGGCAACTCGACCTCCACCGGTTTGCCTGCGGCGTAGAGCACCTGCACGGAAAGATTTTCCACAAGATAATCTTTGGCGTCGCCAAGGAAGTTCTCCTGCAACGTAATCGTGTCGTAGCTCTCTGGATCCATGAAATGGTAGCCGTTATGATCCTTGTAGCTGAAGTCGAGTTCTTTCCGTTCAATATCGACCAGCTCGACCTTATCGGTGGAGCCGAACCGTACATCGGCGCTTTTGCCGGTATTGATGTAGCGGATGATAGCCTGGACGAACGCGCGCAAATTCCCCGGCGTACGGTGATGTACCTCGAGCACAATGGCGGTGTTGCCATTGTATTTTATCGCCATTCCTTTTCGGAGATCGTTTGCTGCGGCCATGGGAAAGACGTTAATCGTTAAACCGTTAAATCGTTAAATCGTTAAATCGGTGAAGCGCTGAGTGCTGAAGCGAGCGCGGACGTTACCTGCCGCTTGATGCTGGCGCAAGGGGAGGCGCGTTGCTTACAGCAATTTTAAGCGGGTGAGGTCTTGCGAATCGACAATGCCGACCGGCTTCTGGTCGTCATCAACCACGACTAAATCATCGATGCGATGGCTTTCGAGCAGGTTGAGAACTTCCACGGCGAGATTGTCCTGATGCACGGTGACGGGATTCAGTGTCATCAAATCGGCCACTAAGCGCTCGCCCACTTTTGGGTCCGATTGAAAATTTCTCACGAAATCACCGTGCGTGAAGATGCCGATGAGCCGCCCGTCACCGTCGGCCACGACAGCGGCGCCGGTTCGCACGCTCGTCATCGCTTTGAGCACATCGCGAATCACCGCGTCGGATGAGACGACCGCCATGGCGTCGCGTGGCCGCATGATTTGATGCACCCGCATCAGGAGACTGCGGCCAATTTTTCCGCCCGGGTGAAATTTCGCGAAGTCCTCTTTGTTGAAGCCGCGCGCTTCGAGCAAGACCATGGCCAGCGCATCACCCAACGCGAGCATTACCGTCGTGCTCGAGGTCGGCGCTAGATTCAGCGGACACGCTTCCTGCTCGATATTCACATCGAGAAGAACATGCGCGTTTTTTGCCAAGGTCGAGTTCGCGTCGCCGCAAATCGCGATGATCCTGACTTGAAGCCGCGCGATGGCTGGCAAAATGCGGAGCAATTCCTCTGTCTCGCCGCTCGAACTCAAAGCCAGGATGACATCGCCGTCCGCCACCATGCCGAGATCACCGTGCAGCGCGTTCAGGGAATCTAGCATCACGGCGGGCGAGCCCGTGCTCGTAAGCGTGGACGCAATCTTGGCACCAACGTGACCCGATTTGCCGACGCCTAACACGACGATTTTGCCGCGCCCATCCACCGCTTCTTTGATCAGCTCGACCGCGCGCGAAAAATTCTCACCCAATCGCTCGCGGAGCCGTTGCAATTCGAAAATTTCGATGTCGAGAACTCGCCTCGCCTTTTCCAAAAAATCCATTTATCTTGACAACTGTGGGCCGGAGCGTTGTAACCGGCAAGAACTTGCGCGCGCTAATGGAGGAGAATCGACCATGAAAAAACTGATGACAATCGGCTGGCATTGGGCGCTATACGGGTCGATTTTGCTTGTGCTCGTCACGTCAACGGGCGCGCAAACGCTGCGGGCGCCGATTGGTAAAAAGCAGGTGAAGCGCCCGGCTCCGCCACCGCCGGTGTACAAGAAGAAGGTCGACGGAGTACTTCCGCGCGCTTTCCAGCAGGGAGGCAATCCGCTGCAAATGTTGAATCCCTACGCGCCGGCCAAATACGGGACGACAGAAGAACATGTTGTTCTCGACCCGGAAACTGGAAAATGGAAGGGCATCAAGCTCTTCACGTTTAATTTTTAATTGAGGGTTGAGCGTGAGCGCCGTGCTCGCGAAGACTTTCGGAGTTGAGCGTTGGGCGGTGAAAGCCCAACCCGATTCTCTTCCAGTCGTAGGATTTTACTGCGCGACTTTTCTCAAGCCGGAGATGCTGCATATCTACCGGCAGATCACCGCACTCACACGCGTCCAACCGTTCGTTATCGCGCAGAAGCGCGAAAATCCGGAGCAGTTTCCATTCGACAAGATCGAGATCGTGGCCAAACCGCCAACGCATTTTTGGCGGCGCTTCTGGTGTCGGCAGCTGCGCAATCGACCGTGGCAAATTTCGCGCGCGGAATTGGAAAAGTTATTGCGCGCACTAACTGAGAACAACGCGCAATTGCTACATATTTTTTTCGGGCACATCGCGGTGCATCTTCTCCCGCTTGTTCGCGCATGGCGAGGTCCAGGCATCGTCTCCTTTCACGGGGCGGACGTCTTGGTCGATCTCGAGAAGCCGGCATATCGCCAGGCGACGAAAGAAATGCTCGACGCGGCGCGACGCATTTTCGTTCGGTCGGAATCGCTCCGGCGCGCGGTAGTCGATCTTGGCTGCACTGAAGACAAGATCGACATCGTGCGGACGGGAATTCCACTCGAAGAATTTCCATTCCGGGAGCGTCAATTTCCGGCAAACGGCGAATGGCGATTCGTACAAGCCTGCCGCTTGATCGAAAAGAAAGGGCTGGCTACCACCCTGCACGCCTTCACCCATTTTCTGACACAATATCCAAACGCGAAGTTAACGATCGCCGGCGAAGGACCAATCCTGTGTGAACTCCAGGAATTGACACGCAAACTCAGGATCCACAATCGGGTAGCCCTTCCTGGGTTCGTTTCGCAGGAAAAATTGCGGGATATTTTTTATGAGTCGGACATTTTTCTGCACCCGAGCGAAACAGGCCGCGATGGAAACCAGGAAGGCATTCCCAATTCCATGCTGGAAGCGATGGCGAGTGGGCTGCCCGTTTTTGCGACGAACCACGGTGGAATTCCCGAGGCGATTGAAAACGGCGTGAGCGGGATTCTAGTTCCAGAGCGAGACCACGCGGCGCTCGCCCACATGCTGCTCGAGGCCGTCCAGGACCGGCATCTTCTATCGCGCTTGGCGCAGGGCGGAGCGAAGGCCGTTGCGGAAAAATTCGATCAACGGATCCAGATTCGGCACTTGGAGACGCTGTATTTGCAAGCGATGGCCGCGTCACGCACGGGAACATAGGCCTTTGGCCTGTGCGCCCAGCGGACATTTTGTCCGGCATGTGTTTAGCGCCAAGGGCGCTGGTTCATGGCAAGCCTGGGGCAACGCCCCAGGGAAAAGTTGCTCCCAAAACGAGCGCTGAAAGCGCAAATCAAGGCGGCGTTTGCTTCAATCCCACACATAGCGTTCGTCGAATTCGACACCATATTTGCGCAAAAAATCGCGATACTCCTCTTGAAAACTGCGGGTGCGATGGTGCTCTTCCTGACTCTCCACGTATTCGAGAACGGCATTAAGCTGACTTGGGCTCACCGAGAACGCGCCATAACCGCGTTGCCAGTAGAACTGTCGATATTTCGGGTCCAGCCCCTTGATCCATTTCGAGGAAGTTTTCTTCACCGTTTCGACCATCGCAGCTTGAGAGATAGTTCGGGGAAGGGTCGTAACAACATGGAGATGATCAGCGACACCGCCGACACGTAACGCTTCTGCGTTCAAGTCGCGGCAGACCGTCGCAACGTAGGCGTGCATCCGCGGCCGACGTCGCGGTCCAGCCACGCTTCACGATCTTTGGTGCTGAAGATAATATGAATGATGACCTTGCTAAGCGATTGCGGCATTGCGGAATAATCGCCGAAAAACACGCGCAGGTGAATCGCGCTGTCAGCGCTAGTGAATTTTTCTTACAAGGGACCTGGGGCCTTGCCCCAGGCTAGTATGACTATCGCGCCGTTGGCGCTAAACAGATACCTTGTCCGCTGTTTAGTGAGACAACGGAGTGCAACTCCGCTGGCCGCACAGACTGGAAGTCTATGTTCCGATTCGCGCAAAGAAGATCGACAACTGGGAGCGCACGGCTTGAAACGATAGCCGCTCTGCCGCCCGCACCTGCGATTCGATAATGGCGGCAGCGCGGGCGTTTGTGTTGGTCAACAGTTCGAAAGCAATCGAGTTGAGCTGTTCGGTTGTTCGTCCTTCCCCGCAAAAGTTGGTAAACGCGATTCTGTCGATCGCGCCATCGCCGCCTACGCAAACGGTGCGACACAGCAGCGCGTCGCCGGCGACCTGGCCAGGAACACGACTGCGATCGAGTTGCAGAACAATTTTGTGTTTCGCGACCTCGCGTAAATAATCGTTATACGGTTTGCGTCTCTCGATTACTCGTAATTTTCCGGCTGGAAATTTGAGCTCGGAAAGACTTTTCTCGCCTTTTCTTCCATCGAGATTGAAAACGGTCACTGGTTCGCCAGTCGCATGGCAAAGTTCGCGGGCGAGAAGCAGCGCCGCCAGATGATTGCGCGATGGAACATCCCACTCGCGTGTCCCCACGAGAATCCCGGATTGCTCGTTAGGCGGGACTGCAAAATTCCATCGTCGATCTTCAACCGGATACGCGGTCGGAATAAAAGCAACATCGGCCGGATCGTGTTCGCGCCGTGCTTGCCGATAAATCCCGGCCGCTTCCGAAGTGGTCGCAATGCAGCCGTCCGCCAGGTTTACGATTCGCAAAAAGCGATCAAGCCTGACGGGATCGCGCAATTGGTTGGCGATTTGGTGCAGTCCGGTTTCCTTCAATGAGACAGCGACAGTGCGGCGCTGCTTTTTCAGCTCGATCAACGCGCGTTCCGTTGCTTTGAAGTCGCCGCGGATGAGGAGAAGGACGGGCGTTTTTTCCGCAATCGCATTTTTGACGTCGCGTTGAAACGAACCGCCGGTGCACGCGGCGAAGGCGTGGAAATTTATCGGCGGATGCGCAGTGATCGCCGCAAATCTTCCATCGAAATATTGTTTTGAGTCGTGTCCGCCGGGATTCAGAACGCTCAACCGAAAACCTGCTGCGTCGCTCGACGCCATCAGTCTCTGGAATCGGTTGGAGGCGGTGTCGCCGATTTCAAAAGTGTGTCCTCACTCTCTTCTTCCAGCGGGCCGACCGGAATGGCTTTGCGAATCTCAACCGGCCGTTCTTCGCGAGCTGGTTTTTCCTCCTGTGGCTCGACCGGGATTGCTTTTAGAACCGGCTTGCCGTCCTCAGTCGTCGCGCCACTCTCAATCTTCTTTTCCGCAGTTTCTTTTTCGGGCGTCGGCTCCGGCGTCGGCTCCGGCTTCACTGTCGCCTTCGCCGAGTTGTAAGGATCCTTCTCCGCTAACAGGGTCGGCGCTTTGACGATCACAGGTTTGACTTCGTTAAGATCGACCGCGAGCTCGGCGCGCGGAAATTCGCTTGCAGGAAGCTCGCGCGCGAGTTGCGCCCGCGGTTCGCCATGAACGTTACATGGCTCGGTGGGCATTTGCTCAGCCGTGGCCAATTCCATATAAGTCGTGCGCCGTTGCACCAGATCGCCGGTGCCGCTTTTCACGCTGTCATAGCATTTGTCGGTGGCGATCAGACCGGAACGCGAACAAATCTCGACCTCCTTCAGGTCGGGCGGCCGTTTGATTTCGCGCGGCGGATGATGTTCTGCGGCCGCGTTCATTATCTCGACCCACACGGGCAGGGCCAGCTCGCGGCCAAACGAGCCAGCAAATAGCGCATCGGTAAAATCGTAAGCCGTTCCGGTTTTGCCCGCGACGTCTGGGATTTTTTTGAGGCCCAACTCGGTGCGCGCGCTTTTGCCGGTTCCTGATTCTAGCGCATCGACCAGACACGAATGCACCTCGTAAGCAGTCTGCGGTTTGATCACGTTCTGTTTGCCGAGATTGTGCTCCGACTCCCAAACCACGTTGCCGTCTTTTTCTTCGATGCGCTCGAGAATATGAGGAGCAGCCGGCCGCCAGCCGCCATTTGGGAAAATTGTGTAGGCAAGGGCAAGTTCGGCCAGCGTGATTTCGCTGCTGCCAAGAAAAGTCGCCGGGTAGGGCCGAAGCGCGGAACGGATTCCGGCGTTGCGGCAAAATTGCAAGACGGCCTCAAGCCCCGCGTCCATACCGACGCGCACCGTCGCGCCGTCCTTTGATTTGGCGAGCGCCTGCCGCGCTGTCATCGCACCTTCGTAACGGTTGTCCGCGCTCTCCGGACCCCATTCGCCCAGAATTCCGGTCGTCCCTCCAATCATGACGGCGCGATTATCGAGCGGTGAATCTTCCACCACGGAGCCCGGATACATTCCGTTTTCGAAAGCAGCGGCGTAAACGAACGGCAACATCGCTGTCCCTGCCGGGCGCCTGGCTTGCAACGCGCGATTGTACTGATTGTGCTCAAAATCGCGCCCGCCTACCAGCACGAGAATTCCGCCGGTTTGATTGTCCAGTCCGATAACCGCGCCCTGCAAATATTCCGGCGCCGGTTGACTCGACATCGCGCCACTCGGTTTTGTTTTGTGAAAATTCGCCGCATATTCGGCGTAGGTTTGGTGATCGTAACCGGAATGCTGCTCTGCTTTCTCGAGGCTCTTGCGCAAAGAATCTTCCGCCACCTTCTGTAAATCGGCGTCGACAGTGGTGTGAATGCGGAACCCTTCATTCATGGCGCGGTCCCAGCCGACAGCCGCGATGACTTGCTGGCGAATGTAATCAACCGCGTAGTTTTGCCCCTGCGCATTCTGCCGGTTACCAGCCACAACTTCTTCGGCTTGCGCCGCGGAGAACTTCGTATTGTCGATGAAACCGAGATCGCGCATGCGAGTGAGCGCGTAATTGCGCGCATCGCGCGCCGCCGCACGATCGGTCCAGGGTGATAAACGATTCGGACTCTTGATCAGCCCGGCTAGGGTGGCGCATTCCGCCAGCGACAGCTCATGCGCCGATTTTCCAAAGTAGCCGCGCGCCGCGGCTTCCGCCCCGTAGAGCCCGCCGCCGAAATAAATCCGGTTCAAGTACAGCTCCATGATTTTCTGTTTGCCGAAACGATCCTCGATGCGGCGCGCCAGAAAAATCTCGAGGAGCTTGCGGCGGAACGTTTTTTCTTTCAGAGCAAAACTGTTTCGCGCGAGCTGCTGGGTGATCGTGCTTGCGCCTTGTCGCACATGGCCGGCCAGAAAGTTTTTAAAAGTCGCTCGCACGATTCCGAAAAGATCGTAGCCGTGATGCTGATAAAATTTACTGTCCTCAACCCCGACCACGGCGTTGATCAGATCGCGCGGCAATTGATCGTACGGAATCGTTTCGCGGTTCTCGACGTAAATTTGGCCAAAGATTTTATCGTTCCGATCGAGAATTACGCTGGCCGATTCCATCTGTTCGAGCTTGCTCAAATCGAAAGTCGCCGCGCGGTTTCTCAAATCCGAAGCCAGAACAAGAAGATAAATCGCCACCCCACCAAGGAGCACGGCGAGTATGCCGGCCGGCACGTAAACGACCGGACGCGCATACCAAGGCGGACGAAACCGATAACCGGGCGGCGGCACGAGATGGGTATGGGTATAGTTGATCAAGCGAGGGCGAAGAATTGGGTCGCGCAATTTAGGCCACCGATTTAACGATTCAACGTTTTAACGCTTCAACGCTTCAACGCTTCAACGCTTCAACATTTAACCATTTAACCATTTAACCATTTAACCATTTACCCATTTAACGTTTTAACGATTTAACGATTCACCAATTGCAAACCGAGCTTGTCCAACTCATTAAGGAAACAATCCGCCAGCACGGCCCGCAGTCCTTCCCCTGGTTCATGGAGCAGGCACTCTATCATCCGCTACACGGATATTATTCCAGCGGGCTGGCAGCGATTGGGCGCGGCGGCGACTATTTTACAAACGTAAGCGTCGGCCCGCTTTTCGGCCGACTCCTTGCCGCGCAATTCGCTGAAATGTGGGAGCGACTCGGCCGCATCGACAACTTCGTCATCCTCGAACAGGGGGCACATCACGGTGAGTTCGCGCGCGACGTGCTCTCAGCTGCAGGCAAAGATTCGTTCTTCGAAAAGCTTCGCTATCAAATCATCGAGCCGTTCTCGATCTTGCGAGCCCGACAATCAGAAACGCTGCGCGAATTCGAAGAAAAAGTTTCGTGGGCAAAATCTCTGTCAGAAGTCGATCCTTTTGTCGGCGTCCATTTTTCCAACGAGTTAATCGATTCCATGCCGGTGCATTTGATTGCTTCGACCGGTCGCAGCTGGCGGGAAAAATTTGTCGCTATCGAACGAGACAAATTTGTTTTCGTCGACCAAGCGATTGTCCATCCAGCGCTGAAAGTGCAAGTAGCGAAATTACCAGAGCGGGCGGCCGGCTACGAAACGGAAGTCAACCTCGCCGTTCTCGATTGGATCGACAATGTCTCGGCGAAACTCATTCGCGGCTATGTCATCGCCATCGATTATGGATTTGCGCGGAATGAATTTTACCCGCCGTATCGCACCTCAGGAACGCTTCAGGTCCGGGCACAACATCGACATCTTGCTTCGCCGCTTGAACAGATCGGTCACGCCGATATCAGCGCGCACCTGGATTGGACAAGCCTTGCCGAGCGCGCGGAAGAGCGCGGCCTGCGCGTGCACGGCTTTACCGACCAACATCATTTCATCACCGGAATCCTTTCCGAATTACTGCGCGAAGAGGTGGAGAAAACTGTCGATGCAAAACCTAAACGCGCGCTGCAAACATTGCTACACCCGGAAATGCTCGGCCGCGCCTTTCAAGTTCTCGCTCTAGAGAAAGATATTGATCGTGCGGCGCCGCTTGCCGGATTCAAATTTGCCCGGGGC
>WNFC01005098.1_pt1 | contig 14369 bp, 11 predicted proteins | sample 5400541 | NCBI WGS metagenome assembly WNFC01 (sample SAMN13153342, study PRJNA577476) | soil metagenome | isolation source: 120 cm saprolite under Douglas fir tree site 2 hole 2 replicate 1 | place: USA:California | collected 2015-04-18
GGAACGTATGCCATCACCAATCCTTGTGATCGGTATCGGCAACGAATACCGCGGCGACGATGGTGTTGGGCTGGTTGTCGCCAGAGAACTTCGGGCAAAGAATCTCCCGGACATGCTGATCATCGAGTCCAGCGGCGACGGTGCCGCTTTGATGGAAGCATGGAAAGCTGCTCAATCGGTGATCGTCATTGATGCAGCTGCTTCCGGGAGAGCGCCAGGCACGATCCATCACTTCGATGCGCTCATACAGTCAATGCCAACGGGCTTCTCCTTTCACTCTACCCACGCCTTCGGAGTAGCGGAAGCCATCGGACTCGCGCAAGCATTACAGCAGCTCCCGCCACGCCTGATCGTGTATGCTATCGAAGGCAAACATTTCACTGCTGGAGTCGGCCTTTCTCCAAAGGTCGCGAAGGCGGTGCAGAAGGTGATAGAACAGATCAGCCTGTTGTAAAACTCGGTATGGCTTGTATAAAGAGGTTTCGTGTGTATGGAGTGGAGAGCTACGCTTAGAGACAGAGAAGATTTCTCGATGGCGCCCAGAGACTGTGATCGCCCTGTGATATCCTCATATGTTTTAGCGATGCGGTTGTGAGGAGCGCGTTGTATGCTCTCTGTGTGAGGAGGTGGAAGGGTGACGAAGGGGAAAAGGAAGGAGCATATGCCGGAAGATGACAGGTGCAGACCATGTGGGCTGGGACGTGAGGGCAAGGACAACATTTTCGTGATAGGCAGGTTCGTTTCTACCCTGGTGTAGAACACTGCGTGAAGTAATGAGATGATCTGTCCTTCGTCTCCGTACACGTGACAGCTCACAGCCCCTTTGCTTCAGGATGATGAACGATTGCAAGTAAGAAACCGGCGGGGTCGATAATGACCTCGCTGGTTTTGCGCTGTGTTTGTGCAGTTCTCTTTGTAATTGTGACTGATTTGTTATATTGCAGCGGTGCCGCGGTGATGAAATTGTAAGCTCTTTGCTGTACGCTTCGAGAAAGAGGGTTCTCTGTACTCATGGTGATAGTTGCTCGGCTGTCTCCACGATGAGATCATCCAAAGCAGGAGGTATTTCATGGATGAGATAATGAATGCACAACACACACGTAGCGAATCAGGTCCCTTCCCTCCTTTTGGCCTGGGAGCAGAGGAAGCCCTGGAGTATCGCAAACGCTTTCGCGGCATGATCGGCGTTGCCAGCAAAGAAGGCGAAGTGGAGAGTGGCGGCATATGGCTCTTTTGCGCCGTCACCTTGTATCTGCCCCTCCAGATGAAGGCCGTTTCAGTTTTGCCATCCAGGGTCAGGTGCCGGGCAACGTCCTCATCTTGCTCTGCGCCACTAACAGGGCGAGCGCGCAGGAGGCGAGGCGCGCCCGAGGATCATCGGCACGACTGGTCAGTACGATCGGTACCCGCGCGCCTAGCACAATGCCCGTGATTTGCGCCTCAGCCAGGTACTCTAACTGCTTGACCAGCATGTTGCCCGCTTCCAGGTCGGGCACAACCAGGATGTCTGCCTGGCCAGCGACCGGGGAGACGATACCTTTCGCGCGCGCAGCTTCGGGTGACACTGCGTTATCGAAGGCTAGCGGACCGTTCACCACGCCACCGGTGATTTGCCCGCGGTCAGCCATCTTGCACAGCGCCGCCGCTTCCAGCGTGGAGCGGATCTTAGGATTTACGGTTTCGACGGCCGAGAGGATCGCCACCCTGGGCATCTGAATACCCAGGACGTGCGCGAGGTCAATAGCGTTTTGCACGATGTCGCGCTTGGCCTCCAGATCGGGGTAAATATTCAGGGCCGCATCAGTGATGAACAGCGGGCGCGGATAGGTCGGCACCACCAGCACGAAGACATGGCTCATGCGGAGATCCGTTGCAAGGCCAATCCCCGGAGCGACGGCAGCTTGCATCAGTTCATCGGTATTCAGACTGCCTTTCATCAGCGCATCTACCTCGCCCGCGCGAGCCAGTGCCACCGCTTGTGTGGCGGCGGCATGACTGTGTTCCGTTGGCACCATTGTGTACGCTGATAGGTCTATGTTCTGCGCGGTGGCGGCCGCGTGAATCTTGTCCGCCGGGCCGACCAGGACTGGTATGATCAGGCTGGCACGCGCTGCCTCAATAGCCCCAAGGAGGGCATTGCTATCCACTGGGTGGACCACTGCCGTACGGATTGGAGGCAGTCCTTCAGCCAGATCAAGCAGGTGCCGGTACCAGACCCCGTGATTGTGCAGGTGCACTTCAGGCAGGATGGCTCGTGGCCGCCTCACTTTGTCCGTTGGGGCGATGACCTTCGCGTTGCCACTGATGACCTCTTCACCATGCTGATTGCAACACTCGCAGTCAAAGGTGACCTGGTGCCCATCCGCTTCCTTCGTCCTGACCGTAACAGTGACCGTAATGGTGTCCCCGACCATCACTGGGTGGTGAAAGGAGAGCGATTGGTCAAGGTAGATCGTACCGGGACCGGGCAGTTTTGTGCCGAGCAGGGTCGAGATCAGCGAAGCGCCCCACATGCCGTGGGCGATAATCTTGTGAAACAGATCGCTCCTGGCATATTCCTCATCGACATGGGCCGGGTTCACATCACCCGACATGACCGCGAAGAGGTCGATATCTTTCTTGCTCAGTGTGCGCACGAGGCTCGCCGTATCGCCTATCTTGATCTCATAAAAGGTCCGGTTCTCGATCATCTCCATATACATACTCCCTGGACTCCCGGAGCAGCAGGAAGACCAGTTCCCCGCCAGGATAGCCAGAAAAGAGCGTCGTCCTATTGATCACACCTCCCTTGCTTGCCTCAGTGACAAGCGGTGAAGTGTAATGCTGGCGGCGCTCTTCACGGCAGGTAATAGTCGAACGAGTTGAGCGCCTTCATGTAATTGGCCCGCTCAAAGGCTGCCGGCTCGGCCACTGCCCTCTGACTCATACAGCCCTTCATCTGCGCAATCGACTCATATTCGTGCTCCTCCATCCAGCGCTCGATGCCTGCAATCATCTGCCCCAGCCGACCTGGGCCATGCGCCAGCAACTCAGACGCCATCATCGCGACGCTCGCGCCCCCCATCATCGCCTTGAGCACATCTTGTGCTGCATGTACCCCGCCGGTGAGCGCAAAATCCGCCGCGATACGCCCATAGAGGATGGCAATCCAGCGCAGAGGGAGACGCAGTTCGTACGAGGTGGAGAGGTCCAGGTCGGGGACAACCTTCAACTCGTCCAGGTCAAAATCAGGCTGATAAAAGCGGTTGAAGAGTACCAGGCCATTGGCACCCACCTCCACTAAGCGCTTCGCGATATTAGGGATGGAGGTGAAAAACGGACTGAGTTTGACTGAAATGGGGAGTTTGACCCTGGCGCGAATGTCCGTGACCAACCGTACGTAGGTTTCTTCCAGTTCCGCCCCACTCAGATCGATGTCGGTCGGCAGGTAATAGATGTTCAGTTCCAGGGCATCGGCGCCCGCCTGTTCAATCTTGTCGGCATAATCAACCCAGCCGCCGGATGAGACGCCGTTCAAGCTGCCGATAACCGGAATGCTCACCGCCGATTTGATGCGGTGCAGGTGCTCCAGGTAGGGCTCCGGCCCCAGGTTGTAGTGGTCCAGGTCGGGAAAGTAGCTCAAAGATTCGGCATACGAGTGTGTGCCGCGTTCCAGGTAATGATCGAGTTCGTGGCTCTCGTGGGCGATCTGCTCCTCAAACAAGGAGTACATCACCACAGCGGCAGCGCCAGCATCTTCCATGCGGCACACGCTATCCACCTTCTTCGAGAGCGGCGAGGCCGACGCGACGAGCGGATTTTTCAACGTGAGGCCCAGGTACCTCGTGGTGAGGTCAAGCGATGTCATCAGCGTTCTCCTTACCCTTTGTGATGTTCCTCAGCCAGTTCACGATAGTGCTGCCAGCGAGCCTGCACATCGTGTTTGGCCGCCTGCATCAGTTCCTCGGCACGTTTTTCGTCGCTCTGCAAGAGCATACGATAGCGCGTTTCGTTATAGGCATACTGCTCCAACGGGATCGTTGGCTCCTTCGAGTCGAGCGTCAGCGGGTTCTTGCCCTCTACGGCCAGCGCCGGATTGAAGCGATACAGCGGCCAGTAGCCACTCTGCACCGCTAACTTCTGCTGCTCCAGCCCCTTGCGCATGTCAATCCCCTGAGCGATACAGGTGCTGTAGGCGATGATCAGCGAAGGGCCGTCGTAGGCTTCGGCCTCCAGGAAGGCGTGCAGCGTCTGCTGGTCGTTGGCGCCCATGGCCACGCGAGCCACGTAGACGTAGCCGTAGGTCATCGCGAGCATCCCCAGGTCTTTCTTAGGCGTAGACTTGCCCCGCGCGGCGAATTTCGCGACTGCCCCGCGTGGCGTGGATTTCGATGCCTGGCCGCCCGTGTTGGAATACACTTCGGTATCAAGCACCAGGATGTTGACATCGCGCCCAGAGGCCAGCACGTGATCCAGTCCGCCAAAGCCGATGTCGTAGGCCCAGCCGTCACCGCCGATGATCCACACGCTCTTGCGTACCAGCGCATCGGATACGCTCAGCAGGCTTCGTGCGCAGCCACCTGCACCATCCGCGCCTTGCAAGCGCTGCTTCAACAGGGCAATCCGCTCACGTTGCGCCCTTATGCCCATCTCGTGCGACTGATCGGCGGTGAGGATGGCCTGTACCAGTTCCTCACCCACGACCTCGGCGCATTGGGCGAGCAACTCGCTTGCGTGTTCTTGCTGCTTGTCCAATGTCAGGCGCATGCCCAGGCCGAACTCGGCATTATCCTCAAACAACGAGTTGGACCAGGCCGGGCCACGTCCTTCGCGGTTGAACGTCCAGGGTGTCGTCGGCAGGTTACCGCCGTAGATCGATGAGCAGCCCGTCGCATTCGCTACCAGCATACGATCGCCGAAGAGTTGGGTGGCTAGCTTGATGTACGGCGTCTCGCCGCAGCCCGAACATGCGCCTGAGAACTCGAAGAGTGGCGTGATGAGCTGCGAATTCTTGATCGCCCCCAGGTTCAGATTCTTTCCATCCACGTCCGGCAGGGTGAGGAAGAACTCCCAGTTGGTCTTCTCGCGCTCACGCAATGGAGGCTGCGGCGCCATGTTGATCGCCTTGCGACCCACCTGCTGCTTATCTTTGACCGGGCATGCCTCGAAGCATAGTGCGCAGCCGGTGCAGTCCTCTGGTGACACCTGCAAGGTGTATTTCATACCGGGGAACTCTTTGAAGCGAGCATCCGCTGACAGGAAGGTCTCGGGAGCGTCCTCCAGGCGAGCCGAGTCGTAAATCTTCTCGCGGATGACCGCGTGCGGGCAGACCATCACACACTTGCCACATTGAATACAGATGTCGGGGTCCCACACAGGCATCTCCAGGGCGATGTTGCGCTTCTCCCACTGGGCGGTGCCAGATGGGTAGGTGCCATCGACAGGCATGGCGCTGACCGGCAGCAGGTCGCCTGAACCTTCGATCATTGGGCCGAGTACGCGCCGTACAAATTCAGGCGCCTCATTGGGGACAGGTGGCCGCCGCATCAACATCGGCAGGGGTTCCCTACGATGACCGTTCGTGGGTGGAACGACCGCGGCCGGCACGTTTACCTGATAGAGATGTTTCAGGGTCTCGTCGACAGCCTGGAAGTTCTTCTGTACCACAGCCTCACCGCGCTTGCCGTAGGTCTTGCGAATACTCTTTTTGATCTGCTCGATTGCCTGCTCTTGTGGCAGAATACCACTGATGGCAAAGAAGCAGGTCTGCATCACCGTGTTGATGCGCCCGCTCATGCCGATCTCACTGGCTACCTTGTGAGCGTCAATCACATAGAAGCGCAGCTTCTTCTCGATGATGGCTTGCTGTACCTCGCGTGGCAGGTGACTCCATACGCCCTCCGGCCCATAGATGCTATCGAGCAGAAACACGCCACCCGGCCTGGCATACTTGAGCACATCGAAGCGTTCCAGGAAGGTGAACTGGTGGCAGGCTAAAAAGTCGGCCTGGCCGGTGCCGATCAGATAAGGAGCGCGAATCTCGTGTGGCCCGAAGCGTAGGTGGGAGATCGTTACCGAGCCTGACTTCTTCGAGTCATAGACGAAGTAGCCTTGCGCATAGTTATCGGTCTCCTCGCCGATGATCTTGATTGAGTTTTTGTTCGCTCCCACCGTGCCATCGGAGCCCAGGCCCCAGTACACGCACTGCACCGTTTCCTTACCCTCGATGGAAAAGGCAGGGTCATGTTCCAGGCTGGTATGGGTCACGTCGTCATGGATGCCGACCGTAAAGTGATTCTTCGGCTCGTCGCGGCGCAGTTCATCGAAGATGGCTTTGACCATCCCAGGCGTAAATTCCTTGGAGGAAAGGCCATAGCGCCCACCGATGATGCGCGGAGACGCAGCCATCATACCCTTCTCCCGCCCTTCATTGATGGCCGTGACCACGTCCAGGTAGAGTGGCTCGCCCACGCTACCAGGCTCTTTCGTTCGGTCCAGCACGGCTATCGCCTTGACGGTCGGTGGCAGTGCCTGCACGAAGTGTTCAACCGAGAAGGGGCGGAACAGGCGTACTTTGACGACGCCCACCTCTTCGCCCTGTCTGGCCAGGTGCTCCGCAGTCGCCTGTGCGGTCTCGGCCCCGGAACCCATCACGACGATCACGCGCTCGGCATCTGGCGCCCCGACATAGTCGAACAGGTGATACTGCCGCCCGGCGATCTCTGCGAAGCGATCCATCGCCTCCTGTACGATGGCCGGACACACCTGGTAATAGGCGTTGATACTTTCACGAGCCTGAAAGTACACGTCCGGATTCTGCGCTGTGCCGCGAATGAACGGGTGCTCCGGCGAGAGCCCACGCTGCCGGTGCGCCTGTACCAATGCGTCATCGATCATGGCGCGCATATCTTCGCGGGGCAAAAGTTCGATCTTGTTGATCTCGTGTGACGTGCGAAAACCATCGAAGAAGTGCAGGAAGGGCACGCGCGCCTTCAAGGTTGCCGCGTGGGCGATCAGGGCCAAGTCCTGCGCCTCCTGCACCGTATTTGAGGCAAGCAAGGCAAAGCCGGTCGCGCGGGTCGCCATCACATCCGCGTGATCGCCGAAGATGGAGAGTCCCTGCGCTGCCAGCGAGCGTGCCGCTACGTGAAAGACCACCGGCGTCAATTCGCCAGCAATCTTGTACATATTGGGGATCATCAAGAGCAAGCCCTGCGAGGCCGTAAACGTCGTCGCCAGCGACCCCGTTTGCAGCGCTCCGTGGATGGTCCCGGCTGCGCCCCCTTCCGACTGCATTTCCATCACCAGCGGCACCGTGCCCCACAAGTTGACTCGTCCCGCTGCCGACCAGGTGTCAGCGAATTCACCCATGGGAGTTGATGGGGTGATCGGATAGATCGCGATCACCTCGCTCACTGCGTGTGCGACAGTGGCCACTGCCTCGTTGCCCTCTATCGTTACCCAATTGCGTTCCATGACGTGCCTCCAGAAATCTAGACCAATGCTAAAAGTTGTCCATGCGGCGAAAGGTCAATGCAATACGATTGCTTCAGGTCAAGCATACGCTCCCCGTATCACAGACTGCTCACAACAGTACCTGCTCGATCTCACAAAAAGATCACAGGAAAAACCGTGAGCAAAAAGAGCGGGACGGTATCTTGACAAAGAGCAGTGGTGATCGTCACCGGCTCTGCACGGGGCATAGGGCGTGCGATAGCGGAAGAGATGGGGAGAGGTGGGGCAAAAGTCGTCGTGAATTACTCCAAGAGTAAGGGTCCGGCAGAAGACCTGGTCGCGCAGTTGCGGGAGACCGGGTCGCTACAGGCTGTCGCGATTCAAGCCGACGTCTCGGATGCAGCGCAGGCAGCCCGGCTCATCGAAGAGACCTGCAGCCAGTTTGGTCGCATCGATGTGCTGGTCAACAATGCGGGCATCCCGTCCACTGGCTTGTCCTGTGCTTCCATCGTTTTCCTCGGTGCTGCATCATTGGTCGTACTCACGACGCTCCTTGTTCTGCCGTGTCCTTGTGTTTTATTATAAATGAGAGATGCTCACATTGACATCACGGAAAAGGCGTTGGTATCACAATCACATCACAATCGTATCAGCACGGGCTTGATCTCCTGCACCATGTAGTCAAGCTCGAAAGGAGCGGCAGATGAACGCGGATGATGTTTGGAAGACGCGAGGAGCAGACAACGAACGCGAAGCGATCCCTGATATACCATCACTTCATTCTCCACGCGTGCCTCGCGTTACCCTGCAAGGGGAGATCAGCGAAGTGTCCCTCCTCACACTGCTGGACGTTTTGCCCGACCCGCTGGTCCTGGTCGATTCTGCCGGACATATCGCACTGGTGAATAGCCAGGCGGAAGCGTTGTTTGGCTACCCGCGCTCCGACCTCGAAGGCCTGCAGCTGGAAGTCCTCCTGCCCGAACGCTTTCATACTGCCAAGTGCTCCATCGTGAGCGCTATGCCGCCTCTCCCCGCATCCGTCCCATGGGTGCGGGGCTGGAGCTGTACGGTCGACGCAAAGATGGCACGGAGGTTCCGGTGGACATCAGCCTGAGTCCGCTCACGCTCAATGGCGCGCTGCATGTGCTGGCCGCCATTCGAGATATCACCGAGCGCCGGCGCCTGCAAGAGCGCGAGCGTGCCGCTCGAGAGGAGGCCGAAGCCCGCCTGGCGGTCTTGCAACTGATCCTGGATGAATTGCCCGCTAGCGTCTATATCGTGCAAGGAGAAGAGGCCCGCCTCGTGCTGGCCAATCGTGCCACGACCACCCTCTGGGGAGCCACCTGGCACATTGGTCAACCGATGCTGGACTTTCTGGCCACCCACCGCATTCGTCTGTTCAGCACGGATGGCCGACTGCTTCCACCCACCGCATTCGCCACGGTACGCGCCGTGCACGAGGGAGAAACGGTGCGCCACCAACAGGAGACCATCCGTCGCACGGATGGGACCACCCTTCCGGTGCTGGTGAATGCCGTGGCGCTCGGCCGGCGCCTGCTGGCCGGTGTGCCAGCAGAGGTAGGAAGCCAGCCCACCGGCCCTGCGGAACCAGTAGCGCTGGTAGTCCACCAGGATGTCACCGCACTCAAAGCAGCCGAGCAGCTCAAAGATGAGTTTCTCAGTATTGCCGCCCACGAATTGCGCACCCCCCTTGCCGTGCTGAAAGGTTTTGTGCAAACGTTGCTCGTCCAGACCACACGAGGCAAAGGGCCACAGCTGGTCGAGTGGCAGCTGGAAGCCCTGCAGAGCATTGACCAAGCCACTGCTCGCCTGGTCGAACTGACCGAAGACCTGCTCGATGTCACACGCCTGCAGGCAGGGCGACTCGCCTTGCACGTTGACCCAACAGACCTGGTTGCCCTAGCCAGGCGGGTGGTGACGCGCCTGCAGATGACAACTGAGCGTCACACCCTCTCGCTTGCTACCTCGGTGGAGCACCTCGTTGCCCAGGTGGACCCGCGACGCATGGAGCAGGTGCTCAGCAATCTCATCGGCAATGCCATCAAGTACAGCCCAGAAGGCGGCTCTATCGAAGTGACCATCCGCGAAGAGGAGCAGGCGCACGAAGCACTCCTCTGCGTCAGCGATCATGGTATTGGCATTCCTGCACAGCAGCAACTGCTTGTCTTCGGCCGCTTTGCACGAGCAGACAATGCCCGCGCCCACAGCATTGGCGGGACGGGGTTAGGGCTTTACCTCTGCCGAGAACTCGTCGAACGACACGGTGGCCGCATCTGGTTCGAGTCCACCGAAGGGCAGGGCTCCACCTTCTTCGTTGCGCTGCCGCTCGTCCCCTTCCCAGACCTGTAGGCACAGTATTTCATAGCCCAGGCTTTCGCCAACAGGCGAAGCGTGGTATATGCAGCGCATCAAGCACCTGCTCGCAGCTTTCTGCGAGCGCGGGCGCCGTCGAAACCACAATGTGTTGCAACTGCCGCGATTCGTCGCAATCGAAGTTCTCCCACGCGGCGCATTGTGCCTCGTAAAGAGCAGGGCGGCCATCTGAGGCACGAGACGCCTCTTCGTTCGTTGCCTGGCTCCTTTCCACGCGTGCCTTCCAGCGTCGAGCGAGTCGCTCGAGCGCTACCTCTCGTGGGCAGATACATTCGACAAAGAGCGTATGCGCGCCACGCGCTGTCGCCTCGCGGGCAGCCGCCTGGCGATCGGCCCGCCGGATGAAGGAGGCATCCAACAGCACCGAACGACCGCTGGCAAGCACTGCGCCTGCTTCGACAAGCATTGCATGGTAGATATGAGCCGTCTGCTCAGGACGATACAACCCCTGACCGAAGGCGAAAGCCGCCGGCTGTGCAGGATCAAGATGCGCCAAGCATTTGCGGACCGTATCCGAGGAGAAGAGCGCCCAGCCCAGCTCATGGTGGAGAGCCCGTGCCAGTGTGCTTTTGCCCGTCCCCATGAGTCCACCGACCATGAGCAGTGTCGGTCTGGTCGGGCCACTTGCGTAACTTGCTGCCAAAGCGAACAGGGACGCTGCTTCCTGCCGTGCGCTTTCTCGCTGGGCTGCAAGCACTTCCGCCTCATCAAGCTGGAACGAGGTCACCTTACCACGCACGCAGGCGCGGTAACACGTGTAGAAGGGCAGGACCTCGCGCAGGGTGTCGTCCCGCGTTGCTGCAACGTAACTATCGACGAAGGCCCGCGACAGGTCAAAGCGACCCGCAGCATCCAACTCCATCGCGAGAAAAGCCACCTCACTGGCGACATCGCTGTAGCGAAAGCGCTCGTTGAATTCAATGCCATCAATAATGGCCAGCTTGTGCTCGCTATCGAGAAGATAGACGTGCTGCAGTCGCAGGTCACCGTGACAATCACGGATACGCCCATCCTCCACGCGGCTGGCGAAGAGAGGCGCGCGCTCGTCCAGGAAGTGACGGATGTACGCAACGATGCGATCATAGGTCGGAGTATCAAGCGTGCGGCCAACGTACGGCCGCATCTGCTCGAAATTCTCTTCCCAGTTGCCGCGAATGACCTCCAGCCTGCCAAAGCTCGCGATGTGCTCATCCGTCTGGGACATGGCGTGAAAAGCCGCAACGGAGCGGGCTATCTCTCCCAGCAGTGAAGAATCAGCCGTTCCAGCGCGAACCTTGCACTCCAGCATCGCCTCATCAGGCAGGCGTACCATGACGACGGCGTAGTCTACGACGCAGCCGCCATCGAGCATCGTGCCTGGCGGTGGCACGTCACCTGGCAGAAAGGTGGGGCCAAAACGCAGTCGGTCACCGGAGAACAGGAGAACGGGCGCGACACCAAGGTAGACCTGCGGTGCAAGACGTGTATTCAGCAGCACCTCCTGCTGGCAGAAGTGGCGACGGAGTGCAGGGGTGGAGTAGTCAAAGAACCCGAAGTCCTTTGGCTTCTTCAACTTGTAGACCCTGTTGGCTGTGAGCACGACCGCCGAGGCATGGGTCTGGATGACGGTGATAGGCTCATGATCACCATGGGGTCCCTTCTGGAACCAATCTCCATTAGAGACAGTGTCCTGAAACGCTGCTGGCTGTGTGAGCTTATTCAACATAGTAGTGAAGTCGATGGATAGAGAACGCTCCCATTCCGTTATTTCCCTGGTCCCCATATGATGCCTCCCCCTAGTTGATTGATCTCTGCGCCTGACTCACAGCGGGAACGAAGGTGTAGCCGCTGGTAACGCCCTCTTTCTCCTCCAGCTTCGAGGATGGATCAGTGGCGAAACACAGCCGCTACCAATGCTGTATCAGGCATGTGCTCTCGCTCGACCGCATAGACCGATCCTCCGTGCAGCAGAGTCTGGGTTGCAGCCAGATCGAGTAAATCCTCATCTCTGAACTTTGCCTCCCTGTGTACATATATGGTGTGGGTGGCTGGATCGAAGATTCCCCATTGTTCCTGATCACTGGCCACAAACAGGCTCTCAATGCGGCCATCATAGGCTGCTGGAATGACCTTGCGGACCTCATTTGACGCTCGCTCGGTCTCTGCATAGTGCTTGTACTTGGCAGCGGCATCGTGCCGCACTTTCGACACAGATGGCGCTACAAGCGCCCACCCCTGCTCGTGTAATGTCTCGGCCTTCAGCTCATCGGGATTACCTGCAATACCCCGGTCCAGCAGGTGAGGATAGGTGTTCACTTCGTGATACAGCGGAAAGAGATACGCTACGCCAGCCAGCACCAGCGGCGCTGTTTCATCCCTTAGTACCTCTTGCAATCCCTTCTCGATCTGGCGAAAGGAGTGCAGGACCTGCTCCCTGGTATCATCACCCCCAACTCCTTGCCTGCGAAAAATCATAGCTGGCCTGCTCCCTTTTCCCACTGATGCGCCTGACGAACTGCTCTGGTACTGGAGCTGATTCTCAGGCTGGTCATAGCTGAGGACCTCGGACAGGCCCTCAGGAACGGTCTTTGGCAACTCAACTTCATGAACGCTGAAGTGTGTACCCTCAAACAGTCTGACGGCGTTTTGGGAGAGTGCCAGGATATAAAAGCGCCCATCATTGCTGAGAAATGGGAGCAGCGGCTTGAGGTAGAAATGGTTGCTAACGACGACAAGCTCTTGAAAACTGAATGGCAGCCGATAGGGGTCGAATACGTCCCGGGAGCGAAAGAGTGCCAGTCCATCGCTCGGATGAAGCCAGAACGGTTCATCGTCTACCAGCGCCTGGATCGGCTCTAGCAGGTCCTCCATCTCCGCAGCATGCACATTGGCCAGAAACAGGAGGTTCTCAGCTTGTCGCATCTGATTCTTGAGCCGGATCCGGTCTTGTTGCATTTCCGCGCTCGTCCGGTGGGTGGGCAGATACAGCGAGATACACGGCCCACGATGTTTCTCCATGAGCATTTTGAGGTTCCATTTGGATCGTGTGCTCATCCCCTTCACCCCCTTGTTGCTCCTGAGGCATCGCTTCGGTTGCGGCTTCCTTTTTCTGCGAAACGCCCTCCAGGGGGACGAGCATGCACGACCAGAAGCGGTCGTCGTGTGGCTCCCAGTACATGCTCAGTCACGCTCCCCAATGCCAGTCGCTGTAAGCCACCTCGTCCGTGGGTGGCCATGGCCATCAAGTCACAGCTCCCCAACATCGCTGCTCCTTCTGCGTCTTTTCCGGTTTCAGCAACGCTGAGAAGAGCACTGGCCGCGTCTTTCCCAGTTGCTACCGAGCAGACGATCGTAAGTTTGAGCTCTACTAGCGGACCGCTGCGTAGGCGGTCCGCGACATCGCTCAGGTATGTTTTCGCAGCGCAGAGCATTTCCTCTTTCATCAAAGGATCAATGCCCACGTGAGAGCCGTGCTCACGCTCGTTTGTCGGCAAGTTCACGACTCGTGTCAGCCGCAGTATCCCTCTTGCGGGCGCTGCCAGTGCGGCAATGAGCTTCGCCGCTGGCTCGAGCGCGGCCTCCGCCCCCACCGAGCCATCGAGTGCCACCAGTCCCATCACCGCGCGTAGGGGATGTGTAGGATCTGGAAATGAGCCGGTGGGCACGGGCCCACCATCGCGCAGGACGAGGACCGGGAGCGGACTGTGGCGGGCTACCTGCTGGGCGACGCTGCCCAGGACCCAGCGTTTGAAACCTGTCTCTCCATGACGACACATGACAATGAGGTCAACGTGTCGCATTTGAGCAACATCGAGGATGGTCTGTGCGGCTCCACCAGAACGTACTTCCACCGTTGCCTCGATCCCTGCCAGGTCATTCGACCTCTTGATCCTGGCAAGGTAGTCGATCGCCCTGGTCAGATCTAGCTCAAGTGCCTCTTGTATGAGCACTGATGGTTCTGTAATGTAGGTTCCAAATTCGATCTGCGTACCGACTACCCGCAGTAAGATGAGTGAACCTCCGGAGGCGCGGGCGATGCGCGCAGCAATGGGGATGGCTCGCTCTGCACGCTTTGACCCATCCAGAGGTAGTAACATGCGCTGAAACATGATATGACTCCTTTTCAGCATGGACTGCCTGGCCTATTACAACAAAGTGATCTGACAGACATTCCGTTCAACCTGACAAGACGAGATGCTAGCAGGGAACCATCTCTACTGTTACCTCAAGCTTCCACGATAGTTCCTGGTCCGCCCTCTACTGAGAGCATAGAGCGTACGTATCACAGCCCCATCACAGATGCAGAGCGTGCGGTCACACATCAGTCACAACATACCAGATCAACATCCTGTCAGCGGACTTGCGCTACCCCGGCGGCATTTGGGCCGGTTCCATTACTGAGTGCAGCGCTCATGACGACCAGGCTACCAGCGGAGAATACTTCTAAGCAAAAACATAGTGGAACAGTCTATTGAGATCTCTTTGTGAGAGCAATAAGGCCGTCGTGATTGCGTCGTGATACATATGCTCTATACTAGGGGTGTGAGAGGGAAACCTCTTGG
>WNFC01005099.1_pt1 | contig 14368 bp, 12 predicted proteins | sample 5400541 | NCBI WGS metagenome assembly WNFC01 (sample SAMN13153342, study PRJNA577476) | soil metagenome | isolation source: 120 cm saprolite under Douglas fir tree site 2 hole 2 replicate 1 | place: USA:California | collected 2015-04-18
AGTTTGACAATTTTCGATGGATCGGTGACATCGTAGAAGCGCACGCCACGAAGTCCCTTGTAATTTTTGCGCTTGTCATCGAGATGCGGGTCGTCGTACTTGCCCATAGGCGCTTCGGGAGTCGAATCGGTAATCGGCGTTTGCGCCCCAGTCATGAGAATCCACTTCTTCAGATTCTTGTTGTAGGCCACCTGGACCTGGCTGCCTTCGAATCCGCCTTTGTTGTAAAAGATGGGCTTTCGAACGTCGCTGACGTCGATGACATCACCTTGCTGGAACATGTAGCGGCGATTGCCGATGGACATCATTTGCATCTTGCCGTTGCGGACGTGGCCGGGCATGAAGTGGGCGAGGATCTCCATGTTTCGAATGTACATGCGGCGATCGAGGTAGCTAATGCTATTCGGAGAGGGATGCCCGTGGTGGTCCGCCCAAGCCGCGATGGGAGAACCGGCCAACGCCAAGCCCGCGCCCGCGGCAGTCCGCAAGAACTCGCGCCTTGTTGGATTGATGGCTCTTTCCACCGAGTTTCGGTGCTTTGCGGGCTTGGAATTAGGTATCTTCGCGCCAGTTCTTTCTTTCATGTTATACGGCTCCTTGGGTTTCAAACTCGTGGCCCGCACCTTTTGCGACCAGGGACGATGACCACGGTTGAGCTTATCTTCCCCGTTCGAATCCGCGTACACGCCCCCTATTGGGGCACTTAAACGATGGGAGGGGTGAGGAAGAGCTTCTCCTGGTATCGAAAAGGTAGGACCGCTGTACCATTCGCAGACAAAGGCTGTCAAGAATTTTCTTCTATGGATTAGAGGTACTTGCAGTTAGTATGTTCCGCGAAAAAGCATTCAGGTATAGTGGTTGGACCAAGATGCAAGGGTGTCGGCCATGGCCGCGCATCGTATCACAGCCGCGTGAACCACAGGCAGGAGAGGCGCGGTACAGTGGGAATCGGTAATGATCGAGGGCCACACTAGGATTCCAGAGGGAGGACAGAAATGGCAATTGCAACCATTAATCCGGCGACCGGGCAAGTGCTCAAAACATTCGAATCGCTATCGGATGCACAGATTGAAGTGAAACTTCAGAGGGCTGCTGATACTTTCTTGAGCTACCGAAAAATACCGTTCGCTGAGCGCGCGCGGATGATGTTGAATGCGGCAGCGATTCTGGACGGCGAAAAAGAGATTTTTGCGCGCATGATGACGACCGAAATGGGGAAAACCTTCCGGTCGGCCGTCGATGAGGCGGCGAAGTGCGCGTGGGTGTGCCGCTATTACGCGGAGAACGCGGAAAAATTTCTGGCGGACGAAATCGTGGAGACAACGGCGAGCCGCAGCTACATTCGCTACCAGCCTCTCGGAGCAGTACTGGCGGTGATGCCGTGGAATTTTCCCTTCTGGCAGGTTCTGCGATTCGCCGCCCCGGCGTTAATGGCCGGGAACGTCGGACTTCTGAAGCACGCTTCGATCGTTCCGCAAAGCGCGCTGGCGATCGAGGATATCTTCCGGAGAGCCGGGTTTCCCGAGGGAGCTTTCCAGACACTTCTGGTGGGCTCGCAAAAAGTGGACAAGATACTGGGAGATCCGCGCGTAATGGCGGCCACATTGACGGGAAGCGAAGGAGCGGGAATTGAAGTAGGAATCGGCGCGGCGAAAAGAATCAAGAAGGTGGTGCTGGAACTCGGAGGCAGTGACCCCTTTATCGTGATGCCGAGCGCGAATCTGGAGGTGGCGGCGACCACGGCGGTGAAGGCCCGGATCTTCAACAACGGACAATCGTGTATTGCGGCCAAGCGCTTCATTGTAGCGGAATCCATTGCGGAGCAATTCGAACGGGTATTCGCAGAAAAAATGGCCGCGCTGAAGGTCGGCGATCCGTTCGATGAGAGAACGGAACTCGGGCCGCTTTCTACCGCGGATGGATTGGCTGACTTGGACCGCGACGTGAAGAAGACTGTTGAGGCAGGCGCGAAAGTTCTGACGGGAGGCAAACCGCTGGACCGCCCGGGAAATTTCTATGCGCCCACAGTCTTGACGAACATCCCGAATGGGTCGCCGGCGCACAAGGAGGAGCTGTTCGGTCCGGTGGCGAGCGTGTTCCGCGCCGCAGACCTGGATGACGCGATTCGAATCGCGAACGACAGCCGGTTCGGGCTGGGAGCAAGCGCGTGGACGAACGACTCGAAGGAACGCGATCGTTTCATCAATGAACTGGAATCGGGGATGGTGTTCATCAACCGCATGGTGGCATCCGATCCAAGGATCCCGTTCGGAGGAGTGAAGTGGTCTGGACACGGGCGCGAACTGGGGGCCCATGGAATCCGGGAGTTCACCAACATCAAGACGGTATGGATTGAAGAAGCCTCTTAAACCAGTTGCAGAATGGAGGAGGCGGTGGTAGATTGGTCTGACAACTCGACCAGATGCTGACGAGTCCGACGTCAAACAACTGGACTTAAGCGAGTTCTTTCTGGTACGACGGTCGTACCAAAGAGGGAAATGACTACTTTTGGGGAGGATGTCATGTACAAGATCGTGCGTTCCTCTCGCTTGTATGAACAGATTGTGCAGCAGGTCGAGGAATCCATCCAAAAGGGCGTGATGAAGCCCGGGGACCAGCTTCCCCCGGAACGGGAATTAGCTCAACAATTTGGCGTCAGCCGGACGGCGGTTCGCGAAGCAGTGAAAGCGCTGCGTGAAAAGGGGCTTGTGGAAGCCTACCCAGGGCGGGGGACATTCATAACGGACGGGACCTCCTACTCGATGAGGCAGTCGCTCGACCGCATGCTGAGGGTGGGGCAGGCGGAGGGGTCCGGGTTTTTGGTGGAAGTTCGGGAAATCCTGGAGCCGGAAATTGCCGCGATGGCGGCGACGCGCGCCGATGCGGAAGACCTGGCATCCATGCGCGAGCAGATCGGGGTAATGGACGAAGCGCGGAAAGATCCTGACGCTTTCATCGAAGCGGATCTGGATTTTCATCTGGCACTGGCGGAAGCGGCCGCCAATCCACTCATTTTGTCGCTGATCGATTCCATCGTGGGCCTGTTGCGTGAGCAAAGGATGGGGATCTTTCAAGTCGAGGGCGGCCCGGAGCGCGGGCAGTATCACCACAAAAAGATTTTGGAAGCGATCGAGCATCGCGACCCGGCGGGAGCACGGGAAGCGATGAAGGCACATTTGCGGCAAGTGCGAGAGGATTCGCACCGAGCGCCGAGCGGGCAGGAATCTTGAGAAGAGTTTTCAGTTTTAAGTTGTAAGTTTTTAGTAAGAAAAGAAAATGAACTCGATGATGTTTGATTCTTTCCAGCTGTTGGGTCCTGATCCAGGCTGGCGGCCGTTCTAAGTCTTTGGTTGGAGAAGAAGGATTCATGGCGAATCTCGGATTTGTCGGACTCGGGGTGATGGGCAGCGAAATGGTGAACCGGCTGCTCAGCAAGGGCCACAGCGTTACGGGCTACAACCGCACGCGTTCGAAAGCGGAGTGGCTGGTCAAGAAGGGGATGAAGTGGGTCGACTCGCCGCGCGCGGTGGTAGCCGCAGCCGACGTTATCTTTTCCATGGTCACCAATTCTGCGGCGCTCGGCGCAGTGATGAATGGGCCGGATGGAATGCTGGCGGGAGTGACGCCGGGCAAGATTTTCGTGGATATGAGCACGGTGAGCCCGGCATACAGCCGGGAAGTTGCGGCCAAGGTGCGGGAAAAGGGCGGGGACCTGGTGGACTCGCCTGTCTCTGGGAGCGTGATCACGCTGCAAGAGGGAAAACTGTCGGTGATGGTGGGAGGCCGCAAGGAAACGTTCGAAAAAGTGAAGCCGTTGCTCTACGACATCGGGCCGAAAGTCACGCACGTGGGGGACAACGGCCTGGCCCTGGTGATGAAGATCGGGACAAACCTGAGCCTCGCGGTGCAGATGCTGGCGTTTTGCGAAGGTGTTTTGCTGGCGGAAAAGAGCGGAATTGCACGGGAGACCGCGGTGGACGTGCTGACGCACAGCGTGATTGCGTCGCCCATGGTGCAGTACCGGGGGCCGTTTATTTTGAAAATGCCGGAAGAGGCTTGGTTCAACGTCAACATGATGCAAAAGGACATGAACCTGGCGCTGGAGCTGGGACGGCAATTAGATGTGCCGATGCCGACGACGGCGATCACGAATGAATTCCTGACGGCGGCGCGGGGAATGGGATTGGTGGAGAAGGATTTTGCTGTGGTGTTCGATGTTTTGGCGCAGATGTCCGGAGTGAAGCCATGACAATTGCAACGGACCAATCCAAAACCAATGCGGAACTGAAAACCGAGAAGTGGATGCGGATGTACCGGCGGATGGTGATGATCCGGGAGTTCGAAGAGCAGGTGAACGAACTTTATACACGGGCGCTGATGCCTGGGCTGGCGCACTTATATATCGGTGAAGAAGCAGTGGCGGTGGGAATTTGCGAAGCGCTGCGCGGGGACGACTACATTACGAGCACGCACCGCGGGCATGGGCATTGTGTGGCGAAAGGAGCTTCGCCGGACCGGATGTTCGCGGAGTTGCTGGGGAAAGAAGCGGGATATTGCAGGGGTAAGGGCGGGTCCATGCATATTGCGGACCCGGCGACAGGAAATCTGGGGGCGAACGCGATCGTCGGCGGCAGCGCGGGAATTGCGACGGGAGCGGCGCTGTCTTCCAAGAGATTGGGAACGGGACAAGTGGCGGTGTGCTTTTTTGGCGAAGGAGCGCTGGGGCAGGGAGTTTTGTACGAAGTGATGAACCTGGCGGCGCTGTGGAAATTGCCGGTGATTTACGTTTGCGAAAACAATCTTTATACGGAATACACGCATTATTCGGAAACGACGGCGGGGGACATTCTGGCGCGGGGAACTGCGTTTGGAGTGCAGGCGGAAAGCGTGGACGGGCAAGACGTGCGAGCAGTAAACGCGGCGGCGCACCGGCTGGTGGAACGGGCGCGGAAGGGCGAAGGGCCGGCGTTTCTGGTGTGCAACACGTATCGCTACACTGGGCATCACGTAGGCGACATCAACCGGGAATATTACCGTTCGAAACAAGAAGAGCTCGAATGGAAGACGAAGCGGGACCCGATCAAGAACTACGTGCAGTGGCTTGTGGAACAAAAGATTTCGGATGAAGGAAAGCTGAAGCAAATCCAGGAAGAAGTGCGGGCGGAAATGAAGGCGGCAGTGGAGTTTGCGATTGCCGCGCCGTACCCGACTCCAGACCAGGTGGACCAGGACGTTTATGCCTGAAGTGATGACTAGAGAGCTGACGTTTGCACAAGCGATCCGCGAAGCGCTGGCGGAAGAGATGCGCCGCGATGCTCGTGTATGCATTTTTGGCGAGGACGTGGCGGAAGCGGGGACGCCCTTCAAAGTTTTGTCCGGGCTGGTGGAAGAATTTGGCGCGGAACGCGTGATCGATACGCCGATTTCGGAAGCAGGATTCACGGGCATGGGAGTCGGGGCGGCGATGACGGGCTTGCGGCCGGTGGTGGACATCATGTTCGGCGACTTCCTGACGCTGACGATGGACCAGATGGTGAACCAGGCGGCGAAAGTGCATTACATGTCCGGCGGGACGTGGAAAGTGCCGATGGTGCTGCGGACGACGCTGGGAGCGACGAGGCGCTCGGCGGCGCAGCATTCGCAGTCGCTGCACGCGTGGCTGAGCCACGTGCCGGGATTGAAAGTGGTGATGCCATCGACGCCGTACGATGCAAAGGGGCTTTTGAAGACGGCGATTCGCGATGAGAACCCGGTGGTCTTTTTTGAAGACAAGATGATGTACAAGCTGAAAGGGCCGGTGCCGGAAGAGGAGTACACGATTCCACTGGGGCTTGCCGACGTGAAGCGCGAGGGCGAAGACGTCACGATTGTCGCGACGAGCAGCATGGTGCAGGTGGCGCTGGGTGCGGCGGAGCTGCTGGAAAAAATCGGCGTGAGCGCGGAAGTGATTGATCCGCGGACAACGTGGCCGCTGGATGAGAAGACGCTGGTGGAGTCGGCGAAGAAAACTTCACGGGCGATTGTGGTGGATGAAGGATACGGCCGGTACGGAGTGACGGGAGAGATTGCATCGGTGATTGCGGAAGGCGCGTTCTACAACCTGGAGGCGCCGGTGAAACGGATGGGGGCAATGCACGTGCCGATTCCATTTTCGCCGCCGCTGGAAGATGTGACGGTACCGACGGAGCAGACAGTATTTGAGGCGGCGCGGGCGCTGTGTGGTAAGGCGTGAGTCGCGCGGAAGAGGAGGTGTGAGATGGCGCTGAAAACTTACGGACCGATGGCGGTGGATTGGGAGAACCGCATTGATTTTGACCGGCTGCGGCGCGAACGATTGGCGCGCGCGAAGGCGCTGCTGGCGAAATCGGAGATGGGGGCGCTGCTTTGTTTTGACATGAACAATGTGCGCTACCTGACGGCGACGCACATCGGGACTTGGGCGCAAGACAAGATCAGCCGATTTTCGCTGCTGCCGCAGAATGACGAACCGATCCTTTGGGATTTCGGATCGGCGGCGAGACATCATCAACAAAATTGCCCGTGGCTGGGAGAACGATCGCGGCCGGGAATCCCGCTGCTGCGCGGAGCGATGTCGCCGGAGATGGGGCGCGCGGAAAATGTGGCGCGGAAGATCAAGGTGGAGCTGGAGAAGCGCGGGCTGCACAAGGAGCCGCTGGGAATCGACGTGGTGGAGCCGCCGATTCTTTTTGCGCTGCAAAAAGAGGGGATCAAGATTGTTGACGGGCAGCAGTTGATGAGCGATGCGCGCGTGATCAAGACGCAGGATGAGATTTCGCTGCTGAATCACTCGGCGATGATGGTGGACGCGGCGTACGACGAATTGTACCGGGCGATGAAACCGGGGATGAGCGAGAACCAGGCGGTGGGGCTGGCGAGCAAAGTTTTGTACGACCTGGGCTCGGAATACGTGGAAGCGGTGAATGCGATTTCGGGCGAGCGCTGCAATCCTCATCCGCACGTTTTTTCGGATCGCGTGCTGCGGCCGGGCGATCCGGTTTACTACGACATTCTACATTCCTACATGGGCTACCGGACTTGCTACTACCGCTGCTTCACGATCGGGTATGCGTCGCACGCGATGATTGATGCATACAAGCGATGCCGCGAGTATTTGGACGCGGCGATTTCGCTGGTACAGCCGGGACGGACGACGGCGGAAATTGCATCGGTGTGGCCGAAGGCGCAGGAGTTCGGATTTCCGGATGAAGAAGCGGCGTTTGCGCTGCAGTTCGGGCACGGGATCGGGCTGGCGATCTGGGAAAAGCCGGTGATCAGCCGGATGGTGTCGCTGGAACATTCGCACGAAATCAAGCCGGGGATGGTGTTCGCGCTGGAAACGTTCTGGCCTTCGACGGACGGGTGGAGCGCGGCGCGGATTGAAGAAGAAATTGTGGTGACGGAAACCGGGCATGAAGTCATTACGCGATTTCCGGCGGAGCAGTTGATGGTGGCGGGCGCGCACTATTTCACCGTGAATGGGCCGCTCTCCACAACGCGCGAGAATGAAGCGCCGCCCAGCAAGCGTGTGAAGGAAATGGTGGCAGCGAGCGCAAAGGCCGAAGGAGTGGCAGCTACGGATTGAAGTCTCGTCCCCGGCTCCCAACAAAAAACTATGGCGATCAGTGTGGTAATGCCGGCGCTGGAAATGGCGCAGGAAACCGGGAAGCTCCTGGCCTGGCGAAAAAAAGAAGGCGAGCGCGTTACGAAAGGCGAGCCACTGCTCGAAATCGAGACGGATAAGGCCGTCGTCGAGGTGGAAGCGCCGGGGGATGGGATTCTTGCGGGGATAACGGCCGATGTGGGAGCCGTGATTCCGGTAGGAGAAACGATTGCGTGGCTCGTTGGTCCGGGCGAGAAGCCTCCCGCCAAGGCTGCGACGGCAGCACCTGCCGCGCGCGCGTCGAGTAGTCCGGAGCGAACAACCGCTGCCTCGGTGCCAGTCGCGGCACAGCGAGGAGGAGCTGCTGCGCAGATTTCACCGAAGGCGCGGCGGCTGGCGAAAGAACTTGGCGTGGACATCAGCCAAATTCGCGGATCGGGTCCTGATGGGACGATCACGTCGGAAGATGTGCAGAGTTTTGCCGATGGAAAGGACGCCGCTGCTCCGTCGGGAATGGAGTCGCTGAGCCAGGTCGCGCGGTTGATGGCCGAGCGCACGACTCAGAGCTGGACCAGCGTGCCGCACTTTTTTCTGGTGCGGGAGGTGGAGTGCGGTGAATTGGTTGCGACGCAAAAAAAATTGAGCGCCGAGGCACAGAAGGCGCAGAGCGCGGCGCCGACGATTACAGATTTGTTGATTGGAATTTTGGCGCGAGTGCTCGCGAAGCATCCGCGAATGAATGCGAGTTGGACGGGGGAGGGAATTCGCTCGAATCCAGAGATCAACGTCAGCGTGGCGATGGCGGTAAAGGATGGCGTGGTCGGCGCAGTGATACACAAGGCGAACACGGCGAAGATTGCGGAAATCTCCGCGCTGCGGCGCGAATTGACGGAGAGAGCGCGAGCGGGCCGGCTGCGACCGGCAGACATTACCGGCGGGACTTTTACGCTGAGCAACCTGGGCATGTACAAGGTCGATGCGTTCAGTGCGATCATCACGCCGCCACAAGCGGCGATTCTGGCGGTTGGGAGCATTTCCGATCGCGTCATCGCTGTGGAAGGAAAGCCGGGAGTGCGGCCGATGATGACGATGACGCTTTCGAGCGATCACCGCGTGGTGGACGGAGCCCGGGCGGCAGAGTTCTTGAGCGAATTGGCGAACGCCATTGGCGAGCCCGAGAAGGTGCTGTAGCGGTTGTGTTCACAAAAATCCTTGGAAGGGGAAAGAATACTTCTCTCGCCGCGCAGCTCCCGGCCCCCACTATGACGCCGCCCAATCCGCGCAAGAAGGCTTTTTACGCAAATTCGTCGGTGCAAGTGCTGTTCGCCGTTGCCGCGGCGATCGCGCTGGGCTGCTTGCGGCCGGCGACAGCGATCGCCATGAAACCGCTGGGGGACGCTTTCATCCGGCTGGTCACGATGATCATCACGCTGGTCATCTTTTGCACGGTGGTGACGGGAATCGCCGGAATGGAAGACTTGAAGAAAGTCGGCCGGGTTGGCGGGAAAGCGCTGCTGTACTTCGAGCTCGTATCAACCTTGGCGCTGTTCATCGGACTGGCGGCCGGCAACATCGTGCATCCGGGCAGGGCCTTCAACGTGAATGCGGCCACGCTTGACGCCAGGGCGGTGGCGGAATACGCGGGGCAGGCGAAAGCGCAGAGCGTTTCGGAATTTCTGATGCACATCATCCCCAATACCGTCGTGGACGCTTTCAGCAAGGGCGATATCCTGCAGGTGCTGCTGGTCTCAGTACTGTTCGGATTTGCGCTGTCGGCTGCCGGTCCGCGGTGCAAACCGCTGCTCGATTTCTTCAACATACTGACGGAGGCAGTGTTCGGTGTGGTCAGCATCTTGATGCGCTTCGCACCGATCGGCGCATTTGGGGCACTGGCATTCACGATCGGCAAGTACGGCATCGCTTCGCTGGGACCGCTGGCCAAACTGATTGGCACGTTTTATGCCACCTCGATTCTATTCGTTTTGATTGTGCTGGGCGTGATCGCTCGCATAGCAGGATTCGGAATCCTGAGATTCCTGGCGTACATCAAGGAAGAGATTCTTCTCGTGCTGGCCATTAGCTCGTCGGAGCCTGCCATGCCAACGCTGATGGCCAAACTGGAAAAGCTGGGATGTTCGAAGGGTCTTGTAGGACTCGTCGTTCCCACTGGTTACACGTTCAACACCGACGGCACGAGCATGTACATGACGCTGGCGGCGCTATTTGTGGCGCAGGCCACAAGTACGCCACTGACGCTGACACAGGAGCTGACGATTTTTGCGGTGGCGGTGCTGACTTCGAAAGGCGCCAGCGGCGTGCAAGGCGCGGCATTTATCGCGCTGGTGGCAACGATGACGGTTATCCCGACGATTCCGGTGGCGGGAATGGCCTTGATTCTGGGGATCGATCGGTTCATGAGCATGTGCCGCGCGACGGTGAACATGATCGGGAACGGGGTCGCGACGATCGTCGTGTCGCGATGGGAAAACGAAATCGATCAGGAGACGCTGAAGCAGAAGCTAGCGTGACGGAAGTGTTGGGCCCAGTGCACTGCGTCTGTGATCCTCCGGAGCAGGAAGCCCAGTGAATTGAGAATCGGAGCGGCAGGCTGCAATGGCAGAACGATTCGATATCGTTGTCGCAGGCGCAGGACACAACAGTCTGATTGCGGCTGCGTATCTGGCGAAAGCGGGCTATCGCTGCCTGGTGTTGGAGGGTCGGCCGATCGTGGGTGGCGGTGTGAAGTCCGCGCACTTGACCTTGCGCGGATTCACGCACGACGTGTGCTCTTCGGCGCACAACGGTATCCACGGGAATCCGATCCTGCGCGACGACGAGCTCAAGCTCGGAGATTACGGTCTCGAGTACATCTATCCCGACCCCGTTTTTCACATGCCGTTTCCCGACGGCAGTTATCTGACGCAGTGGCGCGACCTGGACCGCACCTGCGAGGAATTTGCGAAATTTTCCAAAAAAGACGGACTTGCCTTCCGGCGAATGATTGCGGAATACGAAACCGTTAAGCCTCTTTTGAACGCCGTAACGTTTACGCCGATTGGGTTCGGGAAGCCGATCAACGACCGTCTGGCGGAACATCCGCACGGAAAACTGTGGCAGCGCCGCTTGGCGATGTCGGCGTGGGAAATCCTTCGCGACACTTTCGAAGACGACCACTGCCGCGCGTTCATGATGGGCTGTCCCTATTCGCTCCAACCGGTGCAGGATCCGATGACGGCGCGGGCCGCGTACATTCCACTGCACCAGCAGAGAGAGAGCCGGCCGCTTCCAAAAGGAGGGTCGGGAGCGCTGACAGAAGCATTGTCGCGCTTCATCGAAGCACACGACGGCATGATCCTCGCTAACAAATGGATCAAAGCGCTGATCGTTGAGAACGGGAAGTGCGCGGGGGTGGAATGCGAGGATGGCAGCTCCTATCGAGCCGAAAAGGCGGTGCTCTCGACAATCCACATCAAGCAGCTTGTCGAAATGGCGCCGCGCGAATTGTGGGGGCAGGATTTCATCGACGGCGTCGATACCTGGAAGGCCGGCCTCACGCTGTTTGCGACAAATTATGCGACGAAGGAGCCACCGAAGTACGCGATTAGCGGCGGCGCGCTTTCGCCCGTGCATTCAGGGATGATGATCACCGCGGACCGGGCGCGGCGCATGAGTTACGACTACGCGAGCGGTACCGTCAATCTCGAAGATCCGCCATTGCACGTGATTTGCTGCAGCATTGTGGATCCGACGCGGGCGCCGACAGGCATGCACACGGTTAAGATCGTTGCGTATCAGCCCTACGATTTGAAAGAAGGGCCACAGCACTGGGACGCGATCAAGCGAGAGGTCTCCGACGCAAATCTGAAATATCTGCGGCGCTACTCGCCGAACTTGACCGACGACAAGATTCTGGCGCGGACGATAGAAAGCCCGCTCGATCTGGAGCGCATGAATCCGCACAACTGGCATGGCAGTTGTCACGCTGGCGGGTCCGGCCCGGCGCAGTCCGGCGCGATGCGCCCCGTGCCTGGATACGCGCAGCATCGGATGCCAATCCCAGGTCTGTATCAAACCGGGGCCACGACGCATCCCGGTGGGTCGGTAACCGGTGGACCGGGGCGAAATGCGGCAACGGTGATGCTAAAAGATTTCGGGACCAGCATCGAGGAAGTGGTGAAGAAAGCGTAAGAGTTTGGTTTTAGGGGGCGTTCACATGAGCACAATCAGTCGACGCGAGTTTGTGAAGGCGACGGCACTGGCACCTCTGGCCGTCGCACCGTTTTCATTGGGACCGCAAGCCTCCAAGGAAGATCGCTTTGACATCGTCGTTGCCGGTGCGGGACACAACAGTCTGGTGGCGGCAGCGTATCTCTCGAAGGCGGGCTATCGATGTCTCGTGCTGGAGGGTCGTCCGATGCTTGGCGGGGGCGTGAAGACGGCGGAGCTAACGCTCAAGGGATTCAAGGACGACGTGTGCTCGACGGCGCACACGTTTCTGCTCGACAACCCAATGATGAAGAACGATGAGCTCAAGCTCCGCGACTTCGGACTGGAATATATCGACCCCGATCCGATCTTCCACATCCCCTTCCCGGATGGCAGCTATCTGACGCAGTGGCGCGACCTGGACCGAACCTGCGCGGAGTTCGCGAAATTCTCGAAGAAGGATGCCGCCGCCTATCGAAAAATGCTGGCGGAGTTTGACGCCGTCAAACCGGTTTTGCTTGGAACAAGTTTTACTCCGATAGGATTTGGGAAACCGTTGAACGATCAACTGGCGCAGCAACCGCGCGGCAAGCTGTGGCAGCGGCGGCTGGCGATGTCGGCATGGGAAATCATTCGTGACACGTTTGAGGAGGAACACTGCCGCACGTTCATGCTCTACATGTCCCACTTGGCAGCCGAGCCGCCGGATGCCCCGATGACAGGACGGCTCGCTTACGGCACGGCTCGCCAACAGCACTCCGGCCGGCCCATCCCGAAAGGCGGATCGGGAGCTTTGACCCAGGCGCTGGCGCGCTCGATCGAAGCGCACGGGGGCGTGCTTCTCACGAACAAGTGGGTGAAGCAGCTGATTGTGGAGAACGGAAAATGTGTGGGCGTGGAATGCAGCGACGGAAGTTCTTACCGCGCGGAGAAGGCGGTGGTCTCCACGATCCACATCAAGCATCTGGTGGACATGGCTCCGCGCGAGCTTTGGGGCCAGGACTTTCTCGATGGGGTGGATACGTGGCAGGCGGAGCACGCGATGTTCGTCACGCACTACGCCACGTCCGAGCCACCGAAATATGCAGTGGAAGGCGGAACGCTTTCGCCGGTGGAGTCGGGCGTTTTGGTTTCACCGGAGCGGGCGCTGCGTTTTGGGTACGACGATGCCCGCGGCGTGGTCAACCTGGAGAATCCGCCACTTCAAATCATCTGCTGCAGCGTTGCCGATCCTACTCGAGCTCCGGCGGGAATGCACACGCTGAAGGTTGTCGGCTGGCAACCTTACGAGCTTAAGGAAGGTCCCGAGCATTGGGACAAGATCAAGAAAGACGTTTCCGACGCATATCTCAAATACCTGCGGCGATTCGCACCGAATTTGACGGACGATAAGATCCTGGCGCGATTTGTGGAGAGTCCGCTCGATCTCGAGCGGATGAATCCGCACTTCTGGCACGGAAGTGCGCACGCGGGCGCGCAAAGCGCATCGCAATCCGGGCCGATGCGTCCGATGCCCGGCTGGGCGCAGCACCGCATGCCGATTCCGGGGTTGTATCAAACTGGTGCGACGACGTTTCCGGGCGGATCCGTGACAGGGGCGCCCGGCCGGAACGCCGCGACGGTCATGCTCAAGGATTTCGGGACCAGCATCGAGGAAGTGGTGAACAAGAAAGCGTAGTTGGGGCGAAGAAGAGCAGCAGATTCTAATTTGCGAGGTCAGCTCATGGTGAAAAGAATCGGATGGATCGCACCCGTCGCGATGGCTGCAACGTCGATGGCATTTCTCTTCCTTGCCTCGGGTCTTACCGCTCAACCGGCTGCGTCACCGCAAGCCGCGAAACAGATGGTTCCGGACAATCCGTCGGAACACACGCCGCCGGTGCAGCCGATCGCTTACAGTCACAAAAAGCATCTGGCCTTCGGTCTGGAGTGCAAGAAGTGCCACACAAATCCGGAGCCGGGGAAACTCATGACCTTCCCGGCGACAAGTACCTGCATGGAGTGTCATGTGACCATCGCGAAAGGCAAGCCTTCGATTCAGAAGCTCTCCGAATATGCCAAGTCCAAGCAAGCAGTTCCCTGGGTGCGTGTCTATACGGTGCTGCCTGGCGTTGCCTGGAATCACCGTCCACATTTGGAGGCAGGCGTGAACTGCGAGACGTGCCACGGGCAGGTTCGGGAGATGGAGGCGATGTCGGAAGTGACCAGCGTCACGACGATGTACAGCTGCCTGAACTGTCACGAAATGAACCAGGCCAAGACCGCTTGCGACACTTGCCATAAACATTGATCGAGCTGAAAATTCCGTTTACAAGGAGGGATCATGGCGAAGCCGATCGAACTGGAAATCAACGGCAAGCGATATCCGGTGAACTACCCGGCGGACACGCCTCTCTTGTATGTGCTGCGCGATGAACTTGGCCTGACTGGCAGCAAGTACGGTTGCGGGGAAGGGCAGTGCGGCGCATGCACCGTTTTGATCGGAGGAGCGCCGCGCCGCTCGTGCCAGATTCCGGTCAGCGCGGCAGCGGCAAAGCCCAT
>WNFC01007454.1_pt1 | contig 14368 bp, 15 predicted proteins | sample 5400541 | NCBI WGS metagenome assembly WNFC01 (sample SAMN13153342, study PRJNA577476) | soil metagenome | isolation source: 120 cm saprolite under Douglas fir tree site 2 hole 2 replicate 1 | place: USA:California | collected 2015-04-18
CGCGGCTCTGCATCCTCGAAGGATTCCTGGGGCACGCCGAGCAGGCCAATGTACGCGTGCGCCGCTACGGACGGCGCAATGTCGGCTACGCCCAGGCGGCGGAGTAGTGAGCGTCGAACTCACCAAGACGCCGTCGTCCCGCCTCGACGGCCGGCGCGCGCTCGTCACCGGCGGCGGCCGCGGCATCGGGCTTGCGGCCGCTTCCGCGCTCGCGCAAGCGGGCGCGCACGTGACGCTCGCCGCGCGCACCACCGGCGAGATCGAGTCCGCGGCTGCCGCCATTCGCGCGCGCGGCGACAAAGCCGAGGCGCTCACGCTGGACGTCACCGATCTGCCCACCATGCAGGCCGCGATCGCCAAGGCCGAGCCGTTCAACGTCCTCGTCAACAATGCCGGCATGAACCGTCCGGCTTACCTGCCCGACGTGAAGGTCGAAGACTTCGACGCGATCTTTTCGCTCAATGTGCGCGCCGCTTTCTTCGTCGCACAGGCGGTCGCCTTGCGTCTGATGGCGGCCAAGCAGGCCGGTTCGATCATCAACATCTCCTCGCAGATGGGTCATGTCGGCGCCGCGCGCCGCACGGTCTATTGCGCCGCCAAGCACGCGATGGAAGGTTTCACCAAGGCGATGGCGATCGAGCTCGCGCCGCACAACATCCGCGTCAACAGCCTGGGGCCCACCTTCCTCGAGACGCCGATGACGCGGCCGTACTTCGAGAACAAGGCGTTTCGCGACGAGGTGCTGTCCAAGATCAAGCTCGGCCGGCTCGGCCAGCTCGAGGAGCTCACGGGCGCGATCGTGTTTCTCGCCTCGGACGCCTCCTCGCTCATGACCGGCGCCGCACTCGTCATCGACGGCGGCTGGACGGCGGAGTAACGGATGGACGCCGCGACGTCCCCGGCCAAGCCGCTCACGCACGCCGAAACGCGGCTGACCGTTCTCGGCATGCTGCTGCCGGTGTTCATGTCGTCGCTCGACACGACGATCCTGGCGACCGCGCTCCCGACCATCGGGCGCGACCTGGGCGACGTGCATAACCTACCCTGGCTGGTCACCGCCTACCTGATCGCCTCGACCGCGGTCACGCCGCTCTACGGCAAGATCAGCGATATCCACGGCCGGCGCCCGACGGTGCTGATCGCGCTCTCGATCTACATGATCGGTTCGCTGGTCTGCCTGTTCGCCCCCAACATGACGGTGCTGATCCTCGGCCGCGCGCTGCACGGGCTGGGCGGCGGCGGCATGTCGTCGATGGGCATGGTCGTGCTCGGCGACCTCGCGGCGCCCAAGGACCGCGGCAAGTACTATGGCTATTTCTCCGCCACCTACACGACGGCCGGCGCATGCGGACCGGCGCTCGGACGATGGGCATCGCGGCGCTGGCGCTCACCTACACGCTGCTGCGCCGCCTGCCCAAGCTCGAGCGCTACCACCGGCTCGACGTGCTGGGAGCCGCGCTCATCATGTCGGCGAGCAGCGCCTTCATGCTGGCGCTCAGCCTCGGCGGCGCGCGCTATTCCTGGACGTCCCCCACCATCCTGGCACTGGGCGCGGTCGCGCTTGGCGGTGGCGCTGCCTTCGTGATCCGCCTGCTCACCGCGCCCGAGCCGCTCATCCCGCTCTCGATTCTCAAGGATCCGGTGGCGCGCTGCGCCATCGCGATGAACTGCTTCGGCTGGGGCTCGATCATCGGCCTCAATATCTTCCTGCCGATGTACCTGCAGAGCGTGATCGGCCTCTCCCCGACCAATGCGGGCCTGAGCCTGATGGTGCTGATGGTCACGGTGAACGCCAGCGCCGGCGTTGCGGGCCAATTTTTCGGCCGCATGACGCACTACAAGATTCTGCCGCTGATCGGCATCTTCATCGCCGCCGCTTCGGTGGTCACCCTGGGGCTGGCGGCGGATCGCGTCGACGCGCTCACCTTCGAGCTGCTGCTTGCGCTCATCGGCATCGGATTCGGCCCGATCCCGCCGTTCACATCGATCACGCTGCAGAATACGGTCGCTGGCCACCAGTTCGGCACCGCGGTCGGCACGATGAATTTCTCGCGCACGCTCTATGGCACGATCCTGATCTCGATCTTCGGCGCCATCGTGCTGGGCGGCGAGCCCGCCGGCGAAGGATTGGGTGTCCTTCCCGCCGGCACCGAGGGCTTCCGCCGCATCTTCTTCACCGCGGCCGCAAGCTTTACCGTCGCGCTGGTGGCGCTGCTCCTCATGGAGGAGAAGCCGTTGAAGACGAATGTGCCGGCGGCGAACGGTTAAGCAAGCGTTGCCGCGATCGATCAATTGTCGTCCGGGCCCCTCAAGCTCCTTTCATGGGAGGCGCTCATAATAAGGTTCCATCTCACAGGGGGGATGGCGATGAGCTACGTCTTTCGCAAGCATCACCGGGTCGAGCTGGACTACATGGCTCGCATCTTGAGCTTGGCCGGCGAGCCCATTTCCGATTGCGCCGTCATCGATGTGTCCGAAGGACTGGCGCAAGGAGGACGAGGTCGGCGTGACCTTCGTGAAGGCCGTCGACACCGCCAAGGTGATCAAGGCGCAGCGGATGGCGCGGTTTCTGGAAACGCCGTGCCCGTGATCCGGCTCACGCCGGCCTGACCGGATAGACCGGCTTCTCGCCGCTCAGCACGCGCGCCACGTCGCTCGCACATTTGGTCTGCAATTCCTCGAGCGCTTCGACCGAGTAGAACGCCGTATGCGGCGTGAGGATCACGTTGTCGCGGCCGATGAGCGGCGAATCCTTCGCCAGCGGTTCGGTGGCGACGACGTCGAGCGCCGCGCCGCCGAGCTGGCCGGAATCGAGCGCCGCGACGAGCGCCGCCTCGTCGACCAGCGGTCCGCGCGCCGTATTGATGAGCAGAGCGCCTTTCTTCATCTTGGCGAACGTCTGCGCATTCATGAGCCCCCGCGTCGCCGGCAAGAGCGGCGCATGGACGGAAACGAAATCCGACATTGCGAGCAGCTCGTCGAAGCCCACACCCTCGACGCCGGCGGCGGCGAGCACGTCCTTCGGCACATAAGGGTCATGGGTGACGACGCGCAGGCCGAGCGCCTTGGCCTTGGGCGCGAGCGCGCGCGGAATGTTGCCGAAGCCGATGAGCCCGAGGACGCGGCCGCGCAGCCGCCGGATCGGCACCACCGCCGGCATCTCCCAGCGCCCGGACTGCACCAGGCGATTGGAGAACGGAATCTTGCGCGCGAGCGCAAGCAGCAGCGCCATGGCGTGATCGGAGACTTCGTGCAGGCAATAGTCCGGCACATAGGTGACCGTGATGCCGCACTCGGTCGCGGCTGGAATATCGATGTTGTCGACGCCGAGCCCGAAGCGGCCGATCACCTTGCAGCGCTTGAGCTGGCGCAGGAGATCGCCGGGCAGCTTGGCATAGGTGACGAGCACGGCGTCCGCGTCGCGCGCGACGGCAAGGATGTCGTCCGCCGCGCCGCTTTTCGCCATGCGCACCTCGGGGTCGACACGCTTGAGCGCGGCCATCGCCGGGTCGAGCGATGGAAACACGCTGTCCGTCACCGCGATCAGAGGCCGGGCCATGGTGTCGCTCCGAAAGCTAGAGATGGTCGAGCAGCGACCGCGCCGCAACTCACCGCGCCAGCACCTCGGGATTGACGAGGTTGGGCGGCCGCCGGCCGTCGAGGATCGCCAGGATATTGTCCACCACGATATTCGCCATCCTCTCGCGCACCTCGCTCACGCCGCTGCCGAGATGCGGCGTGAGCGCGACGTTCGCCATCTTGGTCAGCGCGCGCGGGACCTTGGGCTCGTGCTCGAAGACGTCGAGGCCCGCGCCCGCGATGGTCTTCTTGGCGAGCGCCTTCACGAGCGCCTTCTCGTCGACGACCTTGCCGCGCGCCGTATTGATGAGGAACGCCGTCGGCTTCATCAGGGCGAGCTCGCGCGCGCCGATCTGGTGCACGGTCTCCGGCTTGAGCGGCGAATGCAACGAGACGAAATCGGACGTCTTGAGGAGCTGGTCGAGCTCGACGTAATTGAGGTGGAATTCGCGCTCCACCTCTTCCGGTTTGCGACGCGGCGACCAGTAGAGAATGTGCATGCCGAAACCGTGCGCGCGCCGCGCCACGGCCTGGCCGATGCGCCCTCCCCCGCCGATGAGGCCGAGCGTCTTGCCGTACACCGCCGCGCCGACCAGATGGCTCGACTGGGAGCCCGGAAATATGCTGCGGCGGACCAGGCGGTCACCTTCGATCATGCGGCGCGCCACCGCCAACATGAGCCCGAAATTAATGTCGGCGGTCGCCTCCGCCACGATCGCCGGCACCACGGTGACCGGAATGCCGCGTGCGGTCGCGGCCGCGACGTCGATGTTGTCGGGCGTGATCGACATCGAGGCGAGCGCGCGCAGCTTCGGATTGGCCGCGAATACCGAGCGGTCGACCGTGTCGTGCAGGAACGAGAACAGAATGTCATGCTTGCGCGCCGCGGCAACCAACGTCTTCTTGGCGATGACGCGGCTCGACACCGGGTTGACCTTGACGTCGGCGACCGCGCGCAACCGTTCGAGCGCACTCTCCGGCGCGGGCTGGGTGACGAAAATACGCGGCCGCATCAGCGCATCCACCGCACGATGCCGGCGACGCCGTCGACCGCGACCTGCGAGCCGTCCGGAATGCGCTGCGTCGCATCGAGCACGCCGAGCACCATGGGAATGCCGCGCTCGCGCGCGAGCGAGGCGAGGTGCGAGGTCGAGCCGCCGAGCTCCGCCACCACGCCCGCAACGCGCGGCAGCACGTGGCTCAGCGCCGGACCCGCGACGCGCGTCACGAGCACGTCGCCGGGAGCCACGCGCGAGAGCTCGCACTCGCAGTTCACCACCACGGCGCGGCCGGAGCCCCAGCCGACGCCGGCCGGGTGGCCGTTGAGGCCGGGATGTTGCAGCCAGATCGCGTCGGGCACCTGGATCGGCTCGACGTGCAGCGGCCGCGCCTGCAGCAGCTTGAAGCCCTTGTCGTCGAGCGCCCATTCGATCTCGACCGGCATGCCGAAAATCTCTTCCACGCGCCGCAGCATGCGCCCGAGCTTCACCGCCTGGCCGGCATCGAGGCACGGCTTGCTCACGAGGTCTTGCGGCACCGCCTGCGGGATGGCGCCCCTTCCGTGGCCGCACGTCTCGCGGTGGTTCTTGCGGCCCGCCTCGTTCTTGCGCAGGAAGCCCTGACGCGAGAGCGTGATGCGGTCGGGCACGACGACGCCCTGCGCGATCGCCGAGCCGAGGCCCCAGGTGGCGCTCAGCAGCATCTGGCCCTCGGCGGTCTCGCTCAGCCCGCCGCCGGAGGCGCGCGCGTCGACGAGCGGCTGGATGAGCACCGCCATCGCGGTGTCGGACGGCGAGAGGCCGTGATTGTCCATGTAGCGGCGCGCGTTCGATGTCCACAGCGCGGCCCAGCATGCCCGCACCGCGGTCAGGAACGACGCCTCGTCCGCGATGCCGAGAAAGCTCTCGAACTGTCCGGCGAAGTTCGCGCCCTTGCGGTCCTCGATCAGCGCGGACGAGCGCACCGCCGAGGGCGCGCCGCTGTCGGCCCGCTGCGCCTGCCAAGCCCTCATCAAGGCATCGAGAACGTCGGGCGCGATCGGACGCTCGTAGAGCGCGAGCCTGATCGCGACCGAGAGGCGCCGACGCTCCGTCGGGTCGGCCACGCCGAAGCGCGCGACCAGGTCCCGCATCCCGAGCGCCTCGATCTGGCGGCGGTAAGCGTCGGCCGTGAGGCAGAAGCCGCCCGGCGTCGGCAGGCCGGCCCGCGTCAGCGCCGCGAGATTGGCGGCCTTCGGACCGACGCGATCGACATCGGTCGTCGCCGCGCTGCTCAACGTAATGACGAAGGGCGTTTCGCTCATGCTGGCCGGCAGGCGTTCTCTCCGGAACGGGAGAGAACGCGCTTGCTCCTCGCGGGGTCTACTTCACGTGATCGCCGTAGCCCGGCAGCGGATCGACGACGGTGATCTGCTTGACGGGGAAGTTCGACACGATCTCGATTTCGTTCTTCTTCACGATCAGCATTTCCTCGATACGCACGCCGTAGCGGTAGCGCTTGCCGTGCTGCGTCTCGAGCGCGAAGGTCATGCCTTCCTGGATCTCGATCGGGTGATCGAGCGACCAGATGCGGGAGATCACCGGCGGGTCGTATTGCGCGAGCCCAAGGCCGTGGCCCCACAAGTTTGCGGCGGCCTGGTCCTCGTCCTCGTAGCCCCAGGTCTCCATCGCCGACGGCCACTTGAGCGCGATGTCGCGCGTGGTGGCGCCGACCCGCACCGCGCCGATCGAGTCGTAGAGCCACTTGAGCGCGGTCTCGTAGGTTTCCTTCTGCTCCTGCGACGGTTCCTTGCCGACGCAGTAGGTGCGGTAATAGCAGGACTTGTAGCCGTTCCAGGTGAGCGCGGCCAAATCCATGAACACGATGTCGCCGGGCTGGATGATGCGGTCGGAGAAGTTGCGCCAGTTCGGCCAGGTATTCGGGCCGGACGACACGATCACGTCCTCCACGTCCTCCATGCCGGGAATCCTGTAGAGGTATTCCATCAGATGCGCGGTCACCTGGTTCTCGGTGATGCCGGGGCGCAGGAATTTCATGCATTCCCAATGCGTCGCATCGCCGATCGCGCCGACGATCCGGAAACATTCCTGCTCGTCCACGCTCTTCACCGCGCGCGCTTCCATCATCGGGGTCATGCCGTCGACCCAGTTGAGGTTGTTCTCCTTGAAGATGTTGATCATGTTGATGTCGATGAAGTCGACGCCGAGCTTCTGCCCGGCGACGCCGTTGTCGCGCATCGCCTGCAGCACCGCCTTGGTGAACTTGCCGACCTGCTGGGTCGAAGCCGGACCCGCCGCGCCTTTGATCCAGGCGAACGAGTGGCGCACGTTCTCCTTCGGGATCCACGGCGAATGGCGCTCGATCTGGAAGCCGAGGTCGCCCTGCTCGAAGAGGATCGGACGGCCGTCGCCGCACAGCATCGCGTAGCGCAGCCCGGGCTTGAGCCTGTTCCAGCCCGGCGTGAGCGTGCCGGTGATGTAGCGCACGTTCTCGTCGTACATGCACAGAAGCGCGCCGAGGCCGTGCTTCTTCATCATCGCGCGCGCGCGCTCGATGCGATATTCGCGCAGGCGCTCCCAGTTGACGCGCTGCTGCCAGTCCAACCCGGCAATGCCGAAATTCGCGGTGCCCATGGGTTTCCTCCTCGCCGGCGCGGACGAAGGCGGCGGCGTTGTTATGGGAAAAGTCTAATCCGCTTGGCTCCGGTAGCCGAATTAATATATGTTGCAATCGGGCATAAGGATTTCTAATGGCTTCGGTCGCATTGCGGCAGGTCCGCGCCGTCATCGCGGTGTGCGAGGAAGGCTCGTTCACGCGCGCCGCCGAGCGCGAAAACGCCACCCAGTCGGGCATCTCCCAGCACGTCGCCGCGGCCGAGCGCGCGCTCGGCGTCAAGCTGTTCGAGCGCACCAGCGCCGGCGTGGTGCCGACGCCGGCCGGGCTGCGCTACTACCGCCGCTGCGTCGAGGCGGTCGGCCTGCTCGACACCGCCGGCGAAGAGGCGCGCTCGCTCGCGAGCTTCGTGACCGGCGACCTGCGCATCGGGCTGATGCCGACCTTCACGCGCGCCGTGCTGGCGCCCACGCTCGACCATTTCATCGCGCGCCACCCCGACGTGCGGCTGCACATCGTCGAAGGCTACAGCGCGCTGCTCACCGAGATGGTGCTGGCGGACGAGCTCGACTTCGCAGTGGTGCCGTCGTTCGAGGGCCGCATCGGCCTCAAGTCGCGCCTCTTGGTGCGCGACCGCGAGATGCTGCTCTCCGGCCCGCGCCGCGGCCTCACGCCGCTCGCCCCGGTGCGGCTCAAGGACTGCCGACCCTTCAAGGTCATCGTCCCCGGCCCGCACAATGTGCGTCGGCGCAACCTGGAGACTTATTTCCACACGCACGGCGTCGAGGTCGACGCCATGATGGAGATGGACGCGATGATCGGGACGCTCGAATTCGTGGCGCGCTCCGACTGGGTGACCGTGCTGCCAAGCCTGATCTCGGTCAACGACATCGCGAGTGGCGAGCTCATCGTCAATCCGCTGGCCGATCCGCCCCTTCGCGCCGAATTCGTTGTCATTCAGCCGGCCCGCCGGACGCTCAGCGCGCAGGCGCGGCTCTTCCTCGAGCGGTTCGAGGCCGAGGTCAGCCACATCCATGCGGTGTGGGATGCCGCCATCGCGGCATCAAGGCCGAGCAATCAAGCCGTTGTGCGGAATGGGCGCGCGCGATCAGCCAAAGACGTTCGGGTGGCGCGATGATCAGCCGATCTTGATATTCGCCTCGCGCACGACGCGGCCCCACTTCTCCGTTTCGGCCGCGACGAAAGCGCGAAACTCGTCGGCCGTATTTTCTCGAAACTCCACGTTCAGCGATTTCAGGCGCGCGCTGACGTCGGGCTGGCGCAGGGTCGCGTTGAGCCCGGCATTGAGCTTCTTGATGATCTCCGCGGGTGTGCCGGTGGGCACGAACACGCCGTTCCATTCGTAGGCTTCGAAGCCGGGCAGGGTTTCCGCCACCGCGGGCAGATCGGGCAGCGTCTCGAGCCGGCCGCGGCCGGTGTGCGCGATCGCCTTGACCGCGCCGCCCGTCACATGACCGATCGACGAGGCGCCGTTGGAGAAGAAGTATTTCACCTGTCCGCCGATCAGATCGTTGAGCGCCGGGCCGCCGCCCCGGTAGGGAATATGATTGATCTTCACGCCCGCGACGTGCCGGAACAATTCAAGGCAGAGGTGCTGCATCGTGCCGTTGCCGGAGGACGCGAAATCCAGTCCGCCCGGCGCGGCCTTGGCGAGCGCGATCACGTCGGCGATATTTTTTGCCGGCACCGAGTTATTGACCACCAAAATGTTCGCGACGAGCGACGCCAGGAATACCGGCTGGAAATCCTTGGCGTAGTCGAACGACAGTTTTTGATAGAGCGCGGGGTTCACCGAAAACGCGGTGGCATCGTAGAGCACGGTGTAGCCGTCGGGATCGGCCTTCGCCACGGCAGCCTCGCCGATCGTGCCGCCGGCGCCGCCGCGATTGTCGATGACGAACTGCTGGCCCCAGAGCTCGCTGAGCTTTTGAAAGAGGATGCGGCTCACGGTGTCGGCGCCGCCCGCGGGGGGATACGGCACGATCACGCGGACGGGCCGGGTCGGATATTCGGCTTGCCCCGCGGCCTGGCCGGTCACCAGCGGTGCCGCCATGGCGGCCGATGACGTCTTCAACAGCTGTCGCCGCGTCAGTCCGAATTTTTTACGCATGCGCTCCCCCGCCTCCTCAACACGCTGGTCCCACAGCGTTTTTAGCACGGCTTATTCCGCCATGCTCCGGCGTGTTAACAAATGGTTAATGCGCAGAAGCCCTCTATCGGGACCGCGGCGGGCGCAAAATCAGACCGTTTGCCAGGCACCATCCGCGTCGACCGAGCGAAACACCGCGTCGAGCGCCGCCGCCGTGTGAAGGATGCCGGCCGCGTCGATCGGAAAGACGCCGCGACCGAGTGCCGCGGCGGCAAAAAGGTCGAGATTCCGGCCGAGGTGGTTGTCCGCCGGAAAATCCCGAGTCTCCGGCTCGCCGCCGGCGCGGCGGATGACGAGCCGCGTCTCACTCACGCTCTCGGCCCAGGTATTTTCGCCATAGACCGCGATGCGCCACGCGAACGGCGTCTTGAGCGTGGTGGCGAGCGTGCCGGTCGCGCCGTTCTCGAACTCGATGAGCGCAGCGGTCGTGTCACCGGCGGCGAGCGCCAGCGCGCGGCGCTTGGACAGCGCGCTCACGCGCCCCATCGGGCCGACCAGATCGCGGAAGCAGTCGAGCAGATGAATGCCCATGCCGGTCATGCCGCCGGCGCGCGACTCCTCGGGCGCCGAGCGCCAGCCGTCGGCGGGCGCCGCGGCGAGCCAGTCGTGGCTGTAGTTTCCCTCCACATGCATGATCGTGCCGAGACGCGGTATCTCCGCGCGCAGCGCCGTCAGCGACGGCATGAGGCGGAAGTGGTGGCCGACCGCGACGGTCACGCCCGCCCGCGCGCAGGCATCGAGCATCGCCCGCGCATCGGCTTTCGAAAGCGCGAACGGCTTTTCGCAAAACACGTGCTTGCGCGCGCCGGCCGCCGCTTCCACCTGCGCGCGATGCCTGGTGTGCGGCGTCGCCAGCACGACGGCCTCGATGGCGGGATCGGCCAGCACCTCCTCGTAGGACGTGCCGATCTTCAGCCCCGCTGCGGCGAGATCGCGCGCGAGCTCCGGCTCGAGCGTGACGCCGCGCGCGAAGCGAATGAGGCTCGACCCCTGCGACGCCTGCACGAGCCGCTTGCCCCACCAGCCGAGGCCGATGATCGCCGCATTGAGCATGGCGCGCGGTTACACGGATGCGGGCGCGCCCGGCTGCTTGAGCGGATGGGCGCGGGCGAAGGCGTCGATCTTCTGGCAGGTCTCGGCGATGCGGACGAAATTCGGGAACGGCGCGGTGTCGACGTTGAAGAACTTCGCTCCCGCCGCCTGGCTCGCGAGGCAGATGTCGGCGATCGTCACCTGGTCGCCGTGACAGAAACGCCCGGTCTCCTTGCTCTTGAGATTTGTTTCGAGCGCGGTGAGCGCCTGGATGTGCCAGTGGCGGCACCACGTCATGCGGGTCGGCTCGTCGAGCTTGAGCTCGTGCTCGAGATATTCGCGCACGCGCGGCACGATCAGCGGGTGTGAATCGCAGGCCACGATCTGGGCGAGGCCGCGCACCCGCGCGCGCCCCTTCGGATCGCGCGGAAGCAGCGGCGGCTGCGGGTGGACCTCGTCGAGATACTCGATGATCGCCAGCGATTCGAAAAGCGCAGGTCCCTCGCCGTCGACCAGCGCCGGGATCGCCATCATCGGATTGACGGCGCGGAACGCAGCTTCGCGCTGCTGCCCCTTCATCAGGTTGATGTCGATGACCTCCTCCGGCGCGAGATTCTTCAGATTGAGGGCGATGCGCACGCGATAGGTCGCGAGCGAACGCCAGAAGGAATAGAGCTTCATCGGCTTGGCCTCCTGCCCAACGATCACGCCTTGGCGCCGCCGGGATCGGCCTTGAGGCCGGCCGCCGCGATGCCCGCAACCGCGCAGGCCTCGTCCTTGTCGGAGGTGTCGCCGGAAATTCCGACCGCGCCGATGATGTCGCCGGCCGCGTCCCTGATCAGTACGCCGCCCGGATTGGTGACGATGCGCCCGCCGCTCGCGGCAGCCAGCATGGTGAAGAACTGCGGGGTGGTGGCGGCGCGCTCGGCGAGCGTGCGCGAGCCAAAACCCATGCCGAGCGCGCCCCATGCCTTTCCGAACGCGATGTCGAAGCGCAGGATGCCCGACTTGTCTTCGCGCTTGAAGGCGACGAGATGGCCGCCGCCATCGAGCACCGCAACGGTAAGCGGAGCGCAATTGGTCTCGCGCCCCTTCTTGAGCGCGCTGTCGACGATGGTCGAGGCCTGAGCGAGCGTGACGGACATGGCGACTCCTTCGATGTGACGATGACGGTGACGATCAGCGGGCCTTGCGGCCGGCCCAATAGGCGGAAACCACTGAGACCTCGGACGCTCCGAGACCCTGGCGGGCCGCCTCCTCGTAACAGGCGATCGAGCGCTCGACGAGAGGCAATTCGAGGCCGCGCGCGCGGCCTTCGGCGAGCATGGCGTGCAAATCCTTCAGGCCGCTGTCGAGGTCGAAGGTGACCGGGCCCGCATCGGCGCCCTTGAGCTGCTTCGCGACGGTCGGGCCGCGCACCTTCAGCACGTTGGGCCCGCCCGAGGTGTCGGACAAGAGATCCATGACGCGATCCGGGTCGAGGCCGAGCGAGCGGCTGGTGGCCAAAGCCTCGCCGAGTGCCTGCCAGTAGATCATCAGCGGCATGTTGACTGTGAACTTCATGAGCTCGCCGGAGCCGACCGGCCCGCAATGCTCGAGCCGGCGGCACAGCTGATCGAGGATCGGCTTTGCGCGCGCGGCGTCGGCGGGCTCGGCGCCCATGAGGCCGATCAACTTGCCCTGGCGCGCCGGGCCGGTCGAGCCGCCGACCGGGCATTCGACGAACGCCGCGCCCTTGGCGCGGACTTTTTCCGCGAGCGCGATCTCGACGCCGGGGCGCACCGTGCTCATCTCGATGACGAGCTTTCCCTTGAGGTCGCCGGCGAGCAGGCCCATGGCGCCGCCATACACCTGATCGATCGCATCGGGGTCAGTCAGGCAGGTGATGACGGCCTCGACCGCGCGCGTGAGCTCCGCTGGACTCGCCGCGACTTTCGCGCCCGCATCCACGAGCGGCTTCGCTTTCGCCGCCGAGCGATTCCACACCGTCACCTCGTGGCCGACCTCGATCAGCCGCGCCGCCATCGCGGCGCCCATCCGGCCAAGCCCGGCAATTCCGATACGCATGAAACTTCGCTCCTCTATTTCATCCGGTCGGCGATCTTCTTCAATGCGGCCTCGGCGCATTCGTCGTCGAAATTGCCGCCCGGCGCACCCCCGACGCCGATGCCGCCGATCGGCTCGTTGCCGGCGAAGATGGTGATGCCGCCGGGCGTGAAGGTGATGTTGGGCAGATTGCCGAGCGAGGTAGTCGTGCTCGGGTTCTTGGAGACCCGCTCGAACAGCACCTTCGTGCTCCTCTCCTTGCGGACCGGCACGAGCGAAGCCGCCGTGTAGGCCTTGGCGTAGGCGCTGTCGAGCGTATGTACCGGCGCGCCGTCGCCGCGCAGGACGGCCTGCCGCGCGCCGTCGACCGAGACGACGATGGCCGTGACCGCATATCCGTTCCTGGCGCAGGCCGCGACCGCCTCGCCCACCGCTTCGTGCGCGAGCGCCGCCGACAGTCGGCTGGTTTTCACGATGCCTTGCGCGAACGCAGGCGCGGCGAGCGCGACCGCCACGGCGGCAACAATAAATCGGCAAGTTGCATGCATCGCGGTGTTTCCCGGATTCATACGCAGTCGGACGGCCGTGACGATAGGCGAAAACGGGGATGGAGAGAAAGCCACACTTGCATGATCCACGATGTTTGCTAGCGTCCCGCCGCGTGAAACGGGAACGTGGTGCCGAGGAGCACGGAATGGCGGGACGGAAGAAAGGCACGGTCGGCATCGTCGGCCTCGGGATAATGGGCGGCGCCTTCGCCCGGAACCTGATCAAGTCGGGCTGGCGCGTCGTGGGCTACGATGTCGACGCCGGCCGCAACCGTGTGCTCGCCAAGGCCGGCGTCGAGATCGCGGCGAATGTGGCGGCGCTCGCCGCGCAAGCGCCGACCATCATCACGAGCCTGCCGAGTCCCAGGGCATTGGACGCCGTCGTCGCGCAGATCGCCGGCGTGAAGCTGCCGTCGAAGACCGTGATCGAGGCGAGCACCTTCACGCTCGAGGACAAGCAGCGCGCCCAGCGCGCGCTGAAAAAGGCTGGTCACGTCGCGCTCGACTGCCCGGTGAGCGGCACCGGGTCGCAGGCGGCCGTCGGCGACCTCGTCATCTATGCGAGCGGCGACGCCAAGGCGATCTCCCGGCTCAAGCCGATGTTTCTCGGCTTCTCGCGCGCCGTGCACGATCTCGGCGAATACGGCAACGGCAGCCGGATGAAATACGTCGCCAACCTGCTCGTCGCCATCCACAACGTGGCGAGCGCCGAAGCGATGGTGCTCGGCATCAAGGCGGGGCTCGAACCGCAGCGGATCTTCGATCTCGTCAGGAGCGGCGCCGGCAATTCGCGCGTCTTCGAGCTGCGCGCGCCGATGATGGTGAAGGACAAGTACGACGACGCCACGATGAAGATCAAAGTCTGGCAGAAGGACATGGACGTGATCGGCGAATTCGCGACCGCGCTCGGCGTGCCGACGCCGCTGTTCTCCGCCACCATCCCGCTTTATGCGAGCGCCATGTCCACGGGTCACGCCATGCACGACACGGCGGCGGTCTGCGCGGTGCTGGAGAAGATGGCGGGCGTGAAGCGGACGCGGAAGAAAAAACGCTGAGAATCGGTTGTTTCGGCGGAATCGCCGTGCTCCATTTTGGTGACGGCAAAGCAAACTATGTTATGCTGATGTCATTCCCGCGAGGCACGATGGGACCGCGGGAACGAAAAGGTGGCGAAGATGCCGGCGAACAAGAAGAAGGGTTGAAACAAGAAGAAGGACTGATTGTCCCGCGCCGTGCGCGCACGTGTCGCGGGGTCTCAAGCTTCACCGGCAGTGCAGAACCACGAACGACGTGAATGGGCCGGAACGCCGGCCTGGGCGAAACAACGCCTGAGAGGGGTCCCATCATGGCAAACGACTGGAACCGCTACGGCCCGACGGCC
>WNFC01011163.1_pt1 | contig 14368 bp, 12 predicted proteins | sample 5400541 | NCBI WGS metagenome assembly WNFC01 (sample SAMN13153342, study PRJNA577476) | soil metagenome | isolation source: 120 cm saprolite under Douglas fir tree site 2 hole 2 replicate 1 | place: USA:California | collected 2015-04-18
GACCCCGCCCCTTTCCCTCCCGCGTCGAGGACCGTTCACGAACTGGTGGTCGCGGGGATCGCGATGCGGCGCCTCCGGACGGAGGCGGCGCGCGCGGCCCTCGCCCGGGCCGAGCGCGCGGCGCGCCACGCACGCATCCCGGCGCTGACGGCGGAGGTCGAAAGCGCACTCCTCGCCCTGAAGACGCCCGCCGCGCGCCTGATTGCGAGGGGCGAGGAGCGGCTCCTCCGGCTCGAGGAGGTCGAAGCGTTGCTGGCGTCGAAAGCATTCGTAGTGGACGCCTGCCGTCACGTCGTGCGCTACGCGGGCACGGTGATCTCGCTCGCGACGCGTCCGGTGCTCTTCGGGCTCGCACGCGCGCTGGGCGAAGCGTGGCCGGGAGACGTGCCGAGGGGCACGCTCCTCGCGCGCGCATTCGGATCGAAGCTCGCCGATGAATCGCAGCGCGCGCGGTTGCGAGTCGAAGTCGGGCGACTGCGCACGGTGCTTCGGACGCTGGCCGACGTGAGGGCGACGAAGCGAGGTTTTGCCCTGGCGCCGCGCCGCGCCCACGAGGTCGTCGTGCTGGCGCGGCCCGTCGAAGACGAGCATGGGGCGGTGCTCGCCTTCCTCGCCGATGGCGAATCGTGGTCGAGCTCGGCCCTTGCCCTTGCGCTGGGAACGAGCCAGCGCACCGTGCAGCGGGCGCTCGACTCGCTCGCGGCCGCAGGCAAGGTGCAGTCGCTGGGTCGCGGGCGAGCTCGTCGTTGGATGACCCCGCCCGTGCCGGGATTCACGACGACCTTGTTACTCCCGGCTCCTCTGCCGATTGACTAGGATGGAGGGATGCGTCGATCCACCGCCGAAATCGTGCGTGAGTACGGACCCTTTCCGGGTGCCGACCACGTGAATGGCGTCACGTATGACGGTCAGCACGTCTGGTTCGCGGCCGGCGATATGCTCAGCGCCTTCGATCCGGCGAGCGGCAAGGCGCTGCGCTCGATCGACGTCGCCGCGCATGCCGGAACCGCCTTCGACGGCCAGCACCTGTTTCAGCTCGCCGAGGATCGCATCCAGAAGATCGATCCGAAGACCGGACGCGTGCTCGCCACCATCCCGGCGCCCGGCGGCGGCGGTGACTCGGGGCTCACGTGGGCCGAAGGGACGCTTTGGGTGGGGCAGTATCGGGACCGGAAGATCCATCAAGTCGATCCCGAGACAGGGACGATCCTTCGCACGATCGAGTCCAACCGCTTCGTCACCGGCGTCACCTGGATCGACGGAGAGCTCTGGCACGCCACCTGGGAGGGTGACGAGAGCGATTTGAGGCGAGTCGATCCTCGAACGGGAGAGGTCCTGGAGAAGCTCGAGATGCCGCCCGGAGTGGAGGTTTCGGGGCTCGAATCCGATGGCGGCGATCAGTTCTTCTGCGGAGGAGGAAGGAGCGGGAAGGTGAGGACCGTCCGCCGGCCCAAGCGAGGTCAACCGCCCGCGGTGCCCAGCGGGAAACCGAAGTAATCCCTTGCGTTCGTGAAGCACACCGCGGTCACCAGCCGGCCGAGCGCGTCGCGATCGTCGGGCACCAGGCCCTGGCGCACGTCCTCGCCCAGCAGATTGCAGAGGATCCGCCGGAAGTAGTCGTGGCGCGAGTAGGACAGGAAGCTGCGCGAGTCCGTGATCATCCCCACGAACCGCGAGAGCAGGCCCATGTTGGACAGGGCGCGCAGCTGGGCTTCGATCCCGTCCTTCTGGTCCAGGAACCACCAGGAGGCGCCGTACTGCATCTTGCCGGGGACGCTGCCGTCGTTGAAGTTGCCGACCATGGTCGCGAAGAGCTCGTTGTCCCGCGGGTTCAGGTTGTAGAGGATCGTCTTGGCCAGGGACTCGCGCTGGTCGAGGCCGTCCAGGAACGCGGCCAGCCCGCGCGCCGTCTCGAAGTCGCCCATCGAGTCGCCGCCCACGTTGGGCCCCAGCTTCCCGAACAGGCGCGTGCTCACGTTCCGGTAGGCGCCGAGGTGGAACTGCTGCACCCATCCGCGCTCGTGGTCCATGAGGGCCATGCGATGGAGGAGGGCCGCTTGCAGGGCGAGACCGGCGCCGCGGTCCACGCTCGGCAGCCCAGGTCGTGGAAGGCGTGGTGCCGCGCGTCGAGCGCCTGCACGAGGTCGTTGAACGTCCGCACGATGCGATTCGCCGCCCCTTCCAGCTTACCGACCCAGACGTTCCAGGCCTTGGGATCCTCGAAGGCGAGGGCGGCGTCCGGCCGCCAGGTCGGATAGACGCGTGTGGCCGGCTCCGCGCGCTGCGCCAGCCGGCGATGCGGCTCGAGGGAATCGACGGGGTCGTCGGTAGTGCACACGACCGCCACCTTCCACGACCGCAGCAGCCCCATGGTCGTGAACCCGTCCTCGCGCAGCCGCTCGTTGCAGCGGTCGAAGATCTCGCGCGCGGTGGCGGGAGTGAGGAGGCGCTCGATCCCGAAGGGCCGCTTCAGCTCCATCGCCGTCCAATGGAACAGGGGATTCCGCAGCGTCTCCGGCACGGTGCGCGCCCAGGCCTCGAACTTCTCCCAGTCGGAAGCGTCGCCGGAGACGAAGCGCTCGGGCACGCCGCAGGCGCGCATGGCCCGCCACTTGTAGTGGTCGCCCTCCAGCCAGATCTCGGTGATCGAGCGGAAGCGGTGGTCCGCCGCCATCAGCTCCGGCGAGAGGTGGCAGTGGTAGTCGACGATGGGCAGGTCGCGCGCGAACCGCACGTGAAGGTCGTGCGCCACCGCGCCGCCGAGGAGGAAGTCGTCGTGGATGAACGGTCTCATGCCCTCACCGCCTCCGTTTCGGGGAATCGGGCGGGCTCCAGCCTCGGCACCAGGAGGTGGATGATGGCCAAGGCGGCCAGGTAGGCGAAACCCGCGATGAAGAAGATGGGAACGTAGCTGTTCGTGCGGTTCAGGATCTCGCCCACCAGGATGGAGATGAACATCCCGCCGACCGCGCCCGCCATGCCTCCGAGCCCGGTCACGGAGCCCACGGCCGTGCGGGGGAACATGTCGCCCACGAGCGTGAACAGGTTGGCGGACCAGCCCTGGTGCGCGGAGGCGGCCAGGGCCACCAGCAGCACGGACGTCCACAGGCTCGACGACTTCGAGGCGAAGATGATCGGCACCACCGCGGCCGCGCAGATGAACATGGCGGTCTTGCGCGCCGCGTTGAGGCTCCAGCCACGCTTGATGAGGGCGGAGGAGAGCCAGCCCCCGCCGATGCTGCCGATGTCCGCGATGAGGTAGATGACGACGATGGGCAGGCCGATGGAGGTGAGGTTGAGGCCGTAGCTGCGGTTGAGGAAATCGGGAATCCAGAAGAGGTACAGCCACCACACCGGATCGGTCATGAACTTGCCGATCGCGAAGGCCCAGGTCTGCCGATGGCCAATGAGGCGCGCCCAGGGGATGGGTGTGACCTTCTCGACCGGGTCGCTGCGGATGTAGGCGAGCTCGGCCGGGCCCAGTCGCGTATGTTCCTCGGGTGGGCGGTACACGGCGAGCCACCAGGCCAGCCAGGCGAACCCGGTCACGCCCGTGGCCACGAACGCCCACTCCCATCCCCAGTGCAGCGTGACCCAGGGCACGACGAGAGGGGTGATGATGGCCCCGACGTTCGTTCCCGAGTTGAAGATGCCGGTGGCGAGCGCACGCTCCTTCTTCGGGAACCACTCGGCCACGGTCTTGATCGACGCGGGGAAGTTTCCGGCTTCACCCAACCCGAGCAGGAACCGCATCAGGGCAAAGCCCGCCGCCGCTCCCGTGAGCAGCACTACCGACAGGCCCGTCTTCGGGTCCAGGTTGACCGTCGGCAGCTTCATCCAATCCATGCGCTCCGCGACGGCGTGCCCGACGGCGGCGACGCTCCAGATCCCGACGGCGATGGCGAAGCCGCGCCGCGTCCCCAGCTTGTCCATGATGTTGCCGGCGAGGAGGAGCCCGATCGCGTAGGCGAGCTGGAAGGTGAAGACGATCGCGGCGTAGATGCGCTCGTCCTGCCAGCCCAGCTGCTGCACCAGCGTCGGCTTGAGGATCCCGATGACCTGGCGGTCGATGTAGTTGATGGTGGTGCCGAAGAACAGGAGGGCGCAGATCATCCACCGGTAGTGGCCGGCCCGTCCGAGGGCGGGGGAGGGCGCGGCCGCGCTCGCGGGCACCGCGCTCATTGGTTCACCCCGCTGGCCAGGAACCCGCCGTCCACGGCCAGGACGTGGCCGTTCACGAAGCTGGCGGCATCGGAGGCGAGGTACACCGCGGCCCCCGCCAGCTCCTCCGCGCGGCCGAAACGCCGCAGGGGCGTGCGCGCGAGCAGCTCGTTACCGCGGGGCGTGCCCTCGATGAGCTTGCGGTTGAGGTCGGTGGGAAAGACGCCGGGAGCGATGGCGTTGACGTTCACGCCGCGCGGTCCCCATTCCACGGCCAGCGACTTGGTCAGGGAGCCGACGCCCGCCTTGCTGGCGGAATAGGCCGCGACCTCGAAGAGGGAGACGAAAGTCGCCAGGGACGCGATGTTGACGATGCGTCCGGAGCCGCGCTCCAGCATGTGGCGGCCGAAGACCTGGCAGGCGCGCAGCGTACCCGTGAGGTTGGTGTCGACGATCGCGCTCCACTCCTGCTCGCTGACGTCGAGGGTCGGTGTGCGCTGCGTCCGCCCCGCGCAGTTGACCAGGATGTCCACGCGCCCGAGGGCCTTCACCACCGCCGCCAGCGCGTCCTCGAGGGAGCGCCGGTCCGTGACGTCGCTGCTGACGCGCAGGGTGCGCCGGCCCAGGGCGGCCACCTCGTCCGCGGCCGCCGCCACCTGCTCCGCCCGCCGCGAGGTGGGGACGACGTCCGCGCCCGCTTCCGCCAGGCCGCGCGTGAGGGCGCGCCCGATACCGGACGTGCCTCCGGTCACGACCGCCACCTTGCCCGTCAGGTCCAGCGGACGATAGGCCACGGGTCTTACCTCCTGGTGCTCACCAACTGTGCACCGTGCCGTCTTCCTTGCGGCTGACCGGAAGATAGGCGCGCTGGTACGGATGGCGCGCGGCCGCGGCTTCGTCGATGTCCACGCCGAGCCCGGGCGCGTCGCCCGGGTGCATGAAGCCGTCCGCGAACCGATAGTGATGGGGGAACACGCGGTCCGTCTCGTCGTGGTGCCGCATGTATTCCTGGATGCCGAAATTGTGGACGCTGAGGTCGAAGTGCAGGGCCGCGGCCAGGCACACCGGCGAGAGGTCGGTGGCCCCGTGGCATCCCGTACGCACGTGGAAGAGGTCGGCCAGGTGCGCGATCTTGCGCAGATGGGTGATCCCGCCCGCGTGCACGACCGTCGACCGGATGTAGTCGATGAGCTGCTCCTGGATGAGCTGCTGACAGTCGTGGATGCTGTTGAACACCTCGCCCACCGCGATCGGCGTCGTCGTGTGCTGCCGGATGAGGCGGAAGCCCTCCTGCAGCTCGGCCGGCACCGGGTCTTCCATCCAGAACAGGCGGTACGGCTCGAGCGCGCGACCCAGGCGTCCGGCTTCGATCGGGGTCAGGCGGTGATGGACGTCGTGCAACAGGTGGACGTCCGGCCCGTACTCCTGTCGCAGGCGCGCGAAGAGGGACGGGACGAACTCGAGGTACTTCTCCGTACTCCACACGTTCTCCGGCGGAAGGCCCGGCTCCGCCGGCTCGTAGAACAGGGTACCCTTGCCCACGCCGTAGGTGGAGGCAAGCCCGGGGACCCCCGACTGGGCGCGAATCGCCTTGTAGCCCATCGCCAGGTACTGGCCGACGGCGGCCACCGTCTCGTCGAGGTCCTCGCCATTGGCGTGGCCGTAGACCATGACCGCCTCGCGGGAGGCACCGCCGAGCAGACGATACACGGGCAGGTTCGCGACCTTGCCCAGGATGTCCCACAGCGCGGTATCGACGGCGGCGATCGCCGTCATGGTCACGGGGCCGCGGCGCCAGTACGCGCCCTTGTAGAGGAACTGCCAGGTGTCTTCGATGCGGCGCGCGTCGCGTCCGATGAGCAGGGGCACGACGTGCTCGCCCAGGTAGGCCGCGACCGCGAGCTCGCGGCCGTTCAGCGTCGCGTCGCCGAGGCCGTAGACGCCGTCTTCGGTCGTGATCTTGAGGGTGACGAAGTTACGGCCGGGGGAGCAGACGATGACCCGCGCGTCGACGATCCTCACGCGCGGCGACTCCCGCCATCCATTGGAATTGGATCGAGTGTACTCGCGGATCGCCGTGACAATAAATAAGGACTGTCGATTGAGCGACGCGATCCTATATCATATATGGTCATCTTGACAACGGAGTTTTGGGAGGCGTAGCCTCCAATCACACAGCGACATGTCTTCGCTCTCCTCGACGGGCCCGGACGCGCGAGGCGGCTCCGGGCGCACGCCCCGGGCGCTGACGCGGCGCGAGCTGTTCTCACTCGGGCGCACGGAGGAAGAGGGCCACTGGATTCGCATCCATCGTGCCGCCATGGCGTGCCGGTTCGAGGTCCTCCTCGACGGCGCGGACGAGGCGCACGTCCCGGCGGCCCGCGAAGCGCTGGACGAGGCGGATCGGCTGGAAGCGGCGCTCAGCGTCTTCCGCGAAACGAGCGAGCTGAGCCGCGTCAACCGCACGGCCGCGGAGAGGCCGGCCCCGGTCGACGCGGACCTCTTCGCGTTGCTCGCCCTCTGCCGCGACCTGCACGGGCGCACCGCCGGCGCCTTCGACATCACGAGCACGCCGCTCAGCCGCTGCTGGGGATTCCTGCGGCGCGAGGGACGGCTCCCGACTAGCGAAGCGATCGAGGCGGCCCGGGCGCGCGTCGGCATGTCGGCCGTCCTCTTCGATGACGACTCACGGACCGTGCGCTTCCCGCGCCCGGGCATGGAGCTCAACCTCGGCAGCATCGGCAAGGGATACGCGCTGGATCGGATGGCCACGCTCATGCGCGCGCGCGGCGCCGCGCATGCCTTGATCTCCGCCGGCGGCAGCAGCGCGGTGGCGATTGGAGGGCGAGGCGCGGGCTGGACGGTCGACCTCCGCTCGCGGCAGGTCGCAACCGGAAGGCTGGCGCGCCTCCGCCTGCGGGACGGTGCCCTCGCCACGAGCGGCGCCGGGGAGCAGTTCTTCGAAGTGGACGGCCGGCGCTACGGCCACGTCATCGACCCGCGCACGGGATGGCCCGCGTCGGGTGTCCTGAGCGTGAGCGTGGTGACGGCGGAGGGCGCGGTGAGCGACGCGCTGTCCACCGCTTTCCTGGTCGGCGGGCTCGAGCTCGCGCGGCGTTACTGCGCGTCGAACCCGCAGACACTCGTGCTGGTGACGCCGGACGACGGAAGGCCGCGGCCGGTCGTGCTGGGCGCCTTCGCGGGCGCGCGGCTAGAGGAGGCATGAGAGACAACCCGGAGACGCTGACGTCGCCGCAGCAGGTCGCCCTCGTCGTGCTGCGCACGCTGATCGGCTGGCATTTCCTGTACGAAGGTTTCTTCAAGCTCTGGCGGCCGGCCTGGACGCGAGAAGGGACGCTGCTCGGACCGTGGAGCTCGGCCGGCTACCTGCGCGCGGCCACGGGGCCGCTGGCCGACGTCTTCCATCGGATGGCCGGATCGTCCTGGCTGCCGACCATCGATCACATCGTGGCCATCGGCCTCGTCCTCGTCGGGCTCTCCCTGATGCTCGGCCTGTTCACCCAGGCCGGGTGCGTGGGCGCGCTGCTCCTTCTTGCGATGTTCTACCTGTCGCAGGTCCCGACCCACGGTCTCCACGAGCCGGGGAACGAGGGCGCCTACCTGTTCGTGAACAAGAACCTGGTGGAGGCGGCCGCGGTCTTCGCGGTGTTCGCCTTCCGCACCGGCCGCCTGGCGGGCCTGGACCGCTTGCGTCGAGGCCCCGCCCCCGTGCGGCCTCGCGTCGAGGAGGCTGCGTGAACCTGACACCGGAGCAGGAATCCCTGGGGCGCCGCAATTTCCTGAAGGCGCTCGCGGGGACGCCGGCACTGGCCGCGCTGGGCGTGGCCGCGGCCACCCGCGGGCCCATGCGCGGGGGGCGGGTCAAGGTGGCCTGGCTCGGCGTGGGCGGACAGGGGCGGGCCCTGCTGACCCGCATGGATCCCGCCTACGTGGACGTGCGCGCGCTGTGCGACATCAATCCGACTTCGCTGGCCAAGGCGGACGAGGTGCTGGCCAAGAACAACCAACCTCCGGCCAAGCACTATGTGGACTGGAAGGACATGCTGGCCAAGGAGGACATCGAAGGCGTGGTGATGGCGCCTCCCCTCTGGGCCCACGCCGACATCGCCTGCGGCCTCATGGAGGCGGGCAAGCACGTCCTGTGCGAGAAGATGATGGCGTGGGACGTACCGAGCTGCCAGCGCATGATCGACACGGCACACAAGACGGGCAAAGTCCTCGAGATCGGTTATCAGCGCTTCTACAACCCGATCTACCAGGCCGCCTACGAGGGGATCGTGAAGGCGGGCCAACTCGGCGACGTCTACCACGCGCGGCTGGTCTGGCACCGCAACGGCAACTGGCGCCGCAAGGGCGAGCCGCCGAGCAAGGACTACGATCCGTCGCCCTGGGGTTACCCCGACTTCGAGCACCTCCTGAACTGGCGGCTTTACTGGCGCTATTCGAAGGGGCTGCTCGCGGAGCTGGCCAGCCATCAGGTGAACATCGCGAACTGGTTCTTCGGCGCGGTGCCGGAGGCGGTGCAGGGAACGGGCGGGGTCTACCGGTTCAAGGACGGGCGCGAGGTCCAGGACCACTTGTACGCGACCTTCGAGTACCCGCAGGGGCGCACGGCCACCTTCTCCGCCATCGAGTCCAACGCCTTCGAGAACTACTACGAGATGTACATGGGCACGAAGGGCACCCTCATCATGCGCGCGGAGACGGACGCGCTTTTCTACCCGGAGGGTGATGCGGCCCATGCCACCGCCGTGGAGGTCGCGGCCAAGACCAGCGGGGGGGCCGCCCTCGACGCGTCGGAAAGCAAGCCCGCCTCGCAGACCTCGACCGGACCCGCCGCCCCCGCGAGCGGCGGCGGCGAGAGCACGGAGCGTGGGATCGCGTCACGCAACGAGGTCTCACGTTGGGCCGCCGCCATCCGCACCGGCGCCCCGCTCCTGTGCGGACCGGAGAAGGCGATCCATTCCGCCCGGGCCTGCATCGTCGCCAACGAGGCCCTCCAGAAGAACGAACGCCTGAAGGTGTGAGGCCGGAGCGCGAGTGATGGCCATGCGTCTGGCCGTGCCCAAGGGGGCGCAGCACCGGACCAAGGGAGAGTTCGTCTACCGCACGTTGCGCGACGCCATCGTGAAGTGCGAGCTCTCGCCGGGGGAGCGGCTCGTGATCGACGACCTGGCGCGCCGCCTCGCCGTCAGCTCGATCCCCGTCCGCGAGGCGCTTCAGCTCCTGCAGTCCGAAGGCCTGGTGCTGATGGTCCCGCACGTCGGGGCCACCGTCGCGCCGATCTCCCGCGAGTCGGTCGCGGAGGTCTTCACGGTCATGGAAGGGCTGGAGAGCGTGGCCGCCCGCGCCGCGGCCGAGCGCGCGACGCCGGAGGACTTTGACGCGCTCCAGGAGATCGTCGCCCTCATGGACCGCGCCCTGGCCACGGACGCGCACGAGCACTGGGCCGAGCTCAACACGCGTTTCCACGCCACCATCAGCCGGCTCACCGCCATGCCCATGCTGCAGGACATGATGGAGCGCGTCCTCGATCGCTGGGACCGCGTGCGGCGGTTCTTCTTCACGGGCGTCCTCGTCCATCGGGCCCAGCAGGCGCAGAAGGAACACCACGCCCTGCTCGAAGCCATGAGGAGCCAGGACTGGGCGCGCCTGCAAGAGACCATCCGCGCGCACAACCGCGGGGCATTGGCCGATTACACGGCCTTCCTGGAGTCCCGCCTCGTGCAGGGTTGACCGCTCCTTCCGCGGCGGATCCGGGGTATCGGCGTATCGCCACCTTGCGGACGCCGGAGGACTTTCGCGCGCACCTGGACAAGGCCCGCATCCGGCTCGGGTTCGACGAGGAGCTCTCCTCCGGCGCGTCGTCGCCGCTCGGACGTCCCATCGACGTGGACGGAGTCCGTGTCGGCAACCGGTTCTGCATCCTGCCCATGGAGGGCTGGGACGGGACGCGCGAAGGGCAGCCGAGCGCGCTCACCGAGCGCCGTTGGCGCAACTTCGGGATCAGCGGAGCCAAGCTCATCTGGGGCGGGGAAGCGGTCGCGGTGCGGCCGGAAGGCCGCGCCAACCCGAACCAGCTGCAGATCAGCGCCCAGACCCAGAAGGGCCTGGCCCGGCTGCGCGAGCATCTCGTCGGCGCGCACCGCGAGCGTTTCGGTCCCCAGGCCGATTCCGACCTCTATGTCGGCCTGCAGCTCACCCATTCCGGCCGCTTCGCGCGGCCCTGCGTGAAGGACCGGCCGGAGCCGCTGGTGGCCTACGCGCATCCCATCCTCGACCGCCGGTTCCCGGACGGCGTGCGGTTGCTCAGCGACGACGACCTCGACCGTCTCGTGGACGATTTCGTCCGCGCCGCCAAGCTGGCCCACGGGGCGGGGTTCCAGTTCGTCGACTTCAAGCATTGCCACGGCTACCTCGGCCACGAGCTGCTCAGCGCGCGCCGGCGCGCGGGCCGCTACGGGGGCGGGCTCGACAACCGCACGCGCTTCCTGCGCGGCGTGATCGACGGGATCCGGGCCGCGGTGCCCGGCCTCGGGATCGCGGTACGCCTGTCCATCTTCGACACCGTGCCCTACCGCAAGGATCGAGGCGGCCGCGGGGTGGCGGAGGCCAGCAGCGACGGCTACGACTGCGCGTTCGGCCTGCTCGTGGACGAAGACCTCGACCCCGCGCTCGCCGACGCGCGCGCGCTGCTGCGCGTGCTCGAGGAAAAGGGCGTGCGCTGGATCTGCACCAGCGCGGGCAGCCCCTACTACAACCCCCACGTGCAGCGCCCCGCGCTCTTTCCACCTTCGGACGGCTACACCCCGCCGGAGGATCCGCTGTGCGGGGTGGCCCGTCAGATCGAGGCCACGGCGCGCCTCAAGGCCGACTTCCCGCGCCTCGTGTTCGTGGGGTCCGGCTACAGCTATCTGCAGGAGTGGCTGCCGCGCGTGGGCCAGCACGCCGTCGCCAAGGGACTGACCGACCTCGTGGGCCTGGGACGGATGGTGCTCTCCTATCCCGACCTGCCCGTGGACGTGCTCGAAGGCCGGACCCTGCGCCGCAAGGCCATCTGCCGGACGTTCAGCGATTGCACCAGCGGGCCCCGGCTGGGACTCGTCTCCGGCTGCTTCCCCCTCGACCCGTTCTACACCGCTCATCCGGACGCGAAGCGGCTGCGCGAGGCGAAGGCGGCCCTGGCATGAGCACGGCCGCGGCCGCGGCCCGGCCGCTGGCGACCCGCGATCAGACGGTCGCGGTGGGCGTCGCCTTCCTCGCCCTCTTCGCCATCGTCGGCTGCGCGCTCTACGGCCTGCCCTTCTTCTACGACTTCTTCGTGAAGGACCTCGGCTGGACGCGGCAACAGGTGACCTCCGGGAACGCGCTGAGCAAGCTCGTGGTGGGACCGCTCTTCGGCTGGCTGGCCGGAATCATGGTGGACCGCTTCGGGCCGCGGCGGCTGATGCTGGTGGGCATCGTGATCGCGGGAGTCGCCCTCATCGGGCTCGGCGGCGTGACCACGATCGGCGCCTTCTACTTCTTCTACCTCCTCAACGCGCTCGGCTACGTCCTGGGCGGGCCGCTGCCGGTCCAGGTGCTCCTCTCGCGCTGGTTCGACTCCGCGCGCGGCAAGGCCATGGGGATCGCGTACCTCGGGATCGGCGTGGGCGGCGCGCTGGTGCCGCTCCTGGCCTACGCCCTCACCCAGTCGATCGGATGGCGCGGCGCGCTGAAGGCCCTCGGCGTGCTCATGATCGTGGTGGCCCTGCCCGGAGCGCTCATCGTGCGCGAGCCGCCGCGTCTGGCCGCTCCCGGCGCTGCGGACCCCGCGCCGTCGGAACCTGAAGCTCTACCTGAGTCTCGACCGCAAGCTGCCCCAGGGGGAGATCGCGGGCGTGCTGTCGCTGATCCTCGTGGGCAGCATCGGCGGCCGCCTCCTGATGGGCTGGCTCGCCGACCGCTGGTTCAAGAAGCACGTCATGCTGCTCGTCTACACGATCGTGGCCGCCACCATTCCGGCCATGGTGTTCGCGCCCAGCCTGCCGCTGATCAAGATCGGCGCCCTGCTCTTCGGCATCGGCCTGGGCGGGGACTACATGGTCATCCCCCTCATGGCCGCGGAGCTGTTCGGCCTGCGCATGCTCGGCCGCGTCATGGGGATCGTGCTCACCGCGGACGGGGTGGCGGAGGCGGTGGTGCCGATGGCGGTGGCCACCATCCGGGATCGCACGGGCAGCTATGCGGGCGGCTTCCTCCTGCTCGTGGCCCTGGCCGCGGCGGGCGCGGGCGCAGTGGCGTGCCTGCCGCGCCAGGGAGGGGAGGCCGAGGGGGCCGCCCCTACGCGCTGATCCCTTTCGGGGCCAGCGGAAGACTGCGGCGCCGGATCCCGGTCGCCGTGAAGAGGGCGCCCGCCACCGCGGGCGCGAGCGCGACGATCGGGGTCTCCCCGGCTCCCGCCGAGGGCAGGTCCTTGCGGTCGAGGAGCACGGTCTCCAGCAGGGGCGCATCCGAGAAGCGGGGCACGCGGTAGAGCGAGAGCTTCGGGTTGTCGACCTCGCCCGCGTCGAACTGCACGGCCTCGAACAGCGCGCCGCCCAGGCCCATCACCACCGAGCCTTCCACCTGGTTGCGGAGGTGGTCGGGATTCACGATGGCGCCGCATTCGAAGGCGGTGACCGCGCGCGTGACCTTGACCTCGCCGCTCGGCCGTGCGATCGCCACCTCCGCGCAGGTGGCGACGTAGCCGCCCTTCTCGACGCCGCAGGCGAGGCCGAAGCCGCGCTCGGGCGTGGCCTTCGTCTTGCCCCAGCCGAAGCGCTCGGCCGCCGCTTGCAGCACCGCGCGCAGCCGCGCGTCGCTCAGGTTCGCGAGGCGCAGGTCCAGCGGGTCCCGGCCGAGCGCGTGCGCGAGCTCGTCCATGTGGCTCTCGCGGGCGAAGTGATTCGCGGTGGCGGCCAGGCCGCGGTACGAGCCCTGGCGCAGCGGATAGCGCGTGGCGTGGAACTCGATCTTCTGGTGGGGGACATCGTAGGGCGTGCGGATCCCGGAGGCGCCCGAGTTGTAGTTGTGGAACTCCCAGGCGGTGAGCTTCCCATCCGGGCCCGCGCCGCTCTTCACGTCGATCACGCCCGCGGGCCGGAAGTAGGCCCAGGTGAATTCCTCTTCGCGCGTCCAGGCCACCTTGACCGGCCGCCCGGCCGCCTTGGCGAGCCGCGCCGCCTCGATGGCGGCCTCGCCCGTGTGCTTGCCGCCGTACCCGGAGCCCGTATCGGGGACGATGACGCGGACTTTCTCTTCCGGGATGCGGAAGGCCTCCGCCAGCTCGGTGCGCACGCCGAACGGGCGCTGCGTCCCCGTCCACACGGTGAGCGCGCCGTCCTGCCACTCCGCCACCGCCGCCCGCGGCTCGAGCGGCACGTGCGCGATGTAGGCCACGGTGTAGGTCGCGTCGAGTCGGGTGGCGGCGGCGCCGAGTCCCGACGCCACGGAGCCCGTGGCGTAGCCCGAGCGCGAGCCTTCGCCCTGCGGATCGGTGGGATTCTTCCGGAGGTACTCGAACAGCTCCGCACCCGACGGGTGGGGAGTCGGCTTCCACTCTGCGTGGACGGCGTCGATGGCCTCGGCCGCGGCGTGGCTGTTGGGGGCGGCCACGCCCACGAAGTCGCCGTCGCGGACGGCAATGACCCCAGGCCGCGCGGCCGCGGCGCGCGTGTCCACGGACACGAGGGCGGCCCCGACACTGGGAGCCCGGAGCACGCGGCCGTAGACCATCCCGGGACGATTCATGTCCGACGTGTACTTGTGCCGCCCCGTCACGACGTCACGCCCGTTGACCTTCGGAACGGACTGGCCGGCGACCGTCCAGCGCTCGGCGGGCGCCGTGGGGACGTCGTCCCCGATCGCCTTCACGAGCTTCTGACCCTTGCTCAGCTCGCCGTAGCCCGCGGTACGGCCGGTGGGCGGATGGGCGACGGCCGCCGCCTGGGCCACGAGCGCGCCGCGGTCGACGCCCCATCGCTGTGCGGCGAGGTCGATGAGCAGCTCGCGCGCGGCCGCGGCCACCTTGCGGAGCTGCGCGGCCATGATGGGCGTCGTGCGGCTGCCGAACGTGCCCATGTCGAACGGCGTGACCGCGGTGTCGGCCATGACCATCGTGATCGACCCGATCGGGACGCGCAGCTCCTCGGCCACGACCTGCGAG
>WNFC01005100.1_pt1 | contig 14367 bp, 12 predicted proteins | sample 5400541 | NCBI WGS metagenome assembly WNFC01 (sample SAMN13153342, study PRJNA577476) | soil metagenome | isolation source: 120 cm saprolite under Douglas fir tree site 2 hole 2 replicate 1 | place: USA:California | collected 2015-04-18
ATTGCGGAAACCGGCTGGCCTGGCCAAATGATCGGAGCGCACCTGGCCGATGCCGTGCACGGCGGCCAGATCATGCGACTCGGCGACCGGTTCGTACACACGCGTGCGGCGCAGGCGCTTGAGTCGAACATAGTTACTATCGTCGCGGAGTTTCATAGGCGCAATCCCCTGGTTCGAGGAATGAGCACGGAAGAACTGCGCGAGCAGTTGAGCGTCCCCACCGGCGTCTTCGCAGCCTTGCTTGAGAAGCTGGTTCGCGAAAAGAAGCTGGAAGTTGCCGGTGAGCTCGCGCACCTGCGGGGACGCGGCGTGGTGATGAAGGACGAAGAGGAGGAGTCCAAAAAGACAATTGAAGCAGCCTTTGCCTCGGCTGGATTGAAAGTGCCGGCGCTCAAAGATGTGCTGGCCGGACTGAAAGTAGACAAGTCCCGCGCCCAGAAAATCGTCACACTATTGTTGCGCGACAAGGTCCTAGTAAAGATTTCAGAGGACCTGGTCTTTCATCGCGACGCGCTGGGAGACTTGCGCAAGCGGATGGCGTCCGAAAAGGCAACGTCGCCAAAGATTGACGTAGCCCGCTTCAAGGACCTGACCGGCGTAAGCCGCAAATACGCCATCCCGCTGCTGGAATATCTCGACCGTGAGCACGTGACCCGGCGGGTGGGTGATGAAAGAGTAATTTTGTAGCCGTCAAAAAACTAGACCACGGATTTTGCGCTAATCAGACCGATGTGGGGCGGACACTCTTGTCTGTGGGCTAGATCTTTTCTTCCGGCATTTCCAGCTCGAGTCCCAGCGGATCTGTGAATCGGTTGGTCAGGTTTGCCAGGCCAGTCAGCAGGTCCACGTCTACGATCTCGGGATCGGCAAAATGCTTCTTCAACTCGTTGAAATCGGCATCGGTAATGTCGTGTGGGGATCGCGTCAACTTCTCGACATAGACCAGCGCTGCTCTTTCTTTTTCGCTGAAGCGGGAATAGTCTCCCTGCTTGAGGGCGCTCCAGTCCTCCGGCGTCAGGCCAACCCGTTTAGACGACGCCAGATGGTGCTGAAGGCAGTAGCGGCACCCGTTGATCATGGAGACGCGGATGTAGATGAGTTCGTACAGCTTGCGTTCGAGCGAGCGGCCGACGCTGGCGTAAAAGCCGAGGAAATTCTTGAGCATGTCCGGGCGATGGGCCAGCGCTTTTTGCACGTTGCCAGGTTTGCCCTTGAGCTTTTGCTCGTATATTTCCTTCACTTCGGGCGTGGCCTGATCGGTTTCGATGAGTGAGATTCGCGCCATGGAGTCCTCGAGTACCGGGAATCGGCGTCCGTATAATAGAACACAACTCGCGAGGGCCGCTTGGAGGAACCTGTCGATGCTCTCAATTCGCCCAGCCAACGCCAGCGACGTACCGCTGTTGAACACCCTCATTCACGAATTCGCTGAATTCGAACACCTCCCCGTCACAGTTGCCGAAGCCAACCTGTTGCGCGATGGGTTCGGTGAACGCCCCAGATTTCGAGTGCTCATGGCGGAATGGAACGGTCAACCCGCCGGGTATGCCTTCTTCTTCGACTACTATTCAACCTTTGAGGGCCGTGCCGGAATCTTCCTCGAGGACATTTACGTTCGCGAGCGGTACCGGGGCAAAGAGATTGGAAAAGCTCTTCTAGCTCGGGTCGCAGTGATTGCGCGCGAGGAGAATTGTTTTGGCGTGCGCTGGCAAGTGCTCGACTGGAACACGCGTGCGATCGAGTTCTATCGAAGGCTTGGGGCTGAGTTCCTGGATGAGTGGAAGACGGTAAACTTGCAGGGCGATGCCCTGGAACGTCTGGCTGGAAGCGCCCCTCGGAGCGCCGCTCAGAGTACCGTTCGGAGTACAAGATGACCGAAGCGGTCCGCATCGTGGGCGCGGGTCTGGCGGGATCAGAAGCGGCCTGGCAGTGCGCCCGGAGGGGTATTGCGGTTGAACTCTGCGAGATGCGTCCCGCGCGTTCGACGCCAGCACATCAGACCGCGGATTTCGCAGAACTGGTTTGCTCAAACTCCCTGAAATCGGACAGCGAGAACACGGCGCCCTGGCTGCTGAAAGAAGAGATGCGACGGGCCGGATCGCTGCTGCTGAAGATAGCGCGAGAGTGCGCCGTTCCCGCCGGACATGCGCTGGCTGTAGACCGCACGACTTTCGCCGCCAAGGTGACTGAGGCGATATCGACGGAGCGGCTGATCACGATCACGCGTGAAGAAGTTTTGCGAATCGATGAAGGCCAGATCACGATCATCGCTACCGGGCCGCTGACTTCCGAAGCTTTATCGCAGGAAATTGCGCGGCTGAGCGATGCCAACCATTTGTATTTCTTCGATTCCATCAGCCCCATCGTTGAAGCCGATTCCATCGACATGTCCAAGGTGTACCTGGCGGCGCGCTACGACAAGGGCTCAGCTGACTACATCAACTGCCCGATGTCGAAGGAAGAGTACGACCGTTTCTGTGACGCGCTGGTTTCCGGACAATCGGCCGAGGAACGCAACTGGGAAAAACTGAACTATTTCGAAGGCTGCCTTCCTATCGAAGAGATTGCCCGCAGGGGCCGCGACACACTGCGCTTTGGTCCAATGAAGCCGGTAGGGTTGAAAGACCCACGCACCGGACGCATCCCGTATGCCGCGGTGCAGTTGAGGCAGGAAACCCTGCGCGCCGATTCCTACAACCTCGTGGGCTTTCAGAATCACCTGAAATTCGGAGACCAGGCGCGCGTGTTGCGGCTGATTCCCGGCCTGGAGAATGCGCGTTTCCTGCGCTACGGACAGATTCACCGCAACACCTACATCAACGCGCCGACTTTGTTGTCGGAATCGCTGCAGATGAAGAAGCACCCGTCAGTATTTTTTGCCGGCCAAATCTGCGGCGTCGAGGGATATGTCGAGTCCATTGCCACCGGTTTGATGGCGGGGATTCACGCCGCGGCGCTGGCTTCCGGATCAGATCCGGAGGCTCCGCCACGTCCGACCGCCTTCGGCTCCCTGGTTCACTACGTAACCCACGCCGATGCCAAAGACTTCCAGCCGGCAAACATCACTTTTGACCTTCTGCCGCCGTTGGAGCACAAAGTCCGCGACCGCCAGGAGCGCCACCGGCAGCAATGCGCGCTGGCTTTGCGGGAATTCGATGGATGGTTGGAAAGAGTGGCCCCAGTGGTCGCTGCCGGCTGAAGCGCCCTGCGTGGGGCGGACACTCCCTTCGACTTCGCTCAGCGCAGGCTTGTCCGCGCCTTTGACTTGGACTTTAGGCGTTCAAAACATGTTCAAGGCCCTTCTAACCTGACGGCGATCAAGATTTTCAACCAAAATCAACTTCAAAAGCGGCGGACAAGAGTGTCCGCCCCACACCGGACTTGAACAAATTCAGGCTGAGAGTCGTATATGGATTTGGGGGCTTTGACCCTCCTCCCCGGCTTACGTTCGGGGGGCAGCCGCGTCCATAACTGCGATGGTTCTTCGCGATCTCATCGGCGATGTGCTCCGTACCCTCTGGGCACACAAACTACGCACGTTCCTGACCATGTTCGGTATCGCCTGGGGCATTGTTTCCATCGTTCTGATGGTGGCGGCAGGGGAAGGCCTCCGCAAAGGACAGGAAGACCAGGCCCGGAATCTGGGCAAAGACATCCTGATCGTATTTCACGGGCGCACGAGCCTACAGGCCGGAGGGGCACGCGCGGGGCGCGCTGTGCACTGGGAAGACACCGACGTGTTGGCGGTGCAGGCGGAGGCGCAAGACTGCGAATACGCTATCCCGGAGCTGGAGCAGGGAGACGTCCGCGCCCACAGCAGCTACAACAATGCAGCGTTTACCGTAACAGGGTCTCATCCTCCGTTCGCTTACATTCGCAGCCTCGACGTGGGCGAGGGCCGCTTCTATAACTGGGACGATCAGAAGGAGTCGCGCCGCGTGGCGTTTTTGGGCAGTGACGCGGCCAAGCAGCTTTTCCCCGGCCGGAATCCGGTTGGCGAAACCTTTTACTTGAATGCGTTCCCTTACGACGTCATCGGCGTAATGGCGACCAAGAAGCAGGACTCCAGTTACGACGGCTGGGACGTCAGCAAGATATTTATTCCGTTCGCGGCCATGCGGCGCGATTTTCCGGATAAGCCGCCAGGGACATCCACAACCTTCGATCAGCTGCTGGTCACGCCCCGATCCGTGGACCAGCATGAGGCCTGCAAACACCAGATCCAGACCGTGCTAGGACGAATGCACAGCTTCGATCCCCACGACAAGGAAGCCTGTCCCATCTGGGACACGGTGCAGGAAGCCAAGGCATTCCGCCAGATGACCGACGGCATGAAGTATTTTCTGGGCGCGGTTGGCATCGTGACGCTGTTCCTGGGTGGCCTGGGCGTGATGAACGTCATGATGGTGGCGGTGCGGGAAAGAACTCGTGAGATTGGTGTGCGCAAGGCGTTAGGAGCTCCAGCTCGGACCATCCTCAAACAGTTTTTCATTGAGGCGCTTCTGATAGCGTTTATCAGCGGCGCTATCGGCATGGGGATCGCGTATGGAATCTGTTTTCTGGTGAACCTGCTCCCCATGCCGGATTTCTTTGCCGGGTTGCTGGCGACGTGGCAGTCGGGTTTGCTGGCTTGCGGTCTGCTCGGAATCATCGCGGTCTTCTCGGCGTTGTACCCGGCGCGGAGAGCGGCATCGATCGATCCGATTGAGGCATTGCGGTATGAAGCAGGAGGATAAAGGCTTAAACCACGAAGGGCACGAAGTTACACGAAGGTTTCTCCTTACTGGACTTCCTTCGTGATCCTTCGTGTCCATGGTGGTTAAAGGGTTTGTGGACGTGAAGCAAAATGCTGATTGAAATCATTCACGAAGCCTGGATCGCTCTCAAGCGCAACTACACGCGCAGCCTGCTGACCATGCTCGGCATCGTCTGGGGCATAGCTACAGTTACGCTGTTGATCGCCTATGGCAGCAGCTTTCGCCACATTCTGGTAAGCGGGTTTGACGCTTTCGGCAAGAGCGTTGTGGTTTGCTGGCCGCAGCAAACCAGCGAGCAACCTGGGGGGCAGAGGGCCGGCAAAAAGGTAGTTCTGGAGCAGGCTGACCTGGACATTGTTAAGGAGATGGCCCCCCTGGTGAAGCATGTTTGTCGGGAAACGGTACGTCGCCCAGGCATCAGCTATGGCGAACGGATGGTAGGGACGGCCGCGGTGCGTGGGGTGTGCCCTGAATATGGCGAGATGCGCAACGAAGTCGCCGTTGAGGGCCGCTGGCTCAATTCCGGAGACGAACTGGAGCGCCGCCGCGTGGTTTTTCTGGGCGCGCGCGTGCGCGAGCAATTGTTCAGCGGGCGGCCCGCGGTGGGTGAGACGGTGCAAATCGGCGGCGTACACTTCACGGTCATTGGAGTGATGGCCCGCAAAATTCAGCTCAGCAATTATTTCTCCAGCGACGATGATTCCGCCTGGATTCCTTACAGCGCCGCTGGTGACATATGGGACACGAAGTACGCGGCGGTGCTGGTGTTCGAGCCGATTGCGCCCCAGTTCGAGAAGAGAGCCTCGGCCCAGGTGCTGGCCGCCATCGCGACGCGCCAGCAGTTTTCTCCCACTGACAAGAAGGCGTTTCAGATGTTCGGACGCGACGAGTTCCGCCCAGTCATCGACGGCCTAACCATTGGGCTGCAAGTGTTGCTCACGTTTGTCGGCACACTGACTCTCGGCATCGGCGGAGTGGGTGTGATGAACATCATGCTGGTCTCGGTGGATGAGCGCATCCGGGAGATCGGCCTGCGGCGGGCGCTGGGCGCCAAGAAGTGGCAAATCAAGCTGCAGTTCCTGGCCGAAACTTTGCTCATCATGCTATTGGGTGGGGCCGCAGGAGTGTTGCTTTCTTACGGAGTCGCTGCCGCCGTTGGCACGCTTCCGCTGATGGGGCCGCTGTTTGAAGACGATTCCGGCAAGGCAGATATTCATCTGCAGATTTCCCTGGCCACGGTCATGCTCTCAAGTCTGGTGCTGCTGGCAGTGGGAGTGGCCAGCGGACTAGTGCCGGCGCTGCGCGCCTCGAAGCTCGATCCGGTGGAGGCGCTGAGGTACGAGTAGGAAGATTGTAGATTTCAGATTGTTGATTTCAGATTTCAGATTGAACATCCCTCAATTCAAGGCTCCGCGGTAAGAACTTGTTTTTCAATCTGAAATCTAAAATCTGAGATCTGCAATCTCCCCAAAAATCCCATTGACCCAGGCCCCACTTCGCAGTACCTTGCCGTGAGTCCACCATCAACCGAGGTGCGTCTTGCCGATTTCCGCCGTGGATGCAATTACTCCGGCTTTCCAGCACGCCCGGCAGCAGCTTATGCAGCCGTTCCGGGCCAGCCAGTGGGCCAAACTGGGACTGGTAGGGCTGTTGGCGGGCGAAATGAGTTCGGGCGGTGGAGGCTGCAACCCCAGCGCCTTCCAGATACCCACGCCGCCAAATCACTCCCAGCGCTTTCTGGAGATGGGCCTGCCCAAGGTCGATCCCATGCTCTATGCCTCTCTGATCGCAGTGCTCGTCGTGGCCGGGCTGGTGCTGATGGTTTTGTTTTTGTACGTGAACAGCGTGATGCGCTTCGTTCTCTTTGACAGCGTAGTAGCAAAGGAATGCCGCATTCGCGAAAGCTGGAGCCGGCGCCAGGGTCCGGGGCGGCGCTATTTTGCCTGGCAGATTCTGCTTTTCTTGTGCTGGATGGTGGGGTTGACCATTCTGGTTGGAATCCCGGCAGGTTTCGCATTTCTCGTCGGCTGGCTTAGAGAGCCCCGGGAACACATGATTCCGCTGATTTTGGGTGGCATGGCTCTGTTTTTTGTGGTGATGGTTTTCGTGGTCGCGCAACTGGTGATCCACGTCATGACCAAGGATTTCGTGGTGCCCCAAATGGCTCTGGAAGAGATTGGGGCCATCGAGGGCTGGCGGCGGCTTTGGCCCCAGATCAAAGCCGAGAAGGGCGGCTACGCAGGCTACATTGGAATGAAGATCGTGATGGCGATCGGCGCTGCGGTCGTTCTCGGAATTGTTTCCGCGATCGTGATGCTGCTGTTTCTCATTCCTGTCGGCGGACTCGGTGCGGTAGCTGTCATCGCGGGAATGGCGGCCGGGCTGACCTGGAACCTTTACACCATCACGCTTGCAGTCGTCGCGGGATGCTTGGCGATTTTTTTCATTCTGTACATGCTTTCGTTGGTCTCGGTGCCAGCCGTGGTTTTCTTTCCCGCCTATTCCATCCATTTTTTCGCTTCGCGTTACCCCGCACTGGATGCGCTGCTGCATCCTGCGCCGCCGCCGGCAATAATTTCACCGCCACCGCCTGAACCACCACCGTTGCCACCTGCGCCTGAACCGATTGGATAGCACCTGCGGTCAATCGCCTATACCTGTTGTTGAAGGCTTCAGCTTGGCGGCATGGTTGCGTCTCCAGGAAAAACGCCGGCCGAGAATGCACTTGATGATCAGGTGATCGGTCGATCCGGTCGCACCCACGCCAACCCCGAAGTTAAATTCCCACTGTGGCCCAAGGTCGAGGTCAATGGATGGAAAGAACTGCTGCTCCTGATCTTTCAGGGGATCGAAGCCGTTCAGCGACCCGTAAGCAGCGTAGTACTCCAGCCCGCCGCTGATCCTCTTGGTGAAATCGAAACTCACTTTCGCGTTGGGTGAGAACTCCACGCCCTTGTTGACATTTTCGCCGTGCAACGAGCGCTCGAGCGTGGGATTAAAAGACAGGTACCAGCGACCGATTTTCTTGTCCACGATGGGGCGAATCTCCCAGGTCCATGTGTCGGGAGAAAAGGCGCGGCGCTGGTAGCCAAATTCGTTGGACAGGCTGACCCCAACCGGCCAGTGCCATGACTCGGGAACGCGGACCCGCGGTCGGATGTGATCGCCCACCCACTGCCAGCCCCCATCCGGCTGGATAGTGGTGAACACGTAGAATCCGCTCTCAAACCAGCTGTTGAAGCCTTGCGTGATTTCCAGGGTCTCGTGCTGGGCGTGGTTGCTGGGCAGAACGCCGTTTTCCACCGTCTTGCTGCCCTTGGCGGTGAAGTTCGAGTGCAATTCCACCATTGTGCTTCCAGGCGGAACCGTATCGGAGCCGTAAACCTGGATCTCGTAGTTGTCCTGGGCGCGAGCCAGCGTGGCAAACAGCGTGACCAGAGAAAGAACGGCCAGAGACGCATGAGATTGCAGCCGTCGATTATTCATTCTTTTCCGGGCGAAGTTGGATGCGCCTCTGACCGTCCATGATGCATGGCTAACGCAAAGAGGTGCAAGCCTCGGCACTGAATAAACAAACGAGCCCCGGAACTACCGCAGAAAAGCAGGTGTCTAATCCTTTCAGACACGCGCGTGCCAAAGAGGAGCAAATTTTTATGGCGTTCTCCACGGCAGGCGGTGGTCCGTCCCGGCCCGAAATGAATGTCACGCCGCTGATCGACATTCTCTTGGTGCTGATTATTGTGTTCATGGTAGTGGTCTCCATGTCCCAGGAAAAGGGCCTGGAGGCGCAGATTCCAGAACAGTCCGACAGCGACAGGAACAACATACCGCCGCCCGACCGGACGATTGTGATTCAGGTCGTCTGGAGCGCGAAGGACCAGGATCCGCTATTGAAGATCAATCAGGATGAGGTCAGCTGGAAGGACCTGGAACCACGGCTGCAGCGGATATTCAGCTCACGGGTGGAACGGATCGCGTTTGTGCGTGGGGATGCCGACGTGGACTTCCGCTATGTCGCGGACGTGATTGATACCGCGCGACACGCGGGAGTCCAGCGCGTGGGCCTGTTGACGACGCAGTAGGCAGACAAGGAATCGTGAGGTTTCAGTCCCGAGCCCGGTTCTTGATCCAGATCGGCGAGCCAACGAATCCAAACGCGCCGCGAATCTGGTTTTCCAGGAAGCGCTGGTAGGCGAAGTGCAGCTTCACTTTGCGGTCGGTGAAGATGACGAACGTCGGGGGAGCGACCGCCGCCTGCGTCATGTAGTAGATCCTCACCTGCTGGCGGGCGGGGACAGAAGCGCGCTCGAAGTCCACGTGCTTGAGAAAGCGGTTCATCTCGCCGGTTCCGATGCGCCGGCGGCGCTCGATGGCGACTTCTTCCAGCGTCGGAAATATTTTCTCCGTGCCCTTCCCGGTTGAGGCCGAGACGAACAATATTGGCGCATAGGCGAGAAATTTCAGCGCGTCACGTAGTCTTTGCTCGTAGGCAGCACGGTCGGCGGGGCGCTTGTTTTCCTGCATGCGCGATGATTTCGTCGGCCGCCCAGTGCGCTCCTTGCCGCTGATAACAAGATCCCACTTATTCACAATGATGATCATCGAACGTCCGCTCTCGTGAGCGTATCCGGCAATAGAGGCGTCGAGCTGGCTTACTCCTTCGGTCGCATCAATCACCAGCAGGGCAACGTCGGCGGCTTCAAGGTGTTTGTGCGCCATCACTACGGAAAGCTTTTCCGCCATCAGGTGGGTTTTGCCTTTGCGGCGAATACCGGCGGTATCAATGAAGCGAAAGCGCTTGCCGTTGCGCTCGATGATTTCGTCGACCGCGTCTCGCGTGGTGCCGGGGATGGGTGAGACGATGGAACGATCCACGCCGGTGAGGAGATTGAGCAACGTCGACTTACCTACGTTAGGATGCCCAATAATAGCGACCTTGGTTTCGTGAGGTTCCGGTTGTTCCGGTTCTTCTTCCTCCGCGTCCTCAGCGTCCTCGATGGTTAGTTGGGTTTGCGGCGGCAGTATCTCGAGAACCGCATCCAGCAAGTCATCCAGGCCGCGGGCGTTCTCGGCAGAGAGAGGAAACAGCTTGCGGATTCCGAGGCGATGAAAGTCATCGGTGAGTCCCCGCTGCTTCTCGGTATCAACCTTGTTGACGGCGAGAAAGAGCGGCTTCCCGGTGTGGAGTAACTGGCGTGCGAGGTCAATGTCGGGAGACGTCATCTCGGTGCGCCCGTCCACTACCATGATGACGGCGTCGGCTTCTTTGAGCGCAACCTTAGCCTGGCGGAAGATTTCCGCTGGGATAAAGTCTTTATCCTCGGGGAGAATGCCGCCGGTGTCGACGATGCGCAAGCGGCGTCCGCGCCATTCAGCCTCACCGTAGAGACGGTCGCGCGTGATGCCGGGTTCATCTCCGACAATCGCGCGCCGTGAGCCCACCAGCCGGTTGAAAAGCGTAGATTTGCCCACGTTGGGACGTCCCACGATGGCAACGGTGGGAATGCCAGCCGCGACCGACGGCGAGTTCAAAATAGGTTGGGTCATAAGATCTTGTGGTGAATCGGCACAGACCGAGGCTGCACAGACCATGTGGCACGGGTCTCCGACCCGGACCCACACAATCGGTTACAGGTGCCCGGTAGCGCTTATTATAGTGATTCCGTGCCTCCCGCCTCCCAGCCCGTTCCCGACACGAAGAAACGGGATGTGTCGCTCTATCAGTTCTTCGCACCGGGCGGGGTGCTGTCGCGCACTCATCCCGCGTACGAGTTCCGCCGCGGACAGCTGCAAATGGCGCAGGCGGTAGAGCAGGCGCTGGAAGAAAAGCGTCACTTGATCGTTGAAGCCGGCACTGGCACGGGCAAAACGCTGGCCTACCTGGTGCCCGTCATTCGCTCCGGCAAGAGAGTCATCATTTCAACAGGAACCAAGAATCTGCAAGAACAGCTCTTTCACAAGGATATCCCTTTTCTCGAGCAGGCGCTTTTCCCCAATGGCGAAGGCAAGCTCAAAGTCTGCTACATGAAGGGTCGCAACAACTATCTTTGCCGCAAGAAGCTCTATGACCTTACCGATCAGCCCGTGCTAAGCGGTCTGGAGGAGATCGAGCACTACCGCGCCATCGCCGCATGGGAGAAGGTTACGCAGTCAGGAGACAAAGCCGAACTGGCTTCGCTTCCCGAAGCCAGCGCACTCTGGCACAAGCTTGACGCCCGCTCCGACACCTGCCTGGGACAGAAATGCAGCGCCTGGGACCGCTGCTTCATCACGGAGATGCACCGTCGGGCGATGGAGAGCGACATCATCATCGTCAACCATCATCTGTTCTTTGCCGATCTCTCCATCAAGCAGCAGGCCGAATACGCGCCCGATGCCGGAATCCTGCCCGAGGTCGGCGCGGTAATTTTTGACGAAGCCCACGAGCTGGAAGATGTGGCGGGAAGCTACTTCGGAGTCTCCGTCAGCAACGCGCGCTTTGAGGATCTCTGCCGCGACGTGGAAGTCTCGCTGCAACGCAACCATATGCTGTCGGCGTCGATGTCGGGTGCGCTGAAGAGCGTTCGCGAGCGGGCGCCGTTCTTCTTTGCGCTCCTCCCCCAGGGTGATGGCCGCTTCAGTTTCGAAAATCGGCGCGAGTTCATGGAAGAAAACGGCGACGAATTTCTCGGACTGCAACAGTCGCTCGGCAGGCTGGGATCAGAACTGGAAAACCTGCCGTCGAAGCCGGAAGAAGTCTTCAACTTTGCCCGGCGCGCGCAGGAATTGCAGGTGCAGCTCGCGTTCCTGATGGAATCCGAGGATCGCAACACCGTTTTCTGGATCGAGCGTCGTCGCGGCGGCCGCGACCGGCAGAACGTCTTTCTGCAGGCCACCCCCATCGATGTAGCGCCCATCCTGAAAACTTGCCTTTTCGACAAGCTCGAGTGCGCAGTGCTTACTTCAGCCACGCTGGCCGTCGGCGGGAGCTTCGAATACATGCGGCAGCGGCTGGGACTGGAGCACGCGCGAGAAACTGTGCTGCCTTCGCATTTCGACTATGAGAACCAGGCGCTGTTCTACGTACCCCCCGATCTTCCCGATCCCCGCACCCCGCAATTCGCGGCCAAAGCGGCAGACCGCATCCGGCGGCTGCTGGAAGTAAGTCGCGGACGCGCCTTCGTGCTGTTCACCAGCTACGCGCAGATGAATGACGTCTACCAGCGGCTGCTGGGAGAGTTGGAATTTCCCATGCTGTTGCAGGGCGACGCTCCCAAGACGGCATTGCTGGAGGAATTTCGCCTGACCCCTCACGCCGTGTTGTTCGCGACCTCATCGTTCTGGCAAGGCGTGGACGTGCAGGGCGAGCAACTCAGTTGCGTGATCATCGACCGCCTGCCGTTTGCCGTGCCCAGCGATCCCGTGGTGGCAGCGCGGGTGAAATCCATTGACGCTGACGGCGGCAATGCCTTCTTCCAGTACCAGGTCCCGGCGGCCGTGATTACGCTAAAGCAGGGCTTCGGACGCCTGATCCGGTCGCTGCACGATCGCGGGCTGCTGGTCCTGCTGGACAACCGTATTTTGAAGAAGGCCTACGGGAAAGTGTTCGTCGAGAGCCTGCCAGCCTACCGAAGGACCACGGACATGAAACAGGTGGAAGACTTTTTCGGCCTCAGTTGACAACTTGATTCCGGATCACTTCCTGCCTTCCCAAACTGCAATCGCAGGTACATAATGCCGAGCCATGCGTCAGGGGACGTGCTCCCAATGCGGTGTGAAGGGACCGCTGCGAACCTATTTCCAGCATGACGGCCAAGTCTACTGCCAGGCTTGCGCTGAGAGCATCCCCCGGCCTTCCACAATCATTGATCCCACAATTTGTGCAGGCTGTCAGGCCGACAATGGTAATAGCGAGTTTTCGCTGATCGGTAAGCTGCCGTTCTGTGCGCAATGCCAGAAGCAGTTCTACGAGAGACCATATCCGCAATGGCTCAAGCTTACTCTGGCAGGGTTGTTGATGCTGCTGGTGGTGGCGCTGGTACACGGGCGAAAATATTTTCATGCCGGGCGGGAGATGTACGTTGGAGAAAAGTTGGTGACTCAGGGCCGCTATGGCGAGGCCGTACCGCATCTGCGGCAGACGGTGCAGATTGCGCCCAATTCGGACAAAGCGGTGCTGCTCTTTGCCAAGGCTAGCTTGCTCAGCGGCGACCCCGGTTCGGCGGATACCGCCCTGCGCGCCCACGACGGTGGGCGGTTCGAAGACACTACCGAATATCGGGAGGTGGATCGAATATTCGGCCGGGCTACGAATGCGATCAAAGAAACGAATCAGGCAATTGAGCTTGCCGGGCAGAGCGGCAAGGAACAGGAAGCCGCACGCCTAATGCACCACGCCGCCGACTCCTACTCAGAGATGCCCCGCCTCGCACAGATGGCCCAGGAATTCGACGAAGGCGATGCCTTCGTACGCAAGGATTATGACAAGTTCCTAGCCATCACGACGAAACTCGTCGAGGCCAATCCCGAGTCACCTGCGTACAGCGCTGAGATGGCAAGCGCTCTGGCCTGCAAATACGCTGTGACCGGCGACTTGGCGTGGCGGCAGAAAGCGGAGGCAATGGTTGAAAAGGCGCGCCAGTTGTCGCAGGCGTCCCCGGAGGCGATGAAAGGCCACGAGGAGTACGCAGAACGTATCCGCTACCGGCTCGAGTCGCGAGAGATTATCGACAAACCCGAGTACGATCGCCGCTTCCGCGTTGGCAAAGCACAGGCAAAGAACTGATCGGAGAAATCCATGTTCTTCATTCCAGGCCCGGTGATTGCGCTCTTAACCTTCCCCGGGGTTATCGTGCATGAAACCGGGCACTTCTTTTTCTGCCGGCTGTTCCGGTTGGCAGTATTCGATGTGTGTTTCTTCCGCCTGGGCAATCCAGCCGGATATGTGATTCACGAGCGCACGGACAATTTCAAGGCCTTGTTCTTTGTTTCCATGGGACCGTTCTTTGTGAACACGCTGCTATGCATGGTATTTTGCACGGCTGCCTTTCTGCCGGTTTGGGAATTGAAGACGCCAGATCCGCTGGCGTACTTCTTTTACTGGCTCGGATTGTCGATCGGGATGCACGCTTTCCCTTCCAAGGATGATCTCTCGAATATCTGGGAATTAGCGCCCGAGAAAGCGAAACATGGGAACGTGCTGGCCATTGTCAGCCTGCCACTGATTGCCATTTTGTATGTTCTGAACTATGCCCGCGTCGTTTGGGCGGACCTAGGGTATGGGATCGCCGTAGGGATATTAGGCCCGATCGCCCTCTTTCGGGCTTTGGCATGAGAATAGTAGTCTCGGCGCAAATCCCAGGTCGCGTACACTGCTAGTCTTACGCATTGAACACAATCAAGCACATCTTCTTGCGCTACACCGCGTTCCTGTGGGCGCTGCTCAAGCCTCTCGGCGCCTGGGGTGTCTTCGTAGTCGCGGCGCTCGATGGTGCCGCCCTCGGCCTGCCTATGGATCCGATCGTCGCCACCTACGTGTATCAGAACCGATCCCGGTTCTTGTTGTACGTGCTCATGGCCTCGACCGGGTCTGCACTGGGCAGCATTGTGGTTTACGGGATCGGATATCTTG
>WNFC01018918.1_pt1 | contig 14366 bp, 5 predicted proteins | sample 5400541 | NCBI WGS metagenome assembly WNFC01 (sample SAMN13153342, study PRJNA577476) | soil metagenome | isolation source: 120 cm saprolite under Douglas fir tree site 2 hole 2 replicate 1 | place: USA:California | collected 2015-04-18
GCCGCCGAGTACGCCCCGCCCTGGGCGGTCGCGGCGCTAGGCCCGGCACCAGAAGATCCGCTGGACCGGCTGGACTGGCAGCGGCGGGCCGCCTCCATCGGTGCCTGGCGGGAACTGTCCGGGCACTGTGACCCCGCCGTAGCCGGGGTACAGGAACTGCTGGCCGGTCCACCGCCGCTGCCCGGTGGCCGGGTCGGCGTCCAGCGCCCGGCGGACGATCAGCCCGCCCGGGGTGATCGCCTCGATGCGGAGCAGGTCGCCGTTGGCCAGCGTCCGGCCACGCTCCCCCGCCTCGACCGTGTGGTCGTTGCGGGTGCATACGATCAGGTCCCCGGCGCTTGCCATAGCGCCGTCGGCGATGCGCACCACGGGCCCGGCCCGGACGACACCCAGGCGGATCAGGTCATCGCGGATGCGGCGGGACAACTCCCGGCGCAGCGCGTGATCGGCCGCCATCAGCAGCACATCGGTACCGTCCAAGGTGAGCGCAAGGTAGTGGGCAGTCGCGGCGTCCATCATCTGCTCAGGCTCACCACCGGCGATCCGAGCGTACTGGTCGTACTCGGCCAGCACCGAGGCATCGCCGACGCGGAGCCGCAGGCTGGCCGCCTGTTCCCAGGCGGCGCGGAACCGGACCGGCTCGGCGAGCTGAACATAGCCGAGGGCGTCTGCGAGCAGGGACAGGCCGCCGCCGTTTTCCACTGCCTGCAATTGCTGGGTATCACCGGCGAGGATCAGCTTGGCGCCGCTGGTCGCGGCCTGGCTGACGACGTCGGCCAGGTCCGGGTTCGCCACCATGGACGCCTCGTCCATCAGGACCAGGTCGCCGGGCTGCAGCTGGATGGGGCCGCGGGCGCCGCGCTGCCCGGGCAGGTGGCCCAGGAACTGGGCGCAGTTGTACGACACCGGGACCCCGGCGGCCAGGGTGTTGCGGGCTGACTGGGACGGCGTGATGCCGATGACCCGACCGACTCCGGCCGCGGCCCACGCCTGGCCCGCCGCGGTCAGCACCCAGGTCTTTCCAGACCCGGCCGGCGCGTTGATCACCGAGACGCGCCGGCCGTCGGTCAGCACCGACAGCGCGGCTGCGGCCTGATCCGCGCGCAGCCCGGTCCGCGTGCGCTGGCCGTGCGCGTCCGGCGCGCCGCCGGCCAGCGCGCGGTCGAGCTGCGCCAGGTCCGCGCCGAGCGCCCGCGCGGCGTCGGCCCGGTCCAGGCGCGGCGCGGCGCTGGCGCGCGCGAGCGCGAGCATACGCTGTTCCATGCTCAGCTGCGCGTGCGTGGCGAACCGCACGCCGCCGTGCCGCTGGTAGACGCTGCGCCCGTCGGCGCGCAGCAAACTGCGCGGTACCTGCACCGGCTCCGGCGCCTCCAGGCAAGCCACCGGCTCGAACTCCGAGGCCAGCGCCCGGTCAGCGAGGTCTTCCAGCAGGGCGGCGGCCGCGGCTGGCGCCATCCCGGATCTGGGCAGCACCCGGCCCAGGTACTTGATCAGGTCGGCGCGGGTCCAGGTGCTCTTTTCCTGCTGCGCCAGCGCGACCGCCTTCTGCGCCGACCGGCTCACCTCGAGCTGGCCCGGGACCGGGCCGGGATCGCCCGCGCCGCGCATGCACGCGCCTCCGTGTCCCATGTCGGCGTCGTGCCACACCGACGGCGCGACCGACGCCAGGCTCACGCCGAGGGTACGCGCGAGCTTGTCCGCCCAGCCCGCGTGCACCTGCGCGACGTCCAGCGCGCCGTGCTTGGCGGAACGCGTGGCGAAGTTCGACGCCTGCGCGAGCCGCGCCAGTTCACGCTGCGACGGCGCGCGGCCATACCGCTGCTCGAACTGCGCCGCGCGGGCGCGCACATCGGCGGTGATGGACTGGCGGCGCGAGGAGAACAGCCGCATCATTTCTCCGGAGACGCCCCTGATTTCAAACCCGTGCCCGTCATCGCGCGCCACCCACGCCACGCCGAACCGGCCGGTCAGCGCCTCCTCCAGATGCTGGGACACGATCGCGGCCACCGCGCCGATGTGCTCGTTGTAGCCCAGGGAGTCCGGCGCCCGCCACTTCCCGTCGGTGACGGTCCTGGCAGTGTGGGCGATCTGGGAGTGGACGTGCAGCTGCATGTCACCGTCCCGGGAGGTGTGCTGCAGCCAGTGCGCCACCGCCAGGTCCGCCTCGCGCCACTGGCCGGTCTCCCGGCCGTTGACCCGCGAGTTGTGCGACCCGGTGCGGGTGTAGCCCGCTTCCCGCTGGAAGTAGTCAAAGCCTGTCCGGACGGCCTGCCAGATCATGTCGTCGACCTCGGCGACCAGCCCGGACCAGTACCCCTTCCCCGCTTGGTCTCCGGCTTCGCGAGCCAGACGGACGTTCTCCCCTAGGGAGGCGTGGAAGATCGAAATGGACTTAGACAGCGAAATCGTCAGGTCGAAGAACAACGGCCCCTGCCGGGCTTGTTTGGTGGCTTCAATCCGCAGCTCGTGCCGGCGCTCTGCGGTGGCGTGCGGCTCGGCAGCCACCAGCCGGGCATAGATGTCCGCGGCTTTCCGGCCGCCGCCCGGCGGCCTGCCCAGCTGGGTGCCGTCCGGGGCCCTGCGCTGCCCGAACAGCAGGTCATACGCTTCACGCTCCACCACCTGGCCAGGCTCCAAGCCCAGCGCCTTCGCACCCGGACCCCACCAGCGACCGGGCGGCTCCCCGCCGCTTTCGCTGGCCTGGATGTAATACCCGGCCGCGTCCTTGACCGGACCCCCGTCCACCTGCTTCCAGATGTAGTCCAGGTCATAGCCCTTGCTCAGGGTCGCCACAACCGCCACCGGCTAATCCACCGCCAGCCGCAGCGGCAGAACTGCCCATACACATCGGATGATGCATGGGTGTGACGCTCTTGATCTTCACGACTTAAGGGTGACAAAACAGTCGATCAAGATCAGAAACGATAATCGTACTAAAGCGTATATAGCGGACAAAAGGGGCTAGGTGTCTGGTCCAGGCGAAGGTTGCGAAGTCCAGGATTAGGTTGCGAGTGATCTTGCGAGGTCGAGTTTTGGGCTGCGAGTCGCTACCGGGCGTGTGGGGGTGACCTGGGCCGGAAGGCGCGGCGCGCAGGGCGCTGCCGGAAGATGTCCGGTTCGCTCCGTTTGAGGATGCGCTGCCGGTGCGCCGGTAGGGTAGGTGCCGTGACAGGCCGTCTGAGGTGGCAGCGGACAGCCGTGGGTGTGGCGGTCCTCGGTGTGGTGGCGGCAAGCCTGATCACGGGCGAGCTGTGGCGGGTCGCGGTCGATGACGGTGGCTCCTCGTCGGGAAATCCCATCGGCCGCTACGGCCCGCACTGGCTGTATCCCGCGGTGGTGGCGATCGTGGTCGGCGTGCTGGTGACGACGCTGCTGCTGAGAACTGTCCGCCGGACAGGGACCATCGTGGTCCTGATCGCGGTGGCCGCGGGCGGCGCGGGTAATCTCGCCCAATGGGTCGTGCTCGGCGGCGTCAGCAATCCCATCGGCCCGCTACCGGGCGTGCATGGAGCCGGGCACGCCTCCATCGGAGACGTGTGCCTGTGGCTGGCCGTCCTTGCGCTCGTGCTCCAGGCGATACCGCGACCGGCCCGCAAGGTCCCGGACACCGCTAACGATTAAACGAACGTTACTGACGCAACGGACTCCACCGGGCCGTATGCGAGCGGTTCAGTAGTTGGGCGGTGGCCAGGTGGTCTTGGGCTGGGCCGAGGTGAGCGGGACGCTGGCGGGGGCGGGTAGCGGGCTGGCCATCGCCGCCCTGGCGGTCAAAGAAGGCCTGGGAGCCTTCGAAGACCACGACTAACACGCCCAAATCCCGGCGTGCCTGGTGATGCTCTCACCATGGGTCACTACTACTGGGCGGCGCGCAGTGCCTCAAGCTGCTGCGCCCCGGCAGCAGGCTTGATGCGGTGGCGATCGAGGGGGCCTCGCCGCTGGATCCGATGGCGGCCAGAGAGCAGGGGCCGGACGGTGATTCCACGGGCGAGTACCTGGTGACATCGGCGAAAACTACGGCGACGCGACTCCCGACGCGGCCGACAGATCGTCTACCGTCAGCTCAAGCACTCGGCGGCGCGTGCTGACGAGCCCTGGAAGGCGGCTGGCCTCAAGAACACCCTGGAAGGCTTCGGGCGCAGATTCTCGGAGCTCGGCAACGACAGCTCCGGACTCAGGGACCGAGTCTCGTTCGAGTTCGTTTCCGATCGGCCCGTTGATGATGCGGTCATCCAGGTGCTAAGCGACATCGGCCGGGGCCGGCCCGGCCAGCCTACGGATAGTCGAGTACCCGGTCGGCATTTTTGTTGCCCATCTCTTGTTCCTCTCCTCCCGGCGGGCGTGGGTGGCTTCGGCGGCGAGGGCCGCCTTGTGCCGTCGTTTGCCAAGGCATCAGTGGTCTTCGAAGCCGTACTGGTCGAATTTCAGGGTGCGGGCGTTCTCCGAGACGATGCGGGTCTTGTCGTCGGGGAAGCCGTCCTTCTTGGAGGCGGTGATCTCGACGGTGATCTCCAGGTCCACGCCGTCGGGGGCGGCGAGGTGCTGGATGACCTCCTGGTACAGCCGGTTGATGTCGCGGCCGTAGCGTTCCGGGTCAAGGCGGACCGTGCCGAAGAAGCGTGTGTTCCTGGGGGCTGGAGGGGCGACGGGACCGGAGCCAGCGGGTGGGGTGCTGCCACCCGATGTGAACGGCCCCGGCATCGATCCGCCGCCGGGAACGGGCACATCTGCGGGACTCGCGACGGTGCCAAAATCAGTCCCTGTGCTGCCGGATGCTGCGGCGACGGTGCCGGCTGCGGCAGCCGCGGCAGCGGCGGAGCGGGCGGCATCCTGCTCGGCCCGCTCCCGTTCCCGCTGGGCGATGGCACGGTCCGGTGGGACGAGCAGCGTCGTGTCGCTGATCTGCGGCGGCATGTCCTCGTTGGGGATCCGCAGCCCGACGTACTGTCCGGATGACTCGTCGTACCCGGACGCGACAGCGAAGCCGTCCTGGTCCCAGATCGCCTGGTTGAAGACGGCCAGGATGCCGTTCTCCAGCACCGACCGCTCGGCGAGCCGGGGCAGGTAGGGGTACTGGCAGTAGTACTCCCACAGCTTGCCAGCCGCGATGTGCCCGGACGACCAGACCGAGGACAGGTGCTGGTCGAGGTTGAGCCGGATGTTCTGCGGGCCCTGCACCACCCGCAGCATGTCGGCGTTCTTCAGCCGCTCGGATGCTCGCTCGGCGAGGCGGTCCCTGTTCGTGTCCGCCTTCAGCTCGTCGATCCGCAACGGACTGCTCGTCGTCTGCACGGGCACGAGCAGCCACTGGTAGCTGGCCGAGATCCGCAGGTTCACGGTCTCGTCGGCGTCCTTCAGCCGCTTGCGGGCCTGCGCAGCCTGCTGCGGCGGCAGCTCAAGTTCCCTGATCCGCTCCTCGGTCCCGGCGAGCTCCATCCAGGCCAGGTACTGCCGTACCGCGTCGTCGAGTTCCTCGTACCGCTTGGCGTCGGCGGCGAGGAACACGAGCATGTTCCTGTTCAGCCGGTGCGCGGTCCCGCGCCCAGCAGCCGCCGTGGCGGCGAAATGACCCGCCGCGCTGACAAGGTCCCCCCGCGTGTGCCGGAACTGCGGGTGCACGATCACCAGCCGCACCGCCGCCTCGTCCGGGATGTCGTCGCTCCGCTCCGGACCGATCTGTACCTGGGTGAACATGCCCCGCGTAGACCGCTCCGGCGCCAGCCGCCGAACGATCTCCGCCCACGTCTCCTCTGGCCGGTCCTTCAGCCGGTCGGCGTGCTCGCGGGCCATCTTCTGCACGGACGCGGCGGTCGAGTACCAGTACCGCGCCCCCTCCGAGTACAGGTACGTCGCCTGATCCGATAGCAGCGACAGCGCGTTCGCGAAGTTCCCGATCGTGTCGCCCGGGGTGGCGATGCCGAGCCAGATGTGCTGCCGCTCGATCCCCCGGTGCGCCGCCTTCAGCGTGGGCGCGGAGCCGAGGAAGATCGCCCGGGCAAGCCGCCTGGTGATCTTCCGCTGGCCGAGCGCCGGGCGTGACGCGTCGATCTTGGCGGGCGTGGACGACGCGCCGTCGATGTCGGCGTCGATCACCGGCTTGAAGCTGTCCTCCAGGTACTGCGAGATCTCTGTCAGCACGTCGTCGGCGTCAAGCGGCACCCCGCCGGGCAGGATCAGCGGCGCCGGGTCGTCGCGCTCCCACAGCTCGTGGATGACCGCGGACATCAGCCGCAGCACGCCACGGGTCCGCTGGAACCTGTCGAGCGTCGACCAGTCGCGGTACAGCCGGTCGAACAGCTCCGGGTGGAGCGGGTACGCGGACTTGATCCGCTCCTCGTACGACGGCTCGGCGACCCCCGACGGGAACTCGGCCCGGTTCTTGGCGTAGAAGTCGGTGAACACCCGGGAGACCGCGCCGATATCCGCCTGCGCGTCGGCCCCCGGTTGATCACCTGCTGCAGCCGGGCGAGGGCCTGCGCCCCGTTGAGCCCGCCGACCTCGATGTCGGTCGCGCCCCGCTCGGCCTCCTCGCTGGTCGGCCCGGCCGACGAGGCCGGGATGGATACCACGAGCAGCGCGCCGGGCACCGCCTTGACGACCTCCGTCAGCGTCTGCGCGAACGTGAACTGCGTGTCGAACGTCCCGCCGGCCAGGTCGTCGCGCCCGTAGAGCTGACGCGCGTAGGCGACCCACTCGTCGATGAGGATCAGGCACGGCGCGTAAGCAGAGATCAGGGTCCCGAGCGCGTCGGCCGGGTTGGACCGGGTCTCGTCGGCGGAGCCCGTCGCGCGTTCGGCAGGGTGACACCGCCGAGGACCTTGCGCACCTCGTCCGGGTACTCGGCGAGCGGTGTGCCGGACAGCAGGTGGTACAGCGCGAGCATCGAGTGCGTCTTGCCGCCGCCGAAGTTTGTCTGCAGGTTCCACACCGGCGGGGCGTTCCTGTCGCCGCCGATCCGCCGCGTCGCCGCCGCGAGAAGTTCCCGAAGGCCGTCCGTCAGGTAGGTCCGGCGGAAGAACTCCACCGGCTCCACGTACTCCCGTGACCCCTCGCCCTTGGACACCCAGTACAGGTCGGCGGCGAACTCAGCGCCGCGCATGTTCCCGTCCCGCACGTCCTTATGCGGCGTGATCACCTCCCGCCACGGCTTGAGCCCGTGCCCCTCAACCCCCGTGACCACCTGCACGGCCCGCCGCGTCTCGACGCTGAACGCCGCCGCCTGCGCATCCCGCCGCAGCTTCCGCACCGCGTCCGCCTCCGCCGTCGCGTCCACCGCGGTCAGCAGCCGCTCCATCGTGTCAAGCGCCCGGTACGTGTCATCGGTGCTGAACGGATCGTTGTGCGCCAGCCGGTTCCCTGTCTCCCGCAGCTCGGAGGCGAACGACTGCTCCGCCCGGGACAGCGACTTCCCGAACACCCGCCACTCCTCGGTAACCACCTTCAGCAAGAACCGCGGATCCTGCCGCGAGTACTTGTGCGCGCTCCCGTGCCTGGCGTTGTCCCGCGCTTCCAGCATGGCGACCCAGTCCTGCCCGCCGGGCGCCTGCGCCGACATCGTCGCGTCGACGAACGGCAGCAGCCCCGCCTGCAGCAACTGCAGCCCCGCGTCGATACGCTCCCGGTTACTCGTCGCCATCGTCGCCACTCCCGAAATCCAGCGTGAACTCACCCTGATTGTCCGCAACCCCGGACGTTGCGACCTTCCGCGCCGAGTCCTCCAGGTCCGTCCACAACGTCCCCAGGTTGTTGAACAGCAGCGCGATCTCCGCCCACCCCTTCTTCTCCGCGATGGAGTACAGCAGGTAGGCAAGCTCCTTCACATCGTCCAGGTCGATCCCCGGCACCCCCCGGACCGCCGCCATCAGCCGCGCCGCCCCGTCCGCCCCCTGATCCTGCAACCGCTTGGCCAGATGCAGGCAGATCTCCCACTCAGAGATCCGGTCATCCGTACCAGGATCATAAAGATCAGGAATCTCCCGAACGGACCTCAGTTTCACCTTCCCCGCCCGCGATATCAGCACCCCGCCCCGCTCAAGCCCGTTGATACTCGTATCAATCCCCTTTGACAGAGTCTCGGCGGTCCCGTACGGTCCCTCGTCGAACCCGTACTGCTTAAACCACTCCACGCAGAAACGAGTGTCGGCAGAGACGCTGCCTTCGAGCTGGGAGAGCTTCTCGTCGAGGACCTGGTTGATAAGCGAGAGAGCCGCTCTGACCCGCATGGGCGAGCCATCTGGCTCGTTGACGCGCGCATACCGGGAGAAGACGGCCATGCCCGGGCCGATAGCCGCCTGGCGAAGGTCGACGGGTGCGACCTTGCCCTGTTCAAGCTTCCGTAGTGCCTCGGGGAACACTTCTCGGAGGGCGTTGATCAAGCCCCGTCGGTCAGTGAAGCCCGCATCGATCGGTCGTGGGCGGCAGGCGAGTGCAATCGAGGATGCCAAAGAGTTAGCACCGAGAGCGTTAGGGCGATTAATTAGTTCTGTTCGGATAGGCCACGTAGCTGTCACAGTCCAGCCAGCGTGGATCAACCCTTCGAGTAGGGTTTCCCAGCCGGTTGACGCATGATCATCAGCACCCTTGGTTTCTGCCTGCTTAAATGCATAGAAGACTGTAATCGGGTATCCGGTAGGCGTACCTTCGCAGATCCTTCTAAAAACATCTGTGAAGCCTTCTTCGAAGAAGAGCTGCGCTTCCTGCTTTCCATTATGCCGGATCGGATTGGCTACAAGCTCGTCAGCCTTGGGGGTGAGCATCGTCCCAAGAAGGCTTGGATATGTGTTCTCGAGGGCTCGGCGCAGCCATACGTAGAAGTAATCCGAAAGGTCAGAGTATCCTATATTGTCATAATATGGCGGATCGGTCGATACTAGCTGCTGGTTGATCTCCGCCTTAGCAGCGTCCGCCTGGTCGGCCACTCCCGTGATGGCGGCGGGTAGAGATTGGACTACCTCGGCAACCCATTCGCATGCATCTGCAAAATTTCCACTGCCATTACCGAATATATTCCCTTCTCCGAAGTCCCAGCTCATGGGGAGGGCTTGGAGTGCGAATGTATTGCGGAGAGACTCCATCTTTGGGCTGCAATCCCATGAGCAGATGCTTGAGTTCCGGTCTGCGACGCGACTCACCGCTAGCGCAAGGTAGGTGCAGACCGCACCTGCATAAGCTGGATCCGCTTGGTCGGAAACGATGCGCTGTCGAACTTCATTTATAAGGTCTATGAGGGTAGTGATGGTGGCTAGTTGTCTGTTGGTGAACAGATCCGCATAGGTTTTCATCCCATACAATGGAGGTGAGAACCATCGGGGGTTGTCGGGGAGTTCGGCTTCAGGAACATCAGCGGGGCGCGGAACGATCGCGGCTTTCTCATGCTCCTCATCAGGCGCGAGGTAATAACGTTGCCGCTTTCCCTCGGCTGCGATAGCCATGAGTTGAGCACTCATACGTCCGGCTTTGCCTTCTGCGCGGATATAACTAATCGGAACGGGAGTTTCACAGAGGAGGCATACCGCCCCGGTGCGGCCCATCATCGTGCCTGTCCGCGGAGCGCCTTGCGGCCCACCAATCTCGAAACGCACATGCTTGTCGGCTGGAATCGGAATGATGTAGCGCTCCTTGCCCTTCTTCTTTCCCAGCCAAAACTTGCTGACCAAAGGCATGGTGCCCGCGCAAGCTGGGTTCGGGCAAGTAATAGTGCGTGCCCAGATCCACGCGATAACGGGAGTCTCAACGCCAGATATCTTCGCCTTGGGGTACAAACTTCCAACGCGCTGCTCGGCCTCGTGGCGCATCCACCTGCCATACTGACGTATGTCTTCGGCTAGACCAGTAGCTCTCGGCCATGACATCATATCTGCCGCGGCACCCGGGAACACCGGTGCGTGACCCGCCCACTTCGGCGGGATCTCGATCAGCGCCTTGTTAATCAGCACCGCAACCGGGTTCAGGTCTGACGCGTGCGCCTCAAGCCCAAGACGCTGTGCCTCTAGGGGAATCGATCCGCCACCCGCGAACGGGTCCAGGATCGACGGTGGATTCCCGCCGGTCGATTTCAGGATCTCCTCGTGCGCTTCATGCAACAGTTTCTCGTCGTGGATGTTCTCCCACACCACGAACCGCGAGATGATCCCGTGCAGACGCTCCCGTTCAGCCTTCTGCTCTTCCTCAGAAGGGAACTGCTCCGAGTGCGCCGATGGGTCATCGACAAGCTGTGCGAATAGCACCGCCCGAGCGGCGGCTAGGGGCTTCCGGGACCACCACATGTGCAAGGTGGAAGGGTGACCGTGGCGAAGTGCCTTCTCGCGTGCAGATGCCCTACTGATGTCCTCCAGTGGCAGCGCGACCTCGATCAGCTTCGGCTTGTACCAAAGGTCACCGCTCATACCGGGTCCACCCCTCGTTCCCACTCTTTTAGCCAGTTGCCGATCATGCCGGTTGCGGCGAAGTCGCCGAAATCGATGTCACGGAACGGGTCGACGATATAGCGAACCGCGTCGGAATCCGGACCGGCCGGGTGGACCGATACCATCGCGAGACGGAATCCGGCTGCCGAGTTCTTCCCGTGGAGGGCCTCGGTCCTGGTCACCCAGAACTCCTCGGCACCCTCGACACGGCCCTTGACCTCGATAAATATGATGTGGCCGTCGGGACGCCGTGATTCGATGTCGTATCCCGGATTGTTATGCGGCATTTCGTCAGGGACGCGGCCGAGGCGGCGTTCGGCTGCGAGGACGGCGTCGACGGCGCGGCGCTCGGTCGCGGTCGTGTCGCCCTCCGGGAGTAGCCACCGGTTAGAGTCACCGAGCAACTGATTGAGCAACCCCTGCGGAATGACAAGCGCCGCCGCGGAAATGGCTGGCGGGCGGGCGATCAGCTCCTCGTCCTTGTTCAGGTCCGCGAGCCGCTTCTCCAGGCGGCGTTCCAGGTCGCGGGCCCGGTTGTAGGCGGTCTCTGGCTTCATCTTCAGGGACCGGCCCGCCGATGCCGCGTCGAGGAGTTCGGCGTGGCGCATGTCCCAGTAGTTGATCTCGCCGGTCAGGCGCTGCTTCACCAAGCGACGGATCTGGGCGACGCGGGCGGTGACCAGGTCCCGGGTTCGGGCGAGTTCTTCTGGCATGCCTTCGGTGACCGCCCAGTCGAGCGCGACATTCTCCACGCCGGCGGACAGCCATGGCACCTCGCGGAGGGGCAGAGCAACGGCCCGTTCGGGATCACTCATTGGTTCATAGTCCAGATACCGCGCCTCGCCCGCAGACCGCACCCCGAGCGGGCCTCGCGCATCCACCTCGACGAAACCGAACTTCTTGGTGATGGTGCGGGCCGGGTCGTGGCCGTCGGTGATCTCATGGGTGACCGCGACGAGCAGGCGAGGCTCGGTGCCAGGGTCGTGCCGGTCGGCGAGCATCGTGCCCTGCTTGAGGAGCGTGCCGTACCGCTCGATGATCAGGTCGGTCACCGCGTCGAGCAAGGGGTGCCCCGGGGCGAGCAGGTCCGCCCTCGGCTTGCCCTCGGGCCGGGTCAGCTCCTTGGCGAACGTCACCCGCTCGTACTTGCCGAGCACCGGCGCGGCGCTCGTGCCGGTCTGGCGGTCGCGGTCGCGGATGTCGGCGGGGACGTGCCTGATCTCGTAGCGGCCCGCCTCACGTTCGGACATCCGGCCGCCGAGCACCTTGAACGCCTCGGCAAAGAAGGCGCTGATGTAGTGCGGTTGAAGTCGTCGGGCGTTCGCCTCGTCCATGCGCGCGCGCCACTTCTCCAGGTCCGCGACGGCGAATAGGTCGGCGTGCGCGGCGCGATCGGCGATGAGCTTGTCCAGGCCCTCACCGACGGTCGCGTCGATGACCTGGTTGAGCCGGGCGCGGACCTTGGGGTCGTTACCGTAGCGGATCGCCTGCAGGAGAAGGTCGCGCAGCGGGTTACCCTCGAACGCCTCGCCGAGCACGTCGAAGACCTTGCCGTGGTAGGCCTTACGCTGCTCCTCGATCTTGGTGAGCAGCTGGGCGAAGACGGCGCCTTCCCTGGTGTCGGTCGCGACGAGGTTCCACAGGTGGCAGACCTCGGTCTGGCCGATGCGGTGGATGCGGCCGAAGCGCTGCTCGATCCGGTTGGGGTTCCACGGGAGGTCGTAGTTGACCATGAGGTGGGCGCGCTGGAGGTTCAGCCCCTCGCCGGCGGCATCGGTCGCGACCAGGACCCGGGTGTCGATGTCCTGGGTGAACAGCTCTTTTCTCTTGGCGCGCTCATCACGCCTGACGCCGCCGTGAATGGTGACGACGGCGTCGCTGCGGCCGAGGAGATCACGGATGCGCTCGGTGAGGTATTCAAGGGTGTCGCGGTGCTCGGTGAAGATGATGATCTTCTCGCCGGTGATCATCGTGTTGTCGGTGAGCAGCTCGCGGAGCTCGGTCCACTTCTTGTCCGTGCCGCTGTGCCGGACGCGTCGGGCGAGCTCGATCAGGTCGGCGAGGATCGCGAGTTCCTTGTCGAGTTCGGCGATCGTGCGGGCGGCGGTGGCGGCGTCGGCGACCTCCGACTCGATCTCCTCGGCCTCCTCGCCGGGCAGGTCGTCGCTGTCCATGGCGCCCGCGTCGGTCAGGTCGGCATCGGTGGGGTCCTTGCCGAGCAGGTCGCGCAGGCGCCGGGCGAGATCGTCGTCCGTGCTCGAACTGCTGCCGTAGCGCATCTCGGTGCGGCGCTTCTCCAGGCGCCTGTGGCGTCGTTCGAGCGACTTGAGGATCGCCTCGGGCGACGACGCCAGGCGCCGTTGCAGGACAGTGAGGGCGAAGCCGACGGTGAAGCCGCGCTTCTTGTCACCGGCGTCGCTCAGCCGTTCGGCCAGGCCCATCTGGTCACGGACGTACTCCGTGACAGCGTCGTAGAGGATCTTCTCGTTCTCGGACAGCTCGTAGGAGACGGTGTAGGCGCAGCGCTCGGGGAATAGCGGCTTGCCCTCGAACGTCTTGAGGTCCTCCTTGACCATGCGGCGCATCAGCCCGTCGGTGTTCACGGTGTGCACCGCGTCGCGGTACCTGCCCTCGAACCTGTCGGTGTCGAGCAGCGCCATGAACAGCTGGAAGTCCTCTTCGCGGCCCGCGTGCGGGGTCGCGGTCATCAGCAGGAAGTGCCGTGTGGTCTTCCCGAGGAGCTCGCCGAGCTGGTAGCGCTTGGTCTTCTTCAGCTCGTTGCCGAAATAGTGGGCGGACATCCGGTGCGCTTCGTCGACCACGACCAGGTCCCAGTCGGCGCGCTCAAGCTGCTCCTTGAACTCATCGGATCTTGAAAGCTGGTCCATCCGGGCGATCAGCAGGTTGTGCCGGACGAAGACGTTGCCGTCCGGCTCAGCGTCCGCGAGCTGCCTGGTCAGCAGCTCGAAGCTCAGGCCGAACTTCTCCCGTAGCTCGTCCTGCCACTGCTCGACGAGCCCGCCGGGCGCGACGATCAGGCAGCGCTCCAGATCCCCGCGGAGCATCAGTTCCTTGATGTAAAGGCCCGCCATGATCGTCTTGCCGGCGCCGGGGTCGTCCGCGAGCAGGAACCTCAGCGGGGTCCGCTGGATCAGCTCGCCGTAGACCGCCTGAATCTGATGCGGGAGCGGTTCGAGGTCGGAGGTGTGGACCGCGAGCATCGGGTCGAACCGGCCGGCCATCCTGATCCGGAGCGCCTCGGCAGCGAGCTTGAATGTGGCCGCGTCAGCGGTGAGGTCATAGGCGGCGGAGCGCTTGGCCAGCTCAAGGCGGGGCTCATGGTCGCGGTAAAGGAGGCGCTCGTCGAGTTTCTGGCTGGCGGTTCGGTAGGTGAGGCGGAGCGCATTGCCGCCAATCCACGTGGCGGCGACCACCGTTACAGGCGCATCGCCGCTGATGCCGGTGATCTGGGCGCCGGGCGTTACGTCCTCAAGCTTCATCGTGTCCTCAGCGGTTGCTCCATCCGTAGAGACGACTCTAGAGGCGATCACCGACAAAGCAGCGGGTTCTGCGAGCATGAGTGCTCGCAGAGTAATCACGGCGTTGCACACGCATGTTACGGCTTCCCATTGAGCAGTCACGCTAGGTCAGTGTCCGCTCGCGTGCTGCCTGAGTTGCTCAGATCGTCGCTTCGCCGCGCCGAACTGGGGTCTCCACCACCCCGGCTGCCGGGACAGGCGTCTGCTGCCAAAGGAGGCAGCCGCACAGAGCGCTCACCAGGCGAGCACGGCACACTTTGGGCCGTCACGGTCCCCGTGGGCTCTTCGGTACGTGTCAAGTCAAATGAGACACAGGGTTCTGCTGTTTCCTAAGCTGCCTCCCTGGGCGGATGCTGCGTAATGTCGCTGTTAGTGACCGGCTTGTTGATCCAGGCCGTGACGGGCATCTTGGGTGCCCTGGGGT
>WNFC01013123.1_pt1 | contig 14365 bp, 9 predicted proteins | sample 5400541 | NCBI WGS metagenome assembly WNFC01 (sample SAMN13153342, study PRJNA577476) | soil metagenome | isolation source: 120 cm saprolite under Douglas fir tree site 2 hole 2 replicate 1 | place: USA:California | collected 2015-04-18
GACTATCCCAAGGCCGATCGCCAGTTGATGGCGGGCGTTCGGCGCCTGCTGACCCATCTGGATGCTTCCCCCGACATACACCCCGTCCCGCTCGACGACCCCGACCTAAACCGGTTCCCGTTCCTCTATGCCGTCGAGGTCGGCCACATGGCGCTCACCGAGCCGGAGGTCCTGGGCCTGCGTCGTTATCTCCAGGCGGGCGGGTTCCTGGTCGTCGACGACTTCTGGGGCACCCGCGAGTGGGCCAACTTCGAAAGCGAGATCCGGCAGGTCCTGCCCGGCTGCGCGATCGTGGACCTGCCCAAGGACCATCCGGTCTTCAGCGCGTTCTACGACATCAGGGAGTTCTACCAGGTGCCCAACGTCGGCAACGCCCAGACCGGGCGCACCTGGGAGAAGGACGGGTTCGTGCCGTACTACCGCGGCATCTTCGACGACAAGGGGCGGCTCATCGTCGCCATCAACCACAACACCGACCTCGGCGACGCCTGGGAGTGGGCGGAGGTGCCGGAGTACCCGCTGAAGTACTCCACCTTCGCGTACCAGATGGCGGTGAACCTCATCGTCTACTCGATGAGCCACTGATCACCCATGGCCCCCTGGATCGAGCCGGTCTTCGAGTTCCTCTTCAAGTACCGTCCCTTCCTCTTCCAGAAGGGCCGGTTCGTGATGGCCCCGCCCTGGCCGGCCGCGATCGTGCTCGCCGTGGGCGCGGCCGCGGTGGTGGTCAGCTACCAGAGAGCGAAGGGCGGCTCGGGCCGGGCCTCGCGCCTCGTCCTCGCCGTCCTCCGCACGGCCGCTCTCGCCCTGGTCCTCTTCTGCCTGTGCCGGCCGGCCCTCGTCCTCTCCACCGTCGTGCCGCAGCAGAGCTTCCTCGGCGTCCTCGTGGACGACTCGCAGAGCATGCGCATCGCCGACGACGGCGCCACGAGGGGACAGGTGGCGGTCCAGAGCTTCGGGCCCGAGGCTCCCCTGCTCAAGGCCCTCTCCGACCGTTACAAGCTGCGCCTGTTCCGTTTCTCCGAGACCGCCGAGCGCCTGCCCAGCACGTCGGAGCTCACCTTCGACGGCCGCCGCACCTCGCTGGCGCATGCCCTGGAGCGCGCGAGCCAGGAGCTCTCCGCCGTCCCCCTGGCCGGTCTCGTGCTCGTGACCGATGGCGCCGACAACGCGGAAGCGGACGTGGCCGATCTCCTTCCGCGGCTCCGCGCGCGTGCGATTCCCGTCTTCACGGTCGGAGTGGGTCGCGAGCGGTTCGCCAAGGACGTCGAGCTGACGCGGGTGGACGTCCCCTCCTCGGTCCTCAAGGGCACTTCCGTCACCGCCGAGGTGCGCGTGGCCCAGCGCGGCCTGGGCGGGCGGAAGGTCCAGCTCCAGGTGGAGGACGCGGGACGGGTGGTGCAATCCCAGGAGATCACGCTGCCCGCGGACGGGGAGTCCGCGGCCACGCGCGTTCATCTCACCGCCTCCGAGGCCGGTCCCCGCACCTTCCGCTTCCGCATCGCCCCCCAGCCCGGCGAGCCGATTGCCGAGAACAACCAGCAGGACGTGCCGATCGAGGTCGTCGACCGGCGCGAGAAGATCCTCTACTTCGAAGGCGAGCCGCGCTTCGAGCTGAAGTTCATCCGCCGCGCGGTGGCCGAGGACAAGAACCTGCAGGTGGTCTGCCTGCAGCGCACGTCGCAGAACAAGTTCCTGCGCCTGGACGTGGACGACGCGGACGAGCTGGCGGCCGGGTTCCCCAAGACCCGCGAGGAGCTCTTCAAGTACCGCGGCCTGATCCTCGGGAGCGTGGAGGCGGGCTTCTTCACCGCGGACCAGCTCCGCATGATCACGGAGTTCGTCTCCCAGCGCGGCGGAGGCCTGCTCACCCTGGGCGGGCGCCACTCCTTCGCCGAAGGCGGATACGCGCCCACGCCGCTGGCGGAGGTGCTGCCCGTCGTGTTCGAGGACGGCCGCGACCCCAAGCAGCCGTTCTTCGCGGAGCTGAAGGTGGAGCCCACGCCTTTCGGGATGACCCACGGCGTGACCCAGCTCGCCGCGACCGAAGAGAAGAGCGCGGAGCGATGGAAGAGCCTGCCTCCCCTCTCCACCCTCAACCCCATTCGCCGGACGAAGCCGGGGGCGGTGAGCCTCCTCCTCGGGCGCGGCGCCGGCCTGCCCGGCGCCCAGGTCGTCCTCGCCTACCAGCGCTACGGCGCGGGCAAGGCGCTGGCCTTCACCGTGGACGATTCGTGGCTCTGGCAGATGCACGCCGACATCCCGCTCGAGGACATGACCCACGAGAACCTGTGGCGGCAGCTCCTGCGTTGGCTGGTGAGCGGCGTGCCCGGCCCGGTGACGGTGTCCGTCTCTTCCCCACGGACGTCCCCGGGCTCGCCGGTCACGATCCTGGCCACGGTGACGGACGAGACGCATCTGAAGGTCAACGACGCCCAGGTCGTCGCCCACGTGAAGGATCCTTCCGGCGGCGAGCAGGAGCTGCCCCTGGAATGGACGGTGGGAAAGGACGGCGAGTACGGCGCGCGCTTCACGCCGCCCGACAAGGGTGCATACGAGGTGCGCGTCGAAGCCGAGCGCGCCGGCAAGCCGCTGGGCAGCGAGACCGCGCAAGTGCAGGCGGCGGACCTCGCCACCGAGTACTTCGGAGCGGAGATGCGCCGGCCCCTGCTCGAGCGGATCGCGGAGGAGACGGGCGGCCGCTTCTACACGCCCCAGACGGTGAAGGCGCTGGCGGAGGACATCAAGTACGGAGGCGGCGGGGCGACCGTGCAGGAGACCAAGCCCCTGTGGGACATGCCCGCGCTGTACCTCGCGATCGTGGCCCTGGTCTCCGCGGAATGGGCCTATCGCAAGGCCGGAGGTCTCGCGTGAACACGGCCCTTCGGCGCGCGCTGATGTTCGCGACCTTTCTCGCGGCGTGGGCGGGTCCGGCCGGGGCCGAACAGAGCCATCTGCTGATCGTGGTCGGCCTGGGAGGCGAGCCCAAGTACACGGACGCCTTCCACGAGCTCGCCCTGAAGATGATCCAGGCCGCGGAGAAGAAGATGGGCGTCGCGGCCTCGAACATCACCTATCTCGGCGAGAAGGCCGCGAACCCGGCGGTGCCCGTGTACAAGGGCCGATCGTCCCGCGAGAACGTGCAGAAGGCCCTGGGCACGCTGGCCCAGACCGCCGGCCCCGGCGATCTCGTGTTCATCCTCCTCATCGGCCACGGCGGCGCCCAGGGCGGCGAGTCCCGCTTCAACCTCCCGGGTCCGGACATGACCGCCGCCGATTTCGCGCCGCTATTGGCCGCGCTCTCCGGACGGCAGGTCGTGTTCGTGAACACGGCCAGCGCCAGCGGCGACTTCGTGAAGGCCCTGAGCGCGAAGGGCCGCATCATCGTGACCGCCACCAAGAGCGCGATGGAACGCAACCAGACGGAGTTCCCGAGCTATTTCGTCCAGGCCTTCAGCGAGGACGGGGCGGACGCGGACAAGGACCAGCGCGTTTCCGTCCTCGAGGCCTTCACGTACGCGCGGCGCGAGGTCGAGCGGTTCTACGAGAAGGGCCACCTCCTCCTCACCGAGCACGCCATCCTGGACGACAACGGCGACGGCGTAGGCAGCGCCGTCCCCGACCCCGCCACGGGAGACGGAAGGGTCGCGCGCACGGTCTTCCTCGGGGGTGGCGACGACAGTGCGGCGGACGGCGCCGCCTCTGCCGCCGCCGATCCGCGGGTGGCCGACCTTCGCCGGCAGCGCCGCACCCTCGAGCAGGAGATCGGCGCCCTCAAGGCGCGCAAGGACGCGATGGAGCCGGCGCAGTACGAAGAGGAGCTGGAGAAGCTGCTGGTGGAGCTGGCTCGCCGCGACGCCGCCCTGCGCCAGCGCGAGGGTGGCCGATGACGCGGCGGCTCGCGCGGTGCGGCCTCGGCCTGCTCGCCCTCATCGCCGCGGGCGGCGGCTCCGTGCATACCGTGCAGGCCCAGGACGCGGCGGCGGCCTTGCGCTCCGGGGACTACGACGCCGCCATCGCCGTGCTCACGCGGCACGCCCGTCAAGAGCCGCGGTCGGCGCCGGCCCATCGCGCCCTGGCCCGTACGCTGGCCGAGGTGGGCCGTTACGCGGACGCGGAAGCGGCGGTGAAGTCGTTCCAGGCCGCGAGCCCACGCTCCCCCGAGCTCTTCAACACCCTCGGCGAGGTGTTGGCCGCGCGCGGCCGCAACACGGAGGCGGAGGCCGCCTTCCGGAAGGCGATCGCGGGCGCGGCCGCCGACGCGCTCACGGCCGAGGTGAACCTCGCGACCCTCCGCCTGGCCCGCGGCGAACGCGACGAAGCCATGAAGGGATTCCGCCGGCTCGTCGAGGCCTACAACCACTCCGGCCCGCTCTCCTCCGAGCCGCTCGCGGCGGTCGCGCGCGCGTGCTGGGCTCTCGGCGCCGACGATCCGCAGCTCTTCAAGGACGCGCTCAAGGCCTTCGACGAAGCCATCGCCAAAGATCCCGACAACATGGACGCGCGCGTGGGGCTCGTCGAGCTGTTCCTCGAGAAGTACAACCGCACGGATGCGGCGACGACGGCGCGGGAAGCGCTCGAACAGAGCCCCTCCCACCCCGGCGCCTTGCTGGCCATGGCTCGCGTCCTGGACGCGGACGGCGCGCCGGGCATGATGGAGATGCTCGGGCGCAGCCTGAAGGTGAACCCCGCGCTCGAACCCGCCCGCGTCTTCCTGGCCGAGGCCCGGCTCGATCAAGAGGACTACGAGGCCGCGGCCCACGAGTCGGAGCAGGTCCTCGCGGAGAACCCCGCTTCCCTGCCCGCGCTCTCGACCCTGGCCGCCGCGCGCCACCTGCAGGGCGATCCGGCCCGGTACGAGGACGCGCGCAAGAGGGCCCTCGCCCTCAATCCCCGCAATGCCGAGCTGTACAACCGGCTGGCCGAGATCAGCGCGCGCAATCGCCTGTACCGTCAGGCCGCCGAGTTCGCGCAGCAGGCGGTGGCGCTCGACGCGCGCACCTGGCGCGGGCTCGGCATCCTGGGTCTCAACCAGCTCCGCCTGGGCGCCATCGAGGAGGGGCGCCGGAGCCTCGAGGCCTCGTTCGCCGGCGATCCCTACANNNNCCTACAACGTATGGATCAAGAACACGCTGGACCTCCTCGACACCTTCCCGAAGTACAAGGAGACCCGGACGACGCACTTCCGGATCCTCCTGCACGGCAAGGAGGCGGACCTGCTCGCGCCCTACGCGGGGGAGCTGGCCGAGGAGGCCTACGCGCGCCTGTCCGCGCGTTACGGGTATCAGCCGGACGGCCCCGTCCGGGTCGAGGTCTACCCGGATCACGCGGACTTCTCCGTGCGCACCGTCGGCCTGGCCGGTCTCGCGGGCCTCGGCGCATGCTTCGGCCCCGTCCTCGCCATCGACTCGCCCTCCGCGCGCGAGGTCGGCCAGTTCAACTGGGGCTCGACCCTGTGGCACGAGATCGCGCACACGTTCACGCTCGGCCTGACCGGCAACCGCGTGCCGCGCTGGTTCACGGAGGGGCTCTCCGTGCACGAAGAGCACCGGGCGCGGCCCGGGTGGGGCGACGACGTCACCGTCGAGTTCCTCCGGGCCCTCCGGTCCGGCGAGCTGCTGCCGGTCGCCGACCTCAACCGCGGCTTCGTGCGGCCGAAGGGACCCGAGCAGGTGGCCATCTCGTACTACCAGGCCTCGCTCGTCGTCGAATGGATCGAATCACAGCGCGGCTTCCCCGCCGTGGCCTCTCTCCTGAAGGCCTACGGCGACGGACGCAGCACCCCCCAGGCCTTCCAGACCGTGCTCGGCACGACGCTGGAGGATTTCGACAAGGCCTTCTTCGCGCACCTCGAGCAGCGCTTTGCCGGACCGCTGGCCGCCATCCGGCCCGCGACGAAGGTCGCGATGCCGGGCCTCGGCGCCGCCCGCATCTCGCCCGCGGACCTCGAAGCACGCGCCAAGGCCGACGCCGGTGATTTCGAGGCCCAGCTCGCCGCCGGCCTCGCCCTCTTCCACGCCAGCAAGCGCGCGGAGGCGCTCCCCTACCTCGAGCGCGCGCAGGCGCTCTTCCCCGAGTACGCCGGGCGGGACAGCCCGCACTTCTACCTGGCCGCGATCGACAAGGACCAGGGCCGGCCGGGGGACGCCGTAAAGGAGCTGCAACAGCTCACGGCGATCATGGACAGCCACTACCAGGCCCAGCTCGAGCTGGCGCGCCTGCTCGAGGACCAGGGCGACCTGGCCGGGGCGGCCGCGTCCCTGGACCGCGCGCTCTTCATTTCGCCGTTCGAGCCCGCGGTGCACGAGCGGCTGGCCGCCCTCTCCGCGCGCCTCGGCGACCGCGCCGGCCTGGTGCGCGCCCGTCGATCCCTGGTGGCCCTCGATCCCGTCGACCGCCCGGAGGCGCTGTATCAGCTCGCGCTGGCCCTGGTCGAGGCCGGCGATGCGGCGGCGGCCCGTCGTGAGGTCCTGCACGCGCTGGAGATCGCGCCGCGCTTCCAGCGCGCCCAGGAGCTTCTGCTCCGTCTCCACGACGCCCGCGCCAGGAGCACCAACCAATGAGGATGGCGGTGCCGATCCTGCTGCTCCTCGGCGCGGCGGCCGTGCTTGCGGCCGGGGACGGCTACGAGCGTACAACGGTCGCTTCACCTTCGTGCGCGTCCGCTTCCGGCCGTCCGACTGGGGTCCGGGTCGCTACATGTGGGGGCTCGACCTCAAGTGGAATCACGACTATCCGCGCGCCGAGGCGCACTTCATGAAGATGCTGCAGGAGCTGACGACGCTCGACCCCAACCAGGGCGGTGGGAACATCCTGTCCCTGGACGACCCGGAGCTCTTCAAGCACCCCGTCGCCTACATGTGCGAGCCCGGGTTCTGGACCCTCAGCGACAAGGAGGCCGCCGGCCTGCGCGCCTACCTGTCGAAGGGCGGCTTCCTGATCGTGGACGACTTCGTCGGACGTCACTGGAGCAACTTCGCCGAGCAGATGGCCAAGGTCCTGCCCGGCGGCCGCCTGGTCGAGGTGGACAACAATCATCCGGTGTTCGATTCGTTCTTCCGGGTGGAGGACCCGCGCGCGTTCCCCCATCCGTACTTCCGCGTGTCGCCGGACTACCTGGGGATCTACGAGAACAACGACCCCGCCAAAGGGATCCTGATGATCGTCAACTACAACCAGGACGTCAGCGAGTACTGGGAGTGGTCGGACACGAACACCAACCCCATCGACCTCAACAACGAGGCCTACAAGCTGGGCGTGGATTACGTGATTTATGGAATGACCCATTGAGGGCCAGATGATGGGCGGCCGGCCAGGAGATTGGCGTAACCGAGTGCGCCATCGTGATGCCCGCACGATGCGGCTCGGCAAGCCGACCAGTGAGCGCGGCGCTGCGCAGCGGCGGCGCGCGACGGGGGGTTTCAGGGGGGGAGCTCAGGCCTTGCGCGGTGGTGCCTGAGTTCCCCCCCTGAGATAGAAGACAGGGAGCCAAATGACAGCAGAAAGCATCACCCAGGGACCGGCCGGCTCGGACGACGTCGCCCTCGCCGAGCGCATGCAGCAAGGCCGCGACCGCATCGTCCGCGAGCTGCGCAAGCTGATCGTCGGCCAGGACGACGTGATCGAGCAGGTGCTGATCTCGCTCTTCGTCGGCGGCAACAGCATCATCACGGGCGTGCCCGGCCTGGCCAAGACCCTCATCATCCATACCCTGGCCCAGGTGCTGGACCTCAAGTTCTCGCGCATCCAGTTCACGCCGGACCTGATGCCGTCCGACATCACGGGGACGGACATCATCCAGGAGGACCCCGAGACCGGGCGCCGGCACCTGATCTTCGTGCCCGGCCCGATCTTCAGCCACATCGTCCTGGCCGACGAGATCAACCGGACGCCGCCCAAGACGCAGTCCGCCCTGCTGGAGGCGATGCAGGAGCACCGCGTGACCGTGCAGGGGAAGACCTACACCCTCGAGGAGCCGTTCTTCGTGTTCGCCACCCAGAATCCGATCGAGCTCGAAGGCACCTACCCCCTGCCGGAGGCGCAGCTCGACCGGTTCATGTTCGACATCGTGATCGACTACCTCCCCGCGGCGGAGGAGATGAAGGTGGTGGCCACGACCACGGCCATCCAGGACCTGCGCTTCGAGCGCGCGGTGAGCGGCGCGGAGATCGTCGCCTTCCAGGCCCTGGTGCGCCGCGTGCCCGTGGCGGACGAGGTCATCCGCTATGCCGTGGACCTGGCCCGCACCAGCCGGCCCTCCGCCCCCGATCCGCCCGAGTTCGTCAAGAAGTGGATCGAGTACGGGGCCAGCGTGCGCGCGGCCCAATACCTCGTGCTCGGCGGCAAGGCGCGGGCCCTCATGAACGGCCGCTACCACGTCAGCTTCGAGGACATCCGTGCCCTCGCCTACCCCGTCTTCCGGCATCGCATCCTGACCAACTTCCACGCGGAGTCGGAGCGCATCAGCAAGACGCGCGTGGTCGAGGAGTTGCTGGCCGCGGTGCCCGTGCCGCGCTCGCGCATGTAGGAGGCGATCCCGATGTCCAGCGCCGAGCCCCGCCGCGAAGTGCCCGCGAGCCGGTTCCTCGCCCCGGAGGTGCTCGCTCGCATCGGCAACATCGAGCTGCTGGCCCGCACGGTCGTGGAAGGCTTCGTGAGCGGCCTCCACAAGTCGCCGTATCTGGGGCGCTCGGTGGACTTCGCCGAGCACCGCGCCTACATGCCCGGCGACGACATCCGGCGCATCGACTGGCGCCTTTTCGGGCGCACGGACCGCTTCTACCTGAAGGAGTTCGAGGCCGACTCCAACACCGACCTCGTCCAGCTCCTCGACCTCTCGCGCTCGATGCGCTTCACCAGCCACGCCGTCACCAAGCTGGATTACGCGCGCTACCTGGTGGCCTGCCTCGCCTACCTCGCGCGCAAGCAGCGGGATCGTGTTGGTCTCATCACCTTCGACGACGACGTCGTCGATTTCGTGCCCCCCTCGGCCAAGCACCTGCCGATCCTCCTGCACACGCTCGACCGCGCGGATCGCGCGCGCGAGGGAGCGGGCAAGGGCGCGCTGGCACGTCCGCTGCGCAAGGCGGGCGAGGCCTGTCACCGTCGCGGCCTGATGGTGCTGGTGTCGGATCTCTACGAGGATCCGCGCGCGGTGCTCGACGCGGTGGCGCTGCTCAGCCACCGCGGCGGCGACCTCATGGTCTTCCACGTCCTCGATCCCGCGGAGCTGGAGTTGCCGCTTGACGAGCCCGCCGCCTACGAGGACCTGGAGAGTGGAGAGCGCATCCCGGTGGTGCCGGATGCCGTGCGCGAGCGCTACCGCGCCCTCGTCGCCGCTCACGTCGAGACCCTGGGCCGCGTCCTGGGCGAGAACCGGATCGATTACGGCCTCTTCGACACGTCCAAGCCCCTGGATCACGCGCTGGCCAGCTTTCTCACCCGGCGCGAGCGCATGATGCGGGTGCGCTGATGGGCTTCCTCACGCCTGCATTCCTGGCCGGCCTCGCCCTTCTCGCCATCCCGGTGCTCGTGCACCTCACCAATCGCCCGCGCCGCGAGACGGTGCCGTTCCCTTCCCTCATGTTCCTGCAGAGGATTCCCTACCGATCGGTGCGGCGGCAGAGCCTGCGCCATTGGCTGCTTTTCGCAATGCGCTGCCTGGCCTTCGTCCTGCTGGCCCTCGCCTTCGCGCGACCGTTCTTCGGGGGACGGGGCCGCGCCGCGACCGCCCTCGCGGGCGCCAAGCTGCGCGTCGTGCTCCTCGATCGCTCCTACAGCATGGGCTACTCCGGGCGCTGGGCACGTGCCCTGGAGGCGGCGCGACGAGCAGTGACGGAGCCGGGACCACAGGATCGCGTGGCCCTGGTCCTCTTCGATCGCGCGCCGGAGTCGAGCGGAGAGCCGAGCGCCGACCGCTCCGCCGTCCTGGCCACGCTGGCCGCCGCGCGGCCCGGCTTCGGCGTGACGCGCTACGCCCCCGCCCTGCGCATGGCCCAGGAAATGCTCGACGCCTCCCTTCTCCCGCGACGCGAGATCGTCCTCGTCACCGATTTCCAGAAGGCGGGGTGGGAGGGCGCGGACGACGTCCAGTTGCCTCCGTCCACCACGCTGACCTGGGTGGACGTGTCCGATCGCGGCGCGTCCAACCTCGCGGTCACGGGCGTCGAGATGGAGCGGGACTACGAGTCGGGCCGCGAGCGCGTCATCGCTACCGCCCGCCTGGTGAACAAGGGTCCGCGTCCGGTGGAAGGAGTCGAAGTCACCTTCGACGTGGACGGCCGGACGGTGCGCCAGCAGCGGGCGAGCCTCGGTCCGAACACCTCGGCGACCGTCACCTTCGAGCCCTTCCCTCTTCCGCCCGCCGTCGCCCGCGCGACCGTCCGCGTCACCCCGGATGCCCTCCCCCAGGACGATGCGTTCCATTTCGTCCTCGCGCCCGGAGGCGACCTGCCCGTCCTGATCCTGGAGAACGGTCCCCCACGCGGCCGCAGCCTCTACCTGCAGCGAGCCCTGGCCATCGGCCATCGGCCCCGGTTCCGCGTCGACCTGAAGGACGTGGCGCAGCTCGGACCCGACGATCTCCGTCCGGGCATGCTGGTCGTCCTCAACGATGCCCCGCCACCCCGGGGGCCCGGGGCACGACGGCTGCGCGAGTTCGTGGAGGCCGGTGGTGGACTGCTCGTGGTGCTGGCCGACCAGAGCGCGCCCGCCACCTGGCAAGGCGAAGCGGCCAGCCTGCTCCCGGGTCCGTTCGGCCCGGCCGTCGACCGGTCCGCGGATTGGGGAGCGACGCTCGCCTACCTGGACTACGGCCATCCCGTCTTCGAGCTGTTCCGCGGCCCGCACAGCGGCGACTTCTCGTCCGCCCGATTCTTCCGCTATCGCAGGCTGGAGGCGAAGGACGGCGTGCTCTCCCGGTTCGACGACGGCGCAGTGGCGCTGGCGGACAAGGAGGTGGGCAAGGGCCGCGTTCTCGTCTGGACCAGCAGCATCGACACCGCCTGGAACGATCTCGCCCTTCAACCCGTCTTCCTGCCTTTCCTCCATCAGCTCGTGCGCCACGCGGCCAGCCACGCGGAGTCGCCGGCGTGGCACACCGTCGGGGAGGCCCTCGATCTCTCGCGTGAGCCCTCGCTCCTGAAGAGCGACGCCACCGCGCTCGGCCCGTCGGGGGAAAGGTCGCGGCTCCCCGCCGGCAGCAAGGGTCTCGAGCTCACCGCGCCCGGCTTCTACGAGGTGCGGACGGCGGCGGGAGGCGCGCCCCTCCAGGTGGCGGCGGTAAACGTAGACCGCGCCGAGTCCGACCTCGCTTCGATGGACCCGGAGGAGCTGGCCGGGGCCGTCCTGCATGCCCGCCGCGGCTCTGCCGCCCCGCGCGCGGAGCCGGCCCTCACGACCGACGAGCACGAGAGCCGGCAGGCCCTGTGGCAGTACTTCCTGATGGCCGCGTTCCTGTTGCTCGCGACGGAGACGGTGTTGTCCAATCGTCTCTCGCCGCGCAGGAATGCGTCCGAGTCGGCTTTTAGCACTGGGACTCGGACACATTCCTAATAGATTTGACCGAAGTGGACCCATTAGGAGTGTGGCCATGTCCCACCCGGCCCCGACTTGGACACACTCCTCGGTGAAAGAGTCATGACCCACGCGAGCTACGACGAGCTGCGACGCGTCATCCACGACGTGCGACGGCGATGGCGGCTGAAGATCGCGCTGCGCGGAATCGCGCTGCTCGTGGCCACCGGCCTGGCCACCTTCGTGGTGTCCGCCTACGCGATGGACCACTTCCGCTACGAAGCCTGGGCCGTGAACGCCTTCCGCGTCTTCGCCTACGTGACCCTGTTGGCCCTGGCGGGCCGGTTCCTGGTCCTACCGCTCTGGGGCCGGGTGAGCGAGGACCGGGTCGCGCTCTACGTCGAAGAGCACGAGCCCTCCCTGCAGGCCGCGGTGCTGAGCGCGGTCGCGGTCGGCGGCAAGGAAGACGCCGCTCGGGGAGAGGTCTCGCGCGCCTTGGTCGAGCGGCTCATCGAGGACGCAGTCGAGAAGTGCCAGACCATCGATTACGGCCGGCAGGTCGAGCGGCAGGGGCTTCGCCGCGCCTCCGGCCTGCTCGCGGCGGCGGCCGCCCTCGGCATGGCCGTGACCATCCTCAGCCCCGCCTTCATGCGGCACGCGGCCCCCCTGCTGTTCGCTCCCTGGAGCGTGCGCGCGGCAAGCCCGTACGCGATCGAGGTCGACCCCGGCAACGCCACCGTGGCCCGCGGCGGGAGCCAGCCCGTCACCGCGCGGCTCAAGGGCTTCGAGTCGGAGACGGTGGAGCTGAGCGTGCGCTCGGGTCCGGCCGGTGATTGGAAGCGCTGGCCGATGACGACGGAGCCGGGCCTGGACGGGTTCCGCTTCATCCTCTTCGCCCTGGATGCGCCCACGGACTATTTCGTCGAGGCCAGCGGCGTGCGCTCGGCCCCCTTCCATCTCGATGTCGCGGACATCCCGTACGTGAAGCGGGTGGACCTGGAGTACCGCTTCCCCGCCTACACCGGGCTGCCCCCGCAAGCCGTCGCGGACACGGGCGACGTGGCCGCGCTCCAGGGCACGGAGGTCGTCGTGCACGTCACGCCGACCATGAAGGTCGCGGGCGGACGTCTGCAGGTCGAAGGTGAAGAGGCACGACCCATGACCGTCGCGGACGACGGCACGCTGGTCGCGACCTTCCCGGTCCAGAAGGACGGCTTCTACCGCGTCGCGTTCCCTGGGCGGGACGGCCGGATGGCCGCGGGTTCCCCGGACTACACGATCGACGTCCTGGCCGACCAGCCCCCGACGGTCACGTTCCTCAAGCCCGGCCGCGACGCGAAGGTCACCTCCATCGAAGAGGTCTTCACCGAGATGCGCGCCGAAGACGACTACGGCGTGGGGCGGGCCGAGCTCGTGTACTCCGTCAACGGCGGCCCCGAGAAGTCGGTGGTCCTGCACCAGGGCCACGGACGCAAGTCGGTCTCGGCCGGGCACACGTTCTTCCTGGAGGAGCTGTCGCTCGAGCCGGGCGACTTCATCTCGTACTTCGGACGCGCCGCGGACGAGAGCGCGGCCCGCCAGACCACCACCACCGACATCTACTTCATGGAGGTCCGGCCGTTCGCCAAGGAGTACAAGCAGGCGGAGGAGCGCGGGGCGCGCGGCGCCCCCGGCGGGGACAGCAGCGGCGCCCTGTCCTATCAGCAGCGGCAGATCATCGCGGCCACCTTCAAGATCGTGCGCGACCGGCGCGCGGCGGACAAGCAGGCGGCCGAGGACCTGGCCACGCTCGCTCTGGTCCAGGGCCGCTTGCACGACCAGGTGCAGTCCCTGGTCCAACGGATGGCGAACCGTGGCGTGGCGGAGCCCGGCTCCGGCCTCGCCAAGACGGCGGACTCGCTGCGCGCGGCCCAGGTGGAGATGGCTTCCGCCCGCGGGCAGCTCCAGGCGAAGAAGGCGAAGGAGGCGCTCACACCGGAGCAAGGCGCGCTCAAGCACCTCCAGCGGGCGGAGGCCGCCTTCCGCGAGGTCCAGGTGAGCTTCGGCAGCGAAGGCGATGGCGGGGGCAACTCGGCCATGAACGCGGAGGAGCTGGCCGACCTCTTCGAGCTGGAGCTGGACAAGCTCAAGAACCAGTACGAGACCGTCCAGCGCGGCCAGCAGCAAAAGGCGGACGACCAGGTGGACGCCGCCCTCGAGCGCCTGCGCGAGCTGGCCCAGCGCCAGGAGCAGGAGGCAGAGCGGATGCGCCGCCAGTCCGGCGGCCCGCCCAACATGGGCGGAGGAGGCGGCGGCTCCCAGCGCCAGCTCGCCGAGCAGACGGAAGAGCTGGCCCGGCGCCTCGAGCGTCTCGCGCGCGAGAAGTCCAACCCCGCGATGCAGGAGACCGCGCGGCGGTTGCAGGACGCCGCCAACGCGATGCGCCGCTCCAGCACGGGCGGGCAGGGCACGGGTGAGGCGGACGCGAAGGCCGCGCTCGATCGCCTGCGCGACGCGCGCAAGCGGCTGGAGAGCGAGCGCACGGGCCGCCTCGATCGCGACGTCCAGCAGGCCCTGCGCACGGCGGAGGAGATGCGCCAGGCCCAGGAGAAGATCGCGGGCGAGTCCGAGCAGGAGATGGGCGCGCGCGCCGGCAACGGCGGCAGCAGTGGCGAGAACGGACGCCTGGAGCGGCTGCTCGAGCGCAAGGACACGCTCGGGAGCCAGGTCGGTGAGCTCGAGAGCCAGCTCGACCGCATGGCCCGTGACGCGCGTGCCACCAACAAGGACGCGGCGCGCAAGCTCCAGGAGGCGGCGGACGGCATCCGCGATCGCAAGCTCAAGGACAAGATCCGGTATTCCAAGGGTGTGA
>WNFC01005982.1_pt1 | contig 14364 bp, 13 predicted proteins | sample 5400541 | NCBI WGS metagenome assembly WNFC01 (sample SAMN13153342, study PRJNA577476) | soil metagenome | isolation source: 120 cm saprolite under Douglas fir tree site 2 hole 2 replicate 1 | place: USA:California | collected 2015-04-18
CGGTCGAGGACGTAGAACGTCACGTAGAAGTTGGGCAGCCCCTTGTCGGTCAGGAGTCGCTTCTCGACCGTGTTGGCCTTGATCCGCTTCAGGGCCTCCATGGCCGCGTCCTTGGGATGCTTGCCCCGGCGCATCTCCTCCACGATGAGGTGCGACGAGAGGTTGAACAGGTTGGCTTCGCCGCGGCCGGTGGAGCCGGCCGCCCCCACTTCCCCGTCGACCCAGAGCCCCGCGCCCAGGATGGGCGAGTCGCCGACCCGGCCCGGGATCTTGAAGGAGAGGCCGCTGGTCGTGGTCACGCCGCACACCTCGCCCTTCGCATTGACGCCGTCGCAGTTGATCGTGCCCCAGTAGTGCCCCGGGTCGAGCAGCCCTTCGCGCATCATTTGCAGGCTGACCTTGCGCCCGGCCTCGTCGCGCTTGATCGGATCGAGGTAGTGCTCGGGATCGATCCGCCGCTTCCACTCCAGCCAGGCCTTGCGCGATTTCGGGGTGTTGAGGTCGGCCTCGACGGTGAAGCCCATGTTCCGCGCGAAGTCCTGGGCGCCCTTGCCGACGATCAGGTGGTGGTCGGTGTTGTCCAGGACGGACTTCGCCACCAGAGACGGCGTGCGCACGCCCTCGATCGCGGCCACGCCTCCCGCGCGCTTCCGGGGGCCGTGCATGCAGCAGGAGTCGAGCTGCACGACCCCGTCCGCGTTGGGCAGGCCCCCGTAGCCGACGCTGTCGTCCTCGGGATCGAGCTCCACGATGTTCACACCCGCGACCAGCGCGTCCAGCACGTCCTCGCCGCGCGTGATGCGGCCGAAGGCCTCCTCCACGCACGTCCGTGGCCCACCGTTCTTGTACTTGAACCCGTTGGCGGAGGAGATGACGACGGGCTTCACGGAGGTGATGACGGCCGGGCCCTGGCCGAAGGCCGGGGCCGTCCCCGCTCCGGCGGCCAGGAGGCCCGCTGTTCCCGTCTTCATGAAGTCGCGACGATTGACCTTGTGTGGCATCGCTCTCCTCTCGATGACGAACGGCGTGACCGCCAGTCTATCGCGGCCATTCTCAGCAGGGTGGGAGGTACCGGCCGCGCGCCCAGAGGAGCGCGAGGGCGAGGGGCACCGCCAGCAGGGTCCGCCATTCGCGATTGAGGCCGACGCGCGCCCACGAGAAGCGCGAGGCGCGCGGCCCGCCGGGAGTGAGCCGCGGCGCGAAGGCGGGCACCTCGCGCGCCCAGGGGGCGAAGGTGTCCGGGAATCGGCTGGCCAGGAACTCCGCTTCGCCGCGGATGGCGGAGGGATAGAAAGCCAGGAAGTAGGCGGCGGCCGCGAGGGCCGCCCACGGGCTGGCCGAGGCAATGGCGATGCCGGCCGCCATCAGCGTGCTGCCCAGGTACAGGGGGTTCCGCGTATGCGCGTACGGCCCGCCCGTGGCCAGCACCCGCGTCTTCTCGATGTGCCCGGAGGCCCAGATGCGGATGGCTTCGCCCAGGAGCCCGAGGACGAGACCGGCCACGAGCGACCAGGGACGCGGGCGGGCGAGCGCGATTACGATGGCGCCCGCCACCCATCCCAGCGGGACGCGGAGCCTAGACGGCAACGCCGATCGGGGTGCGCGCGCCCGCGCCCAGCCGGCGGTCGATCGCCTTCAGGACCTCTTCCGGCGGGATCGCGTGCATCACGCCTTCGTGCACGGAGCAGCGGTGGCGGTGACACGGAGAGCAGAGCGGGCGGCGGCGGACGGTGACGTCGGCGGCCGACCACGGACCATTGCGCGCGGGGTCGGTGGGCCCGAAGATCCCGACCACCGGGGCCCCGGCCGCGCACGCGAGATGCAGGGGCCCGGTGTCGGCGGCCACCACGAGGCGCGCCCCTCGCGCCAGCTCCACGAACTCGAGCAGCGTCGTCGGAAACGAGCGACGAGCGGCGCCCTCCGACGCGGCCACGACGCGATCGGCGAGCTTCTCCTCTCCGGGTCCCCAGGTCACGACGCTGGCCAGGCCGCGATCGCGCAGGCCGAGCGCGACCTGTGCAAAGAACTCGGGCGGCCAGAGCTTGCTCGCCCAGCCGCCACCGGGGTTCAGGATGACGTAGCTCTCCGCGACCGAGTCCGCTTTCAGGGCCGCCGCCACCCGCGCCGCCATCGCGGGCGTGGCCGGGAGCGGGAACTCCCGGAGACCGAGCGTGGAGATCCCGACGGTGCGGAGCAGGGCCAGGTTCTTGTCGATGACGTGCACGGCCTCCGGCCCCAGCACGGCCTGCTCGCTGAGCAGCACGCCCGAGAGCGGCTCGCGCCGCCAGCGTGGGGCGAACCCGATGGCGCGCCCGGCGCCGCTCAGGCGCGCCCAGGCCGCCGATTTCCAGAGGCCCTGCAGGTCGAGGGCGGCGTCGCGGTGCGTACGCCGCAGCTCCGTCACCGCCGCGCGCACGGCGCCGAGGCGCCAGGCGCGCGCGGGTGGGGCGGCCACGACCTGCGCGATCGCGGGGTTGCCCTCGAGGAGCGGGCGGGCCGCCGGCTCCACGATCCAGGTGACCCGGAAGCCGCGCCGCTTGAGCGCCGCCGCCACGGGCAGAGTGTGCACGACGTCCCCGATGGCGGACAGGCGCACGAGGAGGATCTCGCTGGGGGGCGCCGTCATCGCTCCCCACCCCCCCGGATCCGCTCGAGCAGCACGCGCGTGTCGTGGCGCTTGGGATCGCCCACGATGGCGACGCGCCCGCCATACGAGCGCACGACGCCCTTCTCGGGGACGGTGTCGGGGGTGTAGTCCGTGCCCTTGCAGTGCACGTCCGGCCGCAGCGCGAGCAGCAGCCGGGAGACGTCGTCGTCCGGGAACACCACCACGTGGTCGACCGCGCGCAGGGCCGCGACCAGCAGCGCGCGATCGGCCTCGGGGAGCACGGGGCGACCCTCGCCCTTCAGGCGCCGAACCGACGCGTCGCCGTTCACGCCGACCACGAGGACGTCCGCTTCCCCGCGTGCGCCCTCCAGGTAGCGCACGTGCCCGACGTGCAGGACGTCGAAGCAGCCGTTGGCGAAGGCGATCGTGCGTCCGCCCGCGCGCGCGGCTTCCACGCGGCGGCGGACCTCGTCGAGGGTCCCGATCTTCTCCGCCGCCCGTCTCACGATGGTCCCAGGAGCGGGCCGGGCGCGGCATCGCTCGCCATCGCCCGCCGCAGCTCCGAGGGGGCGACGGTGGCGGTGCCGCGCTTCATCACCACGATCCCCCCGGCGTAGTTGGCGAGCAGGCTCGCCTGCAGGGGATCGGCGCCCGCGGCCAGGGCGAGGGTGAACGCTGCGATCACGGTGTCGCCGGCCCCCGTCACGTCGGCGACCTGGTCGGTGCCGTAGATCGGGATGTGGACGGTGGGCCGGCGCGGCTCGAAGAGGGCCATGCCGTCGCTGCCGCGCGTGATGAGCACGGCCTTCACTCCGAGTCGCCGGAGGAGCGTGCGTCCGGCCGCCTCCAGCCGGCCGCGGTCGTGGCCGATGGTGATCCCGAGCGCCGCCTCGACCTCCGGCTCGTTCGGGGTCACCGCGGTCATGCCGCGGAACCCGAGCAGCCCGTAGCGCGTGTCGACGGTGACGGGCACGCGGCGCCGTCGGGCCAGCGCGACCGCCTCCTCCACGAGGGCGGGCGTGACGAGGTTGAACCCGTAATCGCTCACGAGCACGGCGTGCAGCGGACCCCGGAAGGCGCGCAGGGCGCGCCGGACGCGCTCGCGCGCGGGGCTTCGGTCGGACAGCCGGGTGGCCTTGTCGATACGCACCATCTGCTGCTTGGCCGAGTGCACGCCCCCGGCCAGGATCCGCGTCTTGACGGGCGTGACGTAGGCCGGATCCGTGGCGACGTGCGCGGTGGTGACGCGCCGCTCACGCAGGAGCGTGCGCAGCCGGCGCCCGTGCTCGTCACCGCCGACGACGCCCATCGGGATGGGCGAGCCGCCCAGGGTCGCGATGTTGTTCACCGCGTTCGCGCCGCCGCCCAGGCGGACGTCGGTGGTGTCGTACTGGATGATGAGGACAGGCGCCTCGCGGCTCACGCGCTGCACCGAGCCGTACAAGAACTCGTCGGCCACGAGGTCCGCGACCACGAGCACGCGCTTGCCGCGGAAGGCGTCCACGACGCCGTCCAGCTCTTCGGCCGGCGAGCGGGCTCCCCGCGCCCTCACGCGGCGTCCTCGGGCGCGCTCAGGATCCTCTCCACGGCCTCGAGGACGTTCTCGGCGACGAGGTCGGGCGCGCGCGGCCACCGGGCGGCGTGCCAGGTGAGCTCGCCCAGTCCGTACCCTGTCTTCACGAGAGCGGCGCGCGCCCCCACCGCCCAGGCCACCGCCAGGTCTCCATGCCGGTCCCCGATCATCCATGACCGCGCGAGGTCGGCGCCGATCTCCGTCTCCGCCTGCCGCAGCAGCCCGGGACGCGGCTTCCGGCAGGCGCAGTCCTGCCGGTAGGGCGGCGGCCCGACGGAGGGGTGATGGACGCAGACGTAGATGCCGTCGAGACGCGCGCCGCCCGCGTCCATCGCCGAGCGGACGTGAGCGTGCACGGCGTGGACGAGACTCTCCGGGAAATACCCGCGCGCGACCCCCGCCTGGTTGGTGACGAGGACGGCCAGCCGCCCGCTCGCGTTCACGAGACGGACGGCGTCCACGGCGTAGGGCAGCAGCCGGAAGCGCGAGAGATGGTTCACGTACCCGATCTCGTAGGACAGCGTTCCGTCGCGATCGAAGAAGATGGCCGGCCGTCCCATCGGCCTAGTGCGCTCCCAGGTGCGACCCCACCTCGGCGAGGACGCGGTCGACGGTGACACGGCGCATGCAGCGATGGTCGATCGGGCACTCCCGCAGCCCGCACGGAGAGCAGGGAACGGGCTCCCGCACGACGCGATGGGCCTCGCCCACGGGGTGCGTCTCGCGCCAGTCCGTGGGGCCGAACACGGCGACGACGGGGACGCCGAGCGCGGCCGCGAGATGCATGGGGCCCGAGTCGTTGGTGACGAGCAGGCGCAGGCGGGCGAGCACGCCGACGAGCTCGGGGAGGGTCGTCTCGCCACAGAGGACGCGGGCGGGCGCTCGCATTTGCGCGGCGATGGCCGCGCCCACCGGCCGCTCGGCGGGCCCGCCCACCAGGGCGATGCGCGCTCCCCGGTCGGCCAGGGTGTCCGCCACGGCGGCGAACCGTTCCGGGAGCCAGCGCTTGGCCGTGCCGTAGAACGCGCCGGGGTTCACGCCGACCCAGGTGCCGCCATCCTCGGCCCCCAGCAGCCGGTCGGCTCCGGCGCTCCGGGCCCAATCCGGCGGGCAGCTCAGCGACACATCGGGTGCGGCGGACACGCGGAGCCCCGCGCCGGCGAGCATCGCACGATAGTAGTACACCTGGCTTCGGCCTCGAACCCGCTCCGGGACGCGCGGCGCGCGCGTGAGCAGGGGCCGGCGGCCGTCGGTGGCGTAGCCCCAGCGCTCGGGGATCCGGGCCAGCCACAGGGACAGGGCGGAGCCGAAGGAGTTCGGCAGGAGCACGCCGGTGTCGAACGCGCCCCGCAACGCGTCCGCATCCACCCGCACGCCTTGCGCGAGCCCCACCGCATCGACCTCGGCCACCGCGCGATACAGGTCGGCCACCCACGGCCGGGCCAGGACCTCGATCCGTGCGCGCGGGAAGTTGCGCCGCAGGTCGCGCAGGGCGGCCAGCGAGAGCACGACGTCGCCGATCCAGTTCGGGGCGCGCACCACGATCCGCTCGGGCGCGCGCGGCGCCGCCGTGCTCATTCCGAGCGGCCGGCCATCGCGGCCGCCGGCGCCTCCGCCGCCGGGCGCGGCTGGGTCTTCCAACGCCGGTGCATCCACAGCCATTGCTCGGGCCGCTCCCGCACCCATCCCTCGATCACCGTCGTCAGCGCCTGGGTCAGCCGCGCGATGTCGTCCTGGCGATTCCCCGTCGTCGTCCACTCGAGGGGCCGGCCGTAGACGAACTTGTAGCGGCCGTCCGGCTGGGCCTCGCAGTGCACCGGCAACAGCGCGCACCCCGTCTTGACGGCGAGCGCGGCGGCCACGGTCGTCGTCGCCGCCGGCCGGCCGAAGAACTCGACGAAGATCCCGTCCTGCTCCTGCACGTTCTGGTCGACCAGGATGGCCACACCCGCGCCCTGGCGCAGGAGGCGCAAGATGTCCTGCAAGGCGCGGCGCTTGGAGATCACGGTGTTGCCCGAGCGCGTCCGGAACGCGGTCAGCCGTGCCTCGAGCGCGGGGTTGTCGAGGGGACGCGCGACCACGCCCACGGGCTCGCCCAACCAGCCGAAGGCGACGCCGTAGAACTCCCAGTTCCCGAAATGGCCGGTCACGTACACCACGCCACGCCCTTCCGCGCGCACGCGGTCCGCGTTCTCGCGCCCCTCCTCCGCGATGAGAGAGAGCAGGCGCTCCCGCGGCTGCTTGGCCATCCAGAGGATGTCGAGCAGGGTCTGGCCGAAGTGCGCGTAGACGGCCCGGGCCGTGCGCAGCCGGCGCGGCCCGTCCCAATGCGGGAAGGCCTGGCGCAGGTTCTCGGCCGCGATGGCCACGTGGCGCGGATCCAGGTCGGCCAGGAGCCGGCCCAGGGCCCGGCCGAGGCCGAGGGTCCAGCGCCGCGGCAGGGGACGCACGAGCGCCTGCACGATCGCCGCCGCACGCGCCTCGATCGTATAGCGCTCTTCGCGCGTCACGCGCCGCCGCCCACGCCCAGGACGCGCGCGCGGAACCGGGCCTCGTCGTCCACGGCGCAGCGCACGCGCCAGACGAGCACGGGGGGCGCGCTCCCCGCGACGGGCAGTCGCACCGCGTCCTTCGCCGTGGTCACGATCGCGTCGGCGCCGCTTCGCTCCGCCTGGCGCCCGACGGCCTCGATCTCATCGGGCCGGAAACGGTGGTGATCGGCAAACGCGGCATGGCCGGCCAGGGGGAGGCCCTGGGCGGCGAGGTCGGACACCACGCGCTCCGGCCGCGCGATCCCCGTGAGCAGGAAAGGACGCGCGGGCGCGCGGGCGGGCGCGCCCGCACGGTCGAAGAAGCCCGCGGGACAGCGCCGCGCGCGGAGCACGCGCGCGGGCCCGAACCGTTGCGACAGGGTCTCACCGGCCGCGCGCGCCGCGTCCTCCTCTTCCCCGCTCACCACGATGAGGTGCGCGCGCCCGAGCGAGGAGAGAGGCTCCCGGAGCACTCCCGCGGGCAGCGGGCGCTCCCGCAGGTCGTCCGCGTCCACGCAGACGATGTCGAGGTCGCGCGCGAGGCGGAGGTGCTGGAAGCCGTCGTCGAGGACGAAGACGCGCGGCCCCATCGCCGCTTCGACGGCACGGCCGGCCCGGGCCCGGTCGCGTCCCACCGCCACCACGACGCCGGGCAGGGCCCGCGCGAGCATCACCGGCTCGTCCCCCGCCTGGGCCGCCTCCGCCAGAACGCGCGTGCCGTCCCCGACGACGAGGAGGTCTCCCCGGAAATCGCCGCCATGACCGCGGCTGAGCACCGCCACCGGACGTCCCGCGTCGCGCAGCAGCGTGGCCGTCAGCTCGACCAGGGGCGTCTTGCCTCGCCCGCCCAGGGCCAGGTTGCCGATGCTGATGACCGGCGAGCCCAGGCGCGTCTCCGCGAGCACGCCCCGGCGATAGAGCGCCGCCCGCAGGGCGGTCGCGCCGCCGAACGCGGCGCCCAGCGGAGCCAGCCAGGCTCTCACGCGACGAGCTCCGCCAGCGCGTCCACCGTCGTGCGCAGGGCGCCGCGGTTTCCCTCGATCAGCTCTTTCGCGCGCGCGCCCAGCCGCTCCCGCTCGGACGGGTCTCGCAGGAGGCGCGACACCGTCGGACCGAGCTCCGCCGGCTGGGCGATCTGCACGAGCGCGCCCGCGGCCCGCAGCTCGTCGGCGATCTCCTGGAAGTTCTCCATGTGGGGGCCGACGATCACGGCGCGGCCCGCGAGTCCGGGCTCGAGGACGTTGTGGCCCCCGGTCGGAACGAGGCTCCCGCCGACGAAGACGACGGTCGCGAACGGGTAGGCGTGCGCCAGCTCGCCCATCGTGTCGAGCACGAGCACGTCGCCGCCACGCCAGGAGGACGCGCCCAGCGCGCTGCGCCGGGCCACGCGATGACCGGCGCGCTCCGCGAGAGTGGCGACCTCGGCCGCGCGCTCGGGATGGCGCGGGGCGATCAGCAGCCGGAGCAAGGGTGCGCCGGCGCGCGCCTCCGTGAACGCGCGGAAGACCAGCTCCTCCTCGCCCGCCATCGTGCTCCCCGCGACCCACAGGGGGGCGTCCGCGCCTTCGCCCAGAAGCGCCTTCATCCCGGAGGAGGACGCCCCACTTGCTGCGGGCGCGTCGTACTTGATGTTCCCCGTCACCCGGACGCGCGCGGGCGGCGCGCCGAGGGCGCGCGCCCGCTCCGCGTGAGCCTCGCCCTGCATCAGGAACACGTCGACCTCGCGGAGGACACGCGCCAGGAGGGGCCGCAGGCGGCGGTAACGCGGGAACGAGCGCGGGGAGAGCCGGCCGTTGGCCACGGCGACGCGCGTGCCGCGGCGGTGGGCCTCGTGAATCAGGTTGGGCCAGATCTCCGTCTCCACCAGCACGAGCAGGGACGGGTTCAGGCCGGCGAGGGCGCGCCGCACCGACCAGGGCAGGTCGAGCGGATTGAAGAAGACGCCGTCGGCGGCAAGGGCCTGCCGCGCGAGCGCATTGCCGGTCGCGGTGGTGGTGGAGACGATCACGCGCCGCGCCGGAAAACGGGCCTTGAGCGCGTCCACCAGCCCGCGTGCCACCAGCACTTCGCCCACGGAGACGGCGTGAATCCAGATGGACGGCTCGCCCGTGGCCAGCGCCGGCGGAGGCCCGCCCAGCCGCTCGCCCAGCGTGCGCAGGTACTTGCCGGAGGCGCGTCCCTTCCAGAGGTAGTAGGGGGCGGCGGCGAGGAGGGCGAGGACGAGCGCCAGGCTATACAGCGCGTACACCCTGCCTCCGCGGCCAGAGAAGGCCGACCAAAACGGCGAGTATAGCGGCCGGTATGGCGAGGCAGGTAACGTAAAGGGCAAGCCGACCGCAGAGCATGGCGGCGCCGCGCAGCGGCGGCGACGTGCGAGGGGGGTTTCAGGGGGGGAGCGAACGCCCATCGTGGCGGGGCGTGAGTTCCCCCCCTGAGATCGAAGACGGGGCCCTTCGGTACTTTGCCAGCGCCGTGCCCAGGCGCCGCCAGTCGATCGGCTTGGTGAGGTACTCGACCGCGCCCAGCGAATGACCCAGCCCCGGGTTGTCGACGATCGTGATCATCATGACCGGGATGTTGGCCAGGTCCGCGTCGGCCTTGAGGCCCTTGAGCACACCCCACCCGTCCAGGCCCGGCATCACGATGTCGAGGGTGATGAGATTTGGCCGCGCCTCGCGGGCCATCCGGAGCCCCTCGCTGCCGTCCGACGCCGTGACCACGCGAAAGCCTTCCTTCTCCAGGAAGCGGAGGAGCAGGTCACGGACGACGCGGTCGTCGTCGATGACGAGCACGGTGGCCGGCTCTCCGCCGCGCGGCATCGCCTCGGACGGTGCCGCCTGCGCCTCGATGTCCGCGGCCAGCTCGCCCGGCGCCAGGTTGCACGGCAGCAGCATCGTGAACACGGAGCCGCGGCCGGGGTCGCTCTCCACGGTCACCTCGCCGCCCATCATCTGGCAGAGCTGCCGGCTGATCACGAGGCCGAGCCCCGTCCCGCCGTACTTGCGCGTGGTGGAGGCGTCGGCCTGGGCAAAGGCCTTGAACAGCTTGGCCAGCTGCTCGGGGCTGAGGCCGATCCCGGTATCGATCACGCGGAAGCGCATCCAGGGCGCGCCGTTGACCTCGGTCCGCTCGACGTCAAGGGTGACGCGGCCGTTCTCCGTGAACTTGGCCGCGTTGCTCATGAGGTTCAGCAGGACCTGGCGCACGCGGGTCTGATCGGCGCGCATGCGGAGCGCTTCTTCCCCGCAGCGCAGGTCGAGGAGGTTCCCGCGCCGCTCGGCCAGGGGACGGATGGTGCCCGACACCTCGCGTACGAGCGCGCTGACGTCGAACACCTCCGGGAACATCTCCATCCGGCCCGCCTCGATCTTCGAGAGATCGAGGATGTCGTTGATGAGCCGGAGCAGGTGCTTGCCGGCGCTGTGGATCTTGTCGAGGTCGGGCAGGAGGATGTCGAGCCCGCGCTCCCGGGCCTCCTCCGTGAGCATCTCGCTGTAGCCGATCACGGCGTTGAGGGGGGTGCGCAGCTCGTGGCTCATGTTGGCCAGGAACGCGCTCTTGGCCCGCGACCCGTCTTCCGAGGCGTCGACCGCCGCCACCAGCTCCTCCTGGATCCGCTTGCGATCGGAGACGTCCATCACCGCCCCCAGCGTGCCCACGATGCGCCCGTCCGGCGCGCGGAAGGCCGTGGCCGTGATCTCGGCCCAGAAACGGCTGCCGTCCTTGCGCTGGAGGACGAGCTCGTATTGCTCGGACATCCCCTGCAGCCGCAGGAGCATGTGCTCGCCGTAGGCCGCCTGCTCCTCCGGGGGCACGAGCAGATCCGGAACGGCACGGCCCACCATCTCCTCCGCGGCGTACCCGGAGAGCTGCGTCATGCGCGAGTTCACGTAGACGACGACATCCGCGGCGTCCGTGATGATCAGGCCTTCGCCCAGGGTCTCCACCGCCGCGCGAAACCGGGCCTCCAACGCTCGCAGATCCTCCTCGCCCGCCGCCCGCGCCTCCACGTTGCGGAAGCTGGCGATGGAAAACGCCGGGTCGTCCTCGACCTTCATGACGAGGACGTCCACCGCGAACACGCTTCCGTCCGCCCGCCGTCCCAGCCGCACCTGTGCTTCCCCGCTCGTCAGCTCGGGAGGCAGGACGTCGCTTGGCGGCGCGGGCCGGCCGGGGCGTGGGCGCGCCGCGGCCAGGAGGAGGGCCACGGGATGGCCGATCAGATCGGCTTCGCGATATCCGAACAGCGACTGGGTGCGCGGATTGAGGGTGAGGATGCGGCCATCGGTGCCGAAGCTCACCACGGCGTCACTGGACGACGCGAAGAGCGCCATGCGCGCCTCGGCGTCGCGCCGCCGCGGCCGTGGGGTGGTCAGTCGGCGCCTCCGGGCAACGCGGGAATGATACGGCAGAACGGTTGACGCTCACCGGGGGCGTTGCGATAGACTGCGCCAATGTCTATCCGCGTGGGCATCAATGGCTTCGGGCGCATCGGGCGCAACATCCTGCGCGCCGCCCTGCACGAAAACGAGCTCGAGTTCGTGGCCGTCAACGACATCACGGACGCGCCCACTCTCGCGCATCTCCTGAAGTACGACTCCATCCTCGGCAACCTGGCGGACGAGGTGAAGGCGGAAGGCGACACCATCCGCGTCGCCGGCCGCTCGATCAAGGTCCTGGCCATGAAGGACCCGGCCCAGCTCCCCTGGAAGGAGCTCGAGGTCGAGTACGTCATCGAGTCCACCGGCCTCTTCACGGAAGCGGAAAAGGCCAGGGCGCACCTGGCCGCCGGGGCCAAGAAGGTCATCATCTCCGCCCCCGCCAAGAACGAGGACCTCACGATCGTCATGGGGGTCAACCACGAGAAGTACGACCCCCGGAAGCACACGATCATCTCCAATGCCTCGTGCACCACGAACTGCCTGGGCCCGGTGGCCAAGGTCCTCCAGGACACCTTCGGGATCGTGAAGGGCCAGATGACGACCGTGCACTCGTACACGAACGACCAGAAGATCCTGGACCTGCCCCACAAGGACCTGCGGCGCGCGCGTGCGGCGGCGCTGTCCATGATCCCGACCTCGACCGGCGCGGCCAAGGCCATCTACCTCGCCATCCCCGAGCTGAAGGGCAAGCTCGACGGCGTCGCCATCCGCGTTCCCACCCCGAACGTGTCCCTCGTGGACCTCACGGTGGAGCTCGGCAGGAACGCAACCGCGGCCGAGATCAACGGCGCGCTGGAAGAAGCGGCGCGCGGCAAGATGAAGGGCATCCTCGAGGTCACCCACGAGGAGCTCGTCTCGATCGACTTCCGCGGCAACCCGCATTCGTCGATCGTGGACGCGCCCATGACCAAGGTGGTGGACGGCAACCTGGCCAAGGTCTTCTCCTGGTACGACAACGAGTGGGGCTTCTCGAACCGGGTGAAGGACCTCATCCTCTATATGTCCAAGCGCGACCGCTCCGCCGCCTAGGGGCGTCCCGATGTCCAAGAAGACGGTCAAGGACCTGCGGGGCTTCGAGGGAACGCACGTCATCGTGCGCGTCGACTACAACGTCCCCCTCGAGGACGGGCGCATCACTGATGAGACCCGCATCCGCGCCTCGCTGCCCACGCTCGAGTACCTGATCAAGGGCGGAGCCCGCCTGGCCCTGGCCTCGCACCTGGGCCGGCCCAAGAAGGGTCCGACTCCGGAACTGAGCCTGGCCCCGGTGGCGGCCCGCCTCGGCGAGCTGCTCCACCGCGAAGTGCCGATGACCTCCGATTGCGTGGGTGACGATGTCCGCAAGCAGGCGGAGGCGCTGAAGGACGGGGGGGTACTGCTCCTCGAGAACGTCCGCTTCCATCCCGAGGAGGAGAAGAACGATCCCGCCTTCGCGCGGCGCCTGGCCCTTGACACGCGCAGCACGGTCTTCGTGAACGATGCGTTCGGCAGCGCGCACCGCGCCCACGCCTCCACGGAGGGCGTCGCGCACCACGTCAAGCGGGCCCTGGCCGGGTTCCTGATGGAGAAGGAGATCCGCTACCTCGACATGGCGGTGCATCCCCGCGAGCGCCCCCTGGTGGCCGTGCTCGGCGGGGCCAAGGTCTCGGACAAGATCCAGGTCATCGAGGCCCTGCTCGAGCGCGTGGATGCGCTGCTCGTCGGCGGCGGGATGGCGTACACGTTCTTTCGCGCCAAGGGCTATCCGACGGGCAAGAGCCTGGTCGAGGAGGACAAGGTCCCGCTGGCGGCGGAGCTGCTGAAGAAGGGGACGGGCAAGATCGTCCTGCCCGTGGACCACGTCGTCGCGTCGAAGTTCGCGGCGGACGCCGAGCACAGGGAGCTACCCGCGCAGGAAGTGCCGGAAGGGTGGATGGGGCTCGACATCGGACCCATCACCCGCCGCGCCTACGCCGAACGCCTCCGTGCGGCGAAGGTCGTCGTCTGGAACGGCCCCATGGGCGTGTTCGAGATGAAGCCATTCGCCGAGGGCACGCTCGCCATCGCCCGCGCGATGGCGGACAGCAAGGGCGTGACCATCGTCGGCGGCGGCGACAGCGTGGCCGCGGTCACCCAGATGGGCCTGGCCGACAAGATCGACCACGTCTCCACCGGCGGCGGCGCGTCCCTCGAGTTCCTGGCCGGCGAGACCCTTCCCGGGGTGGCCTGCCTGGAGGAAGCATCTTCTGCTATGGTAACGACCGCTAGCGGCCGGTCGTGCCGCCTACGGTTGCACGGCCTGGCCATGGGACCGAATCATGGGTAGAGTCGCCGCCGCGCGCCGCTTTGAACCCCGATGGGAAGCGGACCGCGCCGGTGCCGCGCGCTAGCTCGCGGTGACGGCCCCCAAGGGCGGAGACGACCGCGCGCTCGTCGTCGCCTGCCTCGAGGGGAACGACGGGGCCTGGACCAGGCTCATCGACAAGTACAAGAGCCTCATCTTCTCCGTGCCTCTGCGCTACGGGGCGTGCCGCGACGACGCCGCCGACATCTTCCAGGCCGTGTGCGTCGAGCTGTTCCACGAGCTCCCCCGCCTCCGCAACATCGACACCCTGCGGCCGTGGCTGATGACGGTGGCCGCCCACCAGTCCTACCACTGGAAACAGAAGCAGCGGAAGAAGCACGCGCGTGAGATCGAAGGGCTGGAGACGGACGACCTTCCGGCGGTGCTGCCACCGGAGATCGCCGCGGAGCTCGAGCGCGAGCAGCTCGTACGCGAGGCCATCGCCCGGCTCCCCGAGCGCTGCCAGGAGATGATGCGGCTGCTCTTCTGGGAGAACCCACCCCTCCCCTACGCCGAGGTCGCCCGGCGCCTGGGGCTGGCCACGGGATCGATCGGCTTCATCCGCGGACGCTGCCTCGACCGGCTGCAGAAGGCCCTAGAGGAGCTGGGCCTCTGAGATGGAGCCGCCCCCCGCGGTCGTGGGCGGGGATGTCGTCGAGCAGATCGCATCCCTTGGCGGCCCGGAAGCCGTCGAACGGTTCCTCGAGGAGCGGCCAGAGCTGCTCAGCTCCGCCGTCGTCGCGGCCCTGGCCGACGAGGTGCCTCGCCTGGTGCACACGGCCCTCGCCCGCGCCGAACGGCTGGCGGAGGCGGCGACCTGGCTGGCCCTTCGCCTCGACGCGCGCGCGCAGGCGCGGGCGCGGCGCACGGCCGCCCACATCTTGTAT